>ENA-ORXT01000179-ORXT01000179.1-marine-metagenome-genome-assembly--contig:-NODE-179-length-107328-cov-8.349750_pt1 | contig 107328 bp, 94 predicted proteins | sample MGYA00237868_ERZ511482 | MGnify/ENA metagenome assembly ERZ511482 | reverse complement strand
AAGGAACAGGAAAACCGGAGCAGCTTAAAGGTGATTTAAGCGGTTTGTATTCACGAAGAATAAATAAGAAACATAGAGTTATATACGATACAATTTAGAAATTTGCAAAAAATAAACAATGCACTAAATCCAACTTTACATAAAACTCAAGACTTGATTGAAGCTTCTGATTTTATACCAAGTATGATCTCAGCAAGTACAGATTTATTATTAAAATTAATTCCATCAGCAGTTTACCTAGATAAATTGCTAGAAAAATCATCAAAGTCGGATAATACAATTTATAGCAAGTATAATAAAGAAACTTCAATTACAGTTAAAAAAACTAACGTACATTTTGTGGACGAAGATTATTGATTTAAGTAAGATGCCAGGAATATTTATGTTGTTATTATTTGCAGTTTTATTTTCATGCAATCCAATTGATGAGGTTTCTATTGATGGAGAGATTTATCGTATAACCCATACGGGTACAAAAGACTCATTAATCTTGCATTCGTACTATGAAAATGGTAAATTAAAGTTAATAAGAAGTGTTAAGAATGGTGTTGATTATGGCCCTTTTCTTTTATATGATGATACTGGAATTTTGAGATCTAAATCACTTATAGTAAACGGAAAACTTGAGGGAAAGGCAATGAATTATGATTCATTAGGCAACTTGTCACAGGAATTAGAATTTAAAAATGGAATGAAGCAAGGTGTACAAAAGTCTTTCGATGTACTTGGTGATTTGGAAGAAATAAAATACTATTCTAAGGATTCATTGTTTTATTCTAAGTCATTTGTAAGTGATATTGAGGAAATTACTCCAATACTGACCATTGTATCTAAAGATAGAATATTCGTTGGAGATACTTTAACTCTTCAATATAGACTTCCAAATTTTGATGAAATATGTAATAATAAAAAACTTTTTCTTTTTGTGTCAATAGACGAAGTACTGCCAAATAGTGAATTGGGTTTACCTGCAGATAGTTTGCTCATTAAGTGCTCACGCCCAGATCAAATTGGCTTAAAAATCGAACATGTAGGACAGCAAATAATATATGGTTTTGTTGCAGATAGAGGTAAAAATATTGTTGACTATAAACCTTATAGAAAGAGAATAATGGTTTATAAAAAGAGTGATTGATTTGCCCAGGTGGTCGACGTGGATTTTTAGAAGAAATAATTTAAAAATGATACATTGGTCGATTGGCTGTGCCCCGCTTATAGATGTTTTTCTACGCAGCAAAAAAAATATAGAGTTCGTCGAGGTTTTCAAAACCTCGATGCCATACTCATATCTAGCCTAGCATCTTGTCTGAACTAAGATTCATAGGATGTAAGGATCATAAGATTATAGCTGAGAGATTTTTTATTGCTAAAAGATATCTTGCTTGCCCGTGTTTTGTTTGAAAAAATCTTTCCTCAATACCAGTTGTACCAGGTTTTCCAACCTATAAAAAAGGAAGAGTTAGCTGATTGGTTATAGTCGCATCCCCGCTTGGTCGCTGGCGGTGAGTCGTGAATTTTAAAGGGAGGTATAAATTTTCAACGGTTATTGGTTTGTTTTAGAAAACCATATTACTAAATTTTTGAGGTGCAAAAGCGTACTGTCATGATTCGCAGAGGTTGGGTTTAGTTAAATTGTCAGAACCTATTTCTGCTTCCATAACTGAGCCAAATTTTGTACATTTACACAAAGAAGATACAGGTAAAAAACAGTATGAGCTAACTAATCACCTAGGAAACGTCCTGGTGACTCTAAGTGATCGTAAAAAAGAACTGTTAAATGGTGCTTTTATTGATAAGTTCAGACCTGTAGTCAAAAGTGCCAATGATTACTATCCATTTGGCTTGCAAGTAGCAGACAGATCTTTTGCTCTAACTGGTGCAGGTGCCTACCGTTATGGTTTTAATGGGAAGCTAAAAGATGAGGAAGGTGAGTTCAATTTTAGAAGTAGTATATCAGAATACATATCTTTATAATGATTTAATTAAATTATAAAAACTATAATGTAATAACCATTTCTTAATTTATTTTTACAAGAGTCATGAAAAATTATTTATTATTATTTGTTTTAATATTTACCGTATCTCTTCAATCCTGTGGAAAAAAAATAATATCAAACTCCGCAGAGAAGAAAATATCAAAAGGGCAGTACGCTCTGCTTTCCGAAATCAATAATCCTGAGACTATTTTACTTGTCCAACTAAATGGAGATAATATTTACAACAAGTATATACGAAAGCACATGATGAATGAATATAGTCATAAGTATGATTTTCTAACTGTAAAGAACGCGTACCAACACTACACTGCCTACCCTCGTGTGGGATATAACTTTAAGATATTTGATGAACCAAAATTTGTTGGCAAATTTGAAGATTCTACAAAATATCGTTTTTTTATCGGTCAGTATTATGTCACTAGAAAAGTCACTAAAGTTAGTGATGGTTCTAATCAAGAATCTACAGTATTTGATTGCCACTATTATATACTTGATAGACAAACTAATAAAAAGCTAGAATTACCTAAATCTTCAATCAGCTATTCTCCCTTGTTTCAAGGTTATATAAAAGGGATAGAGGTACTTTAAGCTTAGTTAAATTTGACTAATTATGTTTGCTACCTTAGAGAGTGAGAATGCACTAATTTTGTTTGATGGGCTATATTTCTATCCTAAAAGCTTTTCCTGCATCTACGAGTTTGACAGGCGTAACCATTTAAAAGGACCTAAGCTAAGTTGACGTGCTTTAGGTATCTTCGCTGCTCTCATTCGTTCTTTTAACACCGAAGACACCGAAGTCTAAGCTAGCGTATACGAGGCATCATAGAAAAGGACCTCGCGAGAACTGCATTAACAATTTACCCAAGTTGGTCGATTGGCTGTGTCATCGATCCTATACACGTGTCTAGAAAAGAACGATTGTTTTTTTTATTGAGCGTATGATCTAGAGGTTTTGAAATCTCTGATATATGCATCAAGGACATTAAATAGTTCCAATCTTTTAGGTTTAGGTAAAGCAGCAATATCTTCTAATCGTTCAAGCATAGATTCATCCTTCACTGTCATCGAAGATTTGCCAACCAGAAAGTCCAAACTTACCTGATGGTCGAGGTTTGTCAATAATGCAAAAAAATAAAAAAAGAATAGTTGGTCGATTGGCTGTGCCATCGATCCTATACTCGTGTCAAGTTTAGTTTTATCTAGCCAATCTTTGAATTTGCTGCTTAGTGATAAAAGCATCAATGAAGGTTTTGACAAAGTGCTTGTCTTTCCCGCTGGTCGAGGTTAGTCTACGCAGCAAAAAACCAAAAAAGAATACTTCGTCGGGACTTTCAAACCCTCGATGCTATACTCGTATCTAGCCTAGCATCTTGTCTGAGCTAAGCTGCCTAGCTAAAGCTTTTAGCAGAAATTCATAAGATTATGAATATAAGATCGGAGAGCGGAGCACGTAAATCCTATCATCTTGAAATCCTATAAATCAAAGTTCAGACAAAGAGAAAACTTAGCCGCCTCCGCAATCTAAACCAACCCATCCCCAATAGAAAAAAATCATCGGACAAGGGATCGTAGTCAGCCACGAATTTTCTCGTGGAGTGCGTGTGCAAGCTTGGAGAAGAGCAGGCACCGAAACGAAGTGGAGTGACGAAGAGCGCGGTGGCTATGGAATAGAAGTGACTTTGTTGTCACTGCTATACCATAGCCATGGCCCCAAAATGCTATGATATTAATGCTTCTCCGCTTCGTTAATAGAATTGTCCATTAAGCAAACATGGATATAAACAATAAAAAAAAGGCGCAACCAATTCAAAATGAATTAGTTACGCCTATATCTGGGTGGAAGACGGGATTCGAACCCGCGACCCTCGGTACCACAAACCGATGCTCTAACCAACTGAGCTACAACCACCAGATTTCCTTTTTATTAAAAAGGAATGCAAATATATAACTTTCTAAACAAAGCTGTTCTTAATGCTGGGAAAATTATTCAGCTGGATCAGCTTTTAAAGTGAATGTCCTTTTTACTGGATTTAGAGGGCTATTGATTTTGTTGCCTTTCTTATCGACCAAAGTCAATTCAATCGTATTTTCTCCCATTGGAAGACCAGTTATGTAATATGGAATCCACTTATCCAGCATGTGAATTTCTCCGTTGATATCCGCTTGAACCTTGTAGTTTGCACCTAGGTCAGCATTCTTAAGATAGAAATCAAGCATCACTTTCTCCGTATCTTTTTTTCCTACGTAAGTTCCTTTTGGGCGACTATAAAATACCATAGGCATATTGATATCTTCTGCCTTAGTAATTTTACCAGCTTTTACCTGAATCTTTTTGGTGATGTTCGCTTGGTCAGTTTTAATACTTTCATGGTATGATCTTGATAAGAACGCTAAAGCATAGTGCTCACCATCGGGTACGTCGGCATCAAAAGAAGAGGTGTATTTCGCCATATACGGATCGTCATTAAGGATGAGATGGATATGCTGGCCTTTAGCTGAATTTGCACACATTTTTTGAGGAGCATCAGGCGTCTGCTCTCCTAGCTTGTAGTCTTCTCCCTCCACCATAAAACTAAATTTCTTTCCTGCATACTTCATCTCAGAGATTTTTGCATCCATAAAATTCGGTGAAGGCGTGAATGGTGTCAAATCGTATTTGTTGGGCGTAGGTTTGTCTTTTTGCTCCGTAGTATTTGTCTTTGAAGCAGTGTCACTAGCAGAAGTGTTTGTATCGGCGCCGCATGAGAACATGCTCAACGTAAAAACGCATAAAATTAAGTTCTTGATCATTTTGATTGATTTTTGATGTAAAGGTTAAATATAATTTGAATACCGAGATAAATAGCCACTCAGCACTATTTATTTTCTTTCCCTAATAAGTGACACGATATCATATTTGACACTTAATTCGTAACATATACATGAAAATAACATATAAAAAAGAAAGAATCGAATCAAAAAACCACTATGAAAAACAGCATCTACAGCTGCAATTCTTTATCTAGGATAATATCTCTATTATTAGGAGCTTGTCTTGTATTACTTGGAACAGCGCACGAACCATCAAGTTCAGTGCCTTTAGGACATAATAAATCAAATGTATTTGCTGTAAGTGAATTAACTGATATGACCACCTCCACTGTAGGGGAATGGATCGCTACCGATAACAGGGAATGGGTAGAATGGAACTTTACCATTCAGCGAGATGCTAGTTCTTTAAATTTCGGTTTTTCTGAATTTGTTTTACCATCTTCTGCGTCACTCACTATCTGTGGAGTAGCAAAAGATAATTGTCAAGAATATTTGCCCAAGAAAAATATTGCGCATCATCTAGAATTGTGGACTGCTATACTTAAAGGAGGAACTGCACATTTTAATCTTAAAGTTCTTGCAAAGGAAAAAGATCAATTGCGATTTAGGTTAAGTTCTATCAACAAAGGGATCGTCAAGCCAATTGGTAAATCCAGCAGCCAATCTTGCTTGATTGATATTGCATGCGACGAATCATATCCGCAAATAGATGAATTCGCCGCAGAAATACAAGCAGTTGGTTTGATCACAATTGAAGGAACCCGCATATGCAGTGGTGTTTTGTTAAATAATGTGAGAGCAGACTATACACCTTATTTTTTGACTGCAAGACACTGTGGGATCAATCAGGAGAATGCTGCCTCTGTAGTGGTTCATTGGAATTATCAAAACTCTACTTGTCGCCTAGGACAAGATAGCAATAAGCTAGAGGGTGATGGCAGTCTGAAGCAGTTCAATTCTGGTGCAACATTTTTAGCGGATCTTCAACGTTCGGATTTTACTTTGCTGAGATTGAATGATGCTGTGATCGAAGAAGCAAATGCATACTTTGCAGGATGGGATGCTAAAAGTGAATCTCCTTCAGATGTAACGACCATCCACCATGCAAATACGGAGGAAAAAAGAATAACTTTTGGAGCAGGATCTACCAGTATTACTCGGCACTTCGGCAATGATGAAGACGCTAGTCTAGACCATATAAAAGTAGAAAATTGGAATATCTCAAGCACGGCAGGAGGTTCTTCGGGAGCGCCATTATTCGACCGAGACCATAGGGTAGTCGGACAGTTACATGGTGGACTCGCCGCCTGTGGTAATGAGGAGTCAGACTGGTTTGGACGATTTCATACGGGTTGGCTAGGAGACGAAACACCAGACAGACAACTGAAGTTTTGGCTAGATCCAGATAACACGGGTATCAAAGTTATGGACGGTATATGGGATGAACTAGATCCCTTGGCTCTTCAGATTTCAGCTTCACAGCAGTCTCCGATCAATTGTTTTGGAGACAGTACTGGATCTATTTTAGTAAATATTTTTAATGGATCGGAGCCATATGAGTATAGCATTGATGGTGGTGAAAATTATCAAAACGAAGCATTGTTTCAGAATCTCGCAGCTGGAGTATATGATGTACAGGTTAGAGATGGGAATCAGAATAGTTCAGGCGTAATTCCATTTGAATTGCAGCAGCCCGAGGAACTTATTTTTAGTTTCGAGCAAACCTACAACCAGATCAAACTTGAAGTAGAAGGCGGTTTAGGGCCTTATTTATTTACAAGTGCAGATGGTATTACCTTTGATTCTATCTTCACAGATCAACCGCAAGGGCCTGTAAAATTTGACGTGACGGACTCCAATGGATGTACGAAAAGTTTAGAACTATTTCTAAGCTATAATCTTTTTCAAGTTCAGGCAAATATTGCACAAAGCATATCTTGTTTTGATACCCAAGATGGACGCATATCTATTGTCCATAGCGGAACAGTCGGGCCTTATCAATATCGATTGAATGATGGCCCTTTTATGGATACAAATCTATTTACAGATTTAGCTTCAGGAAACTATACTGCGACAGTTATAGACAGTTTAGGCAATACGGTAAGTGCAGAAAGTATAAATCTAATTGCACCATCTATAATTGAAGCGGAGTTGAGTCAAATAGAAGAGAATATAATCGTGAATGTTTCAGGAGGTACTGCTCCATATCTCTATCAATTCAATGACTTAGCTTTTCTGGAGATCAATCAATTTACCATTCAAGATGAAGTGGAGGTAATCACCATTCAGGATGCGAATGGGTGCGAATTTGTACTTTTCAATACGATTACCTCGACTCAGGAAGAATTCAGTAAATCAAGCCTATTTGTCTATCCGAATCCTGTAAATAATATTTTAACCATGAGTTTAGCAGATACTCAATTGGCTGGTTATTCTATAATGAATATCAAGGGACAGATCTTGGATGCTAAGCTTTTTGACCATCCGAAAACAGGGGAGTATACTATAAATACCACAAGCCTCAGCGCTGGAATATATTTAGTCAACGCAGTATTAAGTAGTGGAAAGTATAAGGTTCTGAAATTCAATGTGATATAGAAATTTATGTAATTTTACGCTGAAAAATATTTTATGCAAATTGTTTACTTTTTGTGAAGTAAGCATTACATTTGCACTCGCTAATAACAATTAGTTATTCGCAAAGGAAGAGTGGCAGAGCTGGTTTAATGCACCGGTCTTGAAAACCGACGTACGGCGACGTACCGGGGGTTCGAATCCCTCCTCTTCCGCAAAAAGGCTCTATCCTGAAAAGGATAGGGCCTTTTGTTATTTAATGTCAAAACCTACCCTATATAGGTTATTAACTTAATTTGCTACTGGTCAACAGACAATAAAATTGAGTTTTAATATAAAACGCTGTATTTTAGAACTGAATTGAATTTCCCATAAAATTAATAACAATGTATAATCAGTTCTTAAGAACACTTGGCGTTACGCTCTTCCTTTTCGCATACAGCATAAATACTAGCTTTTGCCAAAATACAGTGGCAACAATTTATCAGGACAGTACGCTACAAGATGGATACACTCTTTTTTTTCCAGAATATCAACCAGACGTATTTCTTATAGATCCTTGTGGTCAAATCGTCAACAAATGGGAAGGTAACGATGATTTTGCACCAGGATTCTCTGTCTATCTTACGAAAGAAGGAAACTTAGTCAAAGCTTCACGGCCTAATACTGACCCAGCTGGGACTACTATTCTAGGTTCCGGCAATTCTGGATACGTGGAAATATTTGATTGGGATAATAACCTGATCTGGTCATACAGTCAAATAATTGGCGAACGCAGACTTCACCATGATATTGAACCGCTACCAAATGGTAATATTCTAATGAATGCATGGGAAAGAATTACACTCGAGGATGCTTTGGCGTTAGGACGTGATCCTGAAACATTAGTATCTGAGGACCTCTACGACGAAGTTATATATGAGGTAAATCCACTAACGGATGAAATCGTTTGGGAATGGAAGGCTTCAGACCATTTGATACAAACCTATAATACCGTTGCTCCGAATTGGGTAGGCTCCCCATCTTTCTTTTTTCATAGAATAGATCTGAACTACGTAGGGGACTCTAACAGAAAGAATGACTGGCTCCACATAAATAGTATCGACTACAATGAAGAATTAGATCAGATAATGATAAGCTGTCCTTCTTTTGGCGAGTTTTGGATTATTGATCATAGTACCACTACTGCAGAAGCAGCAGAATCAACTGGTGGTAAAAGTGGAAAAGGCGGGGACTTACTTTATCGCTGGGGAAATCCGGAAGCATACAGCGCTGGTGAAGTGGGGGATAAAAAGCTATTTTATCAACACGCAACCGAATGGATTTCAGGTCAACTTTCAGATGGCTCTCAAAAAAAAGGAGAAGTGATATTGTTCAATAACAGGCTAGCGGGCTATTCTTCAGTTCAGACTTTAACCTTACCAACATTTGATTCTTTAACTTGGAATTATGAAAAAACCGAGGCCACTTACGGACCACTAGAGATAGATCGTGATATTAAACATCCTACAGATTCAACTATAATTTATTCCACTATTATGTCAAGTGGACAAATGTTAGATAATGGAAATGTTTTGATCTGTTCCGCGGTGCCTGGGACTTTTGTAGAGATTACGCCACAGAATACTGTAGCATGGGAATACGTAATACCCTTAGAGTTTGGTAACAGTGTATCACAAGGTTCTGAAATATCTTCTACGGCCAATCTGATTTTTAAAGCTGAAAAGTATCCACCTACTTTTGCTGGATTTATCAATAAGGATTTATCGGCTAAAGGCTATATTGAAATCGATCCAGATACTACATTTTGTTCTATGATAGATACTATGGTTATGGACACTATGATGATCGATACTATGATGATTGATACTATGATGATCGATACCATGATGATTGACACCATGGTAATCGATACTATGATTATGGATACGATGACAATGGACACTATGATGGGAGTGCGCACATTCGATTTAGATTTACTTGCGGATATTACTTTACAACCTAACCCTACCAGAAAAGCGGTTAATATAGAATGGACGCTAACGACTATAAGTTATCAAGTCATTGGTGTTGATGGACAAGTTCAAGACATTGGTGAAATAAATCCTGGAAGAAACACTATCGATGTAGAAGATTTATCTCCAGGGATTTATCTGCTTAGGCTCGGTTCGTACGGAGCTAAAAAGTTTATAAAGCTCGAATAGTTTCTGGTATTTCGCGAACGCTGTTTTCAGCCATGTTTGATTAAACTCTATTGTGCTGAATCTTTAGGTTTGCTATTTTCACCACCGAGTCCACCGTTACATCCATCAATGAAAGCAGAGAAAACAGCACCAGACTCGACTTCAAAACCAGGTCCTAGACAGATTTGTTTAGCTGCATCATAGTCTACTGTTGCAGATGGTTTTATCAATTGAGTAGACTGTATGGTGTCATTCGTTTCATAATCAGCAATACTCAGCTCAGTGCCTGTCAATGCATTTAGATTGGTAAAATTGATGATTTGCACAGTAGTATAGGAGTAACTAGTACAACCATTAACGTCAGCTACCTCTATACCGATCACATCATTTTGGATAAGGTTCATAGATGAAAAGTTTTCCAAGTTACCATTTTGGAGGGACTCTCCAGCATCTAGTTGACCGTTTAGATTCATGTCTTTGAAAAAATTATAGTTGCTTTCTCCGCTTGGAGTTGCAGTAAATACAGCTACTTCTCCACTACATAATGGAAGATTACTACCTAGACCAGCTATTAATGTTGGCGCACAACTCAATGAATAAGTAAATATCCAATCGCCATTGGGAGTGGCTTGACTAAAAGCATTGGAACTGAAGTTGACAGTTTCTGTAGTTATTACCTGATCATCATCTCCACTGCCAAAGTCACACTCACTGCTAGTCCCATCATCCTCATGTGTTTCTACAGTAATATCAATACTGCTGGTTCCACAAACAGTAGTTCCTAAATCAATAATTATGGGAATATTATCGCAAACAGTAGGATCAATGAAAGCATTAGGATTTGAGCTTGCACCCGTACTAGGAACATTAAAATAATAGGACTTTCCACCAATTTTAAGGACCAATTCTGGGTCACCAAAACCGTCCCCCACGGGCGGAAAACTTATACTTGTTATCTCCATCATAACCGTATTGCCAATAGTCGAACTGCAAGGTAGGGATAAGGTGCTATCTACTGCTGCACAAACATCAATAGTACCCCATCCGAAATCACTGTCCTTAGCTGGATAATTGCTAGCGCTTTGGATCAATCTATTTATTATTTGATCTTTTGTAAAGTTTGGGTTATTACTTTTTATGAGGCCAGCTATTCCAGCCATAATTGCTGTGGACGAAGAGGAACCCCCAACATAGCCTTTATAGTTATTATTTGCTGCATTGTCGTTTGCCAAGGTTACTGCTTTATTGCCGCTTGCTGACCGTTCCATAAAAACCGAAAACTCAACTTCATTGCCGCTGTGACAAATATCACACTTCTCAAAATTAGTGCCCTCTATAACTCCAGTAACCGCTATCGCCTCTGGCATATTAGCGGGAGCGATCACACCGAACCAATTCGTAAATGAGGTAGATGTACCAGCAGCTGCAAAAATTAATTTCCCTTGATCATGCGCATACACAATTCCATCTTCCACTGGACCATGACTAAATATATCTCCTAAACTTATACTAATAATATCAATCCTAGAATCATCGCCAGCATGATAAAGCGCATCATGCAAACCATCTATTTCATCGCTGTTATTAATTCTAACATCATTGGTAACTCTATAAGAAATTAAATTTGCTTGATAAGCTACACCAGCAGGTGTATTGTCAAAACCTCTCGTTCCCATAGCCAAACCAGCCATAGCAGTTCCGTGGCCACACTGGTCTTGCCATCCATCTGGCGTGCCATTTGGTGCATAGAATCCATTTCTCTCAATAACTCTTCCAGTAGATTCTCCTTCATTAAATTCAGCATTAAACTTTGGATTATTTGGAGAGATGCCAGAATCCATCACTGCTATCCAAGTCCCTTGCCCTTTATTTGACTTTGTCCACGCTAAATCAATCATATGTTCAGCTTGAGTCCAGGAGGCAATTGCTGCAGGACTTATAGCAGAAAAATCAGCAGGATCTAAAACTATACTATAGTCATCACAACCTTCACCAGAGCGATTGTTAGATTCGAATAAATAATAATTTGCTGGTTCGACATATCTTATATACGCTTTTGATCTAAGCTTTTCAAGAATGTTTTTTGAAACAATTTTAGCGTATAAGTAAGGTCTTGAAGTAGAGCTATTTTCTCCAAAAAGCTGATCATAATTCAGGTTAATTTCCAATTTATCTGATTCAGATTTTATAAAGGACATAAGTTCTTTTCTCGCTGTTTTCCATTCTAGAGATTCAAACTGATTTGTATTTATGGCTTCTCTATCGTTGGCTATCCCTGACGGCTTAAATCCAACTATCGCTATAGAGTCGTTTCTCATCAATGTACTATAAAGCAAATCAATATTCATATCCCCCCAATCAAGTGCCTCATCTTGTACTGCTAGGGAATCAAGAATTTGAGTTTCTATTTGATCGAATGTCAATAAAGAGATTGCATCTTGACCTTGAAGTAACACTGACCATAAGAAACAAAAAGAGAGCGCGAAAATTTTCAACTTTAAAAGAAACATTGTAAAACTTTCTAATAATTAAGTAATCAACAATTTACACTTTCTAAAGATATTATATTTTAATTGATAAATGGATATTAATAATGATTAATTATCAGAATTTATTTATATCCTAGCGCATATTAAGTACATTTATGAAATAATAAGTATACCTAAAATATTGATAAATGAATAAGATTGTCTCCAATGCGAAAGAAGCCATCAATGGGATTAAGGATGATATGACGGTAATGCTTGGTGGGTTTGGGCTTTGTGGTATACCTGAAAATTGCATTAGTGCATTGGTGTCTGCAAACATTAAAAATCTCACTTGTATTTCTAATAATGCAGGCGTAGATAACTTTGGGCTTGGGCTTTTATTACATAAAAAGCAGATCAAGAAAATGATTTCCTCTTATGTAGGAGAGAATGATGAATTCGAGCGCCAGATGTTAAGTGGAGAATTAGAAGTAGATCTTATCCCCCAAGGATCGTTGGCAAGTCGTTGTCAAGCGGGTGGGGCAGGAGTGCCCGCATTTTATACCCCTGCGGGCTACGGTACGGAAGTCGCTGAAGGAAAGGAAGTTCGTTATTTTGAAGGTAAACCGCATATCTTGGAGTCTGCTTTGACTGCGGATTTCGCTATCGTGAAAGCTTGGAAAGGAGATCGATATGGTAATCTTATGTACAAAGGAACTGCTCGTAATTTTAATCCAGTAATGGCAATGGCGGGAAAAATAACCATTGCAGAAGTGGAAGAAATTGTGGAGCCAGGAGAACTGGATCCAAACTTTGTACACACGCCAGGTATCTTTGTACAACGTATTTTTCAAGGAGAAAAGTTTGAGAAACGTATCGAGCAAAGAACAGTAACACCCAAATCTTAAAAGTTTTAAAACATAATTATGTTAGATAAGATAGGAATCGCTAAGCGGATTTCAAAAGAATTACAGAACGGCTGGTATGTGAACCTAGGTATTGGGATACCTACTTTAGTTGCTAACTATGTGCCTGCTGGTATGAACGTTGAGTTCCAATCGGAGAATGGTATCTTAGGTATGGGTGCATTTCCATTCGAAGGAGAAGAGGATGCGGATTACATCAACGCAGGCAAGCAAACGGTAACGATCAATCCTGGTGGGAGTATATTTGACTCCGCAGTTAGTTTTGCCATGATCCGTGGCAAGCACATCCAAATGACGGTTTTAGGTGCCATGGAGGTCGCAGATAATGGTGATATTGCCAATTGGAAAATACCAGGAAAAATGGTTAAAGGTATGGGTGGCGCTATGGATTTAGTTGCTTCCTCTGATAATATTATTGTAGCCATGATGCATACCAATAAGCGCGGCGCTTCTAAACTTTTGAAGCGATGTAGTTTGCCACTCACGGGTGTTGCATGTGTAAAAAAAGTAGTTACTAATCTCGCTGTTTTAGAAATTGATGAACGCGGTTTTATATTAAAAGAACGTGCACCAGGCGTTAGCGTAGAAGACATTCAAAATGCTACTGAAGGTAAGCTAGTAGTAGAGGGAGATATTCCAGAGATGGTTTTGGATTAGGAATTGGGCATGTTCTAGACCTTACGCCGGAAAAGCGGCGGTCTAGAACCGGGTCATCCGTTTGTATTCGGCAGTCATTCAGACTATGTACTATGCCATACTCTAGTCTCGCCTCGTACCTCGGTGAGCCGTCGCGTATAGCTAGTCCATTAGCCTGACTGACTACCTCATATCACTGCTACCCCTCATGCGAAAAAAAAAATTCTATATTATTTAACTTAAGTTTCGGTTTTAAACATTGGATTAAATACGAAATTAACTGTTCATAGATAATTGAAATAAAACAGCATAGGTAAATACTTCTTTCATCAGAGATTGAAAACAATGAATAATTTTGAAATTTAGAGCTAAGCCTATTTTTCAAGAAAAAGCGATTAATAAAAGAGAAACTTTTATGCTAGACACCGAAACTTGAGTTATTTGATTGTTGCTTATGATTTGAGATTACATTAAAAAAGCCATTCAGAAATTTTCTGAATGGCTTTTTATAAGTACTACATATTCAAATTAAATTACTTGAATAGAATTTTATGTGCCTGCACACCTTCTTCAAATCTTGCTTTTACAAGATACATTCCAGGCGCTAAACTCTTTCTCTCAATAGTATGTTGGTTCGTATTGATACCTACATAAAACTGAACAAGCTTACCTGTCATATCATACACACCTATATCAATCATTTCATACTCGCCATCTGTATTTACTTGTACAGATGTAGACGCAGGATTCGGACTCAAAGTCAAACCAGCCTCTATTAAGGGAGTTTCATTAACATTTACAGTTTCTAATTGCAGTGCTAGATAAGCTCTAGGTATAAAAAACTGCATAATAGTATCAATGTAAGCCATGCCAGTTTCTCTTGAAAGATTAGGATTTGTAAGCATTGCATTATTATTCAATACTTCAGCATCAAAAGAAGTACCTGCCGCCGCATTTGTACCTGCTACTATTTGCTCTAAAGTAGCCTGATCATGCCAATCCCAAGGACCAGAAAGAAACCCATCTGAAATGAATGGATACATATGTGATGTAGATAAATTAATCATCTGCCCTTGATAGTCTATTGGTATTTGCGAATAGGCATTATTTCTACCCTCTATTTGAGGATTAGAAAAAGGTTGAGTTGCAGCTGCTGCCATAGGAGCATTTAGATCTGGACCACCTTCTCCATTTGCTTTTGTAACAGCTGTATGTGTACCACTTACATTCACTACAAAATCACCAGTTGTAGGCACGATGACTGGTCCATCGGCAAATGGTGCGAAAGGATCACGTAGGCAGTGAAATCCTACAAGAACAGGTTCGTTATCTTGACCATCCATCCAAGAGATATCTCCTAAAGCACCACCCATGTTTACCACCATAGCTACATCAGTGCTAAAACCAACATTGTTCGCTATGTTAAGATCAGTATCAGTACTTCCGTAAACATCACTAGATAATGCTTCATTAATGTAATTTTCAGCAGTATCTGTATCCGTAAATTTTTCTAGTAAAAGTTCTTCGTTTCTATCTAAATATCCAGCTCCTAAACTTAAGTATCCACCAGTACCTTGTCCCCACAATACTATTCTATCAGGAGAAACTCCCCATGGGTTTGCTTCGTTTTCAATGGTGTTTTGGAAAAAACGAACACAGGCTCGTGCATCTTGAATACCTCTATACGATGCATTCAGTAAAGTACCCGTTCTGATATTTTGACCAGCGGGTCCAACTGCGTCAGGTCTCCATCCTTGACGATAAGTAACAGAGGCAACTACATAACCTCTTCGAGCTAAACGCTTGCTTATTTCAACTACAGAAGAATCCCTTCTCGAACCCGTAATACCACCATTAAATAGCGGTGGTAAAAAACTTCCCGTGTGGAAATATAAAACTAGTGGTCGATCTGTTTCTGTATCTCCATCTGGAGTATAGATATCCATCACCAACGGAATTTCAGATGGCATTCCCGATAAAACCGAAATATTGTTAGCATATACAACATCAGTCGTGACATTTACTCCAAACATTTCATCGACATAGCGCTGAGCTTGTAATGTTCCCGCAAATACGAGAAGCATGAAAATAATTTTGTAACGATTTAAATTCATAATTTTAATTTTATTTGTGCTAATTAATTAATCTTTTTCTTCCAGTCATATAAGATAGAAAAGTATCCAAATCTACCGATGAGTGGTCCTCCATAGGTTTCATAATGAAGGTTATTTAGTATGTTAGATGCTCCTAATTTGAAAGTTAGATTCATAGCTTTCCAGTTGTAATTTACCTGTGCATCAAGTAATTGATAAGTATCTATTAAACCCGTAAACTGTGGGGATCCTTCAAATAAAAACCCTTCTACAAATTTGTAACTTACATTAAAGCCTACATTTCTGATAGCCGTGTTCCCAAGTTTTAGCGTGACATCTCTTCCTGAAATCCCAACATTAAATTTATGTTCTGGGGTATTAAATGCAGGAATAATAGGATCATCGGATTGAGTATTTAGGGAATTCCAAGAGTAGTTACCATTGATCGCATAACTTTTACTGAAGTAATAATTTAGTCCAATCGAAAATCCTTGAGTAGTTACCCTATCTTTTGCATTGGCAGCAATTCTAAAAACTTGGATATCATTAACTCCTCCAAATGGATCCAACTGTAATTCTGATCCAATATTAAATCCTATGAAATCATCGTAAATGCTGTAGTAATAAGCTGCATCTACATAAAATTTAGATTTTAAAGTTGTTCTAAATCCCAGCTCAAATGTTTTTACCTTTTCGGGTTGTATCCTAGTAACTGTAAACGTATCCAAAATCCCTGTATCTCTGTCAGGTGCATTCAAGTAATCAAAAATAGATTCCACAGTTATCAGTTCTGTGCTATCGTTATCGCTATTTCCTAATAAAATTGCAGGTCCGACATTATAAAATAGAAATTGATCCGAAAGAGTTGGGTTACGAATTGCTGAAGAAAAGGAACCTCTCAATACTGTATTGGCGTCATGGGTATAAACCAAGGATGCAGCTGGAGACATTACATAATCAAAATTCTGATGCTTATCTAAACGTAAGGAAGTATTGACATTTAGTTTATTCCAAAGCTTTACGGTTCCTCCTGTATAAATTCCATATTCAGATACATCTATATTTCTACCCATGGTGTCTAGTAATAGAGAACCATCTGTATCTGGTAAGTACTGCCTAAAAGCTGCTCCAACCAGCCAATCAATATTAGTTATTTGATCACCTTGATAGATATTGTTGAATTTGTATTCTCCATTAATATGAGCTAAAGCGGATTTATCATAAAATCTTGTACCTCCTTCCTCAAACGAAACGCGAGAAATAATGTCGTTGAATGCTTGATCAAACGCATCCGTCCCAGGCGCTAGAAAATCATTAGTACCATCAATAGGATTACCAGCGTTAACAACTTCTTGAGCGAGTTTATGAAACTCTGCGACAGTTTCACTATTTTCTGATAAGAACTGAGTAACCGCAGCTCTAAACCCTGTGGGATCACCTTGAAAGTCAATAATAGAGGGGTAGCCATCAATAGCTTTTAACTGTTCCACTGGACCATTCGGTGAGTTCCAATAGGCTATATAGTCTTTGGAAAATTCAGCATTCGATTTAGAGAGTTCTTGGAGTTTTATTGCGGTAAAGTAGGGGTCATAAGTGTCTCCCGCATCTTCATGCGTTACGTAAGCACGAAGAAAAAACTTGTCTTTCTGTTTTACTTCTAATTTATGCTGAAAAAATTGAATATTTCTTAAGCTAAATCTATTGTCGCCTTGATAAATCGTTGTACCTGAACCATAGTTGGAGCCTAAAATAAGTTCAGCAGATTCAGCCCCCTTTTTAGGGTTTAATCTGAAGTGAAAAGCTGCTGCCGCCTTAGTGTTTTTAGCATTATAGTCAACTAGGTCTCCTTCCAAGTATCCACGACGATGATATACCCCTAAACCTGGATTTGAAAAAGACTGACTTTGATCAAAAGCAGTTTGATATTCATCTCCATATACATTAACTGCATCATATCCACCTGGATTGGTGGCTAGAGACTCCGTGTCGAATACAGCATCGAGATTGTCTGCTGCCCAATCTAAGGCCCTCATGTGGAACACGTTCAATTTGTATGCAAACCATTCATCTCCATCCTTATTTTTGATCGCATCCGCCCAGCGCACCGCGGTTTCAATAAGTTCTCTTTCTCCTACCTTCACTTGTGCGGCAAGTCCCTTGTGAAAGAATGGGTTTTTCGTTTCCATACTTATTACCCCGTTAAATGCATTAGGCCCGTAGAATGCCGAACTTGCACCTATAATTAGGTCAACTTTATTTACATCTAATTCTGACGCCCCGACAAAGTTTCCAAGAGAGAAATTTAGTCCAGGAGATTGATTGTCAACACCATCTATTATTTGTAGCGATCTTACTGGACTAGTACTATTAAAACCACGTGTATTGATAATTTTAAACCCAATACTCGCGGAGGTTAGATCTACTTCTTTTAAGGAGCCCAAGCCTTCATAGAAATTCACAGCAGGCGTTTCTTTGATGGCTATATTGTCCATCGTTTCATAAGTTAAAGGGGATTGTGTTTGTTTTTCACTAATCCGACTACCTGTGACTTCAATTGTTTCGATATTAACAGAATTTTCGGCCAGTTTTATTTTGACCATTTTATCTTCTGTATAGGTTAAAATTTGAGTATCGTAACCTATGTATGAAACTTCTAATTGTAATGGATAATCTTGATCTGTATCAAAGAGAAATGAACCATCCCAATCGCTCACGGTTCCCACGGTAGTTCCCTGGATTATGACACTAGCACCAATTAAAGCTTCATTTGTTAATTCATCAAATATTTCGCCTCTAACTGAATTTTGCGAATAGGTAGTACTTGAAATAAATAGTAACAGAATTAAAATCAATAGATTTTTGATTGGCAGCATATTTATTTGATTGTCGTTTATTTCTATAAGGTAAAATAGAAATAATTCTTTATATGACGACAATAACCATCAAATAATTTTGCGAATTTTCGCTGAGACTATCAATTAGGACTGTTTCTTAGCGTTTTACGGGGTATAATACACGATTTGGGATCCACTCCGAAAACGCACAAAACCAAAAATGAATCTTTTTGCGATATTTTATTTTCTCAAAAAACACCTATTGAAATCTAAAATAACACAAGTATTTTGATGTAAATAATCAATCTCTTCGTAAAGAATGCTCCCCGATGAAATTCGGGGCAGGCTATGATAGCTCAGGTTATCATTGTGCTTTTTTTATAGCATTTTTAAGTTGTTGCAAGCTTACAACCGTACTCTCCTTATTTAGGTCTACGAAACATAGATCGCTGCGCATCAGTCGTTCATTTTCAAAATCTTATGCACCATTTTAAACTACAAAAGGTATAACTAATGTGCTGCGCATCACTGAGAGATAATGCATGCTACTGCTAGCTAGCAGTAGTTCCCTTCCTATATTGATTCACGGGATCAATATTGCTGCGCATCGGAACATCGTATCCAAAATATTCCATTTTATGCAATACGTCAGATTTCGGAGTGGACTCAATTTTTAAAACGAAACGTTTTCTACAATTTCTAAATCATAACCTACTAAACCAACTCTTTTTCTAGGATTATTTGTCAGTAGTTTGATTTTTCTCACGTTCAACTCCCTTAAAATTTGTGCGCCCACTCCGAAGTCTCTCTGATCCATATCTGGATCTTCTTCAGAACGAGAATCCTCAAATAAGGAGCTCAGATTACCTTGATTGTGTTGATGTCTCATATATACAATTAATCCTGCGCCTTCCTTTTCAATTTTCGCTAGAGCATCCTGAAGGCTAGAGGCAGAGTCTTGAAATACGGAGGCAAATAAATCTTTGACGTCATCCTGTGCATGTACTCGCACCAGCACAGGTTCTTGCAAACTCCAATTTCCAAATTTAATGGCTACGTGGGTTCTATTATTTGTTAGCTGGGTATAGGTTCTTAGCTCATAAGATTTATCACCTTTGGTGAAAGTCTTAGACTTATCTAATTTTATCAACTTCTCCCTTTGCAATCGAAAAGCTATCAAATCTTTGATGGTTATTAACTTGATATCTAATGCTCTCGACATTTCCATCAACTGAGGCAACCGAGCCATAGTGCCATCAGCATTTAAAATTTCAACGACAACACCTGCTGGCTTAAATCCAGCTAAACGAGCAAGATCAACGGCTGCCTCTGTATGCCCACTTCGTCTCAGTACGCCACCTTCCTTTGCTATTAATGGAAATATATGGCCAGGCCTAGAAAAGTCAGTAGCGACCGTCTCCTCGTCCAACATGGCTTGTATAGAAGTTGCTCTGTCATAAGCAGATATTCCTGTAGTACAACCCTTATGCTTGTAATCTATTGAAATCGTAAAAGCAGTCTCATGCAAATCAGAATTGTTTGGAACCATCATCGATAAGTCAAGCTTCTTTGCAAGCTCATCAACGATTGGAACGCATATGAGCCCTCTAGCATGTGTAGCCATAAAGTTGATAATCTCTGGGGTTACGCTTTCGGCAGCACAAATAAAATCACCTTCATTTTCCCTGTCTTCATCATCGACAACAATAACTATTTTACCAGCAGCAATATCTGCTATAGCCTCTTCAATGGTATTCAAATTTTCCAAATTAATCTCTTTTGGTGGGTTCCCAAATATTACTTTCGATTCCATGTATGTAATCTTTCAAACCTAACAACAAGGCTAGGTTCATATAGTTGAAGTAGTGTATATTGCGCAAAGCTACTATGTTTATCTTAAAATATTGGCAAAATATATCTAGCAATGGGATAACAATATACCAGATCAACTTAGCAAATAAAAGTAAGCAGAAGAAAAGACTCCCCGACACTGCTAAATATACACAACTAACAAACGCCAGAAGCATCAATAGAGGACCCACATAGCGGATAACTTTGTGGCTAAAGAATATAAATGCAAGTTGGTTGAATGGCAATATATACTTTTTAAACTGTGCTAAATTCTGAAAATTACCACTTGAAATCCTTCGCTTGCGTCTGAATTCTTCCTCGAAGGTTGATCCTACTTTTTCATAGCAAATTGCTGCTGGTTCACTAATGATCTTATAGCCTTTAATCATAGTCTGCATGGAGAGGTAAAAATCGTCAACCCTCAAGTTTTCTGGAATGATCTGAAAGCAAGTGGATCGGATCGCAAAGCAACCACCAAATGCGCCCATGAGCTTTCCGTAAAGTTTTCCTTCTTGGTACTTTAGTTTGATTTCTCTATTAAGATAGTTGGATTCTGACTCAAAGACACCGTCTTCATTCTGTGCTAAATTTTGAATATGTGCATCGACGATGCCGATTTCTGGTTTACAGAAATTTTTAACTAGGTTGGTGATTGTTTTTTCATGAAAGATTACATTGGCATCTGTGCAAATGAAAATGCTTTTTTCGTCAAGCACGTTATTTTCTTGTATCGTCTTATAAAGATGATTGATGGTTCCAACTTTTCCAGATCGATTTTTCATTACGTGAAAGTAGATTGGATACTTACATGTATCAATATAGCTAGTGATAAGTTCATTAGTTCTATCCGTTGAATTATCTGAACCGATATAAATATTTAAATTGTCTATGGGGTAGTCACTCTGTTCGATAGACTGCAGTTTTTCCAGAATGACGGATTCTTCATTGTGTGCGGCCATCAGTATGAATACCTTATAGGAATGATCTATTAGTGGGGGTAAAGCAACTTTTATCTTATAAACAGATGAAAGAAACCTTAGGAGTAGTGGGTAAAGGATATAGGTATAGCAAAGGAGAAAAAGAGAAACAAATAATATTATTTTTGCCAGCATTTACCATTATTGAGTCCACTCTGAGAACTGACGAATTTTACAAAATTGAGTCCACACAGAAAACTGACGAATTGCATAAAATGAATTATTTCGGATAGGATTTTTGATTTTGGAAATTCAGTGATGCCTGAGCATCAGTGGATTGAGAAAATGAAAAATATCGACAAAAGAATCATTTTTGGTTGTGTAAGTTTTCGGAATAGACTCAAAACTTAGTGATAAACTAAATTATGAAGCATATGCCAATTTCTTTGCAAGAATAGATTCTTTCTTTACAAAATTCTTGTACTCAGCAATTAGATTCTTAGCTGTTTCAATGTTATCATATTCGTCATAGACGAGCTTTTGAGCATTTTTTCCCAGCTTAGATAAAGATCCATTAGACCTGTAACAATAATCTAGAGCTTTGATAAATTCATCTGCAGTATCTGCTACCAGCACTTGATTTTTATGCGCTGCATTGATCCCCTCCAATCCTAGGGCCGTAGTAAGCACGACCTTACCTAGTGCCATTCCTTCTAATATTTTAGCGCGCATACCACTCCCAGATAACAATGGGACGATCATAATACTATGACCATTGATAAACTTTTTGGCATCATTAACTTCACCGTATACCTTTACGTTTTTATATTTAGCGTTGATCAGGGTAGCAGGTGTATTTCTGCCAGCTACATGAAGTTTAAGATTTGGGTACTTAGCGAGTAAGGAGTCCCACACATTATCCAAGAACCACTTCAAGCCTTCTAGGTTGGGCATCCAATCTAGGGAACCAATGAAGGATAAAGAAATTTCCCTTTTATAGCTTCTATTGTCGGCTTTGTAAGATGCAGTATCTAAACCAATAGGTGTCACTAAACCTTTGTTCTTATATCCGAGTCTACGGAAGGTGTCAAGGTCTTTTTGAGAGATAGCAATCATTAAATCATAATTATTTAATTGCTTTATCTCATATTTTCTCAGTTTATTAGTAAGGTACTTGAGGTAGAGTTTTTTAAATAAAGGTTTAGTGTTTTGCGCTACTCTTGCCCATATTTCATGTTCTACATTGTGTGCACGCATAGCAATCATAGCCTTGGAATATTTCCTAATAATAGGAATATAAGGAGCCATGTAAAGTGTCTCAAGCTGAATAATATCGAAAGTATTCTCCTTTAACATTTTTACCAACTGCTTGGTAAAGTCAGGACATACAAATCTAGATATGTGATATGATTCTCTCGAAAAAAGGTTGAAAAATGCGTCTTTTATATTGAGGGTATTGTCCAACTCTGTATAGTAAGCTTGTTTGAAATGTTTGAAAGATCCATTTACACTACTGACGTCGCAAAAATGCTTAGAAGTGTTCATCGCCAGCAGCGATACTTCACAACCTAATTCATGTAATGCTCTACTAAGATTCATTACTGCTATAGATTCGCCATCTTTTAATGGGTAAGGGAACTTCTTACAAAGTTGAAGTAATCTCATATTGTGGATTGTTTAAAACTTAAAGCTTTAGTACAAGAAGGGGACTCAAATTAGCCTCCTAAGAATTAATAAAAATTGATTGTGTAAATTTTTAATTTATAAGCTCTTCTTTAAGCGTTAAACAATAACTATGCGGGCATAGCCATGACACAAATTTAGTTTTTTTTGCCTCATAAATAAGGATACTGAGTGAAATATTAAATATTTCTTAAAATTTCCTCTTTTGAGGCTTCCCAAGCTGGAGAAACGATGCATAAAAAAGTCAATTTACCTGAGCCAATGTTTCTTACGTATTGGCTTTTATTCTTATGTATAAGCAGAGTGTCTCCAGTTTTAAGTTCTACTTTTTCTTTTTCAACATAAACCATGGCGTTTCCACCCAAAATATAGTATAGTTCTTCATTTTCAAGGCGATGAGGAAGCGAACTAGCTCCCATCTCTAAACTGCCCCAAGCAAGGCTATACGGAAGCTCTAAATGATCATTTTTTGGGTGTATGATCTCTTTTATAAAGGTCGCATCACCCGCATTAAATCCGCTTACATTTTCTTGCTCTTTATGTAAATATTGGTTCATAGAGTGCTTTTCATAGAGATAACGCCATTTGACTCTCCACTGCTGCGCCGTGGTCATAGATATAATGACAATTACTGGTCATTTACTGTAGTCGAGATTGCTAAATTAGGTGTTTTGTTGGCTTATTTATCTATGAATGAATGGTGTATACAGCCATCGGCGTGCCGGAAGGCTAAGCCCGTCAAGCGGAGCGCGTAGAGATTAGGGGTAGAAGAGGAGATAGTGATTTTTCATCACTATCGTAACGTATGGCCCGACCACGCCCTTCCGATAACCATCGGAAGGCAGTGGGAATCCCCAAATCTAACTCTTTATGTTCTATATGACTCAACTCATAAATTTGATTAATTTGCACCTTAATTATGATCGAAGCTAAAGGAATAAAGAAGGCATATGGACAACTGGAGGTGCTTAAGGGTGTAGATCTCCATATCCAAGCTAATGAAATAGTCGCTATTGTAGGAAAATCTGGTGCCGGCAAAAGTACTTTGCTGCATATTTTAGGTGCGCTCGACAAGCCTGGTGGTGGTTCGCTGATGTTGAACAATAAGGACTTGACGCTGATGAATAAGAAAGAGGTAGCCAGATTTCGGAACGAAGAGATCGGATTTATCTTTCAATTTCATCATCTGCTCCCTGAGTTCACGGCACTTGAGAATGTATGCATTCCAGGATTTATAAAGAAAACAAACAAATCGGAACTTGAAACGGAGGGAAAAAAATTACTAGAATATTTAGGCTTGGGTGACCGTTTGTCGCATAAACCTGGTCAGCTTTCTGGAGGAGAACAACAGCGAGTAGCCGTTGCGCGGGCACTGATCAATAACCCTAAAGTTGTTTTTGCTGATGAACCAAGTGGTAATCTTGATTCGGCTACATCAAAAGAATTGCACACACTTTTATTTGACTTACGAAAAGATTTTGGGCAAACTTTTGTGATCGTTACACATAATGAAGAGTTAGCGGCAATGAGTGATAGGCGCTTATTAATGGTGGATGGAAAAATAGTAAGCGATACAAATACTTCTACGACTGCATAGCATATTCTGCAGCTAGTCTCCCTGACTTTAAAGCGCCATTGATCGAACTGTTAAGCATAAAATCTCCTGCGCAAAATAGGCGCTCCCCAATTTGACATTCTTCTCTTGAAAATTTGAAACGGACTTTCATTTGTTTTGGTAAGGCTTTTTTGATCAATTGCTGCTGAATTACACGCCATTGAGATGTTTGATTGCCAAACCAGGCGCTGCATTCCTTCTTTATTCTTGTTTCAATATCCTTATTAAATTCAGTACCAAAAATACTAACAGCTATCTGATGCTTACCGGACGGTGCATATGCTTTACTGACATTACTCATGATCGCAACATTGTTGACAATCGCGTTTTTTCTTGCCACAATGCCAATTAACTTTCTGCGATATGGCGCTTCGTCTGCTTCAAAATATATAGTATGGGAAGCATTAAATTTAGTATCTGGTACAGCTGCCATTTTGGGAGTTAATTTTTCAGAATTGGCAGTCAGAATGATATTGTCCCCAATATAAATCTTACCAGATGCGACCTGAACAGACTTCTGATTAATGGAAATAACGGGTTCACCAAGGTGTATATTACTATCGGGTAGGGCAGCAGCCAACTGCTCACTTAGCTGTCCCATACCTAGCGCTGGTATACTCGCTAGACTGGTGGCGAACTTATGATAGAGATACAGAAACATTGCGCTCGAAGTCTCCAATTTTTGCTCGAAAAATACGCCAGAAAAAAATGGAATAAAAAAGTTGTGAATCATCTCTTGCTTGAATCCAAACTTAACTAAGAAATCATAAGTGGACATGCTCGTATCTACAGAAAATGGCTCATTTATATATTCTATAGATTTATTCTTTAGTTTCAGCAAGCGTTGTTTATCAGCAAAGCTACCTACCTTAGATAAGAGGGTATTGAATACGGTAAACGGTCTGCGCAATGGGTCGCCAATGGCATCGTAATATCCTTGATCATAGAGCACCATAGCCCCTGGAGCAAAGTGCTTTAGCTGTAAAGTGTTATAATCAAAAAAGTGCTTTCCCTCTTCGTAACCAGGCAAATATACTTGGAACCCATGGTCTATCAAATGACCATCAACATGGCTAGTCTGAACTCTTCCACCAAGTTTTATATCCTGCTCAATAAGCTGAAACGTGTGGCCATTATGCATTAACGTAGTCGCAGCAGCTAGGCCTGCCATACCGCCTCCAATGATGATTGTATGCATATTCTAGTTGATTAAATTTTTTGGTTTCCCTGCAAAAAAAGCGGCTATATTTTGCGCTAAAGACTGCATCAATCGCTGCCTAGACTGTACCGATGCCCAAGCAATATGTGGGGTAATTATGCAATTGGGTATATCGAAAAGTGGGTGATGTAGTGGAGCAGGTTCTTCTGATAAAACGTCTAGTAGAGCAGCCTCCAATCCGTAATTTGATAAACATTCTGCCAGGTCTGTTTCATTGATCAGACCGCCTCTACTGGTGTTGATCAGGATAAGTCCTTTTTTCATTTTTGATAAACTAGCTTTATTAATTATATCTTTAGTGCTCTCGTTTAGGCTAGCATGTAGACTGAGTATATCACTCTCTTTAAATAGTGTTTCAAGATCAACTTTTTCCATTGTTTTATCTGCGAGTGGCTGATCAGAATGTCGGCAAACTATGACACGCATTCCAAAAGCCAAGGCAATTTTGCCAACCTGTTTAGCTATATCTCCGTAGCCTAACATGCCGAAAGTTTTACCGCACAGTTCATGTATCGGACTAGCTGTAAACGAAAAATCTGGGCAAATAGACCAATAGCCTCTATTGACTAGACTGTTGTGTTTACCCACTTGGTTTTTCCAATGCAAGAGCATTGCAAAAGTATGTTGTGCTACTCCGGTCGTACTATATCCTGCTACATTGCAAACCGCAATATTTTTGGATCGACAACATTCTAGATCTACATTATTGTATCCCGTTGCAGAAATGCAAACTAGTTTAAGGGAATCGCAATGTTGAAGAAAATCTTGGTCCAGCACAAACTTATTTACTATAAGTACTTGTGCGTTTTGTACACGTTCCTTAGCTTGCTCAATGGTACTTCGGTTGTAAACTTCCAGTGCTCCATGCACACCAATGTTATCCCAAGAGAGGTCTCCTGGATTCAAAGTGTAGCCATCTAAGGCGACTATCTTATTCATATATTATCTAAAAATGAAAAAGTAGAGTAGCGCGAGTACAATTAAAGTCACCGCTATCACAACAGTCCAAAACTGTTTTGCTTGAGCTGCTTCAGTAGCTTCTTTCTTTCTTCTACGCGCTTCTTTTGACATTGCCATATCTGAGTGGTATTGATTTTGGAACAATTTACTAAAAAGAATACGCTACCAAAATTTTTTTACTAAAAAAGATAAATACACTAACTGATCAACGCTTAATTCCAAGCAAAGTAGTCAGGCAATTGAGCAATGACACTATAGGTATTGCCCTTGTTATTCATGATAGTTGCCCACAATTTGCTGGTGTGTCGACCAAAAACATAATTATGATCAAGGTCTGCCGTCACCCAACTCCCCAGCTCAAATTCTTCTTTGAGTTGCTCTGAAGACCATCCTGAATATCCGAGAAAAAATCTGATATTCTCTGGTTTTATAATCTTATTATTAATTAGGAATATAAGTTTTTCAAAATTTCCTCCCCAGTAGACACCTTGGCCAACTTCTTGACTTTCTTCCAACAAGTCTCCTACGTTATGTATATAGTGAAGGGTATCCCTTTGAACAGGGCCTCCGAGGTAGATGGGAGCGTCAAATTCTTCTAATTCGGGGACTAGGTCGCCAACTTTGGCTTTGTATTGTCTATTGAGAATAAACCCCACGGTACCATCTTTCTGCGAGTGATCACAGAGTAATACCGCTGTTCTCTTGAAATTAGTATCCACCATAAAAGGTTCGGCGAGAAGTACCTTACCTTTAGATACGTTTATTGCGTCCATAGATATATAATTTGTTTGTTTTTTGAGGTTGTTTGCGACAATTTACAAAATATGGAAATGAAATCCTATACCGTATAGTTTTAATTATACGGAATTATATAGCTTCTGAGCTTACTTTTCGATCAATTCGCTTGAGCATACCACGCAAAACTTTACCATTTCCACCAATTTCGTAGAAGTGATCGCAGCCATCTTTTAGCATATTTTGCAGTATAGATGTCCATCTCACGGGCGCTGTCAGCTGCTGAATGAGTTTTTCTTTTATCCGTTCCGGGTCTTTTTCTGCTACTCCATCTACGTTCTGATAGATTGTACACAACGGAGCATTAAATTTAGTTTTTTCTATTGCAGACCGCAAGCCCTCCTTGGCAGGCTCCATTAGCGGAGAGTGAAAAGCGCCCCCTACGGATAACTCTACAGCCATTCTCGCACCATCCGCTTTTAACTTTTCGATAGCTTCAGCAATTGCCGGCTTTGTCCCAGATATGACTAATTGACCTGGACAATTGTAGTTTGCAGCTACTATGATACCATCAATCTGTGCACACACTTTTTCTACTTGGGCGTCCTCCATACCTACTATTGCAGCCATGGTAGAGTCTATCTTTTCGCAAGCTTTTTGCATTTCTTCGGCACGTTTTGACACCAACTGGAGTGCCTCTTCAAACTGGAGTACACCTGCCGCAACTAGAGCAGAAAATTCACCTAAAGAGTGACCAGCTACAGCGGCTGGTTTTTGTAAGTTGATCGCTGTTTTTAGCTTGATCATGGAATGCACAAATACTGCGGGTTGAGTTACATTGGTAGCTTTGAGTTCTTCCTCAGAACCTGAAAACATAATTTGTGAAAGTGAAAAACCCAATATTTCATCTGCTTTCGCAAACAAGATTTTAGCCTCAGCATGTGTCTCAAATAAATCTTTACCCATACCCACAAACTGGGAACCCTGACCTGGAAATAAAAATGCTCTCATATATTTTTAGTGTAATTTTGCACTCAATAAGTTTAAAAACTCAGACCGTGTTTCCTCCTTTTCAAACTGCCCTTTAAAAGCAGAAGTAGTTGTCACAGAATTCTGCTTTTGCACGCCGCGCATCATCATGCACATGTGCCTGGCCTCTATTACAACCGCTACGCCTAAAGGCTTTAGTGTATCCTGAATGCAGGTCAAAATATCATCTGTCAAACGCTCTTGGACTTGCAGCCGACGCGAAAATACATCTATTACACGAGGTATTTTACTAAGTCCCACGATATGACCATTAGGTATATAAGCCACATGTGCCTTGCCAAAGAATGGCAGCATATGATGCTCACACATAGAGTAAACTTCTATGTCTTTCACGACAACCATCTCGCTGTAATCTTCTTTGAACATCGCCCCTTTGAGAATTTCTTCAGCGTTCATCTCATATCCTTGTGTCAAAAACTGCATCGCCTTTGCAGCGCGTTCAGGCGTTTTCAGCAGGCCATCTCGAGCAGCATCTTCGCCTATTTCATTCAGTATGGTGTGGTAAACTTGTGTAAGGTTTTCAGTAGTTTTTGTATCGTATTCTTCCGTCTTCTTATATGACATTTTCTGTGTTTAAATTAACCAAAGTATTCGGTGTAAATATTCTCTGTTTCCTGTAATTTAACACGATGTAAGATACATTGTTGTAATTTTGGTTCTATTCTTTTCCAGATGAGTATCGCCAAATTTTCACAAGTGGATTGCATATTATCTGGTAGAAAGTCTACGTCCAAATTTAGATTTTTATGGTCTAGCACATCTATAACTTCTGTGTTGATTATCTTAGCTAAATCCTTCGCATTTATGAGCATACCCGTTACCGCATCAGGCTCTCCTTTAACAGTTACATATAAGGTATAGTTATGTCCATGAAAGTTAGGATTGGCACATTTGCCAAACACGTCTATATTTTTTTCATCGCTCCATTCTTTGACCCATAGCTTATGTGCTGCGTTGAATCGAGCTCTTCTTGTTAAGTATACCATTGTTCCATTTCTATCTTAAAGCGCAAAAATACAGTATTTATACCATTTCTGTTTTAGATGTTTAATAAGATTGATACCAAAAAGCAGATTTCTTATATTTTGGGGTCATCACGTACCTGACGGTCGTGACCAGGCTATCCATTATACTTCCTCGTACCTCGTCGTGTCATTTCCATCCTTTGCCTCTAGCGCGTATCCACTTGCAGTGCTTAGGCTTTCGCCACGCCAGTTATCGAATTGTTTTTTATAAGAATGCTTCGAGTCATATATATGATGCAAAGGCTGCTGACTTGTTGACTACGCAGAGAACGCAGCTGCAGCTAGTTCTTAATATTTGCACAAGTGAGGTCAGTTCATCGCAATCTGCATGTTTCTTTCTTCTCTGCGGCTATTTTGAGAACACACGTGGGAGAGTAGCGCACCAGAGCTGCATATTGTCTTTCACCAGAAAAAGCAGCACTCGCCTAAGCGATTTGTCTCTTTTTACATCTCTTTAATCGAATTATTTTATCTTTCATTTTTCTTTAACCGATATTGTACGTTATAGAGAATTCGACTTATCATATTTGAGTCCACGCTCAAGTAAGTTGATTTTTATAAATTAAATTATTTCGAATGAGATTTTGGCTTTTTGAAATAAAGTGATGCCTGAGCATCCATTTTTGAAAAAAAGGTAAAATATCGCCGAAAGAAACATTTCTGGTATTGTAGGTTATCGGGGTGGATTCAATATAAAAGCAAATAATTAAGTCTTGGAAGAGGATAAGCATTTTTTCAGCCGCTCAGGTTTATACACCTTCTTAAGTCAAAAAGTAGTTTATCATAGCTTCTTTTGGATGACTTGCTTTGTGCTGTTGGTAGTGCTAGAGCAAGGAAATAAAGGCGTCTGGGAGACTGTAGTCAACGAGATTGTCAACCTCACATTTTATGCGATCATAGTGTATGTGAATCTCCTTTATCTAATTCCAAATTTTCTAAAAAAGAAAAAGATTTTTACCTATTTGATCTTGTTATTTGCGGTTGCTTTATTTATTACTCCGATAAAGTTATTTGTTTTTCACTTTCGATTTGCTGGAAATGAGCTGCTTCAACAAGGTTTGCTTGCACAGCAACATTACTTTTATTTAGCAAATGTTTTGGTAGCTTTTGGTTCTACTTTGCTCAATATTATCATGGATTGGATGCGCCATCAGCGAGAAAGAACCATTCTCGAAAACCAAAATATTCAATCGGAATTACGCTTTTTGAAGTCTCAGATCAATCCTCATTTTTTGTTTAATACGCTTAATAGTATTTATGCTTTGACACTTAAAAAATCTGATGATGCTCCCGAAATAGTGGTTAAGCTCTCAGAAATGCTGCGGTATATGTTATATGAGTGCAATGAAAAAGAGGTGCCTCTTTCTAAAGAGATCAATTACATTCAGAATTATCTTGCGCTGGAGCAGCTGAGACACGGGGGCAAAATTGGGATCAGCTTTGCAGTAGAAGGGGAGGTCAATGGACAAATGATAGCGCCGCTACTTTTCGTACCCTTTCTAGAAAACAGTTTCAAGCATGGAGCCAGCAAGACTATTGACAATGGATATGTCAATATAAAATTGAAAATGCTGGAGCAAGAAAAAATACAATTGACTGTAGAGAATAATAAACCAGATACTTTCCCTACGGCTAATCATACCCTGAAGTCAGGTGGTATTGGATTAGTAAATTTGGATCGTAGACTTAATATATTATACCCTAAAAAACATCATCTCTCCATACAAGATAGCCCTAATGTCTATCGGGTAATATTAGATTTAACACTTTAAAATATATCACATCATGATCAATGCCATTATTATTGAGGACGAACCGCTAGCACAAGAAATATTACAGAGTTACATCGCCAAATTGCCACAGATTAATTTGGTAGCAACCTGCTCCAATGCGATCGAGGGCGGTGCAGCTCTAAAAGAGAATCAAGTAGACTTGATGTTTTTAGATATACAAATGCCGCAGATCACAGGAATTGAATTTTTAAAATCATTGAACAATCCACCCCTCACGATCTTCACTACTGCTCTACCTAATCATGCTGTAGAAGGCTTTGAGTTAGACGCGGTTGACTATTTAGTCAAACCTATTCCGCTAGAGCGATTTATGAAAGCCATAGGAAAGGCTGAAGATATATTAAGCAGGGATGGTAACAATGGACTTGCAAATGATGGAGAAGATTTTATCTTTGTGAAGTCTGACAAAAAGTTGGTTAAAATAAAATATGATGACATCATTTATATCGAAGGATTAAAGGATTATGTTATGATAAAAATGGCAAATAGTAAAGTCATCACTTTGCAAACTATGAAAAGCCTTGAGGCAAAACTGCCAGACAACTTGTTTAAACGTATACATAGATCCTATATAGTAGCGATTGACAAAATTGATGCATTAGTAGGAAATAGTATAGAAGTTACCGAAAGAGGCGCTTCAAAGATTATTCCTGTAGGAAAAAATTATAAAGATGATATATTGAGCATTATAAATAGTAAACGTATTTAGTGGAAATAAAAGAACTCAAAATTAAATGTGAAGATTTATTAAATGAATCTGTTTCAGAGATAAAATCAATTCGAGGCGGAGATATAAATCAAACATACCAAATAGAAACATTACAAAATATTTACTTCTGCAAAATCAACACTAGCCATATTGGTAAAGATTTATTGTACAAGGAGGAAATTGGATTGCGTGCCATGCAAAGGCATTGTAACACGCCTACGGTTATAAAGTCGGCTCCAGAACTCTTACTGCTATCATGGATACAAACAGGAAAAAAGAACAATATATTTTGGAAAGCACTAGGCAGAGATTTAGCATCTGTGCACAAAGTTACCTCTAATAAGTTTGGTTTTGAGCACCACAATCATATTGGGAATTTGATTCAACAAAATGAACTTAAAGATACTTGGAGTGAATTTTTCACTAGCCAACGTCTTTTGCCTCAATTTCAAATCGCAGTAGATAAGGGCTTGTTAACAATAAATGAGATACCAAAACCAGAAAAAATAGCGAGTATTGTCAATAAAGTCTGCCCACATGAATTGGCCACATTAATTCATGGGGATCTTTGGTCTGGCAATATAATGTGTGATATTGACTCTAAAGCATATTTTATAGATCCGTGCATATCCTATGCGCATCGTGAAATGGATATCGCCATGTCTTCATTGTTTGGTAAATTTGAAGACCTATTTTATGAAAGTTATCATGAGGTGCATCCACTTGCAGAAGGATGGAAAGCACGTCTAGATATATATCAATTGTACTACCTATTGGCTCACCTCAACATGTTTGGCATCGGTTATAAAAATGACGTACTTAAAATTGTTCAACGATACTTTTTTTAACCTAGGAGTTATCTTTAGGGGTATTCAGAAAATCAATAAATTGACAACAAGAATTACCCCGTTTTCAGTAAGAAATTTGGAAAAACGGAGCCTTACAAACCTCTAAATTTCAATTATCTCTTTATGGTATAACTGTTTATCCTTCTTGTGAAAATCCTTATAACCGTTAACAGGGTAACACTATAGCTAAGCGCAAACATCTAGCTGCTATACATGCTGATCTATCAATATTAAATTACCATCGGGATCAGCTATAATAAAGCTTGCAGCTCCCGTACTCGTTTCTTCCACCTTGTTTTCAATATGTACTCCATCTGCTAGGAGTGATTTCTGAATAGCACGGATGTCATCGAAGTTCTCTATAAGCTTAGAGTTTTCATCCCAACCTGGATTGAAAGTCAAAATATTCTGCGGAAACATGCCTTGAAACAAACCAATTATGGATTTTTCATTTTTCATAATCAAATAGTTTTTCTCCATTTGACCTGCGAAAACCGAGAAACCCATCTTTTCATAGAATTCTTTAGATTTTGCTAAATCCTTAACGCTGAGGCTCATTGAAAATATTCCTAATTTCATGTACTATTAAATTTAAAAAGCTGATAAATTGATCGCTCAATATACAAAATTTGAAAATGTTGGATCCTTATTGAAAGTTATTTGTAGCTGGGCATCCTGCATTAATTTTAATCCCGTTCCGCTTGATTTTGCCTTAATCATAGGCTAAGGAGTGAATTACACATAAAAATACGATGATAGGAGGTAATCTTTGCTGCATAAAAGGCTATTGTAATGTATCTTTGCGGCTTAAATTGATATAAGTAGATGATTTCAGCGCAGAATGTATTTTTGAAGTTTGGGGATAGGATACTCTTTGATGAGATCAACTTCGTCGTCAATGATAGCGATAAAGTTGGTCTGGTAGGAAGAAATGGAGCAGGTAAATCTACGTTGCTGCGGATGTTGGCTAAGGAGCAAACGCCAGATAGCGGCGTGCTTGACTTTCCCAATGGAAAGACTATTGGTTTTCTGACGCAAGATATACCGCTCAGCAATGATGTTTCAGTCATGGAGGAGTGTCTCTCCGCGTTTTCTGAAATGCAAGCTATCCAAGATAAGCTAGAAAAACTGAATCACGAGATGATTACGCGGACGGATTATGAAAGTGATTCCTATGCTAAATTGATCAATCAATTCACAGACCTTTCAGAACGATTTAACCTTCTTGGAGGAGAGAATTTCAAAGGAGAAACTGAAAAAGTACTAAAGGGTTTAGGGTTTAAGGAAGTGGAATTTGAGAAACGTCTAAACGAACTATCAGGTGGATGGCGAATGCGGGTAGAGTTGTCTAAGTTACTTTTGCAAAAACCAGATTACTTACTTTTAGATGAGCCTACTAATCACTTGGATATTGAGTCTATTCTGTGGTTTGAAAATTTTCTAAAGACTTATCCTGGGTCCATTATTCTTATATCGCACGATAAGCGATTTTTGGATAATACGACCAATAGGACGATTGAGGTAGAAATGGGTAAGTTATTTGATTATAAAATGGCCTACACTAAATATTTGGAAGAGCGTGCTATCAGAAAGGAACAACAAATGTCATCTTTCAAAAATCAGCAAAAGAATATTGCTCATAAGGAAAAGATCATCAATAAGTTTATGGCCAAGGCGACCAAAACGAAATTGGCTCAGTCGATGCAAAAACAGCTCAATAAGATGGAGCGGGTAGAAGTGGACCAAGCAGATACAAGTGTAATGAATTTGCGTTTTCCTCCACCATCTAGATGTGGCGAAATTGTCTTTAAAGGAAAAAATATTCATAAATCTTATGGTGAAAATCAAGTCCTTCGAGGCGTTGACATCCAAATCGAAAGAGGACAAAGAGTAGCTTTTGTGGGTCAGAATGGTCAAGGAAAAACAACTCTAGCTAAAATAATAGTAAAATCACTGCAAGCTGAAAAGGGAGATTATGAACTAGGCTATAATGTAGAAGTTGGTTATTATGCGCAAAATCAATCTGATGAACTGCCTGGTAATTTGACGTTACTGCAAGTAATGGAAAATAATTCTCCACCAGAACAGCGTACTAAGCTGAGGTCTATTCTGGGAAGTTTTATGTTTAAAGCAGACGATATAGAGAAAAAGGTATCTGTTTTGTCAGGTGGAGAGAAAGCTAGGTTAGCATTGGCTTGTATGTTACTGCATCCTTTCAATTTGTTGGTGCTAGATGAACCTACCAATCACTTGGACATACTATCAAAAGATGTGTTGAAGACCGCTCTGATGAAGTATGAAGGTACTTTATTAGTGGTGTCTCATGACAGGGATTTTTTAGAATCACTTACGAGTACGACCTATGAATTTAAGGATAGAAATATCCACCATCACATTGGAGATATAAATGAGTTCTTACAAAAGCGTGCTGTGGAAGATATGCGCATGCTCAGTAAAAAATCTGAACTTGACAAAGAGGCGAAAGTTTCTGGAAATGCTGTTTCTGAGGTGGATTTTAAAGAAAGAAAGCAAATCCAAAGAGATGTAAAAAATGCAGAACAAAAGATCGAAAAAATCGAAAAGGAAATCAAAAAATTAGAGACGTTGATGGCTGAACCTGACTTTTATGAATCAGAAAAGGCAAGCAAAAAACTAGCGGAATACGATACTAAGAAAGCTTCACTTGCAAAAGCTATGAAAGCGTGGGAGGCTGCGGCATTGAAATTGGATAAATTGGGGTAGATATAAATTTGTATATTGTTTGATATATTTATTCGTTTATGTCAAAAGAAGAAAGAATTCTTACCCTACATCCGACTGGGAAGACTGGTGTCAATATTCTTAAAAGACGCTACGACTTTATTCGGGATTATATTTTGAAGGAAGTAGATAAAGCAGGTGAAATTACTTATGAAGATCTATCTGATAAAGCTGTTAAACAACTCTCGGAAACTTTTGATGGGAAGGTAGTCTGGTACATTGTTTCTGTAAAGTTAGATCTAGAAGCGCGTCAAATATTAGAGCGCGTACCGAAAACATCGCCACATAAGGTACGACGTCGCCAAAAAGACTAGTAATTAATCCAATCAATACCTTTGATCAACTGAGCTTGGGTTGCTTTGTAAGGTTGCTCGTTTGAAAGTTCAGTATCATATTCCCAATGAGCTACTGGAGGCAAACTCATAAGGATAGACTCTGTGCGACCATTGGTATGCAATCCAAATTTAGTACCTCTGTCCCAAACTAAGTTAAATTCTGTATACCTTCCTCTCCGCAATTTTTGCCAGCGAAAATCATCTTCCTTAACAGCTGCATTTCTATTCTTATTTAGCAGTGGTAAGTAAGCAGGACAAAAAGTATTGCCAATTGCTTTTACGAAATCCCATCTCGCTTCTTTGTCAAAACCATCTTCTTCACTCAAACGATCAAAAAAGATACCACCAACGCCTCTTGTTTCATTACGATGAGGCAGATAGAAATAATCATCAGCCCAGTTCTTAAACTTGGGATAATAGTCTAGGTGATGTAAGTCGCAGGAAGATTTTAGCGCAGTATGAAATGCTTTCGCTTCAGCGGGCACTATGATGTGTGGTGTCAAGTCGATACCTCCACCGAACCACCATGTTTTTTCATCCAACTCAAAATAGCGTACATTCATATGTATGATCGGAACCCAGGGGTTAGTAGGATGGATCACAATAGAAACTCCAGTTGCAAAGAAATTTTCACCACTAATGCCTAAGCTTTTTTCAGCTTGTGGGGGAAGCGGTCCTTCTACTTGAGAAAAATTAACACCCCCTTTCTCGATAATATTACCTTGTAGAACGCGGGTACGTCCGCCTCCGCCCTCGGCACGTTTCCAATTATCTTCTTTAAACTGATGACCTTGATCAACCGATTCGAGTTGCTTACATATGTCATCTTGCAAGCCTTTAAACCAATCCGCAACAAACTTCTTATTTATCATTTACTGAGTTTTTGCTTTGCTGCTTCAACTATCTTTTTACTATTTCCAACGAATATTTCTTCATCAATTATGACGACAGGCCTCTTTAGGAAGGTATATTCCTCCAGAATATATTTTTTATAATCACCCTCAGAAAGTTCCATTTCATTCAATCCCATACGCCTATACTTCATAGCCCGTCTACTAAATAAGGATTCGTAAGAGCCACTCATATCCTTCATCTTTTCTAACTGCTCTGTGGTAATCTGCTCTTCCTTAATGTTTTGCAATTCGAAGTCATCATCAACATCCAGTTCTTTGATGATTCGTTGACAAGTATTGCAGGTAGCCAAATGAAAAATTTTCTTCATTAAAATATGTTTTGGCGTGAAAATATGATAATATAGGGCATAAATTATCATCGATGAGTCAAAAACTTTCCCCTTCCGAGTTGATTTTAAATCCTGATGGATCTATATATCATTTGCAATTGCTACCAGGTGATCTTGCCGAGACGATCATCACAGTAGGCGATCAAGAGCGAGTGCATGCCATCAGTAAGCATTTTGATCGCATAGAAGTGCAAAAACAGAATCGGGAATTCACCACCCATACTGGATATATTGGTGACAAAAGACTTTCTGTCATAAGTACTGGGATAGGGACAGATAATATCGATATTGTATTCAATGAGATCGACGCTTTATTCAATATAGATTTTGAAAAACGATTGATTAAAGAAGAGCTAACTTCCTTATCATTTATACGCGTAGGCACCTCGGGTTCACTTCAAGATGATCTACCACTAGATAGTTTTCTGTTTACAGAATATGCAGTAGGCTTGGATAATCTATTTACATTTTACGAAACAATCTCTGACCGAAGTACTATAAATATACAAACCGACTTCCAAGACTTTTGCGCTCGTGCAAGGATACCGCGATATAATACCATTTGGCATAAAGGAAGTGCTGATTTACTTAGCGCTTTAAAAAGAGACCATGATGCTGTAGGCGTTACATTGACCTGCCCAGGATTTTATGGTCCTCAGGGCAGGCAGCTACGCTTAGTATCTAAGTTGAACCCATTCATAGATGCACTCTCACACTTTCGAAGTGGTGAACATAGATTTACTAATTTTGAAATGGAGACCTCTGGAATATATGGCATGTGCCATCAACTAGGGCATCAAGCCTTGTCCTGCAATGCGATTTTAGCAAACAGAAAATTAGGTACTTTTAGTGAAAAACCTAAGGCCACAATTGAGCGATTGATTGCGCAAGTATTAGAAAGTTTGACCAGCAGCACTATTGACATGATAGCGTGATAGGCATTATCTGGATCGTATTCGACTCGTTTCCAGCTCTATCCACGATATGTATTTCGTAGAGTACATCTTGAGTAATTAGAGGGTCACTTGGTGTACAAGGAATCTGACCCGTGTCATATATGCAACATGTGGCGTAGATAGGAAAAGAAATGGTTCCGCTAATAGCATTACTTACACCTTCAATCGGAATTTCAGTTACTCTATATTCTACATCTATTTGGCCTGTTCTGGTGTCTGTTACAAATATTGCTAGAGAATCCCCACCTAAGTCTCCATCACCGTCTTCAAAGTATATAGTAGTCAGTGTACTGTCCTGAAAACTTGGAGAGTTTTGCTTCATCGAGTTTTTTGTCATTCCTTCGAACTCGATGTATGGAATAACATCGAAAGTAGGCTCATTTACACAACTTAGTAGTATAGTGATGCAAGCTGCAACGAATAACATATATTTGCCCATGAAAATTAGTATTTATTAATTAACGCAATATCGATAAATTTATTGATTGCATTTAACTTTTGCCATCCTACCTAGAATGTCAAGCGATTATTTTTCTCAACAAATTCCTAAGCTTTATCAGGACGCAGCGCAATTCTCTCGGCTTGCACTAGAGATATTCCAATATCAAGCAAACTCAAATGCTATTTATCAAAGATACTTATCCTTACTACATGTAGAACCTGATAAAATTGCGAATGTTGCAGAGATCCCATGTTTACCCATCTCGTTTTTTAAGAAATATGCCTTAAAAACAGGCGATTGGGAAAGTAAGTTGCAGTTTTCTTCCAGTGGTACTGGTGGAATTCAGAGCGTACACCATGTGCGTGATCAAAACGCCTACCTTAAAAATACAGTGAATGGATTTGAGACATTTTTTAAGTCTCCTTCTGAGTATTGCTTTTTAGCTTTATTGCCAAGTTATTTAGAGCGTGAGGGCTCTTCCTTAGTCTTGATGCTTGAGCACTTCATTGCTGAAAGTGATTATCTTCAGAGTGGTTTCTACTTAAATGAATTTGATTTATTAAAAGAAAAATTACAAGAGTGCATAGCACATAAAATTCCCACTATCCTTTTTGGAGTGCCTTTTGGCTTATTGGATTTTGGCGAAGCGCACCCGATGGATTTATCTGATATAACTATTTTTGAGACAGGCGGTATGAAAGGTAGGAGAGCGGAACTGACCAAAGCTCAGTTATACAACTTGCTAGAGGAGTATTTTAATCCAAAAGCAATTTACTCGGAGTACGGTATGACCGAAATGTTTTCTCAGGCCTATTCATTGAGTACTGGTAAATTTCAAAGTAGTCCAACAATGGATATCGCTATACGAGAAATCAACGATCCTTTCCATTTATTAAATTATGAACGCTTAGGTGCAATAAATATTTATGATTTAGCTAATTTTGAGACCATCAGCTTTATTGCAACCGATGATCTAGGTAGAAAATATTCAGATGGAAGTTTTGAAGTTTTAGGCAGAATGGATAATTCTGACCTCCGAGGATGCAACTTACTAATTGACGAACAGCGATAGAAGATAAATGAAAGAGAAGACTACAATCAAAAAAAAATCTAAAGTAAAAAGCACTTGGTCTCCAAAGACAAAGAGGCTGTTTGCAGCATTCTTTTTTGTATTTGGTTTTCTATTATATGCCAACACACTTCAGCATGAATATACGCTAGATGACTTTTCTGTGATCAAAGAAAACTTTGTCACACAACAAGGGCTCAAAGGAATTCCGACCGCTTGGAAAGAGCATTATAGATATGGGTATTGGAATAGTAGTGCGAGTTTGTACCGACCATTTACGTTGACTACTTTTAATCTTGATTGGGCTATACAGCCAGATAATCCTAAGTACGCCCATGTTGTAAATGTGCTACTCTACGGTCTTACGGGGATGGTTCTTTTTTTAGCACTATGTTTGGTGATGAATGGTTTCAATCCATGGATACCTATCTTAGTGACTGGCCTATTTATCGCTCACCCATTACACGTAGAATGTGTAGCCAATATTAAGGGTAGAGATGAAATCTTAGGTTTCCTTTTTCTATTTCTCGCTGTCTTCTCGTATTGGAAATATCTAGATGCCCGGAAACTGGGCTGGTTTGTATGGACGATACTTAGTTTTAGCTTAGCGCTTTTTTCAAAAGAATCTACGATTACCTTTATTGCGATTTTACCGCTGATGGTCTTTACTTTTCGTTCCAAGCATATAGCAGATATCCAACCGCTAGCAGTCTTATTTATTCCAATAGGTATTTTTTTACTTATTAGACATCAGGTGATTGGTTCCATCGGGGTTGGTGATACAAGTGTCCTTGACAACGCATTAATTGCGGCACCAGACAAGTTGAGTTTCTTTGCCTCGGCGATTACAATCATGGGTACTTACCTTTACAAGATGGTCATACCGCTTGGTTTAGTGCACGAGAAAGGCTACAGTGAGTTTCTTCCAGTTGCCTTAGATAATTGGAAGTTTATGGTTTCTTTTGTCATTTATCTTGGATTGGGAATCTATAGTCTATTGCATATTGGCAAGAGAAATGTAGTTGCATTCGGGATCTTATTTTTCTTGCTTAGTATGTCTATTCTCTGCAATGTTTTTATATTGATAGGTGTCCATTACGCAGAGCGTTTGTTATACTACCCTTTATTAGGTTTCTGTATTGCTTCAATATATACTGTTTTTCAGATCACCAAAGTTCCGCTTAAGAGCATAGGAACTTTAAAAGAGAACTTCAATAAATCTAAAGTACCCATTTCCATTTTTACAGTAATAGTAGTTGCATTTTCTGTAATCACATTTCTGAGAAATCCAGCTTGGAAGAATAGTTTTTCACTTTATCAGGAAGATATTATGCGTTCGCCCAAAAGTGCAAAAATGAATTATCACTTAGGACTAGAGTTGGCGAAAAAGGGACTACTTGGCAATAGTCCTCAAAACATAAAATACCTTAGTCAAGCAAAGCAACAGTTTGAAAAGTCGCTTTTATTGTATCCTGATTACGCGGATGCGCATGCACAATTAGGTCTCTCTTATTATCGGGACAAGCGCAAAGATCTCGCTATGGCCTCTTATGAGAAAAGCCTCTCACTCAATAAGAATAATGCCAAAGTATACTCAAACATGGGTATCATTTACTTTGAAGCTAAACAACTAGATAAGGCAGAAGAAGTGTATCGCAAAGCTGTAAAGATCGACCCTCGATTTGTAGACGCGCGGCGAAATCTAGGTTCCGTAATGGCTATGAAAGGAAACTTTACAGAGGCTATAGAGCAGTTTTCGACGGCACTTAAATACAATCCTGATAATGCAATTTTACATTATTATCTTGGGCAGGCTACACGTGATGGCGGAAATCCAAGTGCCTCTAAGTCTCATTTTGATCGTGCTTACCAACTTGATCCTAGTTTAAAGAAATAGCATATTATGTCCTCACTCAAATTGATTAAAGACTGGAAAAATGGGCGAAGAGCGCAAAAAAAACCGATTAAAAAATTTCTTAATCATCTTTCTCCTAGAAAAAATAAATCACTAGATGCTGTGGCTGCTAAACTGCACAAGGAGGCATTCACTAAGATTGATTGTCTGGACTGTGCGAATTGTTGCACCTCTATACCTCCTATAGTGTCGCGCTCGGATGTGCGTCGCCTCAGCAAGGCGACAGGTATCAAAGAGTCTGACTTTACCAAGCAATATTTGCGTAGAGATGAGGACGATGACTGGGTGATGAATACGAGCCCTTGCCCTTTTCTAGAGGAGGATAATAAGTGCAGCGTATACGATGCTCGTCCCAAAGCATGCCGTAAATATCCACACACCGATGCCGATGAATTTAGAAATAATCTTGGCTTACATGCAGACAATGCGCACTACTGCCCAGCCGTATTTTATATCCTGGAGGAGATGATGAGCAGTGTCAATCGAGATAAATAGTCCCATTTCTATTTTTATATTTTGGGTGTACCCTAGGCTTGCTGATAATCTCCCGCTGGTCGATTATCATCAAGCCTAGGTCGGGCTATGCATGAGTTCGCTGTCGCTACCGTCCTACGGACATCCCACAAAAAAAGTGGGATTCATTTCTATCCCTTACACAAATAATTCTTTTAATTTTGCGAGAGGGATACGTAAGGTGGGCACGATAGTGACCAGTGTCCTGCCGGCCAGAGACGGCAGGATACCGCAGTGAACACGGAGCCTGAAGCAGCCCGGCCCTGACAGCCGACCTTAGAAGGCTTTCAGGGAATCGCCCTAATAATTCTACTTAATTTTCTAGGAGTTGAAACATAAAAAGTATAAGTCGTACCTTTGTACTTCAATTTCAATATAGCACCTTGAGTAAGAAAGCAAAAAAACCAAAAGTAAAAGCAAAATTGCATCGTAGAAACGCACATCGTGAGCGTTATAATCTACCCGCACTAGTAGAAACCAATCCCGTCTTGGCACCTTATGTTGGGCCAAACAGATTTGGAGATGAATCGATCGATTTTGCCGATCCCGAGGCAGTGAAAGCATTGAACCAAGCGCTGCTTTTGCATTTCTACGGCTTGGAGTATTGGGATATTCCAGCTCGTTATCTGACTCCAGCAGTGCCTGGACGAGCAGACTATATCCACTATATCTCCGATCTGATATCTAGTAAAAATAATGGCTCTATCCCTACTGGGCCATCTATTAAGTGTTTAGATATAGGCGTGGGTGCCAACTGCGTTTATCCAATTATAGGAAATCACGAATACGGATGGTCATTCGTAGGATCTGACATCGATAAAGAAGCTATTGAGTCTGCGCAAAATATCATAGATAAGAATAAGAGTCTGAAGGGGGTAGTCGAACTGCGACATCAAGCGGAGACTAAAAACATGTTTGCAGATATAATAAAAGATAAGGAGCTGTATGATTTGGTTATTTGCAATCCGCCATTTCATGCTAATCTAGGAGTGGCTAGATATGGATCCTTACGAAAAATGAAAAACATCGCTAAGGAAGAAACTTATGGTCCTCCAAAATTGAACTTTGCAGGAAGGAGTAATGAGCTTTGGTACAAAGGAGGAGAGAAAAAGTTTATCCGTAGGATGATTACAGAGAGCGAAGAATTTGGGAAGAGGTGCTTTTGGTTTTCTTCTTTAGTTTCTAAGCATGAACATTTAGATTATTTTTATAATCATATAGAAGAAGTAGGCGCTTATGAGCTGAATACACTGCAAATGGGTCAAGGAAATAAAAAGAGTAGAGTAGTAGCGTGGACTTTCCTTAGTCCTGAAGAGCAAGAAAAATGGGCGACAGAAAGATGGAAGCCAAGCGCTGAGGAAGAATAAACTTTATTGCCGCTATGTAAAAGCATAGATTAAACTTAACTTAAAGATTTTGTATCTTGCTGCCACAATAATTAATTTGTAAAGTATGGGAAAGTACGATTTTAGATATTTCGATTTAAATAACAACGTCTACAGCGCTGAGCAGCTGAAAATAGAATATACTCCAATCACAAAAGAGCAATCATACACGGGTAAGTACGATGGTGGAAAGCCAGCCAAAGGAAAATTGACGCAAAAGAAGATGGATAAGATTAAAGAAAAAGTCCAAACCATTGCCGATAGTAAATCGCTGCGTACAAAACATAGATCAGGTAAGTGCGCTATGCTCATAGTATATTTGGAAGATAAGACAAAAAGGTACATTCTGCCAGAGTCAGGGGAGCAAGGAAAATTGGATGATCTCCTGAAAGCAGCAGTAGGAATAAGTTAATTAATTTCCTTCGCTATTAAATTTTGCTGGAAGAACTGGGTTAGCCGCATCTGCTGGACTATTCTTAAACTTTATGCGCATCGGAACATATGACTTTTGGTAAGAAGACCAAGGCTCATCTTTGTGCTTATTGTCACCGAAGTAGGTCATAATAATTTCAAACTCCTGTGCGGTTCTAAATCCTGGAATTGACTGAATGATAGACATGTTTTCATCGATAAAAACTAAGGTAGGATAGCTCAATTGTCCTCGTGTGAGCGCTAAGGCAAATTCATGATAACTTCTTCCTTTTTCTTGCTCTACATAATTGAATTTTTGGCCCCCAAAATCAATTGATTCTTTCTGCTCAGCATCAAGTTTTACGGGGTAGTACTTTTCATTAAGATAATTGGCGATATGAGCTTTTTGAAATGTCGATTTATCCATGCGTTTGCACCAACCGCACCATTCGGTATAAACATCTATGACGATCTTTCTTTGTTCTTCCTGTTGTAGTGCAAGCGCCTCTTCAAAGGTGTACCACTTGACAGGACTCTGAGCAAGACTCATCGCAGAGATAGATAAAATAATTAGACTTGATAAAATATTCCTTTTCATTGACTAAAATTCCTTCGATTTGGTAACGTAAATTAACAATAATAGAACCTTAGAATCAAACAATCTATGGCAACAGAGGGTCATTTTAAAAAATCTTTAACTATAAATAACGTTTTTAGGACTTAATAAGAGTTCTATCTGATCATTATGCATTTTAAAATCAGCAATTCGAATTCCAGATAGTTTAGGCGCAGCGATCCCATTATCTAAGCTTGTGGGACTAGTGATTATGCGGGCCTCATCCCACAGATCAGCATCTATAAAGGACTGTAGAAGTGCTGCGCCACCTTCTACGAATAGCGTATCAAGATCTTCTTCGAATAAATCAGTGCATATCTGCCTCAGTACGGTTTCGGAATCATGTACAATTTTATTCTTAAATGTTTGATTATCAGTAGATGGAGCGCTGCTAGTAGTATAAATCCAGCTATTTGCTTCGTTATTTTTAATTTTTGCAGTTTTGGAGATTTCGTTATTAAGATCTATGCTTACTCGTAAAGGAGATTTTCCAGGGTATAAGCGTGTTGTGAGGCTGGGGTCATCGACTATAACTGTATTTTTTCCGACTATAATGGCTTTAACCTCGGCTCTCCATTTATGTACCAATCTCTTCGTGTAGCCATTGCTAATCCATATTTGCTTTCCTTGCTGTCCGATATAGCCATCTTGGCTTTGCGCATACTTAAGGATTATATAAGGCCTTTTGCGGGAGATGAAGGTATTACGTATGCGTGCTAAAAATTCTCCTTTTTCCTTAAGAATACCATATTCCACCTGATGTCCATGAGCCTTTAGGTTTTGGATACCAGCGAAGTTGACCTTATCTGTTTTATCTATCGCAGCAACGACTACCGTGGGTATCCGATGATGCTTGATCAGATCTGTACACGCAGGCGTCTTTCCTTGAAAATTACAGGGCTCTAAAGAGACGAAAAGAGTAGTATTTTGAAAGTTTTTGAAATTATTTTTTAATGCTTGCTCTACAGCATTAACCTCTGCATGTGATTTACCGTATTGAATATGGTAACCTTCTCCAATTATTTTGTTAGGTGTTGAAATTACTGCACCTACGAGTGGATTTGGAGATACATTTCCAGCCCCTAAACGGGCTAAATCAAAACACCGTTGAATATATATATTATATTTTGTAGACATGCAATTACCTAATATTTAGTCATTTAACACGATTTCTGAGCGAATGACTTTTATTTTATCTATCTTGTATGAGAATAAAGTTTAATATATACTTTATTTAGTGTCTTATCAGCACTTGATTATAATTCAACATTTCATAAACCCAAAGAAACAACAAATCGTGCTCTACAAAATTAAATTAAAAAATTCACCAGAGATAGTTATGGTCGATGAAAAAGTCTTCGATTATCTGTCTAATGACGTTTATCTAAAAAGCGTTGACCTTGTCAATAATCTTCGCAGGCACTCCAGTGGATGTGCAGTATTTCAAAAAACAAGCAAAAAAGAAGAAGGCGGGTATAGTACCGAAACCATTTATCTACACAAGCTCATTGCGGAAAAATTCTTAATCGACCAAAAAAGTGAAATTAATGATTTAGTTGGAGCTATTAATGGTAATAAGCTAGATTGTAGATTGGAAAATATCTGCTGGAGATCCAGAGCTATCGCAAGCCGTAAACGAAAGACCAGTTCAAAGACTGGATATACAGGTGTTTACCAAGAGAATAACCGATTTCGAGCAGTAATTTCGCTGAATCGAAAATCCATCCATATTGGGATGTTTGATACGGCAGAGAAGGCTGCGCTGGCCTATAACAGAAAATCAATAGAGTTGTTCGGAAAAGATGGCAAACTCAACATTATCAAGTCTGCAGAACGCCCTGAGGCGGCCAACGGTCTAGGAGAGTCTGGATCTAGATCTGGAGAGCTCGATCGTGTGGAGACTCAAAATGAGGAGACTCGAGGGACAACTTAATCTTATTTTCTTGACAATATTTAAACCGAATTTCTTCTAAGGATTATTACTTTTGTCGCTATGGCAAAAATTAAAAATGATCTTTTTCTACGTACCTTAAATGGAGATACTGTGGAGCGCCCACCTGTCTGGCTAATGCGCCAAGCTGGACGTATATTGCCTCAGTACCGTGCTATTCGCGGGAGTCTATCTGGATTTAAAGAGTTGTTGTTTACACCGCCATTAGCGGCAGAGGTAACGGTACAGCCAGTAGATGAACTGGGCGTGGATGCGGCAATAATTTTCTCGGATATTTTAGTCATCCCAGAATGCATGGGTTTGCCATATGATATGGTCGAAAAGCGGGGTCCCTTATTTCAAAAAACTATAGAATCTGCAAAAGACGTAGAGGGTTTGCAAAAAGGTAAACCAGCTGCTGAACAACTGGAATACGTATTTGAAGCAATCAGACTTACAAAAAAATTACTAGATAATAGGGTGCCGCTAATCGGGTTTAGTGGGGCACCATGGACCTTGCTTGCTTACATGGTGGAAGGCAGTGGGTCAAAAACGTTCAGTAAAGCTAAACGATTACTCTACCAAGATGCGGCACTGGCGCACAAACTTTTAGCCGCTATTACAGATACCATTATAGAGTATTTACATCTTAAAATTGAGAATGGGGTAGATGCAGTTCAGATATTTGATTCTTGGGCAGGGATTCTTACTCCTGATCTTTACAACACTTTCGCCTTGCCTTATATAGCTAAGATATGCAAAGCAATAGATAAAGTGCCAGTAATCGTATTCGCCAAAGGTGCATGGTTTTCCTATCATGAAATATCAAAGCTAAAATGTGCAGGCATGGGTGTGGATTGGAATATTGAACCTAAATGGGCAAAGAAACACGCTCCAGGTAAGATATTTCAAGGAAACCTTGATCCTTGCCAATTGTATGCGGATGAAGCGCAAATACAGGCCAACACATTATCCATGTTAAAAAAGTTCGGTAGAGGGCATATTGCCAATTTAGGGCACGGTGTGTATCCAGATACGCCGCTAAATGGGGTAAAAACCTTTGTAAATACGGTGAAAAATTATAAATATTAAAGCTTAGCAAAAATAAATTAGAATTTTTGCGAATTGAAGCCTATTTTGGATTTTCAAATGAATCAAGAAACAGTGTATGGGTTGGTTTAAACGCCTAAAGGAGGGAATACAAACAGCAACACAAAACAAGAAGGAGGCCCCTGATGGCCTGTGGTTCAAATGCAAATCTTGCAACGAGACTTCCACAGTAAAAGAGCTTAAAGAGAACTATTTTAAGTGCCCTTTTTGTAATTATCATGAGCGAATAGGTTCGCATGATTACTTCGATTTAATTTACGATAACGAAAAATTCGATATCCTATTTAACAATCTAGTGTCAAAGGATTTTTTAGAGTGGACGGATTTAAAGCCTTATTCAGATAGACTTACTGCTGCATATAAAAAGACGGATCTAATGGATTCCATGAGTGTCGCCTATGGCAAGGTCAATAAAATGCCTTTAGTCATAGCTGCGATGGATTTTTCTTTTATTGGAGGTTCGATGGGTTCTGTGATGGGGGAGAAAATTTCTCTGGCTATCGATTACTGCTTAGAGGTAAATGCCCCGCTGATGATAATCAGTAAATCGGGTGGCGCTAGAATGATGGAGAGTGCATTCTCTTTAATGCAAATGGCAAAGACAAGTGCTAAGCTTACACTTCTTGCTAAAAATAATTTACCATATTTTTCTTTTCTTACTGATCCTACTACGGGTGGAGTAACAGCCTCTTTTGCGATGCTGGGTGATATAAATTTTTCAGAGCCAGGTGCCTTGATTGGTTTTGCAGGGCCTAGAGTTATAAAAGAAACAATCAAAAAAGATTTACCCGAAGGATTTCAAAGATCTGAATTTTTAATGGAGCACGGTTTTTTAGATTTTATTATTGATCGTAAGGATTTGACGGTTCGTTTAGGAGAGTTGTTGGCATTTTTTAATGCTGCCAGGGCATAGGCTGGTTGTCTTACCGTTATGGTTTTAACGGTAAGGAAAAAGATGCAGACGGTGAGTTCGGTTCTAGTACCCATTATGATTATGGATTTAGAATTTATAATCCTAGTATCGGGAAATTCCTGAGTGTCGATCCTTTATCTCCGAGTTATCCATGGTACACTCCGTACCAGTTTGCTGGAAATAAACCTATAAAATTCATTGATTTAGATGGACTTGAAGAAGCTGTTTTAGAAAATTATTATGGTAGAGGTGGTGTCTTGACTAATTGGGGTAGTGATGTTTGGACCTTTGCGGTATCGATAAATGCAAATAGAACTGCACATTATTTATCTGAAGATGGTAAGCCCTTTGAGTTATTTGATACGGAGCATGGTTCATCTGCAGCATATTTCGGCGATACTCCAATGTATGTGTTCAATGGAGACTTTGATTCTGATGGAAATGCAATGGATAAATTAGTGTGGTTGCTGTCTTACTTTAAATCTGGTGAAGATGTAATTGAAGTTTTGCCTGCATCATCGGGTGCTAATATTGTTCATCGAACATCAACTAAATTAATAAAAGAGCTAATCAAGAATTTGGGAAAAGGTTGGCAAATAAAGTTGCGAAAGTAGAAGAATTGATGAAGCACTTTAGTCAATCTGAACGTGCTGTTTTAAGGGAAGCAGCTACAATTTTAAAATCAGATAAGTTTAAAATATTGAAAAAACTGCTCAGAATGGAGAATTTGCGGAAGTAACAATTGATGGAAGAAAAGTAATGATTGAGCCAGATTTTGCCAGTGATCCAACTATTCGGGCTATGACCTGGGGAGATGACTTTATTCTTTCTCCTAAACTTTTTGAGCATGGGGATGATGAAATAGGGAAAACCATTCTGCAGGAACTCCATAGGCTTAAATTTTCTAGCGTTGTGAAAACTGGTAGCATTGACCCTAATGCTGCATCAAGTACAACAACAAGTGCTTCTGAATCTCGACCTCAAGGAGAGACAAAAGGCGACTATGCTGCACTGGAGGATAGAGTGCTGGATACAAACGGATAGCCAGATACAAGCGCCCCGAAAAAATAAACGAATAAACTAAAACAATATTAATCATTTGCCTCAGAGATCACCATCAAGCCAGTGTCAAATGGATTGAGCTGTTCCACCAAGTACTCAAGGTATAATTTGCCGTAGCGCGTATAGAAAGTCAAGAAATTCTCTTTGCGTTCCTGCAATCCATTGCCGGGAAACAATTTTTCTTTTACGCCCGATAGTTGTTTAATGCCAACGTCAAAACGTTGCTTTTCGGCTTTTCTTAATCGACCCTCTAAGTTCTCAATAGACTTTATGTGCTTCGTTCGCTCTGCTTCAGCAGTGGCTACTAGAGATTTATCGACTTTGCTAACTGCATCAACAATTTCATCAAAAGTCTTAGCGATAGCCTCTTTTTGCGTTTCTAAAGTGAATTCTTTATCAGAATTAGAACTTAAAAATTGTTTTATCATTATGTGATCTTCTTTAAGAAGATCTTGTAAAGAAGCAGATAATTTTTCCAACTTTTTTTTGCTTCCATTATCTATAAACAAAACGGAGTTTCTTCGGATCAACATTGGATAGTTGATATCAAAATATTTGAACTGAGATTGTCTTTCCATCCAGTAAGCAAGTTCCCCTCCGCCGCCAACATAAGCTAAATTTGGTAAAATATATTCTTGATATATTGGACGCATATTCACGTTAGGAGAAAATCTTTCTGGATGCGATTTTATTTCTTCTCTAAGCGCCTGCTCTGAGAACGCAATATTTTGATTATTTACTTTGTATTGATTTTCTTCAAAAATAATGCGCTCTCGGAAACCATCTCCTAAGTAAAAGAAATTGATATCTCTGGGATGCGCCTGATTAGAAAAACCAGCAGCCTCTATTTCGGTTATTGTTTCTTGAATTAGATTTACGGATTCTCTTTCAAATATTTCCTTTTCGATGTATGGAACGAATGATTCTTTGAGAAGCTTATCACTCATATCCATTACGATCAAGCCAAAGTCCTTAAACAGTTCATTCACTAGATATAGCATTCCTTCACCGTAGGTATCATACTCGGTGAATGCCTCATGAATGGTAGCATACATTTCTGCTGCCACAGGCTTGTCTCCTAATATATCTTTTAGTTCTGCTAGTACAGGCTCGAGCGTTTTGTTATCAAGCTTGCCTACAGACCCACCTTGATTGTTTTCCCAGACAAGTTTTTTTCCAAAAACTTGAGCAGTACTAATTTCCTCAAAGTCATGATCCTCTCCGCCCATTACGAAAACGGGGACTACATAATTGTCGTCAAATTGAGTATTCAGATTTTGAGCCAAATTGATGATGGAGCATATCTTATAAATAAAATAAGATGGACCAGTAAATAAGGAAGGTTGGTGCGCAGTAACCACTGTAAAAGTGTGCTCGTCCAGTAATTTATCTATATTGAGCTGCGTTTTTGCTGAAATGCTAAAAGATTTATACTGAGCCGTTAGCACCTTAACCAACAGTGCTCTATCAGTAGTGTCATTTTTCTTGTCCGCAATTACCTTACTAAAATTCTCAATTTTTGGACTATATTTATAAAATGGCCTGAGATTGGAGTCTTCCTTTTCATATGCCTTATCTCTTTCCGAAATTTGGCTCAGTTCAGCATACTGAATATATGATTTTTCAAAAGCCATTTTTTCTATTTTTGGTTCTGTAGTCTGCATAATATGGATAACAAATAGGTCAAAGGTAAGTTTCTACTTGCTTTAAATATAATTTGTCATTTGGTTGCAGCTTTGTTAATTTCACAGTTTCTCTGCAAAGTGAGTTGACATGTCAGTATAAGGGGGCACCGAAGAAACTAAGACTTCAGTGTTTTGTGCGTAAAAGAGCAGCTTTGGCATCTCTGGTATTAGAAGTTCAGAGTATAGAAGTTTCATTGTGCTTAAGCACCTAAATCGCCACTACAATGTTGACGTAGGCAAGTTTGCCTTATTATTTTCAGAGCGGGTCACCCTAAGAAAACTGCATTTGAAAGCGAATCATAAATATACATACATGCCAAAAAAGAAATACGTACTTGCATTGGATCAAGGAACTACAAGTTCCAGAGCCATCCTATTTGATCAGAAAGGACGCATCAAGGGTCAAGCACAACAAGAGTTTACACAGTTTTTTCCGCAACCTGGCAGGGTAGAACATGATGCGGAGGAGATTTTAAAATCGCAACTAAATGTCGCAAAGGAGGTGCTTGAAAGATACAAGGTGAAGGCGTCGGAGATTGACTCCATAGGCATTACCAATCAAAGAGAAACGACTGTCCTGTGGGATGCGGAAACAGGAAAGCCTGTGAGTCGAGCTATAGTTTGGCAAGACAGAAGAACGGCTTCTATATGCAACAAAATGACAAAAGCTGGCTTAGAAAACTATGTTCGTACAAACACGGGTCTAGTCATAGATGCCTACTTTTCGGGAACAAAGATAAAATGGATTTTGGATAGTATTCCAGGACTTCGTCATAGTGCTAAAAATGGAAAAGTATTATTTGGAACGGTAGATTCATTTCTACTTTGGCATCTCACAGGAGGTAAAGTACACGCTACAGATTATAGCAATGCAAGTAGGACACTAATTTACAATATCAAGAAATTAGTTTGGGACAAAAAGTTGTTGGATCATTTGAAAATACCAGCGGCAATGTTACCAGAAGTCAAAAACAGTAGCGGTCTTTTTGGACATACTGAAAAAAGTATTTTGGGAGAGTCCATTCCTATCACGGGGATTGCAGGCGATCAACAAGCCGCTTTATTTGGGCAAACTTGCTTCAGTCCAGGCATGGCAAAAAACACCTACGGCACGGGATGTTTTATGCTAATGAATACGGGCGATAAAGCAGTGAAATCCAAAAATGGATTATTGACCACGCTAGCTTGGGGTATTGATGGCAAAGTGACTTATGCACTGGAAGGTTCCGTTTTTATTGCGGGAGCGGCTATTCAATGGCTTAGAGATGGTCTCCGCATCCTAGATAATGCAAAGGACTCTGAATATTTTGCGGAGTCTGTTGAGGATAGTGCGGGCGTGTATGTAATTCCTGCTTTTGCTGGCCTAGGAGCTCCATACTGGGATATGGAGGCAAGTGGTGCGATTTTAGGTTTGACGCGCGGGGTTACAAAAAATCATATTATCAGAGCTACTTTGGAGTCGCTAACCTACCAGACAAAAGATGTCTTGGATGCCATGGAAAAAGATAGTAAGGTAAAGTTAAAAAAGCTAAAAGTAGACGGTGGTGCATCGGCCAATAATTTCCTGATACAGACCCAGTCCGACATATTAGGTGTACCAGTAGTGAGACCTAAAGTGATAGAAACTACTGCCTTGGGCGCAGCTTATCTGGCTGGTCTACACACTGGATTTTACGACAAAAAGAAAATAACCCAATCGCTAAAAATGGATAAGGAGTTTCTTCCAAAAATAGATGCGAAGGAAAGAAAGTTAAAGTATGCTGGCTGGCAGAAAGCAGTGAAAAAAATCATGCTGTGATAGAAGCGGATAAAACGGAGGCCTTATTTGAATCTCTATTTGATACTACCAAGGAGCGGATTGTCATAGATGTTCGGACACCTGCGGAGTTTCAAAAGGGACATATCTTAGGAGCACAAAATATTCCACTTTTAAATAATGAAGAAAGAGTAGAGGTTGGCACACTCTATAAAAAATCTAGCCCCCAAAAAGCATTTGACCGCGGAATGGAGTTGGTGGGCCCCAAGATGCATGGCTTTATTAAAGCAGGACGAAAAGTCATTAAAAATGAGGAGGCTTTGCTACATTGCTGGAGAGGCGGAAAGCGCAGTCAGTCTATGTCTTGGTTGTTCAATATGGCTGGATTGCAGACTAAAACTATCCCGGGTGGTTACAAAGCGTATCGTTCACGTGTTACCAAGATTTTACAAAACCCCAATTTTAAGCTACTCGTTGTAGGCGGTAAAACGGGGTCTGGAAAAACTAAAATACTACATGAACTGCATAATCAAGGAGAGCAGATTATTGATCTAGAAGGCTTAGCAAATCACAAAGGTTCTGCTTTTGGTTGGATAGGAGAAGAGAAGCAACCATCGATAGAACATTTCGAAAATTTACTAGCGCACCATATCAAAAAACTTGATCTCAAGAAGCCTATCTGGATAGAAAATGAAAGCCGTATGATTGGGCGTATTGCTATTCATCAAGATTTTTGGACTACTTTTAAAGCTTGTCCAGTGCTTAATATCACCATTCCTAAAGCTGCTCGTATAGATCATTTGGTAGATACTTATAGAGCGGATAATCCAGCGGATCTAGTGGAGGCTTTTACACGAATAAAGAAAAAGCTGGGTGGGCTAAATCTAGACCTTGCCATAGCTGCAGTAGAGCAGAATGATCTCGCCAAAGCTGCTGAAATAGCACTCCTGTATTATGACAAATATTACACAAAACTTCTCAACGAAAACGAAACGAAAGATATTTATATGCTTAATTTTGATCATGGCGATTTTAGCAAAATTGCTTCCCGACTTATAGCTTTTAAAAAAGAAAATAAATTATGATCGCTAAGGATAAAATAAAATTGACACAGTATAGTCACGGGGCAGGATGTGGGTGCAAGATAAGCCCAAAGGTGCTAGACGAAATATTAAAAACAGCTACCGAGAAAATTCCTTTTCCAAACCTTTTAGTTGGTAATGATGAGAGAGATGATGCAGCAGTAATGGACATCGGAGGAGGAAAATCTATCGTTAGCACCACAGACTTTTTTATGCCTATCGTAGACGATCCAGAAGACTTTGGTAAGATTGCGAGCATCAATGCTATCAGTGATATTTACGCCATGGGCGCGACACCTTTGATGGCAATTGCTATTTTAGGATGGCCAGTGAATACTGTTCCCATTGAGTATGCGAACATGGTCATTGAAGGTGGAAGAAAGGCCTGTGCGGCAGCTGGAATACCTTTAGCAGGTGGACATAGTATTGATAGCCCTGAGCCTATTTTCGGCCTTGCAGTTACGGGCATCATGGATACCAAAAACTTGAAGAAGAATGGTGGTTCTCAGCTTGGCGATCACTTGTATTTGACCAAAGGCTTAGGGGTAGGGATACTTTCTACTGCTCAAAAGAAGGAATTGAGACTTCCAGAGCATGATCATATAGCTAAAGATAGTATGTTGACATTGAATAAATTAGGTGCCGAGATAGCACCCTTTACGCATGTCCATGCTATGACCGATGTCACGGGTTTTGGACTGCTTGGACACCTTACAGAAATGTGTGCTGCCAGCAATCTATCTGCAGAATTAGAGTTTGAAAAAGTACCTATTCTGGATAAGCAAGCCATTGATTATTATCTAGAGAAGGGGAGCGTGCCAGGAGGAACCAATCGTAATTGGGATAGCTATGGACACAAGATTGCACCTATCAGCGACTACCAAAAACACATCCTTGCTGATCCTCAAACCAGTGGAGGCTTGCTGATTTCTGTGAGTGAGGCGGAGCATGAAGCATTCGAAAAATATATTAAGACTACTGATTCTCATGCACATTTTATTGGTCGCATGATCGCCAAAAAAGATCACCTTGTTATCGTAAAATAATCAAAATGCTAAAGTATGTGTTCAAAAGACTGGTAGCTGGCCTGGCCGTAATCGTTGCGATTATTATGCTCATAACCACTATCATTTTTTTGGCACCAGTAGATCCTGCGCAGCTTACTTTTGGACAGCGTGCAGAGACAGGTGCTGTCGCTGCTAAGCGTAAGGCACTTGGTCTAGACCAGCCCTTATACATGCAGTTGGCGTATTACTTGAGAGATATTTCTCCTATCAATATAATCCCTATCGAGGTTGCCGATCAGCGCAGATATCAGTACCTGCGATTGCTTCCCCTAGGAGATAAAAGTCTGCTCCTCAAAAAGCCATATTTACGAGAAAGTTATCAGACTGGTAGAAGCGTTTCAACGATCTTAGCCGAGGCTATTCCGAAAACTATTTTATTGGCTTTGTTTGCGATTATTTTAGCCTGTATTATAGGCATCTTTCTGGGTGTGGTAGCGGCCGTGCATAAGAACAGTTTTACCGATAATTTAGCGATCGTTTGTTCCGTCATCGGCTACTCACTACCGAGTTATGTCACTGCGATTATCTTGGCGCTTATTTTTGGATTTTACTTAGGAGATTGGACGGGTCTGAATGTTCAAGGGAGTATTATAGAGCTGGATGATTTTGGTGACCCCGTTTATGTTTTCAAAAATTTACTGCTGCCAGGTATTGCTTTAGGTATTCGTCCGGTGGCTATTATCACTTTACTTACGCGTTCGTCTATGCTCGATGTGTTGCAAATGGATTACATGCGCACTGCCAAAGCCAAGGGCCTGCAAAGGACGCGTCTACTACTCAAGCATGGTGTCCGCAATGCTATGAACCCTGTTGCCACTGCAGTCACGGGGTGGTTCGCTGCACTACTTGCTGGTGCATTTTTCGTAGAAAATGTTTTCAATTTCAAGGGGCTAGGGGAGGTCACCGTCACTGCCCTTATTCATTTCGATATTCCTGTTGTGATGGGGGCTGTTATTTTTACTTCCATAACTTTTGTGGTAATAAATATTCTAGTCGATATCTTGTATGCATATCTCGATCCACGTACGGTTTTAGTTTAGGCAATATTTCTTACTACGCTTATTTGGGGCCATACCGATCCAGTCTTCGGCAAGAGCCTGCGTCAGGACGGCACCGCGTCATCCGTTCCTATATCCATGCGATTGCCATCGCATGGATATACCACTTCTACCGCTTGTCCTTTACATGCTTAGCCCTGCCGGGCACGCGACGGGTTTTGCCTTTGGTGTAATCATGGGAATTGATATTATACAGCTACCCGTTACATAACCGTTACGATAAGACTTTGAAAGTTTGCTATCTATTGAAACCCCTATATTTATTGTAATTTGTAGAGGTGATGATTGCTTTCTTTTACCATGGAGGAAAGAGGAGTGCTTGTTGTATGGATGCTAGTTGCAGTAATCCAAACCTTTAAACTTTGAATTTCTCCATATGGTAATTAAGGACATCCTCCTTGTGAATATCTACTGGATTACTTCGAACGGCATTCGACATAGACATAGATAAGGATACCCATCAAATTGAAGAACTTCTCAGAAAGACAATGAATTTCTAATGAAGGAACTCTACTTACTTAAAACCACATCTTCCCACGTGCATAATCAATCACCACCACCTCCTTCGACAACTGCGAGAGGCTAATGATACCGTGCAGGTTAGCACCTACACCAGCATTAACGTGCGCAAAGGAACGAGGTAAACATAGCTGCTGCTTGAAGTCAGCATCTCCTAATGAAAAGGAATTGATTCTTACTTTTTGTATTTGTTCATTTTTATTCGCGAGGCACTTCATAGTACTAGTAGCATTCACTCGCGTGATTCCGTTCAATTTCTCTAGTAGAGAAGCATCTATAAAATGAATAGAAGAACCGCTGTCCAATGCAAAGTTATAATTCTTACCTTCTATCTGAATAGTGGCAATAGGAATTTGATTTTGAATCTTTATATCGACCTGGTTCTCGTACATTTTTTTATCCAGCCTAGTAAGTCTATCAGAAAGTGTAATGATGGATTTTTGGAAATCCATAATCACTACTTTAGGTAAAAATACATGCCCACCTATGATGCCTTTCAAGTCTATGCCCAAATGCTCTTCGATAGGCTCAAGGCTGATAATCTGTGCCTCTAAGTCATTTTGAATGAAACTTCCAACTATCACCTCATTTAGCGATCTAGTTTCTATGGCAGTTGTGCCCCCTAGAGTCAGAATGCTTTGATCAGACTCCTTTACAATACCATCTATAAATATCCCGTCAGAGCCAGTATCTAGTAAGAATCTTCCATAAATACCATCAACTTCCGCCTCAATAATAGTAAGGCCATTTATTAATTCAAAAGGAATAACGATAGCTCTATTTGCAGATGCAATTAGACTAGCATTGTACAGTATCGTGATGCATAATGCGATTAAAAGGCGATATATTTTATTATTGAGTTTCAATATAAACATTAATATATGTCAAATTACATAAAAAATCAATGATTGGTTAACATTGATTTAACATTGGGGTAACATTAGAGCGTAATTTGTTGATAATCAATAGAGGTGTTCGATCAGAGTATTAGTGATTTGCCTCGATCAGCTGTGCTTTACCTTACTTGCTCGTTTACCCCTCTTACATCAATTACGTTTTAAGAGGGCGGTAAAGAATAGAAAACAGATACTCAAGGTTGAGATATATAATGGGCATGTAGCCTTAGCCATTGGCTCAATTTAAATCGAAGAAATGGAGTATCGACATCAAATTATTACCGTTGTTCTAAAACGAGATTGGTAAGAGCTTTTCTAAGCTGTTTCAGCGTGGACAATAAAGAAAGAATTGCTGCACAGGTGTCTTGTTTTAAAAATAGGTGGCTTAGGTTTTTCCTCGCACCAGAGATGTAGTACAAACTTAAGTGGATTAACCCTGTTAGAATTGGCTTATGGAACTTTATCTAGATTTACATCCGTACAGCTGAACTAATATCCTTAATCTTAGCTCAATCTAGAACGGACAAAGAATAGAGGTAGATCCCGCTGCCTAAAGCCTGGTTCCGACCTACTAGTTGCAAAACATTGCAGTCAGTAGGTCGGAATGGCCCCCAATGAAGAGAACGGGATAGGCTCCCAATTTTCAATACAAATGAAATAAAAATAAAAACGAAAAAAAAGATCTAGCTTTCAAAATTGAAAACTAGATCTTGTAAATATGATAATTAAACTTTCACTCGTTGCGTCCACTCTGGAATCTGACGAATTCCAATAAATGAATTATTTTGGATAAGTGGATTTGCTTATTCTTTGGTGAACTTATAGCTCAAACTAAGGCTATAATCTACACCTGGGTTGAAGGACTGGATTTCATAATCACGTCCCTTGTAGGTTGCTACTTCTGCATATCTCGCATTGAGAATATTAGAAGCACCCGCAGTAAGACTAAAATATTTGTTAATCTTTTGCGATACCCTCAAATTAAGAAGCGGTCGAGACTTCAAGTAATAATTTGGTGTCGCGCCTCTCGTAACTACAGAAATCGCATCACCAATGATATTGAAAGAAGCACTCACGTTTGTTCCAACTTGATTTTTGTAAGAAAGCATCGCATTAAATACGTATGGAGCTTGGCCAAACATGTCTCTCCTTGCTTCCGCATCTGGCTGAGATATTCTGATCTGTGCCAATTCTTCTTCATCGATATCTGTCTGAGAATAGATGTAAGTAAGGTTAGTAGAAAACTCAAAACCTTGTAAAGCCGCAGCTATGGAATTAAGTTTTTTACGAAACTCAATCTCTGTTCCGATTAGTCTAGCGTTGTCTACATTTCTATAAGTGAGCTCTGCATTTTGTGCTTCAGGATTGAAAGTACGCTCGATAGGATTGGTGAAGTTTTTAGCGAATGCACCGATAGAAAAGCTCTCCCCAGAGTTAGGAAAAACTTCCCATCTTAGATCAAGATTGTCAATGGTAGTGCGCTCCAATTCAGGATTACCAATGAATACAAAGCCACCATCTAGCGCGAATGATGCGAACGGCGCTAACTCTCTAAACGTAGGTCTTGCAACTGTACGAGAATAAGAGAATCTAATTTTTTGATTGTCGTTAACGGTAAAGTTAACGGTAGCACTTGGTAGTACATCAAGGTTATCCAATAAGTTAGATTTTCCATCTAGATTAGGATATCTATCCAGGGTAGACTCTTTATCAAAAGTCTCTAATCCCACAAATGTACGTTCTGCTCGCACCCCAAATATAGTGTGAAGCTTATCCGTAATAGGAAGATTCACCATCGCAAATGCAGCTGTTGTAGTCGCACTTGCATCATAGTTGTTACGTGCGTCATAGTTGTCCGTAACGTATACGCCTGCACCATTATTTGCAAAACCATTCGCATCCGCAGATACAAGATTGTTTTCTGCAAAATAGAAACTAAGGTCTAGAAATTGCTCGTTGAGAATATCCATATCATTTGGCAATGAAATAGAAGGGGAGTTGTTGTTAAAGTTATAACGGGTTTCCCTAAATGCTCTGTTCTTAAAGTTGAAAGCGCCACCAAACTGGAAATTACTTTCTAATCCTCTCCATTGTGTAAATGGAATAGTAAGCGATGCGCGTGAATCTGAATTGTGCTGAACCATATCTCTATAAAATCGAGTAGGTACGTTATCACTTGATGGCTTCAGAAATGGCCTGTTGTTGATACTGTTTACTCTATTGGTAAAGAATCGCAAATCTGGATCATCTTGCTTAGAGATAGAATAGGAGCTTATCCAAGCTAGCTTTATATTGTTGTCGGCCCCAAACTTATGAGCACCTTTTGCTTGAACCGTACTTAAGCTCCTTTCTAAATATCTCCAAGATCTTGTCTGAAATACGTCGTCTGGATCATCAGAATTTTTTGTACCGACTGCATACTTTGCAGTACTTACACCAGACTGGTTATGCATACCTGTGAGGCTAATAGTATTGTTATCGTTCAGCTTCAAAGAACTTGCGAGCAATACACCCCAGGTTGTTTCTTCATTGCCCTCTGTATCCGTTAAGCTTATTTGAGGATTCAGTCTGTCCGTAGATGCAAAGTCGCCACTCAACTGAAAAATACCAACTGATCCGTCGTGGTAAGCATTGTAGCTTCTAGAGTAAGTTGTAGAAGCCATCAGCCCTAGTGACTTGCCAAATAAGTTTACCGTGTTACCAACGCTAAAAGAAAAACCAGCATCCAAGGGTCGAGCACTTTGCTCCATAGACCATGTATTATCAAATGAATTTGTAAAGTTTGCTACTTCCTGAGCTTTCGATCCATTATTAAGTCCTTGCGCATAGTCGGTGAGAATGCCTTCATTATTATCAATTAAGTTAGGTAGGGCACGTGTCCCGTTGTCATAGCCTAGTGCATCTGTGCTGCTTCCGTCATAGCTGAGGAAGTTTCCGTTCAAATTATTGTTTGCATTGTACCCAGTGGATACAGACGCATTGACAGTAAAAGCTTCTGTAAAATCTTTGGTATTGATGTCTACAAGACCACCTGTCCAGTCACCAGGAAGTTCAGGAGAAAATGTTTTGTAAACTACAATATTGTCCACTAAAGCCGTAGGAAATAAATCCATCTGTACTGTATTTCTATTCGGATCAAGGCCAGGAATCTCAGCGCCATTGAGCGTAGTCTTACTATACCTATCTCCAAGACCACGCACATAAACATATTTACCGCCTTCAAGAGTTACACCAGTTACCCGTTTTACAGCTTGAGCAACATCGCTGTCTCCACTCTTTTTAAATTGAGCAGCAGAAATTCCATCTAGAACTATGGTAGATGCTTTTCTAAGAGCGAGCACCGAAGCTTCCGTGTTTCTAAAAGCCTTGGCAGTGACAATTACACTTTCAAGTTCTACAGAGGCGTCCTCTAGCTGAATATCCAATGTCGTTGTTTGACCGTCAGTCACGACTACATTCTCTGCAAGAAAATTTTGAAAACCAATGTAGGAGTATTCTATATTATAGGTGCCAGGTTCTACTTCTAGACTATAGCTACCATCTATATCGGTAGTAGTCCCCACGGAAGTGCCTGCAATTATTACGTTTCCTCCGATGACTTCTAGTTGAGAAGTTTTTTCGAGCAGAACACCGCTGATGGTTCCTTTTTGAGCAAATAAACTACTGAATAGCAGCGCAAAAAGAAGGGTGAGTTTAAAAGATTTAATCATCATTAATTTGAAAGTGAAAGTTTAAAAATTGTGCTGCACCTTGCTACTTTTAAAACAAAATGCAGCACATTATCATTTATTTTTAGTTTGAAATAGTAAACAACTCTGTACCAGTATTACCTGCCGCTACATTCCAAAATACATTACATTCTAGTTTAAGATTACCATCTTGAAACTGCTTGAAAGAATCTTGATCTTGACCATCTATATCTTCAACGTCTATACCTTTGCCGTATCCAAAAAATATAGAGTTGTAGTATTCTCCGCCTGCATTATCTCTAAACGTGATGGCTCTACTACCAGCGTTTCCGATAGAAGTTACATTCGTAAAAATTGGCGTAGCGTATGGTGTTCCTTCCTCTGGGTTAGTACCCCCATCATGCTCTCCGCCTCTATCAGCAGCAGCATCTGCTGGATCTTGGTGTACAACTATGTATTGATTTACCCCTCTGTATCCTTCATCATAGTCAAGACCATCATCCGCACAAAAGATAGATAGCATATGCTTAGTATTTACTGTTCCTCCGAACCATTCTATACCATCGTCTTTGTTTGCAACTACTTCTACATAATCTATAGTTGTACCTGTACCTACACCACCCAATGTCAAACCATTGATTTCATTATCTGCACCAATGTTTGTACCACCGTGACGGATAGACACATACTTGATTACACCAGAGTTGTCGGCATCATTATCACCACCATACAAACCTCTAGCTTCATTCGTATCAATGCCTTCAATAGCAGACTCTCCTGGATCACTATTAAGTGAAGCTGCACCGAGCACGATAAGACCACCCCATCTACCTCTTTCTGTAGGAGCAGTAAGACCGTTATCTCCCTCAAAAGTGAACACGATAGGTTCAGCCGCAGTACCGATAGCCATGATAGTGCCACCTCTTGCAATGATCAATGCAGAAGCATTAGCGCCTTCACCAGACTTTCCTTGGATTACAGTACCTGCTTCGATATTCAATGTTTGTCCTTCGTTTACAAATACAAGTCCGTCTAGAATATAGGTATTGTCATTAGTCCAAAACACTTCATCATCTCCTTCAAGCAAGTCATTATCTGTTATAGTCACTAGATTGCCTACAGTGAAACTTCTAGTGCCACCGCCAGCAAGTATATTTTCATAAGAAGACCATCCCGCATACCATGGGGTTCCATTTGGTGATATCGCTCCCTTATAATCTGTTATATCTGTTGGTGCACCAGTATTGCACACGTCTCCTAGGTCATTCATAGGCATGTATGCAGAGGTGAAGCCAGGGTTGGCGTTTGTATTATTTGCAGTTTCAAAATAAGCTGCAAAGTCTTCTGAGGGAGTGCTAGTCATCATTTCATTGCCACCACCATCAGTCATCTCGTCATCACCACATGAAGTAAATAAGCCAAATGCGCTTATTACAAATAATGAAAGGAAAAATTTACTTAAGTTGCTCATCAGTTGTAAAGTGTTTTAAAATTGTAATAAAAATTAATGTTCTCTTTGATGCTGCAAAGATGCGCTCATTCTCTTATTGCAGTATTACATGAAGGTTAAGTTTACATTAAATAGCTACCTTTAATATTAACCCAGTGTTAAGCGAGACCAAACAACCTATAATCGCAGCTGGTATAAAGCATTAAACTTTCCCTGATAATGAAGTGTTTTTGTAGTATTTTTGCGTATAAAAATCTACGAGATGAGTAAGATGGGAAGGGTATTAGTGGCTATGAGTGGAGGTATCGACAGTACCGTTACTGCTATGATGCTGCACGAGCAAGGCTACGAAGTGGTAGGTGTCACCATGAAGACCTGGGATTATGCGAGTAGTGGAGGATCCAGTAAAGAGACTGGCTGCTGTAGCCTTGACTCTATAAACGATGCCCGTCAGGTGGCAGTAGATATGGATTTTGCGCACTTTATAGTTGATATCCGTGAGGATTTTGGAGACTATGTGATTGATAATTTTGTAGACGAGTATATCGCTGGTCGCACACCCAACCCCTGTGTTCTATGCAATACCCATATCAAGTGGTCTTCCTTATTGAAACGTGCTGAGGCCTTGGATTGCGAGTTTATCGCCACTGGACACTACGCCAAGATCAATAGTCAAGACGACCGTCTTTTTATAACTAAAGCGGAAGATCGGCAAAAAGATCAGTCCTATGTACTATGGGGGCTGAGTCAGAGTTGTTTGCAGCGCAGCGTGTTCCCATTAGGCCCTTACCAGAAAAGTGAGGTTCGCCAGATGGCAGCAGATTGGGGATATACCGACCTCAGCAAGAAAGCAGAGAGCTACGAAATATGTTTTGTTCCAGACAATGATTACCGAGGGTTTCTCAAGCGTCGAGTCGAGGGCTTAGAAGAGCGTGTAGCAGGAGGCAAGTTTCTGAATATGAAAGGAGAGCCTGTAGGTACGCACGAAGGCTATCCATTTTATACCATTGGCCAGCGCAAGGGACTGGGTATGGCATTTGGCGAGCCGATGTATGTTACTGATATTCGCCCGACTACCAATGAAGTGGTCCTCGGTAGAGTAGAAGATCTTATTCGCAACGGAATGGAAGTCAGTCAGATCAATTCTATGAAGTTTCCTACTATTCCAGAGGGGGAGTGGGTCACCCAGATTCGATACAATAGCCCAGGGTCACTTGCCAAAGTCATGCAAGGCGATGCGGGTAAGATAGCCGTTGAGTTCATGTCCAATGTTACGGGAGTCGCACCAGGTCAATCCGCCGTATTCTACGATGGGGACGATGTGGTCGGTGGCGGTATCATTTGGGGAAGTCATTAAAGAACTCCACCGTTGATTTTATTAATGATAGAGTTCTATAATTTTAATTATTTAATTTTGGGATCATCCCGATTTCGCTTGGAAGAAAGCGAAACGGGACCGGGCTCTCCGCTATATCCCATTTTTTTGCGGAAAGCAAAAAAATGGGATGCCGCTGCGATCCCTTGCTCTTACGCCCGCTGGGCTCTACGCTTTGTACCTGCGGTAGTCGCAAGTGTTAGTTGCTTAAAGATAAATCAATTTCACAAATTTGCTTAGAAAAGTATGAACAAAGCAAAGCTACTAGAGGATATAAAAAGTTTCAAATATGTTGCTCCTGTTATCGAGCAATTAAAAATTTCATATCAAAATGATTATATCAAATTTCGAAATCAGTATTACAATTCTGATCGATGAGAACCAGAGAATTGGTATGTGGTCGAAATGACAAAGAAAATTTTTGAATTTGCTATTAGGTGGCAAGCAGAAATTGAAAGAACTAAATGCCTTGCCGACTTGCAAATTTGGTTATATGAACCATTTTTTAACGACAGTCAAATCGTAGCGACCAAAATAGATAGCAAAGGAGAACAGCGCAATATTTTTTTCTCAAAACCTCAAGATTTTCTTCAGTTTCCATATGACTACTTTGGAATTTCTAAAGATCTAGCTATTGATTGGGTTCATTATAGAGATTCACACTTTGTCTTTGATGATGTTGACAATCCAACTAAGGAGGAGATAGATGGATTATTAAATGACGGCTATGTCTTTGAAGAAAAAAACACTAACGCCGATGGACGAATCATGAAATTTTATGAGAAGGATATTGGTAATGTTTGGGTAGGTAGGTTTGTAAATTAAGCCAGTACGGATATTCAGTATCAGCTAGTATAATTAAAGTATCTGTATCAATAGTTATAAATTTATAGGTTTTACCCAGTTTGGATTGAGACGGGATTTACCACCATTCGTTTAAAATAATAATATCTTACAGAACTGTTACAAACCAACAGCAAATTAATGGAGTACTTCTACACTACAAAATGCGAGTTTACAGCATTCTCTTCGGAGCATCTAGGCGTGCTGACATTTTTTGTTGCTTTTGCAATCATCATATACTTTTTAGGAAATAAGTATTTGGTGCCGCAGGAAAAAAAATCGCTCGGCTTAGCACTGTCTTTTATTCCTATGATTACTGTATTAGCAAGAATGTATGTAGAGTATAGAATGGGTGAGTTTACTTATATGGAAGACCTTCCTCTATTTATTTGTAGATTGGTGAGCTTTATTTTACCAGTACTTTTCTGGACTAGAAGTAAGGCACTTTTCGGAGTCCTATATTTTTGGGTAATGGCGGGAACCACCAATGCGCTGATCACTCCAGACATAGAATTTGGCTTGCCTCATTTTGAATCTTTTTTTTACTGGATCATTCATGCGATGCTGGTGGTAGTCATTCTATACGCTGTCTTTGTTTTCAAATGGAAGCCACAGATGAAAGATATTTTTCGCGCGTTTATGTGGGCCAATTTCTATCTATTATGTATCTGTATTTTCAATTGGGGATTAGGCACAAATTATTCCTATACGATGTATAAGCCGATTAACGGAAGTATATTAGATTTTTTTGGACCCTGGCCGTGGTACTTATTGACTGGGCAATTATTAGCTTTAGTACTGTTTTTTTTATTTTATCTCCCTTTTATTTTCAGTAAAAAAGATTAGTAGGAATAGCTCATTCAACTCTAGTAAGTTTCATGTCTTTACCAAAGAGCGAAAAACCTATAAAACCTCTCGCAATGATGGTATTCTCTCCTTTAAAATAAACTTTTCCACAATACTCTTTTCCGTTACTGATATTGTAAATATATCCGTCCTCGTATTCTCCATTCGCTTTATTGTAGACAAAGTCTCTCATGACATATACCTCTGTTATAAGTTTATCTCGCTTGCTTTCGTCCGAATTATGAATATCTTTTCTGGGTTTACCACTCTCTACCCAGGTTATTTTACCATAGAACTTGCCTGCTAGTTTTGTGACTTCTATGATTGATCTTCGATTTTCTGTATACCATTCGCCAATGATTCTGTCTTCATCATGCAAGGGGATTGGAAGGGTAGAGTTTGAAGAAACTGGAATACCGATAACAATAAATAGGAATAGAAAAGCTGTTTTTATCATAAAACCTAAACATGAAATGATCTACCAAGTTCGATTTTTTTTGCAATAAATTAATTTGCAATTTATTGCAATTAATTTTTTATGCATATTGAAGTCTGCTGTTTTAGAGAAAATTAGCCTTTCTTGCAAATATTTTATTAATTTTTACTGCTTTTAATAGGGTAGTTTTGTAAATTACATGTCATATAATGAAATTATGAATAAGAAAGATCTAAAGAAATATATCGGTGAATACATGAATAGCTGGTCTGCTAATAACCCAGACGAACTGCTCAAGTTTTATTCAAAAAATGTACAATTTGTAGACCCAGCCAATCCTAAAGGAATCGAGAATAAAAAAGACTTAGAATTATACTTAAAACCCTTATTACGAAGAAATTCTAAGTGGAATTGGGCAATTCAGGAATTAATTCCTAGTAAAAAAGGTTGTATCGTTAAGTCAAAAGCAATCATTCCAGTTGGCCGAAGAAAGGAAGTAGTTTCGTGTGTCGATATTATAGAACTCAGAGGCAAGAAAATAACGCGCAATGAAATATTCTTTGACACTCCCAAAGGATACAAAGTCAAATAATCAACATTCTTTTTATTAATTGTATCTATTAATTTTTATATACCCCCATTTACACCTTTAATCCCGCTGTAATGGAAAACATATCTATTCAACGTATGACTATTCGTCATTACTCCTTTTATTGCTTATGCTTTTCTGTATTATGCTGCTTTAATTGTGAGCGTACAAATTATAAAGGGGCTAATATATCAGATAAGCAGTTTACACAGATTAGTGCAAAAGACTCTGGAGTAAACTTTCAGAATAAACTCATAGATAATCCTTTAAATCCCTTGCAAAACGTAATGGATAACCCGAACTATTTTAATGGTGCTGGATCAGCTATTGCTGACTTTGATAATGACGGATTATCCGACATTCTATTTGTTGGGAATGAGGTTCAAAATAAAATCTATCGCAATACGGGTGACTTTGTATTTGAAGATAAAACAAGCATAGCGAATATAAATAAAGGCAAGACTTGGAGCAATGGTGTAAGCATAGTTGATATTAATCAAGATGGTTTTCAAGATATCTATATATGTCAGTCCAGTCATTTGACTCTGAAAGGACCAGCATCTAGACCTAATTTGCTATTTATCAATAATGGGGATTTCACTTTTACAGAAAGTGCCAAAAGTTATGGGCTAGACAACAAGGATCTTAGCCATCAAGCGGTCTTTTTTGACTATGACTTAGATGGAGATTTAGATTGCTTTATTTTGAATACTTCTATTTATGTGAATATTCAGTTGGGTGCTGTTTTTAGACACTTAGATGATGATAAGAAGCACTTAGAGGCTGCTTCCTGCAAACTGTATGAAAATAAAAATGGAAAGTTTGAGGATGTTACCGAAAGAGCAGGAATGCTAAGATATGGATTTGGTCTCGGTTTGGTTGTCAATGATATTAACAACGATGGATATCCGGATGTCTATGTAGCAAACGATTACTCTGTACCAGATTTTATGTATCTCAATAATCGTGATGGAACTTTTACAGAGTCTATTAAGGAAACCACTAATCAAATATCTTTTTATGCTATGGGCGCCGATATGGCCGATATTAATAATGATGGCTTAGTCGATTTAGGTGTGGTAGATATGGCAGCGGATGACCATGTTCGCGACAAAACATTAATGGCCTCCATGAATATACCAAATTTTAGAATCTATGTAGATACACTCAAATACCAGCACCAATACATGTTTAATTCTTTACAGCTAAACAATGGGAATGGTACCTTCAGTAATATCGTTAATCTAGCTGGACTTGCAAAAACGGATTGGAGCTGGGCATCAATTTTCGCTGATTTTGATCACGATGGATACAGAGATTATTTTGTAACGAATGGATATAAAAGGTATTCTAGAGATAATGATTCACGTCTAAAAATGGAGGCTATTCGTAAGGAGTCGAAGGACGGTATAGTGCCTAAGGAATTTAGGAAGGAACTATATGAAAATCTTCCGAGTGTAAAACTAGTCAATACAATGTTTAAGAATAATCGTGATCTCACTTTTACAAATGTAAGTAAGCAATGGGGACTTGACGAACCCACTTATTCTAATGGTGCTTCCTATGGAGATTTAGATAATGACGGCGATCTAGACTTAATTATTAATAATGTTGCAGGGTACGCCTCTGTTTATCGCAATAATGAAACAGAAGCTTATTTTAGAATACAATTAAAGCCTTCAGATAAAGTCAGAAATATTGAAAATACAAAAGTTACCATTAAATATAAAGATGAAATGCAAGTTGCCGAGTACACTCCGATACGTGGTTTTTTATCTTCGATGGAAACCGGATTTTTGCATTTTGGTATGGCAGGAATAAAGACCATCGACTACCTTGAAGTTACTTGGCCCAATGGTCAAAAGAACTTTTTATATGATATAGCTACAAATCAGACTTTAGCGATAAGTGCAAGTATGAAAAATGAAGGGACTAAACTTAATCTTAATTCTATAAAACAGAATATACTATACGAAGAAGTTAAAAATGCCGTGGCATTAGATTTTGCACATACAGAAAATAAATTTGATGATTTTGAAAAAGAAATACTTTTACCACATAAGCAATCTACACTCGGCTCTAAAATGGCTGTAGGAGACGTTAATGGAGATGGAATAGATGATGTATTCTTGGGTAATGCAAAGGGTGCTTCGGGTAAATTATTTTTGCAGAATGTGGATGGCAGCTTTAAGCCTGCGACCAAACAACCTTGGTCAAAGCAAAAACAATCTGAAGATACTAATGCACACTTTTTTGATTTTGACGGGGATGCTGATGTAGACCTCTATGTTTGTAGTGGTGGTGGCGGCGACTTTAAACCAAACAGTGTTCAACTGGTAGATAGACTATATCTTAATAACGGAAACGGAAACTTTTCAGTCAATACAAAAGTGCTTCCACAAACATTTACCGTGTCCTCAGTAGCAGTTTCCAATGATTTCGATAATGATGGTGATTTGGATTTGTTTGTTGGAAGTAGAGCTACTCCAGGCAATTATCCAAAAGCAGATAAAAGCCAGCTACTCAGAAATGACAAGGGTAAATTTATTGATGTTACAGAAGAGCTAGCCCCTGATTTAGTCAAGCCAGGATTGGTGACAGATGCCCTATGGGTAGATTTGGACGGCGACAAGATAAAGGAGTTGGTGGTAGTAGGAGAGTGGATGAGTATCAAAGTTTTCAAGCATGACGATTCTTCATTTACAGATGTGTCAAAATCTTATGCTGTTGACGATCTATCTGGTTGGTGGTATAGTGTCGCAGCTGCAGATATAGATAATGATGGAGACATGGATTTGATCTGTGGAAACAATAGCCCAAACACAAAATTTACAGCTAGCAAGGAAAAACCATTTAGCGTTTTCGCGGAAGACTTTGATGGTAATGGTACATGCGATATAGTGCTAAGTAAGGACTACAAAGGAAAGCAGGTACCGACGAGAGGCAGAGAATGCTCCAGTCAACAAATGCCATTTATCAAAGAGAAATTTCCAAGCTATAATGGTTTTGCCAATGCTTCTATGCAAGATATTTATGGCGATAAACTTGACCAAGCGCTGCACAGAGAAGTTACTGGCTTTCATTCTGTAATCTTAACAAATGAGGGAGGCACATTTTCTAAATCTAATTTGCCTAATCAAGCCCAAGTAGCACCCATTAATAGTATCGTGCCAAAAGATATTAATGGGGACGAAAATATGGATTTAATTCTTGCGGGAAATAACTTTGATACAGAAGTAGAAACCGCAAGATATGATGCTGGAACAGGTCTCATCCTACTCGGTGATGGTAAAGGTGATTTTCAAGCCTTGAGTATTGCCGAGAGCGGAATATTTGTCAATCAAAATGTTAAAGACATAAAACTTTTAAAAGGGGCTAATGGGGAGCATTGCATAGTCGTATTCAATAATGGCGGGCCGGTGCAAGTATTCAAGAATCAAGGAAATAAATCGGAAAGATTAGGGGTCGCTTATTAAAACTGGTGGGGCAAGAGAATCATGTCTTAACGAAAAAAAGCCCGATCTACGATCGAGCTATTTTTGTGCCCCGGGCGGGACTTGAACCCGCACGACCCAAAGGTCACAGGATTTTAAGTCCTGCGTGTCTACCAATTCCACCACCAGGGCAGGTGATACGGCATAAAAAAGAGGGTTAAAATTTAACCCTCTTTTTTGAATATACTGTATTCTAAGTGGAGCGAAAGACGGGATTCGAACCCGCGACCCCGACCTTGGCAAGGTCGTGCTCTACCAGCTGAGCTACTTTCGCAAATTGTAAATAAATCCAAAGTCATTTCCTCGGAGTGCAAATATAGGGTAAAGCAATCAACTAAATCAAATAAATTCTCATATATTTTAACTCCAATATTTAATCCCTAAACTAATATATTTATTGTTTTATAAAGCACTGATATTCAATATTATACAGTATCTAACCGTCTTTTTAAGTAGTAATACATTTCTTCCTGTGATCGTATTGTGAGATCGTTTATCGTCGATTTATATTCGTTGCTCCCTTTAGAATCAATAATCCTCGCTTTGACGTTGTCTTGCATTTGGATATCTATGTAGTCTAAGATTTGTTGTCGAATATCCTCATCATATATGGGAAAGGTTGTTTCTATTCTGTAGCTAAGGTTTCTAACCATCCAATCCGCAGAAGAGCAGTAGATTTTCTTTTTACCATTATTATGAAATATAAATATTCTGGCGTGTTCTAGAAAACGATCTATGATGCTGATAACATTTGTATTCGAGCTAAATCCTTTAATGCCTGGTACAAATGAACAAATACCTCTAATGATCAAATTTATAGATACACCTGCCTGGTCAGCCTCATAAAGTTTTTCTATCATTTCTTGATCTTGCAAACTATTCATCTTTAATGTAATGGCTGCTTCTTTGCCTTGCAAGGCATTCGCGATTTCAATGTCAATAAAGTCAATCAGCTTTTCCCTCAAGTTAAACTGACCTACCAAAAGATGTTCAAATTCGTGTGCTTGCCCTTTCTTTAACTCTAAGACTGAAAATACTTTTGTAGCCTCTGATGTCAATCGTTCATCCTTGGTAAACAAACCTACATCGCTGTAAACTTTTGCAGTACTTTCATTGAAGTTACCAGTGCTTAAATAAGCATAAGTTACTGGTTTATCATTCTCGATTCGGCGTATGATGGCTAGCTTAGAGTGAACCTTAAGACCTGGAAAGCTATAGTAAACTTTGATCCCGGCTTTTTCTAATTTTTCACCCCATTTTAGGTTTTCCTCTTCATCAAATCTAGCTTTTACTTCGATAAAGGCAGTGACTTGTTTTCCTGATTCTACCGCTTTCATTAGCGCATTCATTACCTTAGACTTGCTACCAACCCGGTACAAGATTATTTTTATGTGGGTTACTAAAGGGTCTTTAGCCGCCGTGTCAAAAAGCTTAATTACAGAGTCATAAGAGTGATATGGCAAATGGATCATGTGATCCTGTCTACTTATCTCTTGGAAGATATCAATTGCATCCTCCAAGGGTGAATAGGGCAGAGGAGGCAGTGGAAGGTTTTTCAGAAAATTGTATCCAAAATCTGGAAAACTGAAAAAATCAAAGTTGTTGTGATAGCGTCCCTCAGGTATGAAGTCATATTTATTTAGATCAAAATTCTTGATCATGACATTCAATAAATTGTTGGGCATTTCTCTGTCGTATACAAATCTAGAGGCAGGTCCAACGTTACGCTTATTTAGGCTGTTCTTAATTTTGGCAATAAGATCTCCTGAAAACTCATCATCTATATATAATTCTGCATCTCTAGTAAGCTTAATACTGTAGGAGTCCTCTATGTCATAACCAGGGAACAAATATTGAAGACTGTGTCGTACTATATCATCCAACATGATAATATAGTGTCTTCCTTCTGGAGAAGGTAACTGCACAAAACGAGGTAAATGATCAGAAGGGATTTTTACCACTGCATACTCGTCCTTTGCTTTTTCTTTTGACTTATCGCGAATCCACACAGCTAAGTAAAGTGCTCCATTATTCAAGAAGGGTCTAATCTTATCCTTCTTTAGCAATACGGGCTGCACAAAGGGCAGTAAATTATCCTGAAAATAATCTTCCACAAAACTGATCTGAGAGTTATTCAGATCAGTTCTTCTGAGTAGGTATATATTATACTTACGCAGTTCTGGAATAATCATGTTCTCGAAGATGTGGCTGAATTCTTCTTGTTGTTCATTGACTATATCCAGAATCTCGTTGATAAGCTTCTTTGGCTCAAATTCTAGTTTCTTTTTAGTCTTTTTACCTACACGCAATAGGTTTCTATGGTTTGCGACTCTGACCTTAAAGAACTCATTGGAATTCGAAGAGTAAATAGCTAAGAATTTAATTTGCTCAAATAAGGGTACATTAGGATCCTTTGCCTCCTGAAGTACGCGGTAATTGAATGACAACCAGCTAATGTCTCTATGTAAATAAGGAATCGTATCCTCCTTCATATCATCTATCTGTTATACTAAGAATTTAAATTTATACTTCAAATCTGTTTGCAATTGCTTGAATGTATAAAATGGGCAAAATAAGGAAGAATTATGTTATTAGACAATTCTAGTCACATATCTATCTATATTTATTGCTGTGCTTGAGTCCGCTGAGAAAACTTCTTATCTAAATATGTTTCTTTCAACAGCATTTTACTTTTTTCACCTGATACTAAACCATGACTGAAAATCTTGCATGTTACTGCTAACTAGCAAAGTTCCCTTCCTATATTGACTTCGCAGTACCTCGGATTCAATTTTGCTACGCATCGGGCGATCGCATCCGAAACAATTCAATTTATCGAATTCGTCAGTTTAATTATTGGACTCATGATTATACGGACTAAAACAAACGGAGTTGGATATTTGGTTCATATATCGGCTTTACAGGTTCCAATCCAAGATTTAAGCCGCTTTTAGCAGCTTTTTCAATGAAGTGATTAACCATATCTGGGATCTGCGTCATTTGCGGTTGATGAAAGAAAATAAATACTTCATTTAATTGCGCTCCCAATGCTACAATTCTTTCAATCCATCGATCCATTCTAGTAAAGTCGGAAGGGTGTAGTCCGTTACCTACTAATCTCAGGATCAAAGTGGGATTGGATAAGAGGCTGTGGCTAACGTCTCTGCGTCCAGCAACATCAGTAATCACTAGACTGGTATTAGTTTTTGTCAATTCTGGTAGCAGTAATTTTAAATGAAAGTTGTCTTCAACGAACCACTTTGGATGACGTAACTCTATGGCAAATGGTAGATTTTGCGGTTTGCGGCTCAAGAAATGAAGCAGCTTATCTATTTGGCTAGGATCAAAATACTCTGGTAGCTGCATAAAGCATGGCCCAAGATTTTGATCCATGGATAAGATAGACTTAAAGAATGTTCTCGTTTGTGAGGTTTCGCTACCGATATTTGACCGGTGAGAGATATCCTGCGGTACCTTTGGACAAAACTTAAAAGAGGAATCTACCTGGTTACACCATTTATCTACTTTCTCGGTGGACGGAATTTGGTAATGCGTGGTGTTCAATTCTATAGTATCGAATAGTTTGCCATAATGGCTTAGATATTCGCTGGTTTTAGCTTTGCTGGGATAGTAGGCACCTACCCATTCCTTGTTGCTCCAGCCTGTAGTACCTAAAAATATCTTTGGAGGTTTTGGGCTAGATGTATTTGGTTGAGCTATAGACAATGCAGGAACTTCAAAATCCACACCATCGACACTATTTAATTTTCCAAACTTCACTGCTTATAATATTAATCTAGGTTCTTTAAAATTGCCCGTAAAGGTAAGGCATTCGTCAAGTATTCAACATCTTACTAGGATAGATTTAAATTTTTGTACTAGCGCTGTGCAGTAGTCCCGATTTTCTCGGGAGACCAAGTCCCGTTTTTTTACGGGGCGAAGGGCCGAGCTGAACAGCGAGCTACGGAACATAGCGACCGCGACTTTTTCAGGCGTGGTAGTACCCAAACAAAAATAATTATAATCAATAAAGGTAAAATTGTGCTAAAAATAACAGACTTTTATTGATCAATTGATGATTTAATGGTTTTAATAATAAAATAAAGATAATAAGATGAGAAAAAATATAGCGGCTGGAAACTGGAAAATGAACTTGACCATTGATGATGCACAGGCACTTACGAATAGCCTGGTTAAGGTGAATTTTAAAGAGGGTACTGAAGTGATATTGGGTGTGCCTTATCCATATCTCGCACAAATGAATGCTGTGGTGAAGGATGCAAATGGGATTAGTATTGCTGCGCAGAATTGCCATGAAGAGGCGAAGGGTGCATATACGGGTGAGGTGTCATTATCTATGCTCGAATCAATAGGCATACAAACGGTGATCCTTGGGCATTCTGAGCGTAGGCAGTATCAAAAAGAGTCGGATGAGCTGCTGGCGACTAAAACTAAGAATGCACTGGCTGCTGGTTTTAAGGTTATATTTTGCTGCGGAGAAACGCTGGAAACTAGAGAAGCTGGCGAGCACTTCAATTTTGTCGAATCGCAGTTGAAAAACAGCCTCTTTAATTTGGCGGCAGACTCTTGGAAAAGCATTGTTATAGCTTATGAACCTATCTGGGCAATAGGCACAGGCGTAACTGCTAGCCCAGAACAAGCGCAGGAAATACACGCCCACATTCGCCAACTGCTACAAGCTAAATATGGGAATGCGGTGGCAAATGAAACATCTATACTATATGGAGGGAGTGTAAAACCTGGTAACGCAAAAGAGCTTTTTGCAAATAAGGATATTGATGGCGGCCTAGTGGGTGGGGCCTCATTGAAAGCGTCTGATTTTGAGCAAATCATAAATTCTTTTTAGCGGATTAGGAACTAAGCTATACTTTTTCATAGTTTTGCATCCCCTTAAAAACCAAAGACTGAAACAATATCAGTACTAAAACGGTAACTACTAATTGGCTTATCATTAGTCTAGGACAAAATAAACAACATAAATATGCCTTCAAATTTGCTTATTGTAGAGTCACCAGCCAAAGCTAAGACTATAGAAAAGTACCTTGGTAAGGACTTTAAAGTGAAGTCTAGTTATGGTCACGTACGTGATTTGGAAAAGGGATCAAAGGGCGTAGACATAGAAAATAAATTTCAACCGAATTACAGAGTTTCGCCTGATAAGGAGAAAGTTGTAAAGGACTTGCAAGACTGGGTCAAGAAAGTGGATACCGTGTGGCTAGCGACGGATGAGGATCGCGAGGGAGAAGCTATTTCATGGCACCTGTGCGAAGTACTCGGACTGGATGTAATGAAAACTAAAAGAATTGTCTTTCATGAAATCACAGAACCTGCGATAAAAAAAGCTGTGGAGTCTCCTCGTTTAGTAGACTTAAACTTAGTGGATGCGCAGCAAGCTCGCCGTATCCTAGATAGACTTGTAGGGTTTGAGCTGTCAGAAATTCTTTGGAAAAAAGTTAAAAATAAATTGTCTGCAGGTAGAGTGCAGTCGGTGGCTGTGCGTCTAGTTGTCGATAGAGAAAGATCGATTCAACAATTTGAATCTGCTCCTTTCTATAGAGTGAACGCGATATTTTTAGTGCAAAATGCACAAGGCAAAAAAGTAGAACTAAAGGCAGAATTGCCAAGTAGATTTGACGCAGAAAAAGATGCAGAAGCATTTTTGCAAAGCTGTGTCAATGGTGATTTTTCCATTAAAGATATTGTAATCAAACCGCTGAAGCGAAAACCATCCGCTCCATTTACTACTTCTACTTTACAGCAAGAGGCCAGTAGAAAGCTTGGCTTTTCAGTGAAAAGAACCATGATCAATGCTCAAAAACTCTATGAGCAAGGTTTTATAACTTATATGAGAACGGATTCTGTCAATCTTTCTGAAACGGCGTTGACTCAAATAAGTACCGAGATCGTTTCTACTTTTGGACAGCAATATTCCTTCGAACGCAAGTTTAAGACAAAGAAGTCTAATGCTCAAGAAGCACACGAGGCTATCAGACCAACATATATAGCAAACAAGACTGTGACCAATGATAGAGATCAACAACGTCTCTATGAACTGATCTGGAAGCGTACTATCGCATGTCAAATGGCGGACGCGCAATTAGAAAAGACGACTGTAAATATAGGCGTTTCGACTAATGCAGATGCTACATTAAAGGCAACTGGTGAGGTGCTGAAATTTGACGGATTTCTAAAAGTATATCTTGAATCTAAAGATGACGATGATGAAGAAACGGTAGACCAAGGTATCCTACCTCCAGTAAAAGTGGGTCAAGCGCTAGAGTTGGACAATATGACCGCTATTGAAAGATTTACGAGACCTCCAGCGAGGTTTACAGAAGCAGGTTTGGTTAAGAAATTGGAAGAAGAGGGTATTGGTCGTCCATCAACTTATGCACCAACCATTTCTAAAATAATGGAAGAGGCAAGAGGATATGTTGTCAAAGAGTCTAGGGAAGGTAAAGAGAGACACTATAACGTTTTCACCCTGAAAGATAATACAGTAGAAAAGAAAAAAGATTCGGAAACCACGGGTGCTACCAGCAATCGTTTGTATCCTTCTGATATAGGTATGATCGTAAGTGATTTTCTTTTGAAGCACTTTAAAGAAGTGATGGACTACGGATTTACTGCTGAAATAGAGAAGAAGTTTGATGGCATAGCAGATGGCAAATATAAGTGGAACAATATGCTCCAAGAGTTCTACGATCCGTTTCACGAGCTCGTAGAAGATACTTTAGAAAACGCAGACCGCGCGAGTGGGGAGCGTAGATTGGGTAAAGATCCAGAAACTGGGAATACTTTACTTGTAAGAGTTAATAAGTTTGGAAAGCCGATGGTTCAGATCGGTATTGCAGAAGAACTCAAAGAAGACGAAAAGCCCAAGTATGCTAATTTACTTAAAAGTCAATCTTTAGAAACTATAAACTTCGACGAGGCACTTAAGTTGTTTGAGTTGCCTAAAGTAGTTGGTCAGTTTGAAGATAAAGAAGTCTTGATTGCTATTGGACGTTTCGGGCCATACGTTAAGTTTGACGAAGCCTTTATTTCTATCCCAAGAGAAGAAGATCCATACAAACTTAGCTACGATAGGGCAGTAGAATTGATCAAGGAAAAGCGTGTAGCAGATGCACCTATAGGCACGTATCAAGGGATTGACTATACCCAAGGTAAGGGTAGGTTTGGTCCATTTTTAAAGTGGAACGGCATGTTTATCAATATTCCTCGTCGTTACGATCCAGAAAATCTGAGCAAGGATGATGCTTTCGAACTGATAGCTGCTAAAGTAGAGAAAGAAGCGAATCGCTATATCCATAACTGGGAAGAAGAGGAAAACCTTTCCGTCCAGAACGGACGGTGGGGGCCGCTCATCAAGTTTAAGAAAAAACAGATAAACTTTCCGAGAGACAAAGATGGTAAGCGAATTAGCAAAGAAGATGCTGCTGCTTATACGCTAGACGAAGTGAAAAAGTTAGTAGAAGAAGTTATACCAGGAGCTTTTATAAAAAAGAAAAAAGCAGCACCTAAGAAAAAGGCTACCAAGAAAAAAACGGCGGCTAAAAAAGCAACAGCCAAGAAATAGAAAAAAGCGGCTATCCGAAAAAGGGAGCCGCTTTTTTTAATATTCAATGTTGTGTCCACTCTGAAAACTGACGAATTGTAGAGAAATAAACATTTTTGGTTTTATGAGTTTTCGGATTGGGCTCATAATTGTACATTGAAATAACAGATTTTTTTTGTTATATTATCCTTATGATTAATCCTCGTTACACTCTTTTTTTTGCACTTTGTTTAATAGTTTTTGGCCTATTACTACTTTCTCAGCAACACAAATCTCAAGTAGAACAGCTTGAAATAGGCAATACATCTGTAAATGTTGTAAAAATAAATACACAAGAGGATCCGCCAATTAAACGATACGTAGGTTACGGATGCATTGCGCTAGGTTTATTTTTAGGCGCTATGAATCTGAAAATAAGAGAACATTCAAGTGAAAATATTAAGATTGAATTTACTAGAAAGGAGGAAGAAATCATAGATGCCGTAAAACGTGGTTTGACTAATAAACAAATAGCCCAAGATATGAACCTAAGTCTCAGCACCATAAAATCTCATACTAATAATATCTACAAAAAAGTGGGTATCAATTCTAGAGCCGAATTGATAGATTATCTTAAAAAATAAGTACTAGTACCATATTCAACCCATATAAATTAGTTTTAAGTTGAATTCTTGTGCAATTTTCGGTTTTTAATTAAAGCGAGCTTTTATGAACTCAAGTAAATTCATCTACTGTTTAACCTTATTTTTGATACCTTTTTTAGGATTCGCACAGTCTCAAAATGAATGCCAAGCAATTGTGGATTTGACTGTAGAGGCTATAAACACAGGATCTATAGATGGTATAAAACCACATCTTGCATCAAACTTTTCAATCGCTGGTCAAGAAAGCCCCATTGCCACGATGGTTTTACAACAACTTGTAGGTCAACTAAATGATGAAATACAACATGTCCAATTTTCTGCTAAAGAGGAAACCGAGAAGGGGCTAAAACTTGTCTATGAATTTGAATACAGAGATAAAGGGGTAAAAGAGACATTGTTTTTTTTTGATAGCGATAACAAACTTAAAGAACTTGAACTCTTCAAAATGGAAGTAAAATCTATTAGCAAGGAGGATACTAAAATTTTAAAAAGTAAGGAGGATGTAATTGCTGTGCCCATAGAAATGAGAGGTAAATTGATATTGGTCGACGTGCTATTAGATGGAATTCAGAGAAAATTTATCTTGGATTCTGGAGCGCCTAAAGTAATCTTAAATCAGAAATACACACAAGTTAATGAGAATGATTTGAATAGAACGACGATATCTAATTCTAAGGGAGTAAATGGAAGCGTATCTGGACTCGATATCATTCATATAGAAGAATTAAATTTCCATGGTATAAGCTTGAAGGATCAAGATGTTCTGACTTTAGACTTATCAGCTTTGGAAAAAGATTATGAGGTAGAGATTTATGGCCTATTAGGATTTGAGCTGATCAAGGGATATGATATACTATTTGATTATGATAAGAAGGAATTACTCCTGCTCAGTCCCAATTATTATGAGACCTTCGATAAAGAATATTATTTGGATGTTGCTAAGACTAGCACCCCTATTGTAATGGAGGGACACATCCCTGTTGTTGAAATTAATGTAAATGGAAAGAACTTGGCTATAGGTTTGGATTGCGGTGCGGAGGTTAATCTGATCAGTAATGACTTGTATCAAGATTTCGCTAACAATTTGGAAAATATTTCAACAGACACATTATGGGGTGCAGATCGAGTACCACGAAAAGTTATTGCTGGGGAAGTTAAGCAAACACAAATAGGACGCAAATATTTCCAGAATATGGAAACGGTTTTTAGTGATATATCTCATATTAATGCAGGCTACTCAATCAAGATTGATGGAATTATGGGATATGAACTATTTTCCAAACAACCAACTTTGTTGTCTTTCGCAAGAAAGGAATTGATCTTTTATGACTAAACGCAGACTGCACTTACGGTTCATTATTAATTCGGAAAAATTATCGTAATCTTATAATCGCAGTTTTATATATCCATCTAGCAGGAATGGAATACAAACGATCTTTTAATGGAATCTGGTGACGTTCAAAATTAGGGATATTCAGAAGTAAGCGAAGCTAACCCTGAAAGGGTTAAATATTATAGCACAGGGTTTCCAACCCTGTGTAAATGAGTAGGGTAGATCAATTTGGCGTGATTTTTCAGAAAAAATCATGACAAATTACCAACATGAATTACCCCGTTTTCAGCGCAAAGTCTAGAAAAACGAAGCAATCCAAAACTTTAAAATGCGAGTATCTTCCTGATATAGAACAACTTAATCTACTTGTGAATATCCCAAAATTAGACTCATTTGGTAAAGATTATCTAATCATTGTTTTCATCCAGTATTCTTCACCACATCATCATACACCGCCTGCGCTACGCGCTGGCTCGCCCCCACATCGCCGAGCTTAGCATGTAGTTTTTCATATCCAGCTTTGAGGGAAGCTGCCCGCTCATGATGTTCTAATGACTGCAGACTATTTAATATATTATCAGCCGTACAGTCATCTTGAATTAATTCATCCACTAACCCTTCCTCTAATATAAGATTAGGCAGACTTATGTGCTTTACCTTGGCAAACCTCTTGGCCAGCGTATAGGTAATAAAACTGGTCTTATACACTACCACTTGAGGTACATTGAATAAAGCCGTCTCTAGCGTAGCAGTCCCACTAGTAACTATCGCCAAATCAGCGCTGGACAGTACATCGTATGTCCTGCCAACTTCGACTTGGATATTACCCGCATAGGTATCAAAATGCTGCTCGTAAAGCGAGATAGGCTGCCATGGGACGGCCGCTATTATAAAATGATACTGTGGCGAGCATTTGACTATTTCTGCGAATACTGGCAGAATTTTTTCTAGTTCTTGTCCGCGTGAGCCGGGTAGGAGGGCTACACACTTTTTTTCGGTAGCTTTGGAGATGTTCTTGAAATCTGCTTGATCTACCGCGTCCAAAAGCGGATGTCCCACAAACTGCGCCTTGTAATCATACTTTTCATAAAATTCATGCTCAAAGGGGAGGATGGTAAACATTTGATCTACATAGGCTTTCACCTTATGTACTCGACCCGTATTCCATGCCCATATAGTAGGGGATATATAATATTGTGTCCGAAATCTCTTTCCTTTGGCCCACTTCGCCATCCTTAGATTGAAGCCAGGATAATCAATAAAAACCACGGTATCAGGATTGAAGTTGAGAATGTCCTTCTTGCAAAAGTCAAAGTTTTTGCGAATGGTTCCTAAATTTTTTACCACTTCTAGAAAACCCATGAAGGCTAGATCTCGATAATGCTTGACCACATTTGCTCCTGCTGAACTCATCAAATCTCCACCCCAAGCTCTAATCTCTGCATTCGCATCCAGCTGCTTAAGAGCCTTGATAAAATTGGCTCCATGCAGATCCCCTGAGGCCTCTCCAGCTATAACATAGTATTTCATATCAGTAAGTCGCGCCTAAGAAATCTCCCTTGAAATAAAGAAACCAAGCAGCCACAAATATGATCGTTGGAAAGACAATTCCTCTCAAGGTCTTATCGTAGCGCTTCATTTTTGCTATTTGAAATGGGATCAGATTGAAGCATAGAGCGATCAGTGCTAAAGTACGTGGCCGCCAGGTTGGTGTCCCGCCAAACTCACTTCTAGCACTCATATTTCCAATCAAGTCAAAGCCAAATTGTACAATAAACCAAGCAACCAAGGGTGTTATCAAGCCCAGTACGACTCCTGTTAAAATATTGTCTTTATAATCCATATCAAGTAGTTTTAAGCAGCTTAGCAATATTAGATGCTAATATCTTCTAGAGATTTAAACCAATTAATTTCGTCATATTTTGTCAGATCAAATGTAGAGGGGACAACTGAAATATAACCTTGATCCAATGCCCAAAGATCGTTGTCTTCGCCGCTATCTTCATTCACAAAATCACCCGCTAGCCAAAAATATTCTCGCCCAGAAGGATCCAGCGCCTGTTTGTAGTTTTCTTGCCATTGCCCTTTAGCTTGTCGGCACACTTTGATGCCTTTAATGTCTGCTGTTTTTAGCTTTGGTATATTCACGTTGATCAGCGTGCCCGTGCATTTGCCACCAGCCAGTTGATCTGCAATAATCTTTTTGATAAAGGGCGCTCCTTGACTAAAATCTGCCTCAGAAGAGAAATCCAATAATGAAAAACCAATGGCATCAATGCCTTCAAGACTTGCCTCCATTGCCGCCGACATGGTACCACTGTATACAATATTGATGGAAGCATTGGAGCCGTGATTTATACCCGACACACACAAGTCGACTGTCCTACCCTTAAGCACGTGATGTTTTGCGAGCTTCACACAATCAACGGGTGTTCCCGAACAAGCATAAGCTTCTATGCCGTCAAATACATCCACTTTATTGAGTCTAAGTGGATCGTAAATTGTAATCCCATGCCCTTTAGCGGACTGTGGTGAATCAGGTGCTACGACGACAACTTCTCCAAATTCTCTAGCGATAGACACCAACATTTTTATTCCTCCAGCAGTGATGCCATCATCATTCGTAACCAGTATTAACGGTTTTTTCTTCATGGCATAAAATTACTAATTTAGCTGGTAATGCCAATATTCTCGAGCTTAAGCTTTTGGGTGTGCCCCTGATTCTCCGCCGAAAAGGCGTCGATCAGGGTCGGGCTGTCCGAGAGTCCGCGTTCGCTTCCGTGCTTCGCACCTGCCGCAAGGGCGGCAGTCTCTACCATCCCTCACACGCTCCGCTGCACACAGCTATCGCTTCTTTTGTTGAATAGGACAATAACGATTCAGGAGTTATTTATTACTTTTAGGACGACAACAGTATAGCTGTTTATTAGCATTTAGATTATTGGCATTTGGAAATACCTCTACTTTAACTAATCAATTCTCGTATGAAGGCCGCATCCTTAAAACAAATTAGAGATGAACTCAAGCACAAAGATGCTAAGGAGCTGATGGAATTATGTCTAAGCCTTACTAGATTTAAGAAAGACAATAAGGAACTGATGACCTATCTACTCTTTGAAGCGGATAACGAAGCAGGGTATATTGAGCATGTAAAAGAAGAAATTACCGAACAGTTCGATAATATTAATACCAAGAATTACTATTATAAAAAAAAGAGCGTTCGAAAAATCTTAAGTAACACTAAAAAATTTATCCGATACTCTAAAAAGAAAGAAACGGAAATAGAACTGCTTATGCATTTCTGTGGAGAGATGAAGGCTGTGCGCCCATCCTTGATACGTCAACTTGCGATGAATAATTTATTTTACCGTCAAATAGAATTGGCAAAGAAAGCCATTGGGACATTGCATGAGGATTTGCAATATGACTATAATATTGATTTAGAAAAAGTGATGAAAGTATGATAACGAGAATGAACAAATAGAGAACGCAAAAAATTTTTATGGACAAGTGAAATCAAAAACAAATCCACAAATCTATAAACCTAAAAAACCACAAAACCTATAAACAAAAAAAACCACACCTCCATTCGGAAGCGTGGCTTACTATATTTTTAGATGCATATTCTTACATCATGCCTGGCATTCCGCCGCCCATACCTGGAGGCATTCCTGCTGGCGCATCATTTGATGGCTTGTCATTGATTACGCATTCTGTAGTCAAGATCATTCCAGCAATAGAAGCTGCATTTTCCAAAGCAATTCTAGTTACCTTAGTTGGATCGATAACACCAGCTTTTTTAAGATCTTCCATCTTATCATCTTTGGCATTGTATCCTTTATCTCCTTTCTCGTTTAAAACAGCTTGAAAGATTACAGAACCTTCCACACCTGCATTTTCAGCGATGCATCTAACTGGTGCTTCAAGCGCTTTTCTTACAATCTGGATACCAATGTCCTGATCTTCGTTTTCACCTTTCTCGTTCTTAAGCGATGCAATTGCTCTTACAAGTGCAACACCACCACCAGCTACGATACCTTCTTGTACAGCGGCTCTAGTTGCGTGTAGAGCATCATCTACTCTGTCTTTCTTTTCCTTCATCTCTACCTCAGTAGCGGCACCAACATAAAGGATAGCTACACCACCAGCTAACTTAGCCAATCTTTCTTGTAGTTTCTCTTTGTCGTAGTCAGAAGTAGTCGTTTCTATTTGTGCCTTAATCTGATTGATTCTAGCCGTAATGTCCTTCTTCTTACCCTTACCGTTCACGATTGTTGTATTGTCCTTATCTACAACGATCTTTTCAGTTTGACCTAATTGATCAAGGGTAGTACTTTCTAGCTTGTATCCTTGTTCTTCAGAGATAACAGTACCTCCTGTCAGAATAGCAATATCTTCGAGCATAGCTTTTCTTCTGTCACCAAAACCTGGTGCTTTTACTGCTACAACCTTCAACTGAGCTCTGAGTCTGTTCACAACCAAGACACCTAAAGCTTGCGATTCGATATCCTCAGCAATAATCAAAAGTGGTCTACCTGCTCCCATCACTGCCTCTAGTACAGGCACGATATCTTGCATATTACTTACTTTCTTATCGTGGATAAGGATGTATGGGTTTTCGTAAATAGCAGTCATATCGTCTGCATTAGTCACGAAATATGGAGAAAGGTATCCTCTGTCGAATTGCATTCCTAATACTTCATCAACATAGGTATCTGTTCCTTTAGCCTCCTCTACTGTGATTACACCGTCGGTAGATACACGCTTCATCGCATCTGCGATCAATGTCCCGATCTCTTGATCGTTATTTGCAGACACAGCACCTACTTGTTGAATTTTCTTAAAGTCTTTTCCGATTACATCAGATTGCTTTTTAAGATTTGCAATGACCACTTTAGTTGCTTGATCGATTCCTCTTTTAAGATCCATCGGATTAGCACCTGCGGTAACATTTTTAAGTCCAACAGCAACCATAGATTGGGCTAAAACAGTAGCAGTAGTTGTTCCATCACCTGCTAAGTCTGCAGTTTTGCTAGCAACTTCTTTTACCATTTGAGCGCCCATATTTTCTACGGGATCTTCCAATTCTATTTCTTTAGCTACCGTCACTCCATCTTTTGTGATAGAAGGCGCTCCAAAACTCTTTTGAATAACAACATTTCTACCTTTAGGTCCTAGTGTGACTTTTACAGCATTTGCCAAAGCGTCAACTCCTGCTTTTAATTTATCCCTTGCTTCAGTGTTAAAGGAAATTTCCTTTGCCATTTTTAATATTTTTTAGTGTTTTGTAAAATTGCGTAAACCAGCTATGTCGTAGCTATATTTACACTGTTGCGAAAAGGTTGGTTAACCAATGACGACAAGGATGTCATCTTCTTTCATGATTAAATAATCAGTGCCTTCGTACTCTAATTCTTGACCTGCGTACTTACCATAAAGAACTACGTCGCCCTTCTTGACAGTCGGTTTGTTGCCATCTTTTCCTGGGCCTACAGCAATGACCTTTCCTCTCTGAGGCTTTTCCTTTGCTGTATCAGGAATGATGATACCACCCTTAGTCTTTTCTTCAGCTTTCGCAGGTTTGATTACTACTCTGTCGTTAACTGGTTTCATCATAAGTATTGGATTTTATTAATTGTTTTGAAAAAATGTTTGTTTCTGTTACTAGAACATTAAGTATGCCATGCCACATAGCCTGACAATTTTACATAATTGAGCGCAAAGATATACTTTGATTTGCTTTTTTTGTCAATTTGACAAAAAAAGCCTGTCAATGATTCATTGACAGGCTTTTTGACCAATAAGATTCAGTATCTTAGTTACCGATTCCATCTAATAATGTAGAAGAACCAGTACTAGGCATAATGGTTGTGACCACACATAGGAAGAATAATGCAATTACTAAATGCCAAGTTACTCTTTCGATGAAGTCTGTAGACTGAGCTGCTCCGAACATTTGTGTTCCAGCGTTTCCTCCAAAAGTAGAATCCAATCCTCCACCCTTAGGGTTTTGAACTAGAACCACAACGATGAGTAATACACTCACTAAACCAAGTATAACTACATTAAGTGTAATTGCATTGATCATATATAATAAAATAGACATTCCTAAAATTGCTGCTAATACGATGTAGTCTTTCGTCTCTTTGAACATACTTTTGATTGATTATTTATTTAAATCCTTGATTTTACGAGCAAAATAACTGTTTTTATCTGGGAAAAGCAAGCTTAAGCGATTATACATTTCAATTGCTTTATCTGTATATCCCTGTTTTGCCATTAATTCCGCTAAAGTTTCGGAAATTATATCTTTTTCTTCTTGTTCAGATGGAGATTTTCGAGAAGCCTTTTTGCTTAATTTCTTCTTTTTGTCTTTTCTTTTTTTCTTCTTTTTTTTCTTTTTGACCTCTTTTCCTTTAAGCTGTCCATAAGCTAAATCATCACTTTTTTTAGATTTTTTGAGGCCTTCCAACCAGTCGTTAAATTGTATCACATGTGGCGCTTGATTTTCAAGCTCATTATCCCTCTTTTTAGGTGCCATCATTTTATTTTGCGCGTTTACATGCTGTTTTACGGGATTCTCTCCTGGAAGGTTGTTATCTTCAGAGGCACTATCTAGGTCAATTTTAAATTTTTGGTCATTTTGAAGACTTTCTTTAGGAAGATTTTGCGTTTTCTCTATTGACTGCTCTGCCTTAGTTTTCCAAAGCGATTCATTTTTTCTGTTTAGTTTCTTGAATTTATTTTTGAGGAACTGTCTGTCAATCGCATATGTAGCTAGCTGACTGAATTTTTCTGGAGCGACATAATTTTTTTGTAATGCCTCCAGTTCTGTATACTTATATCTAAGATTTAATGAGAATGGATACTTCTTCAACAATTTGCCTATACGTTCTCTATGCTTGAGGCTATTGTCTTTAGAAAATAAGATATGATGTTTCTTCTTGTTTTGCATTTTTATGCGCTGATAGAACAAAAATACAAAAAAGGTACCATGTAATGACAAATTGCCTATAAATAGATAGGGGAAGGCTATTTTATTTAATGCTTCTATTTTTAATAATTTTGACTATCCGCATACTTGGGGGGATTTTTAGATAAAAATGCCTATCCCCATTTTGTACACCAATCAATTTTATAAAATATTATCCATTGAAAGCCTCCCCGTCGGTCAATGGTTTCAGTCGTTAATGTCAGGGGAGTTCGATTTCTATAGTACCTACGGCAATCAAATCATATAACCTTTTTGATGGGCAACAACTATCGGCTTGTCAGTTAATTGAAGTAGATGCAAATAAACGTGCCCACGGAAACAGCGTAAGACGTAGCAATCTTAATAAATTTCGATTTACCAAGCCTTTGGAAGGATTCAGCTATGCCATGGATAGCTACCAGTTAGTAAAGGCTTTATTGAAAACATCCTCTACCAGTTGCTCATAGATAGTGCTTATTGCCTCATCTTGAATATCTATAAGATTTTCATCACTTGGATAATCAAAGAAAAATGCAAACTCCTTTTTCCAGCCAGCATCCTCTTTGCGATTATCTATGTACTCTACTGCTACTGACAGATTAAGTCTATTGAAAGCACTGGTTTCTCCAGGTTGAGGTGCTTCGAAGGTAACCTCAAAACGAGATATACTACCAGCAAACTCTAAATCAGGATCCTCATCGACCGGATTCAACCTAGATTCTCTATTTATTTTTTCGGTGAGTAAATTAGTGAAATCCTGGCCAATGATAGCAGGCGCATTTCTTGCATCCACTCCAAAAACCTCAACATAAAAGGTATTTACATCTGCGGATATGCTTGTACCCTTAAATCCATACCTACAAGCGCTAATGCAAGAGATCAAAACGATTAAGACCAGCGAATATTTTACTTTTGACATATGATAAGGTACATTCTAGATTCTTAAACGTTGTAAAGGTAACCAATAAATGAATTATAGAATGCAGGTTAAACAATTATACCTTTCACTTACCCTATTTTTTTTAGCTATTGTTTTTTCATCGAGCATGAGCGCTCAATGGCAAAAACTTGATTCTGGGACTTCTCTATGGTTAAGAGGAGTTGATTTTTTAAATCCTACTGATGGATTAGTGGTCGGTTATGACGGTACTATTTTGCATACTTTAGATGGAGGAGACAGTTGGGTGTTTAGAACGAGCGGAACAGCGCTAGATTTGCTAGGGGTGTTCTATGCTGATGCGCAAACTGTTTATGTCACTGGTGCATTGGGGATTGTGCTTAAAAGTGTAGACAGTGGCGTCACTTGGTCAATAGTTAAGGAAGGCGGCGCTGTGACACATGAGTGTTTCTTTCTCAATGCGGATCTAGGGTATCTGGCGGGTGAAGGCGGACAAGTTTTTAAGACCATAAATGGAGGATTGACCTGGGAGCGATTACCAGTGGGTATTGCTGGTAAAGTAGCCGTGCATTTTGTAAATGAGGACATCGGTTTTTTTGTAGGACTAGGAGAAGAAGATGCGATTTTAAAAACTAGCAACGGCGGGTTTAATTTTCAATCCTTGAATCCATTTGGTTTTGAAGAATTTAGCTCTGTATATTTTACTTCAGCTATAGATGGATATATATTAAGTATAGGCAGTCAACGCATCATTAAAACACAGGATGGTGGGATGAACTGGTTCGATGTTTTACCAAACTCGGGCGCTAAATTGTATGATATCACTTTTGCTAATGACGATTTTGGACAAGCAGTAGGTGGTTTTCCAAGTCAAAGTATCATTCTAAGGACTGAAGATGCGGGAGAAAGTTGGATACAAGAGAATACTGGTATAGCTGACCCTTTGTTCGACAGTAAGATGATCTCACGGGACTTCGGATTTGCAGTTGGGATGAATGGTGCTATTCTGCGCCGTGGGAATATACCAACCATAGTCAATAGTTTTCCTGAGGACAAGCTTAAAGTATTTCCAAATCCAGCTCAGGGCCGCATTTATTTCCAGGCGGATAATACAGAGGATATCACTTATGCAATTTATGATTTACACGGTAAAAAACTTTTAAATGGAAATTTTTCACAGCAATTAGAGCTGTCTATTGAAAAACTGCAATCAGGCGCTTATTTTATAAAGTTTACTGACAACGACTACGCAAGTACTATTCGTTTTCAAAAAATGTAAGCATAATTCAATTGAAAATTCTCTCTTTATTGATCCTATTGGAGTGGACTTAATACCACGATAAAAATTGTTTTTTAACCCTGGCCTAGTGATGTGCAAGGGGATCGACGTAGGAGATAGACCAAATCCCAATACATTCCGATAGCCATCGGAATGTATTGGGATGCAGGGCCGAGCTGACCAGCGAGCCCTGAAACGTAACGGCCGACAGGCAGGCCCCAACAAAATATAATAATACGTTCAAAAATTCTCTAGTAAAATAGATACCTGTTATTTTTTATCTTCGTACCATGGAAATTAATACTGTAAACCTTGCAGAGAAATTTGCCTCTTTTTCAGATCACTGGAATCCGAGAGTAGTGGGCGAGCTGAATGGTCAATCTGTAAAATTGGCAAAATTACAAGGCGACTTTGTAATGCATAAACACGAAATGGAGGATGAAATGTTTATGGTTATAGAAGGGCATTTGCAAATAGAGCTGGATGATAAAATGTTAGATATTGAACAGGGTGAATTTGTGATTATTCCCAGAGGCGTGAATCATCGGCCTATCGCAAAGGAAGAAGTAAAGCTGATGCTTTTTGAGCCATCTGAAACACTCAATACAGGAAATGTTAAAAATAAAATGACGCGAAATAAGCTTGATAAAATTTAAGCATGGAACGAAAAATCACTAAAGAGATATTTATTGCCGCCCTCCCAAAATATGTGTTTAATACTTTGATCACACCTTCAATGATAAAGCAATGGTGGTATGTAAGTTCGGCGATCGTCATACCAGAAATCAATGGCATATATGCACTTACCTGGGGCGAAGATATTGACCACGCGGAGTTCACTACTGTTTCTAGAATAACGGAATTTGAATTTAGTAAACGCCTAGTTATGGTCAATGAGATTTACTATTCTCCTAACGGCAGCTTACCATTTGATGCGCAGTTAGAAGCTAGTTTCTCACTGGTAGAACAGGAGGGAGGCACGCTACTTACCTTATTGCAAGAAGGTATACCTGAGGACAACACAGCGGATGAGTTTTATCAAGGCGCATTAGTTGGCTGGGAGAACACGCTGAAGTCACTCAAGAATGTGGCCGAAGACGAAGCTGCCTCCATGGACCATATGGAGTCTTTACAATAATCTACCATGTGCGGGCGAAATGGATGTCTAAAATAATGCTTAACTATGCAGTAACAATAGGAATATTATGCGCATTGATATCATAACAATACAACCAAATTTACTCTCTGGGCCATTCTCTCATTCCATCATTAAGCGCGCGCAAGATAAAGGGCTCTTCGAGGTACATGTACATGACCTTAGACCCTATGGAACGGGTAAGCATAAGCAGATAGACGATTATGCTTATGGGATGGATGCAGGAATGGTCATGCAAATAGAACCAATAGAAAAGTGTATTGACGAACTGAAAGCGCAGCGTGATTATGAGGAAATTATTTATATGACACCGGACGGTCTTACCTTTGATCAACCACTAGCTAATCGGCTGTCCTTACATCAAAATCTAATTTTATTATGTGGACATTATAAAGGGATTGACGAACGGATCAGGGAGCATATAATCACTATGGAAATCTCAATTGGTGACTTTGTGCTGTCAGGTGGCGAGCTGGCAGCAGCAGTAGTGGTCGATGCCATCGGAAGACTATTGCCTGGCGTTCTAAACAATGAAACTTCCGCGCTATTCGACTCTTTTCAAGACGGTTTATTGGCTCCACCAGTATACACTAGACCCTCAGATTACAAAGGCTGGAAGGTACCTGACATCCTACTATCTGGCAACAACGCAGCCATCAAAGATTGGCAGGAAGCCAAAGCTTTGGAGCGGACAACATCACGCAGACCAGACCTCCTAAAAGACTAGCCTAAAGATGATAAACTACATCGAATTAGTCATACCAATAGACCGAATATGGATGCTCATGCTAGACCGCATAGCACTTCCAATATGCCAAATGTTGCCAAAAAATACGCCCTATTTTTATAGTAATGATGCGGGCGAAGTATTACTTCTACGTATAGAATCACAGTCTTTTGAACAGCATAAAAAAAAGATTTATGCATACTTGTTAAAAGAAATGCAGTCTACGCTAAAAGTGAAAATATATAAACAGCATTTTGCACTAGAGGAAGCAAGATTTGGAAAAGTAAGTAAACCTACTTTACATACGGATATGTTCTATGCGGCAAGTCAGTTGATCATAAAATTACTTGAAGAAGCGGACGGAATCGACACCTATGAAAATAGAATGCCGTATGCGGTCATTGGTGTTTACTACCTAATGATAAATCTAAACAAAGTCGAAAGGCAAACCTTGCGGGATACCTACATTCAACATTGGATGTATTTCAATGATTTTGGCCAGTTCAATGAAACGATAACATTTTTTGAAAAAAATTACGCAGAAGAAGTCGAATCTCTTACAGCACTGCTACAGTCCTTAAGAGACAATCTTGAATTAGCGCAGCTGTTCGAACATTATGCAATCGCCTGCGACTTGTTTTTAAGCGAGCTAAAGAAACCAGCCATAATAGCAGAAATAAATACACGACACAAAAATTATTACTATAGAAATAATACTACTGCACATCCACGAAAATGGGAGATCATTGGCGATCATATACACCTGCTATTCAATAAATTAGGCATCCTCAATGAGGATGAAACGCTCTTAGTTTTTCTTGCTCAGAAGGCTATGTCTTCATTTTAATATATTGCATGCCTGGAGGGTGTTTTATTTCCATTAGCTTAGTAAGCTGCCTATAGGCGGTAGATCCAGGAGTAAAGTAAGTTTCTTGCAAGTCTAAAATAAGGACAGGAATATCGCGCTCCATTTTAAAATATTCAAAATAAGCATTTTGCAAGCTCACCAAATATTTGGCATCAATAGCCTGCTCATACGATCGATTCCGAGCCTTGATATTTTTTAGTAAAATATCCACTGGACGGTGCATGTAAATTAATAAATCTGGTTTCGGAAAGGTATCATTCAAGATATTAAATAGTCGCTGAAATAGACGAAATTCATTTTCTGTTAGATTATTTTTTGCAAATAATACAGTTTTTAGAAAAAAGTAATCCGCTACAACGGTATCCTGAAAAAGATCGGATTGCAAAACATTTTCTTGCAGTTGCTTATGTCGTTCCGTCATGAAAAATAACTCCACCGGAAAACCATAGCGTTCTGCATTCTCATAAAAAAAAGGTAAAAATGGATTGTCAGCAAACGATTCGAGGACCAATTTAAGGTTGTAATCCTTCGCTAGAAGTTTACAAATAGTTGTTTTGCCCGTCCCAATATTTCCTTCGATAGTGATAAAACGGTAAGGAAATTGGCTCATAAATATTATTGTATAACGAACTACGGAACGATTCGCAAACTTATGAAAAAATCAAACTAGCATCCTACAATTATGATATTTTCTTTAATAGCGAAGGCGTGTTTTTCCATTTATTTACCGCCAAAGGATCACTGCATTCTTTGAGCAGATGCGCAATCGTTTTGTTCATGCTTGGATGTACAAATTCTGGAATAATATCCATCAAAGGTTGGAGTACAAATCTTCGATCATGCATGTGCTCATGCGGTACAGTTAGCGACTTTTTTTCGATCACCTCATCATCAAAAAAAATGATGTCAATATCGATTACTCTGGGTTGCCATTTGAGCCCCCTGTTGCGCCCCATTTTATATTCTAGTGAAAGTATTTCATGCATGACCCTGCGTGCAGAAAGTGTAGTCTCTAGCAGTAAAGCTTGGTTCAGAAAGTCATTTTGATCTTGATTGCCCCAAGCGGCAGTTTCGTAAATATGAGACTCCTTGACAATTTTGCCAATAAGTAATTCCAAGTTGAAATTAGCTTTTTGCAAATGCGCAAACCTGTTTTCAATGTTGGTACCAGTATGTAAAACCAATTGGTGCATGCGAAAAAAATTGGGCAGTTCGAAGACTGCCCGGTTATTTTATAATTAAGCTTTAAGCTCCTTTTATTGCGGCTAAGTATCTAGTAAGTTCCTTTTTTACGGACGGTATGAGTATGAAAAGTCCGATCATATTAGGGAAGACCATAGCAAAAATCATAGCATCAGAAAATGCCCAAATAGATGACATATTTGCTGCTGCACCGATAATGATGAATAAGCAGAATATAAGCTTATAGATGATATCAGCTACTTGACTTCTTCCAAATAAATACTTCCATGACTGGATACCATAGTAAGACCAAGATATCATTGTTGACACTGCGAACAACACCACCGCTACTGTCAAGAAGACATTTGAGTAAGGTATATATTTTGCGAAAGCCTGAGATGTAATTCCTGCTCCTTCGTAATAAACACCATCTATTAAGACTGCACCAGAGCCATCACCTCCGTATGTAAATGCACCGTTAGCGTTAAATATAATAATAACCAATGCGGTCATCGTACAAATTACCACAGTATCAATAAATGGCTCTAGAAGTGCTACCAACCCTTCTGATGCGGGGTAGTTTGTTTTTACTGCCGAGTGAGCAATAGAGGCAGATCCAGCTCCAGCCTCATTAGAGAATGCAGCTCTCTTAAATCCGACAAGCAATACCCCTATCATACCGCCTACACCTGCTGCTTTAGGGCTAAATGCTTCTGTGAAGATGGCCATAAATGCATCATCTATTAAGCTGTAATTGATCGCTATTATGTATATACATGCTAGTACATACATCACTGCCATTAAAGGCACAACCTTTTCCGTTACAGAGGCTATCCGTTTAATACCACCAATAATAATGATACCTACTAATACTGCCAGTACTAAGCCAATAATTGCACCAGCACCTGCACTTTCGAGACCAAGTAGGTCTTTTAATACAATGGTTGCCTGATTAGATTGGGCTGCATTTCCACCGCCAAATGATCCTCCAATACAAAATATAGCAAATAAAACTGCGGCTACTTTCCCAACGGCTTCAAAACCTTTTTCCTTTAAACCTTTGCTTAGATAGTACATTGGACCACCGTATACTGTACCGTCAGGGCCAATATCTCTGTACTTTACACCGAGTGTGCATTCTACAAATTTTGTCGACATCCCTAAAAGACCACAAATGATCATCCAGAAGGTCGCACCAGGACCACCTAGTGCGATAGCCAGAGCAACACCAGCAATGTTTCCATTCCCAACCGTTCCGGATACGGCTGTCGCCAATGCTTGAAAGTGCGTGACTTCGCCATCGGCATTTTCATCTCTGATTGTATCTGGAATATCACCGTCAATAGCTGCCTCTGCAAAAGCACCTTCGTGTTTTTCAATTTCGTCATATTTGCCTCTTACTACATTTACTGCAGTACCAAATTTTCGAATATTTACGAAACCGAAATATACTGTAAAAATCATCGCACTTACAACCAAGAGAATTAAAACAAACGGTACGTCCCCAATCGCAAAGAAGACAAGGTTGAAGAAGAAATCAGAAATTGGTTTAAACGCTTGATTGATTCGTTCGTCTATTCCTATAGACTCCTCTTGCGCAAACATCAGAATCGGAAGGATCAACATACTTACTAGGAGTAGTAGCTGCTTTTTCATATATGTGGTTTCGTTCTTTACAAACTGAAATATAGTTCAATATATGTTTTAAGCAAAATAAATAGCGACCTAATCCCCTTATTATGTATATTATTGTTTTAGATTACTGATATGATCTACTTAAAAGGGAAACCGCTCAACTTGAATCTTCTGATTTTCTTTATACTGCTATGAAATGGATAACATATATCTTCCTTTTACTTTCTGCACTTTACGTCATTTTTTGTGCAGCACTATACTTCAATCAGGAGAAAATATTTTTTTTCCCCGATCCTATTTCGGCTGATTATAAGCCGTGGAAAGGGCAGGAAATATGGATCCCAACCCATGACAATCTTAGACTCAATGCAGCGCTCATTACGACACCAAAGCCCAAAGGTGCTATTTTATATCTGCATGGAAATAAGGGCAATGTGAAAAGATGTCTCGCTCAAACTACTCAATTCGAAAACCTTGGTTATGATGTCCTTGTGCCTGATTACAGAAGTTATGGCAAGAGTGAAGGGGTTCTACGATCAGAGAAACAAATGTATCAAGACGTACAAACGATTTATGCGTTTTTAAAAACAAAATATAGCAATATCGTGGTCATTGGGTACAGTTTAGGGAGCGGCATGGCGGCTTATGTAGCAGCTCAAAATGAAGTTGCTGGTTTGATTTTGGTAGCGCCCTTCAAAAGCTTAGTGGACATGAAAAAGCGATATATTCCTTATGTACCTAATTTTTTACTGAAATACCCATTTCGCACCGACCAGCTCTTGGCAAAAACCCAAGCGCCTATTGCTATCATACACGGAAAGGCGGATGAGCTGATCCCTTACGAGTCATCCTTGGAGTTGAAGGAAATGTATCCGCAGGCACAGCTGTACGGTTTACCCAACGTGAATCATCGTCGAGTCATATTTGATCAAGCCATTAACAGGGCTTTTAGAGATATGCTTAAATAATCTATTTATTTATATATCAATTAGTTAGTGCATTTTTTGGGAGCATCACCATCCCTAAGGGGAGGTGTCGGGCTCTCCGTTATATGGCGAGAAAATTCGCCATGTCACTTCTATCCCTTGCTTCTACGCGCCGCTGGCTTGTCGAGCTTAGGCTTTACGCCACGCAAAGGATATTTTAAGGTTCCTATTTTAATACTTTCAAAGTTTATCGTTGTCACAGTTTGGTGCATATTGTAAATTTTAGAAATTCTTTTAATTGGATATTGAAGGTTAAATCTATCCATTTATATTGCGAGGCACAAGATGTTCATATTTAATTCACATTCAGCTACTAATGCTAGAGATGGCATCCTTTAAATGGCATGTTTTGCTCGTGTTGTTTTTACTGTCGGCGAGCAGCAGTTTTGCATACGAATACGGGAACTTTAGTAGATTTTCAACCAAAAATGGACTTTCCTCTAATATAGTAGAGCAAATCGTCAAGGATAAAGATGGATTCCTTTGGATTGCGACCTCCAAAGGTTTGAATAGATACGATGGTACAAATTGTATTCAATTTAAGCATGATCCAAATAATCCCAATAGTATAAGTGCAGATTATGTGCGTGCATTATTTATAGAAGAGAACGATAATATATGGGTCGGTACGAAAGGTGGAGGACTCAATTATTTCGAAAGGTCGACAGGTAAATTTACATCTTTTCGTCATGTAGACAACAATCCTTCAAGCCTAAGTAACAATGAAGTTTTATCGGTATTCAGAGATAGTAAAAGTAGGCTTTGGGTAGGCACCGAAAATGGTCTTAATTTAATGAACGAAATAGATGGGACATTTAAGGTCTTTCTTCCAAATGCCACTAATGCAGTTGCCTTACCATCAAAAGCAGTATTAAAAATATTTGAAGATTCTAAAGGTTTATTGTGGATTGGTAATTGGGATGGGGGCCTCTCACTCGTTGAAGAATCTACAACGAAAGCTGGCGAATTTGATTTCTACACTGCCAAACATGATCCGAACGAAGGGGCTTCTATAGGTAGTAATAATTGTTGGGAAATAGCAGAGGATGAGCAAGGGCACATGTGGATAGGCTTATTGCATTCTGGATTAAGCTTGGTCGTTCCCACTATTCCTTATCAATCTGGTCATGGCAAAGAATATGTGGATGGGTTACGATTTGTTAACTATAGATATTCAGAAGATAATGCTAATGGTTTACGATATAACAGTGTATATGATATAGAATTTAAAGGAATTGATCAAATGTTAATTGCAAGCCCAAATGGGTTATCTGTTTTAGATTACTCCTGCATTGACCTAAGCAAATCTTGGGAAGAACTTGAGAAAGAAAAAAACAATCTGACTTTTGAAAACTATAGCCATTCTTCAAAAGATGAATCATCGATAATAAATAATATTGTACGATCCATATTTAAAACAGAAAATGGAAATATTTGGTTTTCTACTTACGGAGGGGTTGCTAAAACTAAAAGTCAAATCAATCGGTTCAAAAACTATCTTTCGGAAAGGGAGGGCGCAAATAAAAGTTATGAAATATATGATTTGTTGTATAGCAAGTTCGGTTATTTTTGGCTTGCAACCAGCAGTGGAATCTTTAAATATGACCTTCAGTCTGGCCTAAAAAATAAAGTTAAAGGAGGGAATGCAAAGTTAAATTCAGAAATGAATATGGCTGATTGTGTGTTTGAGGATAGTAAACAAAACCTATGGATTGGTGCTAACGATAAACTGCTTTTCAAGGCTGCACATACAGATATAGTTACAGACTACACAAAAATATTGGATAGAATAGATTTTTTCGCAACTAGTACTATTACACAAATTTATGAAGATAAAAACGGCAGTATTTGGATATGTTCCGACAAGGGATTAGCTTTTATTGATGTAGATACAAAGGAATTGAAGGTAATTGGTTCATCTATTGATCTCGCAAACTCAGTCAGTTTACCTTTTGTGTCTGGTGTAGTGGAAGATGATGCAGGTGTTTTATGGTTTGCATCCCAAGGGAACGGTCTGCATAAATATGATGTAAATGAAATTGATGGACATTTGGTTCAGATAAGTGCAACATCAAAGAACGCAGAAAGTAGTCTTCAAAATAAAATGCTCACAGCCATAGATTATATAGATGGGACACTTTGGATAGGTTCAGAATTGGGTATTTCTAGCTATGATATTGAAAAAGAAGAGTACACCACTTATCCAGCGCTCAATAGAGAGCTTAGAGATAGAATTTCATCGCTTGGAGCAGATCAAAATAATAATATTTGGATTGGAAGTGAACAGGAACTCATTTCATTCAATCCCATTTCAAATCAGATAGCTAGATTTGATAGACAAGACGGATTGCCTAGGGCAAATTTTATTTATAACTCTTTTGATAAAGCGAAATCTGGCAGACTTAGTTTTGGGTCTTTAGATGGGTTTATTTCATTCTTTGGAGAGTCAGTGCCTAAAAACATTAATGTAAAACCAGTAACTTTAACAAACTTAAAGGTCTTAAATAGCTCCGTGACGCCGGGCCTAAAAGATGAGGTCAGTGGCGAAGTCATAATAGATCAAGTTATTAGTAAAGCGAAACAGATTAATCTATCACATGACCACAATTTATTTACTATAGAATTTGGCGTCATAGACTTTAAGTATTTTGATAAATATGAATATGCCTATCAGTTAGCTGGTCTATCTGATAAGTGGGTACAGCTTGGAAAAACGAGTGAAGTATCCTTTACTGGTCTAGCGCCCGGTAAATATCAATTTAGAATTAAAGCAAAGAATCATGACGGATATTGGGGATCTTCTGTTACCTCTGTTGATATTTTGATAACGGGGCCATGGTACTTGTCATGGTATGCAATTCTTGGAGGGGTATTAATATTTTTTGGCTTGAGTTACTTTATGCACTATCAAAGAACGCGTGTAATTCAAAAGGAAAGAGCCCAGCTAGAGATATTGGTTGAGGATAGAACAGCGGCCTTAAAATCTGTAACTACTAAAGAAAAGTTAGCAAGGATAGATGCAGAAGTATTAAAAGACAAAGCAAAATTTGCGCAGGCAAGAGCGGAAAGTGCCAACCTTGCCAAAAGCCAGTTTTTGGCAAATATGAGCCATGAAATAAGGACTCCCATGAATGGAATCCTAGGTATGCTCCAGCTATTATCCAATACGCCTCTTGATGAGGAGCAAAATGATTATGTCCGCACCTCTAAAGAGAGTGCCTCTGGCTTAATCAGGATTATTAATGACATATTAGATTTTTCCAAAATTGAATCTAACAAGGTTGACTTGGAAAATAAAAAACTAAATGTTTATGCGATTATCGAAAATATAATAGAAATTTTTGCAGCGTCATGTCAGGAAAAAGATGTAGAGCTTTCATATTTGATAGAACCAAGTGTGCCGAAGTATATTTTTGGGGATGAGGTGAGAATAAAGCAGATCTTGACGAATTTAGTAAACAATGCTATAAAGTTTACCAATCGAGGAGAGGTGAGTGTAACGGTAAGTATAGATGCCGATGCAGCCAGTGCTAAGGAGACTACTGACCTAACCAACTTAAAGATATCAGTAAAAGATACTGGTATTGGAATTCCTAAGGAAAAAATAAGTCAGCTGTTTAAGGCATTCTCTCAGGTAGATGCATCTACTACGCGTAAGTTTGGAGGTACTGGATTGGGTTTAGCAATCTCCAAGCGGCTTGCGCAACAAATGAACGGTGACGTGCTTATGACCAGTAAATATAGGGTAGGGACAACGGTCACTTTTAATTTGGAATGTGCCTACGCATATGAAAAAGAGACTTCTGCACCTTGCTACAAAGATATCAGTATAGCTATTCTGGATAAAAGCCAAACCAGTGGAACCATGCTAAAATATATCCTTGAAAAATTTGGATCAAAGTCTATAAGACTTAAAAACAATTTGACGAGTTCTTTTATTGATAGTCTAATTGATGTACCAGTCGATATCTTATTTGTGGACAGCACGTTGTTTACGCCGAAAAGGGAGATGTTACTTAACAGATTACGTAACAACTCAAATACAAAAATAATACTTAGTGTGCCTAAATTCTTTCCAAACTTTTCTAATCCGTGCATTGATGCGATTACAACTAAACCATACAAATATGCTAACATAGTTGCTTGCTTAGCTTCAATGTTTAAAGGCAATAAAAGTATTCTCGAAGGGGAGCTTGTAACCAATTGTACAGCAGCTGTTTCAGAAACTAGGAAAAAGATTTCTATGGATGTTAGTTTTGCCATAGAGTCGCCCTTGAAGATTTTGGTAGCAGAAGATCATAAGATAAACCAATTATTGATTAAAAAAGTATTGAACAAGTTGGGCTATGATCCTCATCTAGTAGAGAATGGCGCCCTAGCAGTGGATGAAAGTTTAGCGAATGCGTACGATGTCATTTTTATGGATATTCAAATGCCCGTACTGGATGGTATGCAAGCCACTGAAAAGATATTGGAGCACTGGAAGAATCACCACGAACCATACATCATAGCCATGACAGCAAATGCTATGAAAGGTGACAGAGAGAAGTATCTTGCTTGCGGAATGCATGATTATATAAGTAAGCCATTCCTTATTCAGGATTTACAGCTATTGTTACAAAAGTACAGCTTACTCAAGCATGGGACAAACCAAAAATCTGGGATAACACTTGTCCAGAAATAGTAGTAGGTGACATTAATATTGCAATGCATCTATTCTACACAATTCAGGAATACTTCCATTTTGTCCATACCAATACCGAATGGATAAGCTGCCATTGATGATTTCACCTCTACCATCCAAAAATACATAAGTGTCTGTGCTGGTCTCGATCGTTTGATCTGGAATGACAACCAAATTACGGTCTACAAATCCAATGATATCTAAGCTTAAGTCTGCAAAATTGGAGATCGTGATTTCAAATGGATCATAAAACGACGCACTCACAGACATGGGGTAAACATAAGTTTCAAACTCGCAAACTTCTTCTACATCGTACAGCCCTATAAACTTCTCAACCATCGGAATACAGGTGCCGTTATCTACCTCTGCATTAATATCAAAGTTGTCAGAAGCTGGATCTGTGCATCCTTCTCTATCTTGACAGTTGGATAATAAAAGGCAGGATAGGAATAAAACGGCGAGGATAGGGTGTTGATTCATCATAATTTTGTAGATTTAAGATATATAAATCGAGACCACTCCGAAAACTGACGAATTGCATACAACGAAAAATATCGCCAAAGGAAATATTTTTGGGTTAGTGAGTTTTCAGAATGGACTCATAATTTGTCTGCTATAAAAGTAAGCATGTTTAAGGTTAAGGTCTGTTAAGGATTTTATATTGCTAGGTTAAAGCCTGACTTGAACTATATGATTAGCGGAGAGTTATATTCAGGCAATAAAAATAATACACCCTAATCCGTTTAAATGGCTCGTATGAAATATTTTTCCATAGTTATTTTCGTTTTCATAAAGCTTTCAAGTGTAGCTCAAGTGAGCACATTTATTCACGTCGATCAGTTTGGTTACCTCAATACAGCTGAAAAAGTAGCCGTATTGAGTGATCCTCAAACTGGATATAATGCTGCCTTAAATTATACACCTTCTTCTAGTATTCAACTTATAGATGCACAGACTAGCACAGTTGTATTTTCTGCTGCACCTGCAGTATGGAACAATGGAGTAGCACATGCTCAATCTGGAGATATTGGCTGGTGGTTCGATTTCTCCGCTTATCAAACACCCGGTACTTATTATGTATTTGATTCAGTCAATAATGAAAAGTCTGCTAATTTTGAGATAAATGCTAATCCCTACAGTGAGGTATTGAATGTAGCTACCAAGATGTTTTACTATAACCGGTGTAACATGGAAAAGGTACAGCCCTACGCAGATGCAAACTGGGTGGACGCTACCAATTTTTTGAACCCACTTCAGGATGCAAATTGTAGATTCTATTTGGAACCCAATAATGCCGCCAAGGAGAAAGATCTTTCTGGAGGCTGGTTTGATGCTGGGGACTACAATAAATATATTAACTACCTACCAGAGACAATCGATCTGATGCTCACAGCCTATGAAGAAAATCCTACAATATTTACAGATGATTGGAATATACCTGAAAGTGGAAATGGGCTTCCAGATATCTTGGATGAAATAAAGTACGAAATAGACTGGATGTATAAGATGAGTAATTCAGATGGTAGTGTGCATATAAAACAAGGAAGTGTTTCCTTCAGTCAGAACGGGAGTTCACCACCAAGTGCGAATACGGATCCGAGGTATTATGGCAGTACCTGCACATCTTCTTCTATTTCTACTGCGCTTATTTTTGCTCACGCAGCTAAGGTTTACGATAGCATTGGAGAAACAGCTTTTGCCTTGCAACTTCAGAATAGAGCTGTTGCTTGTTTCAATTATTTTAAGCAGGCGGTCGATTCCAATTCCATAGAAATAGAATGTGATGACAGTACTATCAATGCCTCTGATTCTGATATGGGATTAGAGGAACAAATGGATATGGCAGTGAGTGCCTCCGTTTATCTTTTCGAGCTTACGGGACAAAGTATTTACAACAATTTTTTTCTACAGTATTATGCCAATACTTCACCTATAGCCAACTACTACTGGGAACCATATAAATTACCTTTGTCAGAAGCGCTACTTTTATATACTACTTTACCAAATGCTAATTCAACAGCAGCAGCGTTAATCATCGATAGAGCATTAATTGCACTGACGAATAATGGTTCAGGTTTTTTTACGCTATCTGATACTGATTTGTATAGAGTTGATGTTCCAGATTGGATGTACCACTGGGGAAGTAATAGACCCATAATTAACACCGCCAATTTATGTCTATTGTTCAAAAAATATAATGTCGACGCTAATAAAAATGTAGCGCTCCAGAGAAAAGCAGATGAAATTTTACATTATATGCACGGAATCAATCCTCTGGGTCTAGTTCACTTATCGAACATGTATGCATACGGAGGAGACAGATGTGTAAATGAAATCTATCATACTTGGTTTGCGGATGGTACTGACTATGACAATGCAATTACCTCCACACTTGGACCAGCACCTGGCTATTTGGTAGGAGGGGCAAACGCCTCTTATGAGCCTGATCCTCAAAACGGAGTAGCCATGTCGCCTCCCATGAATCAACCCCAGCAAAAAAGTTATTTAGATTTCAATACGAATTATCCTCAAAATTCTTGGCAGATATCTGAACCCGCTATTTATTATCAAGCCGCTTACTTAAGGCTGCTATCCAATCAGGTAAATACTACTGCAATAAGTACCCTTGCTGCTGATATAGTAGCGGAAGCGGATTGTATGACTATCTACCCAAACCCTACACCAGGGTATTTTAAAATTTCTGGCCTGATATCCAATTACCAGATTAGCATTCTCGATAGCCAAGGAGTTGTTTATGAATCCTATCAAGAGACTGGTGATGAGCTTATTATTGACATCAATGCTTTGCCAAGTGGTCTCTTATTTATCAAATTGGAGAACTTGAACAACAGTGATATTTGTGTACAAAAAATAATCAAAGAAAATTAAATCTCTTCTTAGCTATCTTGGACAAGGGATAGGAATCATACGCCCTTAAAGGCGTAGTCCGATAGGACCGAAACGAAGTGGAGTGATGGATAGCGCGGTCCCGTTTCGTTTTCTTCAAACGACAACGGGATGGCCCATAAAAATTCTATCTTTGATCCAATGGAGAAAATATTTAAAGATCTTATCGTAGTAGAGTTGGCAAGTGTGCTCGCTGGACCAGCAGTAGGAATGTTCTTTGCAGAATTGGGCGCAAAAGTAATAAAATTCGAAAATGCAAATACGGGAGGCGACGTTACAAGAAAATGGAAACTCCGTTCAGAGTCAGCCGAATTACCCTACTCCGCATATTATTGTGCAGTCAATTATGGGAAGGATGTAGTGATGTCAGATTTATCTACACTGTCCGCTAGGAAGGAGCTGGATAACTGGATAGAAAAAGCGGATCTTGTAATTGCAAATTTTAAATCATCATCCGCAGAAAAGTTAAAGCTAGATTATGCCTCGCTCAAAGCTATAAAAAAGGATATTATTTATGGACAAATAGATGGGTATCCTGCACCTGTCCGTAAAGTCGCATTTGATGTAGTGTTGCAAGCCGAAACAGGGTATCTTTCCATGTCGGGACAGCCGACTGGGGAATACGCCAAGATGCCTGTAGCTTTAATCGACGTGATGGCTGCCCATCAATTAAAAGAGGGTTTACTATTAGCGGTGATCAAAAAAATGAAAACCGGAGAAGGAAGTTTTGTCCGTGCATCGCTTTATGAAACGGCAATTGCCTCACTGGCTAACCAAGCGACCAATTGGTTAATGAATAATCATGTCCCAGAAAAAATGGGAACACTGCATCCGAATATAGCGCCCTACGGTGAAATATTTACCGCACAAGATAATCGAGAGATAGTGTTTGCAATCGGATCGGATAAGCAGTTTGCCCAGCTGTGTTCAATCCTAAACATAGATGAGATCGCTAGAGATCCAGCATACGCAACTAATGTAAATCGTGTGCAGAACAGAGTAAAGCTATCAGCGCTTATTGCAGCGCAAGTTTCCTCTATGAATTTGGCTGCACTAAGTGATTTATGTCAAAGCGCTCGTGTCCCGATGGGTATATTAAAAACGCTGCCGCAAGTATTTCAAGAACAAGCTGCTAAGAATATGATATTATCAGATGTAGATAAATGGGGTAACAAGCGACATCGGGTGAAAACAGTTGCCTTCACTATTTCTTAATTTAAAAAATAACTATCCACATAGTGTATACCAATCCATATCATAAAATATTATCAAATGAAAACCTCCCTGTTCGTCAATAGATTCAGTCGTTGTAGGGAGGTTCGCTCTCTGTCGTACCTCTAGCCATTAAATCATATAACCTTTTGGATGGTTTACCCCCTACTTTTTAAGCTTGCCTGCCTTCAGCACATCTTTTTTGAGGGGTTGCTTTAAGATTTTTAGAAGTAGGCATTCTTGTTTTGCTGCCCTCAGATATCAAATGGGCTACCAAAAACGATAGCTTGATTATTTGAATCAAAATGCATGTGTTATTTTAGATTTCAAGTTGTTTCTTTTGAAATAAATAAAATATAGCCGAAAGAAACATTTTTGGTTATGTAGGTTATTGAGTGGATTTATCTATACTTATTTTTGAGTTATGTAAATCGTACGAATCATACAGGTTATGTATAAGTACTAAAAGGCATGTGCGAAAGTATATTGTTTCAGAAAATTAACTATTAACGGTATTGTTCAAGCTATTGATTTAGACACGGAATAGGCATATCTTTGTTTAACCTTAATTCTCAAGGTCCATTACCGATACAAATATTTTAGATACAAACAAGGCAGGAAGAAATAACAGTAAAAGTTCAATGTAATCATTGAGCCAATTTAGTTATTTAAACAAAACTTCCTATGAACAGGACATTGCCTTGCATACTATTTTTATTACTATTCTATGGTCTGAGCCACGCTCAAGATGTCCATTTTTCGCAATTCTATAACGCCCCTGCCAATCTTAATCCCGCACTTACTGGAGTGTTTACTGGTGATACGAGGTATGTCGTTAATTACAGAAATCAGTGGAGAAAAGTACCCGTTAATTACCTGACATTTGCAGGAACGTACGACACAAAGTTGAGACCAAATCTACTCAAGATTGGACAGCTTGCAGTAGGAGGGCACTTTCACTATGACCGAGCAGGAGATTCTAACCTATACAATACTCAGCTATCTGGAATGGCGGCGCTATCTAGAAAAATAAATAAAAAGAATAGAGTGTCTGTAGGTCTAGGCTTAGGGCTGACCGTACTGGGTTTTGACTACAATGATCTAAGATTTAATTCTCAATTTGATGGAGAAGCATATACCCCGGACTTAGTGAGCGGAGAAGAACTGCAAGATGCTAAATCAAATATTGCTTATGCAGATTTAAATATTGGGGCAAATTGGAACCATCAAGTAAAAAAATCAAGAAGTTTTTTCAATGTAGGTATTGCAGCGCTGCACTTCAATGCGCCCAAAGCTAATTTTTACACCAATGAAAAAGAAAAATTAGATACGCGACTGAATCTTTTTGTCAATGGTGCCATTCAGGTACACCGTAGATTGGATATTCATGCGAGGACACTAGTTCAGAAAAAGGGAACAGAGCGTGAATTTTTAGTTGGACTGGCGGGAAGATTTTTTATCAATCCGCACCTATCTAAAGAGACAGCTATAGAGTTGGGTGTCAACTATAGATTTTTTGACGTAGGCGATGCTTGGAGCCCAACTATAGAGTTTCATCACAAATCGATGACTCTGGGTGTGAGCTACGATATCAATGTCTCTGACTTTAATATTGCTACTGGTAACAGAGGAGGTCTAGAACTTGCGCTTATATATCGCACAGCACGTACACCAGAATTGAAACCTAAAGATTGTAAAATATTTTAAATCAAGAACGTGAATAAATTTCTCAACATAATTATAATTCTCCTGATCGCTGCTGCTGCCCAAGCCCAGGTCTATCAGGCATATGTAGATGCTGCGGACCAAGCTTTTGCGACAGAAGATTATCGAAGCGCAGTTTCCTATTATGGCGAGGCCATAGAAATGGAAGAAGAAACGGAGCCAGAAATGCTTTCGAAATACGCCACTGCGGCCTTGAAATATAAGGCTTATTCTACAGCAGAAAGTGCATTTAAGAAAATGCTAAAAGTGGATGATGCAGAGTTGACTAAGGAGGCTTACTACCAGCTCGCTGAAATCAGAAAGATAAAAGGTGATTATCAAGGCGCTAAATTATTACTCGATAAGTATTTCTTAAAAGAAGATACCAATGAAACTAGAAAAAGTCTAGCAAAACAAAGCATGGAAGATATCAACTGGGCGCTTTCTTTAAAGAATTCAAATAACATAAAAGTAGAAAGATTAGAGGATGAGGTAAATACGGAATACTCTGATATGAGCCCAAGTTTTCATGAAGGTATATTGTACTACGCTTCTAATAACTATTACGCTAGTAGCGAATCTATCAAACCATACAGTAAGATATATGCTTACGAAAATGGAGAATCTAAACTACTAGACTCTCCAATAAATAACACGGAATTGCATGCCGGTCACTATACTTTAAATAATGCTGGGACAACAATTTATTTTACCCAGTGTAGTTACGACCAAGCCGATATAAAATGCAAAATCTATAGCCAGAAAGTTGGTGATGAAGATTCTATAAAAGAATTGCCTCTAAGCATCAATGCCACAGGAGCGCATACTACCCAACCGAATCTAGGCTTAGATCCAAAGACGGGAGAGGAGGTACTATACTTCGCTTCTGATCGTATAGGAGGTAAAGGTGGAATGGATATTTATTATGCGCCCATGCAAAACGGAAACTTTACAGGTCCATATGCGGCGGAGTCTATTAATACTGCGGGCGACGATATGAGTCCATTTTATCATGCTGGTTCTGATAGATTATATTTTAGCACCAACGGTAGAAAGAGCTTAGGTGGATTTGATATCTACAGCGCTTCGAATAGTGCATCTTGGGGAGAAATCACCAATTTGGGTGCAGGAATTAATACTGGCTATGACGAAGCATTTTACTATTTGAATGCAGAAGGCACGCAGGCTT
>ENA-ORXT01000178-ORXT01000178.1-marine-metagenome-genome-assembly--contig:-NODE-178-length-108103-cov-9.682326_pt1 | contig 108103 bp, 89 predicted proteins | sample MGYA00237868_ERZ511482 | MGnify/ENA metagenome assembly ERZ511482 | reverse complement strand
GTCCAATAGCGTCGATGGTAGTATGCGGGCAACTGCATGCGAGAGTAGACCATCGCCAACTTCCCTCCCTCAGTTTTACTTTTAAATGTCTGATGACCTCCCGCTCATATTTGATGAGCAAAAATTCGATAGTTATTATAAATATTATATATATAGTTGGTTATTATTGAACTTAGAACCAAGCCGCTTTTTAACATAAGCGCGCTTGGTTTTTTTCATTTTAGATTATTACAATCTGGAGTATATTTTTGTGAATGTTTCAACCATTATTTTGGCTGCTGGTTCTGGCACGCGTATGAAATCCGATTTGCCCAAATTTCTCCATGCAGTATCGGGTCGTCCATTGGTTGAATGGAGCCTTCAAGCTTCTGCGACGGTTAGCGGAGAACGACCTATTGTAGTTGTTGGGCATGGGCGTCAACAAGTACAGGAATTGTTACAAGAACGCGTCGAATATGCTGTGCAGGAAGAACAACTCGGTACAGGACATGCTGTTCAACAGGCGGAGCCACTTCTACGTAGTCGCGAGGGCGCAGTCATTGTCATATATAGTGATATGCCTTTACTTCGAGGTGAAACTTTACGCGATCTTATAGAGATCTTTGAAGATGAGAGTAAAAGTGGTGATCTGGGCATCGCAATGCTCACAATCCATCGCGAAGATCCTCAGGGCTTTGGGCGGATTGTACGCCATGAAGATGGACAGATTGCGGCGATTGTTGAAGAGGTCGACTGTACACCCGAACAACTCAAGATCCAAGAACTTAACCCGGGCATCTACTGTTTTGATAGTGAATGGCTATGGGATAATCTTTCAAAAATGCCCCTCAGTGCCAAAGGGGAATATTATCTTACCGACATGATTAGCATCGCTGTTTCGCAAGGAAAGCGTGTTGTGTCGACTACAGTTGCCGCTGAAGATGTCAATGGAATTAACACCCGTTTGCAGCTATCTCAGGCCGAAGCTGTAATGCGACAACGGATTCTCGATTCTCTGATGCTTTCTGGTGTTACAATTATGGATCCTGCTAGCACCTATATCGAGGATACTGTAAGCATCGCGCAAGATACAACCATTTTGCCAGGTTGTCTATTACAAGGTGATACTAAGATTGGCGGGCATTCCGTTATTGGTCCAAATACGCGTGTTGTAGATAGCACTGTTGGCGCACATAGCGAGATCTCCTACTCTGTGATCGAGCAGGCATCTGTTGGCGATTACTGCGACGTTGGACCATTTGCCCATTTACGTAAAGGTGCAGTACTCGATACTGGTGTACATATGGGTAATTTTGGTGAAGTAAAGAACAGCTATCTTGGCCCAGGCACGAAAATGGGACATTTTAGCTATATCGGTGATACCCAAATTGATGATAATGTGAACATCGGCGCAGGAACTATCACCTGTAATTACGATGGCAAAAACAAAAGCCAAACGAAAATTGGTGAAAATGCATTCATTGGTAGTGGTACAATGTTAGTTGCACCAGTAACGATTGGGGAGAATGCACAAACCGGCGCTGGCTCGGTTGTAACAAAAGATGTTCCTGCCGACACCGTTGTTTATGGTGTCCCAGCGCGACAGCCAAAGAAAGAGTAGCATTTTTACGATAGAATTCAGCATACTTATCAAGAACCAAGGAGAAAATTGTGGACCCTGATCCCATACCGGCGATCATTTATTTACTAACATCACTATTAATTTTCGGTATTGCCGTTGCGGCAGAAATCTCGCTTGCTACTGTAAACCGAAGCCAAATTCGACAGATGGCCGAAAACGAGCAATTCAGTAGTAAAAAACGACGTGCTCAAACTGTCGATAATTTGTTAGATAATGCACCCCGTTTTTTGACCTCTATGATGCTGATTCGTAACCTAACCATGGTAATTGCGACCAGCACCCTCGTCTATCTGCTGACGACTCTACCCTCAACGATTACTTTCCTGATTGCTTCAATCGCCACTTTGTGGATTCTCTTTGTGGCACTCCGCGTCATTGTACGTACTTTCTCAAGTAGAAACTCAATTTCGATAGGGCTATGGGTGGCTCCTTTTGCCAGTGCAATCGTGCTATTTTTTCGCCCATTTTCAGCACTATTGCGTAAGCTAGAGCAAATAATTTCTGGTGAGGCAGATGATGTAACAAAAGACAGCATCTTTCTGACCGAAGATGGTCTACGCCTGCTGATAGATGTTGGTGACGAAGAAAATTACATGGAAGAGAGAGAGAAGGAGATGATAGCCAGCATTCTTGATTTGGACGAAACCCTTGTGCGCGAGGTAATGGTCCCACGGATTGACATCGTTGCGATGAGTAAAGATGCTACGCTAACCGAAGCGCTGGATATCATTATTAATGCTGGGCACAGCCGTATTCCCGTCTATGACGAAAGCGTCGATCGCATTATAGGTGTGCTTTATGCAAAAGATTTGTTAAAATATTTTCGTAACGCTCAATATGATATTGCGATTCATGAAGCACTGAGATCTGCATATTTTGTTCCGGCCAGTAAAACAATAGATGTCCTTTTTAACGAGATGAAACAACAGCGCGTTCATATGGCGCTAGTTGTCGATGAATATGGCGGTACCTCTGGTCTTGTTACAATTGAGGATCTCCTTGAAGAGATTGTCGGCGAGATTCAAGATGAGTACGATCAAGATGTGGAAACGCTTTTCGAGTTGATTGCGCCAAATACTTATCTGCTCGGCTCTCGTATTAGCATATATGATCTGAAAAAACTATTAGAGCTTGAGTTAGATCATATGGATGTTGACACACTGGGTGGCCTACTTTATACCTTGTCTGAACATGTTCCGGAACAGGGCGAAACGGTTGACGTTGAGAATTGGCGCTTTACTGTACTATCAGTTGATGGTCATCGTATGAGGCGTGTAAAAGCCGAACCAATAGCTGAAATAGAAATGACATTGCCTTTGGATGAAAACCAAGGGGCAACAATGAATATATCGACTAGAGAATCAATTGTAAATACATAAGTCAGATAATTTTTCCCTCATTTGGATAGCTACACTATGGCAGTAAATGAATTAATCGAACACGCCTTACGCGCGCGAGCTAGAGCATATGCACCATACAGCAATTACCGTGTCGGTGCCGCTGTGATGACGCGTGCAGGCGATGTGATTTTAGGGTGTAATGTGGAAAATGCAGCGTATGGATCAACGATATGCGCCGAACGCGTTGCCCTTACAGCCGCAATTGCTCAAGCAAAAACTGACTTTATTGCAATAGCCGTAGTAACTTCCAATGGTGGTTCTCCTTGTGGATCATGCCGTCAAGTAATGGCTGAATTAGGACCAGAGATGGAAGTCTATATTAGTAACGAATCGGGCGACTATCTTATGACCACCGTAAAAGAGCTACTTCCAGATTATTTTGGTGGTCAGAAACTAATATAAGTTAATTAAGAAATCAATAGAAGCTCACATAAAAAGGATCAAGCACAAGTTGCTTGATCCTTTTTTATGCTAGTACTTTCTCAGTGTCTTAAGGTGCAGATAGCGCAGTCAGAGCTTTGTACGCACTGTAAATAGTCGAAGCCAAAGCGGTCGCCGCATGTATTGAGAAAATACGGTTTCTATACTTTAAATTTAGCCACAGCGGACACCGCTAGTTATTGAGAAGTTCCCTCTTGCAGTATATAATATTTTTATGAACGTACCTGCGCTACTAGCAACCTATCAACTTCGTCAACGTGAATATCTCTTGCAGATCACGCGCGCCATGACTTCGAGCCTAGATCTACCAAGTGTGCTGCGCCTTATTCTTACCAGTGCAGCCGAAATGGTGGACGGTCGTGCTGGATTGATTGTACTCGTCAATGATGAAATACGCTTTGATGGAACCGACAAATATCAAGTTGACACCGTAAGCGTAAACGTTCCATACTTTCAGATTCGGGCCTATTATGGTTTCGAAGAAGACGATCTTCATGCATTTGATCCACTACTCGACACAGCCCCACTTTCCTCGGCCCCCATGGAAAGTGAAAAAGATAACGATACCGAAAAAGGAAACCACTATCACGCATTGCAGCAGCGAGTACGCCTTGTCGAAGAGAAACTTGGAGAGCCACTTGGACAGGTAGTTGGGCTACCATTACTTTTCGAAAACGAGCTCATGGGGATCATTTACCTCTTCCGCAGCGAGCACGCATTTACCGATCTTGATAGCCAGTATCTGCAAGGATTTGTTTATCAGGCTGCTATTGCTGTACGTAACGCACGCCTATACCAGCAGCTAGAAACCGAGCGCACGCGACTCCAAAAATTAGTGAAGAACAATGCCAACGGTATCATGATTTTAGATGTAGAGCAGCGCGTGCTTATACTTAACCAAGCCCTAGCCAACATGCTTGACATTGATTCGAACGAAGCAATTGGTAAAATGGGACGCGATGTCCTGCGATTGCATAATGTTGAGGGCGACAATCTAGTCGAAATGAATGACTTTGCTGGGTTTACGAACGATGAAAGCCTGCATTGCGAAGGAGATATTTTGTATCCGCATAGCGGATCCAGAAATCGGACAACCGTTTCTGTCACCTATACGCCACTTTATGAAGAGATCGGGCAGAGGAAACAATCTGAATCAAAAAAAAATCGGCTGGTCAATATTATTGTTGATGTAACAAATATCACCCGCTTCCGCGAAGAGGAGGAGATGAAATCCACATTTACATCAATCATCAGCCACGAATTGAAGACACCCGTTGCGCTGATTAAAGGCTATGCACAGACCTTAGCCCGCCCCGATGCAGAGTGGGATGCAGATACAGCCACACAGGGCTTGCAGATTATCGAAGAAGAGGCTGATCGCCTAGAAGGGTTGATCAACAATCTACTTGACGCAAGCCGAATTCAGGCCAGCGGATTGCGGCTTGACCTAGCTTATGTCAACATGATGAACTTGGTGGCCAAAACTGCCGAAGCCTACAAAACACAAACAAGTCAACATCAGATTGAACTGGATTTTAAAATAGAGTTACCACCTGTCTGGTGCGATGAAGAACGTGTCCGCCAAGTGTTAACCAACCTAATTGGCAATGCGATTAAATATTCGCCAGATGGTGGATTAATCCGCATTGGTGGCTGGACCGATTTTATGCCCGATACGGATATCGAGCGCGTCGTACTTTACGTGGCGGATGAAGGAATCGGGATTCCGCAAGAGGAACTTGCGCACGTATTTGAGCGCTTCTACCGTGTTGATAGCAGCTTGCGACGCGGAACAGCCGGTGCCGGACTTGGACTATTTTTAAGTAAAGAGATTGTGGAGTCGCATGGTGGTCAAATCTGGGTGCGAACAGAAGCTTCAAAAGGCACAACTTTCTTTATTGCGTTACCAATTGAAGAAAGCGTGCAAGGCTCCGATGTTTTGCGTGGGGCAGGAATTTAATTACTCTTCAATCAACTCTGGCAGCCAAAGCGTAAACGTACTGCCAACATGCGGCTTACTTTCCACCGTAACGTGACCATCGTGTGCCTGCGCAATCCACTGGACAATACTTAGTCCCAAGCCGCTGCCACCCATCTCACGATTGCGCGCCTTATCTGTACGATAGAAGCGCTCGAAAATCTGTCGCTGATTCTCATCGCTAATACCAATCCCTGTATCTTGAACCGAAATCCTCACCCAGCCATCCACATTTGTAAGACTAAGTGTCACGGTGCCCGAATGAGGCGTATACTTTACCGCATTTTCAGCTAGATTCAGCAAAAGTTGTCGCAGGCGCTGTCGATCCCCATAAACTAGTGCCTGATCCTCGCTGCCAAGCCGCACCTCTAACTCTCCATCCTGTCTCTCCCACGTGGCAATCTGACGCGTCTGCCGATATACTTCGAGCAAAAGCGTGTCCATTTCTACCACTTCTTTACGCAGAACTAGATTTCCACTTTCGGCCTGCGCAACCAGTAGTAGATCGCTGATAATCATGCTCATACGCTGAACTTCGCCATCTACCTCGACCAAAGTTTCTTGCATTGTCTCTTGTACAAGATCAGACTTTGCACTAGGTTGTGCGCTAGATGAATTCTGCAAAGTTGACTGTAAAGCATCGGACTGTGACGAAGATTTCATCACCCGCTGAAGCAATTCAATATTACCCTGTATCGACGTTAACGGTGTACGCAATTCGTGACCAACATCCGCGACTAATCTTTCTTGTGCGCTAAACAATCGTTGGATCTGCTCAAGCATTTGATTAAAAGTTGTTGCTAGCTGACCAACTTCACTTGTCGTTTCCGAAATAGCAAGACGGCGACCTAAATCGCCCGTCTGCGAAATACTTCCGGCTGTATGGGTGATAGTTTTCAATGGCTGCAATGCACGTTGCGCCAAATATGCACCTACCAACGCAGCAAGCACGAGTGCCAGAATTGTCCCCAACAGTAAATAGCGCCACACATCTCGTAACATGCGCTCGATTGGCTGCATGGATTGCAACACCTGAACGCCAAGTACCTCTCGATTCGTTACAACCGGGAAGCTGTAAATCAGGAGAGGAATTTCATCTTGCATGGCGCGCGAAAAAAATGGTTCTCCTTGCAGAACAACCGCTTGGGTCTCATCTTCAATTGGTATAGGGTGCGAAACAAAATTTTGCGTTCTTAAAAAGATTTCACCAGTTTCGCGACTGAAAATCTGTACATCACCCGAACCAGCCAACACGCGCGGCTGAGGAATCTGAATAAGCCTAAATGAGCCACGTTGAAAACGGTTTGGTTCTGCATCTGCAACAGAAGAAAAGAGCTTGGGTGCATCAAGCTGTTGGATTAAATATCGGCTGACTTCGGCTGCCTGCACAACCGCATCTTCCCGTAGCTGCGCATTTAAACTAGTGGACAACGCATAGTAAATTAGTCCACTAAAGATAATTAATGTTGCGCCAAGTAGTGCCGTATACCAAAGCGTTAACTTTAACTGAATTGTCATAGGGATAATTGCTCTATTCGTATACTTGTTTAGAAAAAGTAACTAGAAAAATATGAGACGAGGATAGCACACTTTTAGAGAAAAGATAATCAGAGAAAAGATAAAGAGGTGCCTATTGTAGAGCATAAATCATGCATTTAAACGAGGGATGAACATTCTATGAGAATTTTCTAAAAGGAAGAACCAATAAGTTTTCTATTTCTGTCAGATTTGGTGGATGAGAAGATTATCAGCTAGATTTTGAACGCAGAAACGCAAAGGAAAATAGTAAAATCGGCACGGTTTATAAATAGACAAGATAGATTAGCAGATTCGACTTATGTAGGTACAATTTGTAAATATATTCTTCAATTAGATGAATCATGCCGCAAAATCTGAAGTTTCCTGTTGATTTTCTCTACGCACTCTGTGTTAGCTGCTACTTCTTTTTGAATATACCTACCAAATCCAGAGAACCAGTAAACTTTAGCTCTCGCGTAATGCGTAGCCAACCCCCCGGATAGTTTGCAGCAAACGTGGTGCGCTGTCCTCTTCAAGCTTTGTACGCAAATAGCGAATGTAGACCTCGATGATGTTACTTTCACCACCAAAATCATAATCCCAAACGTGTTCAAAGATCAGGTCGCGCGTCAGCACTTGATTAGGATGACGCATAAAGAGTTCAAGTAAATCGAACTCTTTGGCCGTCAGTAGAATCTCGACCTCGCCGCGATATACCTGCCGGGTGCGCGTGTTGAGAGATAAATTGGCAAACGTATAGGATTCTGCCGTTTGCGTGTCTCGCACGTGACGCCGAAAAAGCGCTCGCAACCGTGCCAGCAGCTCGTCAAACGCAAAAGGCTTGACCATATAATCATCAGCCCCAGCATCCAACCCCATGATCCGGTCCGGCACAGCATCGCGCGCCGTCAACATCATAATCGGAATATCCGTTGCGCCGCGTAGCTTCTTGCAGACCTCTATCCCATCTATACCGGGTAACATCAGATCCAGAATCACTGCATCTGGCAACTTTTCACGGGCCGTGCGCAATGCCGACTCGCCATCTTCCGCCACATCGACCGTATACCCTTCGAATATAAGCCCACGCCGCAGCATGTCTCGAATTCGTCTATCATCTTCAACAATCAGAATATGTTCGCTCATAATTATCTAGAGTATTTGTACTACGGAAATCTTACCCAATCTTACACACCTATCGCTGGTCTACGCTCGTGCCATGCTGTACTCTGCTCATACGCATACGCCGCCCGCAGGATGATCTCCTCACCCATATGCGGCCCAATCAACTGCAAACCAATGGGCATCGAATCATTGTCAAAGCCACAAGGCACGCTAATGCCACACATGCCCGACAGATTCAAACTGACCGTGAAAACATCCGTCAGAAAAATTTCCAACGGATCAGAAATCTTCTCGCCAATCTTAAACGCAGTTGTAGGCGCGACAGGCGCTGCAATCACATCAACCTTTTCAAACGCCTGCTCAAAATCCTGCTTTAACAGTGTACGCACTTGCTGCGCCTTTAAATAATAGGCATCATAATAACCCGCGCTCAACGCATATGCACCCAACATAATGCGCCGCTTAACCTCTGGCCCAAAACCAGCACCGCGCGACTGTCGGTAATTTTCCAACATCGAGTCAGCCTGCGCGCTGTATCCAAAACGCACGCCATCAAAACGAGTTAGATTCGCACTCGCTTCCGACGTTGCAATTAAATAATAAGCAGCCAACGCCTTCTCAGTATATGGCAAGCTTATGGGGATGATTTCGGCACCCAAAGCTTCCAATTGCGAAATCGCATCCCGCACGCTTTTCTCGACCTCTGGCTGCATACCGTCAATAAAATACTCTTCAGGGATGCCCACGCGTATATGCTCAATATCTTCGATAAGGGCACTGCCGTAATCGGGCACTGCATTTGCAACCGATGTGCTGTCTCGCCTATCCTGCCCCGCAATAACGTTTAGCATCAGCGCCGCATCTCGCACATTTTTCGTAATAGGGCCAAGCTGATCAAGGCTGCTGCCATAGGCGACCAACCCGTACCGACTCACCCGTCCATAAGATGGCTTCAAGCCGATCACGCCACAAAAGGCACCAGGTTGTCTGACGCTGCCCCCAGTGTCACTTCCTAAAGAACCCAACGCGAGATCCGCTGCCACCGCCGCCGCCGAACCGCCGCTGCTGCCGCCAGGAACGCGAGTCAGATCCCATGGATTGTGCGTCGTCTGATAGCTGCTATTCTCTGTGCTAGAACCCATGGCAAATTCGTCGGTGTTGGTCTTTCCGACCATCACCATGCCCGCATCCTCCAACTTTTGCACCGCGGTGGCCGTATAGGGCGGCACAAAATTCTTAAGAATCTGGCTGCCACAGGTTGTTATGATCCCTTCCGTTGCCAGCACATCTTTAATCGCCAGCGGAATGCCGAGCAGCGGTGCTTCTTCGCCTTGATTGCGTTTTTTGTCTGCCGCCTCGGCCTGTGCCAGCGCATGATCCGCCGTCACCGAAATGTACGCCTGAATATCGCCTTCCAGCGCGTCAACTCGATCCAACACAGATTGCGTTAGCTCAACCGCAGAATATTCCTTGGCGCGCAGTCCATCGAGCGCTTCGTGAATAGTTAATGAATGTAGTGATGTTGTCACAGAAATCTAATCCTCGAAAACCGCCCGCACGCGGAAAAAACCATCATCGCTTTCGGGCGCATTGGCTAATGCTGTATCATTCTCTAAGCTTGGTTCCGGCTCATCTTCGCGCATTACGTTAACTACAGGCAAAACGTATGGCGTAGGAGGTACGCTGCTCGTATCAATTTCGAGCACCGCCTCAGCATATTCTAAGATCGCCGAAAGCTGATCCGCATAGAGCGTCACTTCCTCATCGCTTAGCGTAAGTTTTGCCAATTCAGCGACATGTTTGACTTCTTCTGGTGATAGTTTCATAGTCGATTCGTTTGATGAAAATCCAAAATTATAGTAGTGCTTGCTTATAATAAATAAAAATGCCGTGGAGCAATCCACGGCGCTTGAGTAGCCACCAAGTAGTATATCGTTTTTAGAGGATATTTGTCAAAAAATGCGCATTTATCCTAATTCCAAATAGTTTAAAATAAACGCGGTTGTCGAAACAAGAAGGCTATGGTATCTTCGCAGAAGCACTATACGCGCCAATTCTCGCAATCATCCACAGAAGGAGAGAAACCCATGTCGTCCGAGCCAACCAACAAAGGATCCAACCTACGCAGCCACGACTGGTTCGGACGCACCGGCGCACCTGGTTTCATCCACCGCAGTTGGATCAAAAATCAAGGCTACCCTGATCACATGTTTGATGGCCGCCCCGTCATCGGCATCTGCAACACCTGGTCCGAACTGACCCCCTGCAATGGACACTTTCGCATTTTGGCCGAGACCATTAAGCGTGGCGTCTACGAAGCGGGTGGTTTTCCGCTTGAATTTCCCGTCATGTCGCTCGGCGAAGCGCTCATGCGCCCAACCACCATGCTCTATCGCAACCTCGCCAGCATGGACGTCGAAGAAACCATCCGCGCCAACCCCCTAGATGGCGTCGTGCTGCTGACCGGCTGCGACAAAAACACCCCTTCCACCATAATGGGTGCAGCCAGCGTCGACCTGCCCACAATCGTCGTCCCCGGTGGCGCAATGCTCAACGGCAAATTCCGCGGCACAGACATTGGATCCGGCACCGACGTCTGGAAATTTAGCGAAAACTGGCGAGCGGGCGAAATGTCGTGGGAAGAGTACACCGAAGCCGAATCGTGCATGTCGCGCTCCGACGGCCACTGCATGACAATGGGCACCGCATCAACTATGGCCTGTATGGTCGAATCGCTGGGGCTAACCTTCAGCAACGGCGCAGCCATCCCCGCACCAGACGCACGGCGTAAACGGCTGGGTCACTACGCGGGCAAACAAATCGTCGAGATGGTCCACAACGACCTCAAACTGTCACAGATTCTCACGCGGCCCGCTTTTGAAAATGCCATTAAAGTCAACGCCGCCATCGGTGGATCCACCAACTTTGTCGTCCACCTGCTAGCCATCGCCGGGCGTGTGGGCATCGAACTTAGCATGGAAGATTTCGACAAGCTGGGCAGCCACCTGCCGCTGCTGCTCAATCTGATGCCGTCCGGCGAATTCTTGATGGAAGACTTCTACTACGCCGGCGGCCTGCCCGCGCTCATCAAAGAGATGGCGGGCGAGCTCGACGCCAACACAATTTCCGTCAACGGCAAGAGCATCATCGAAAACTCATCCACTGCCACCTGCTACAACCGCGACGTCATCGGCACCATGCAAAAACCTTTCCAAGAAGCAGCAGGCATCGCCGTATTGCGCGGCAATTTATGTGAAGATGGGGCGATAATCAAACCTTCTGCCGCAACGCCAGCCCTTATGAAACATCGTGGTCCTGCCTGTGTTTTTGAGGATGTGGAAGATTACTTGGCGCGCGTTGATGACCCGAACTTGGATGTGGACGAGCACGCGGTCCTCGTCATGAAGGGAGCCGGTCCCAAGGGCTACCCCGGCATGCCCGAAGTGGGCAACATGGGGCTGCCCAAAAAGATGCTCGACAAAGGCGTGCGCGACATGGTCCGCATCTCCGACGGGCGCATGAGCGGCACCGCCTTTGGCACTGTCGTCCTGCACGTCGCGCCCGAATCCGCAGTCGGCGGCACGCTTGCTCTCATCCAAAACGGCGACATGATCGAGCTAGACGTCGCCAATCGACGGCTGCATCTCGACATCTCCGACGCCGAACTCACTGCCCGTCGCGCCGCGTGGACCCCACCCGCCGCGCTCTCCGATCGAGGCTACGTCAACATGTATGTCCGCCACGTACAGCAAGCTGATACAGGCGCGGATTTCGATTTTCTAGTGGGCAATTCGGGCAGCGAGGTGACGCGCGATTCGCACTTGTGAGGGGTGAAGCTATTTTGCTCATATTAACATGAGCCGATTATTCTGTAATGGTATACGTGTGGGGTGATCGGAGAAGTGTTACTTGTTCACTACTGCGATCACAAATCAGAGCGAAGTAATCAAGAATATCTCGTCCCAGTAAATGCGTATTGTTTTGCTCGGAGTCTGTGAATACTGCTGTAGTTTTTCTATGGAACCGCAGAAAATGTCAGAACTAGAAATCTTTCGACCCGACAATAGTATCTGCTGCGCCAACACGTTAAACGTACTATCGTAACTCAACCCTTCCGCAACAGCAGCTCATAATCCTGCGAATGCAAGCGCACATGATGCGCCCGCTCGTTAACTAACGCGCGCAGCTTTGTCGCCAGCAACGCCAACGCATCTGGATCGTCGCTCAGCCAGCTATACTCTTTGGCCCAGTGGTCCACCGACTCGAACTCGTGATAATTATAGGTACCGTCCATCGGTGTGGTCTCTTCTTGCTCTTTGATAAATGCACCATCCGCCAGCACATTTTGGATCGTTATGTGAGTCGCCAACAAGTATTGCATAAAGTTTGGCTCTTCGATTTCGTCTTTAAAAAGAACAGATTCGTCGACAGTTAGTTCGACTATCTTATATGCTGTTGATGGTTGAAAAATCAGCAGCAGCCCATCGCTGCGCAACGCGTGGTGAACGCGTCGGAGTATAGTTGATAGAACGTGAACCACGTTCTGAGTGCGAATTCATCATAATGATCGGGAGAAGACCACCACGTCAAATGCATCGAGCGGTAACGACAACTCCAGAATGTCGGCCACGCGGAAATCCACAGACGGTTGCGAATTCTGCGGCCAACTTTTGATCAGCGTCTCAATGCCTTCTGGATCGGGATCAATGCCGAGAATGGATTTTGCCTGCAATAGATAGTCGAGCGTAAATTTCCCAGAACTGCATCCAATTTCTAGCACGTCTTTGCCCACAAAATCAACGCTCTGTTTAACCGACTTTTTTGGAGCTGTGTCTGTTTGATATTTTTTCATGATCTCCCTAAACTCTATATCGAACGGTATAATTTGTCTGTGATCAAGCGCCAAAGCACGAATATCCGAGGTGTTGGCATCTGAAGGTACACATAGTTGAGCACGCTAATCCCATCTACCCCGTGAGAAAGCGTGCGTACGCGGCTCAAGCCCGCCATACCTACTCCCCCAACACCGGACCCAGCGCGCTTGTCATTGCAACCGTCGTCGTGGCGAGCTCTTCGATGCGCGCCTGCACAGCCACATCGGAAACATTCATAGTTGCCAAACGATCATCGCCAAAGTCGTCGCCCGTAGCGTAAACAAAGCGAGGCACGATCACGCAGCGAAAGTCGAGCATCAAGTTGTTCGCCACATTCATCACCGACATATAGCTGGATCGACCCCCCGCAGCGCAGAGAAAGCCCACAATCTTATTGTTCCACGCTCGCATCCCCAACTCTAGCAGATTCTTGGCGGCGGCGTTCACATCGTAGTTATAGATCGGCACCGCCAGCAGCACCGCATCAGCCTCGTCAATGTTGGCCCGTATTTCCATTGCGGCAGGGTCATCATAGGCGTTGACGCCATCGCAGAACGGCAGATTCAGTTCGCGCAGATCAATGATCGACGCGTCCACATGCTGCTTCGCCAGCGCATGGGCAGCAGCCTTTGCCAACACAAAAGAACGGCTTTGGGGATGTAGAGAACAGCTAATTATTTTTATCTTCATAGGTTTGATTCTTTGTGTGCCGATCTGCTTTGGCCGATGGCGAGTTGATGCAGAAAACGGGCTTGGATGTCGATTGGTGGGATGGGTGAATTTTTCTGGATTTGCCTAATCTAGAGGATTCGGTCAAGCTGAGTGCTCTATCACTAATATGGGACTGCACCACAATGTATGTAAATGACTTTATCAGATTAAGCAACTTAACGCCATTTACATACAATTTGGGACAGCCTCCTCAGTATTATTATTTGCTCGCATGAACACAAAGGAAAAGAATAAAATGCCTATTAAACAATCTGTTTGTCTCCCTATTTTGCCACAAGGTTTTATGCCCCAAGAGGAACTGCTCAGAGAGATAGCGGCCATTGGCTATTCAGCTATCGAGATTTGGGGACGCGGTGATGATTTTGATGCTCTGTGCGAATCAGCGGCGCGCCATGGTTTACAAGTTGTTAGCATGGTCGGCCACAATTCGCTACCCGATGGTCTGAACAATCCTAAAAACCATGACCGCATCGAGGCAGAACTAATCGAGTCGATTGACATTGCCGCTGCTAAAGGGCTAATGGGTATTATCTGTTTTAGCGGTAACTGGATTGACGGTGTGAGTGATGAAGAGGGGATTGCCAACTGTGCGCTTGGTCTACAACGTGTCGCGCCCTATGCCGAATCTTGTGGAATTAAACTCAATCTGGAATTGCTCAACTCGAAGGTTGATCATGCTGGTTATCAATGTGATAGCACCGCATGGGGTCAGCAAGTTGTGGATCAAATGGGCAGCCCCAACGTCAAGCTGCTGTATGACATCTATCATATGCAGATTATGGAAGGCGACATTATCCGCACGATGACCAACCATATCGGTGCGATTGGTCATATCCACACGGCGGGCAACCCTGGGCGGAATGATCTAGACAATGAGCAAGAGTTGAATTACGGTGCAATCTGCCGTGCGCTGGCGAAGACAGAGTATTCTGGCTATGTGGGCCACGAGTTTGTGCCTAAGGGAGATCCGATTGCAGCGTTGCGTCAGGCGTTTGAGCTTTGTAATGTCGAATAATTTGCGATGGTAGATAAGGCAAACGCCGAAGCTGAGGTGGTACGATTCAAATGTAGAACGTTGGTTGCTTTATTCTCCTGCTTTTGCGAGTCTATTTCTGTTAAGCTTTGATTAATTGTTGAAAATGTTGGACGAAATTACACACAAAGCACACAAAATCACCTGTTTTGTGTAATAATCGGTTGACAATCTCAATCCGATATGCTATTTTGTAACAGTACCCTCAGCAAATAGAGTGTAATGGCAACGATGAATTATGCATAGACCACTGCCAAAAATGCTCAAAGCTATATACCCATAATTTCTGTACCAAAACTATTAGCAAAGTGTACCTTAAATGACCAACGTTCTGCTGCTCAATGCCAGCTATGAACCGCTGGCAATTGTTCCTCAGCGCCGCGCCATCTCTTTAATGTTGCGTGGCCGCGTAGAAGCCGCGACCAAAGAGATGCTCACCATCAAGAGCGCGGCTGCAAATCTAGACATCCCTGTTGTAATCCGGCTGCGGCGCTATGTAAATGTACCGCAGCGCGGCATAAGTTGGAGCCGCCGTGGCGTGTTAGCACGCGATAATTTCGAGTGTATCTACTGTGGCACGAATCCAGGTGGTGTGCATCGTGGAAAAGTGCTAAAGAAGCAAGATTTCACAATCGATCATCTGATCCCGCGCAGCCGCCAAGGTAAGAATACGTGGTCGAATACGGCGTGTGCCTGTTTCGCCTGTAATCAGCGCAAAGGTGATCGCACGCCACACGAGGCAGCCATGTCCCTTCGCTGGGAGCCCAAGATGCCGCGCGTTGATTATGTTGTGGCTTCGGGGCAGATCCCAACTGCGTGGAAGATATTTATCAAGTGAAGTTTTGTATTGGCCATGAAAAGCAAAAGGCCGATCTGGCTACCCAGATCGGCCTTTTTTCGTGAAATTAGGACTATCCGATAGTTCTTTCATCGTTGCTTCCTCCGGTAAAGGTGAGGTTACTTGCAATAAATGAAATTAATTATCATATCAGTTTTGTGGTTCGCCCTCTTCCTCGGCAATCTTCTCGACCGTGTCGCTGAGTACCTCGTACGGCTGCGCACCCGAGACCAAATACTTATCTACAAAGACCATTGCTGGCACGCCACTGATCCCATTTTGGAACGCCTGCTGTTGATCCGCTAGCACGGCTTCGGTATAAGCTTCATCCGTCAGCGCCGTGCGGAACTCCTCGGCGTCTAGCCCAACGGACGCGGCAATTTCGACCAGTACATCTATCTCGCCAATGGCCTTGGCTTCTTGCCAATATCCGTTCAAAATTGCGGCGTGATAGGCTGGCCCTTTGCCTTGCGCTTCGGCATATTTTGCCCCAATCTGCGCGGGACGACTGTTAAAGCCAAACGGACCAGGATTCATCTCTAGGCCATATTGCGTGCGCGCGATCTCGTAGACGCGTGGTCGATTGGCCTCGATCTTGGCGCGGTATTCAGCAGAAATTGGTGGTGCATCGTGCGGGCGCAGTTCGTACGAGCGCCATTGGATGGATACATTGTGCGACTCGCCATGGGATTCTTCGAGCTTCTCCAAACTGGAGGCTGCTAAAAAGCACCATGGTCAGGCATAGTCAGACCAAACGTTGATATGAATCGCTGCATTTGTCATGGGTTCTCCTTAAATTTAAATATTATGTATCTTCATAATATTCTGGGGTAAATAAGCTGCTTGGTTTCGATACACTGCATAGTGCTATAGCTTCAGCGATCAGATCTCAACCGACGCTACCGCTACTTATTGAGAAGGTACAATATTGTGAAATAAAAATCCCAGAGTGCATGCCCAAACATTGAGCGGCACACTGGGATTTTATGGGTTTGGTACCCCCTGAAGGATTCGAACCTTCGACCTACGGATTAGCTTACCCGCTACAGCTTTCACTGCCAGCATATATAACGACCAAGAAAACTCTCTCCCGCTCGGCTGAGCCTAGTCGAGACCATCTCTGCATTTTGAGATATGGTGCAGAATTTTTCTGGACAAATATAATAACTGCTGTTTGTGGTCTGGACCATATCTTCGCCATCTCAGGCGGGATGCGTATGGCCTCTACGGAACCCTGCAATAATCAGATGCCAAATGAATACCTTTTGACTGATTATTCTTCGGTGTGTCTACCCTCAACGAGACTGAACGATTGAAGAGCGATGGTTCAAAATAATAACACTCGTCTGTCTCAGGACAATAGATGCAGTATAAGTCAATTTCTGGCTTATTAACCGACGCAACGTGAAGACCATTCTTATCAGACCAAGTCGATCTAAAATGAACTTCGAGTTTTCCGTTGGTTGCTGATCTATACTTCACTTGAATTCGTTTGAAACTACCATTTTTGTAAGCAACCAGATCAAAATCCTGATGCTCTGTTAACGGTAGTAGAACCGCAAATCCTTGTTCTGCCAAGTCCACTTGAGCCTTTGATACACCTAAATCACCTTTGTTTTTTGTATGATGTTTTCGCATCGTACAAAAGTCTGTATAGAGTGATGACAGGTTTCCTCGGTATTGCCATTTTACAGGTTTCACCGATATAGCACCCTCCACTTCATAGATTCTTGTTTCTCTATGAAGGCTCCTACTTGAAGTCCGTTGCTCTATCCAACTGAGCTAAGGGGGCAAACTCTTGTTGAATTTTAACGGACAATCAACTGGAAGTCAAACAATTGGCCTAAAATACGCCCACCTAAAAGCCTAATCCTTTTTCCTTCATGCTCACGTAACATCGGTCACCAATGATCAGATGATCGAGTACATCGATATCGAGCAACTTGCCCGCATCGACAATCATGCGCGTGGTGTGTGTATCTTCGGGGCTGGGGCGTGGGTCCCCGCTGGGGTGGTTGTGGACCAGAATGATGGCGGCGCTATTGGCACGAATTGCCTCGCGAAAGATTTCGCCTACCCGAACAACGGCTGCGTTTAGGCTGCCGCGATAGACGGTCGAGATGCGGAGCACCTGATAGCGGGTGTCGAGCAGCACGATGCGTAACTGCTCTTGTTCGAGCAGCCCCATTTCGAGCATCAACATGTTGGCAATATCAGTTGGGTTGTGAATTCGCGGCAATTCGTGGGGGGCGGCCAAGAGTAAACGTTTACCCAATTCCAGCGCTGATTGGATCTGCGCCGCCTTGGCCTCACCTATCCCGTGGACACTGCATAGCTCTTGAAAGTTGGCTTGGGCTAAGCCTTTGATGCCGTTAAAGTGAGTGAGCAAGCGCTCGGACATCCGCAAAACATTTTCGCCCGGTCTACCAGTCCGCAGGATAATTGCCAGCAATTCGGCGGTGTTCAACGAAGCCGGGCCAGCATAGGCGAGTCGTTCGCGCGGGCGCAGATCCTGCGGTAGTTCTTGGATCGTAACGTGGTAGCTTGGCACTGGCTCATCGACTGACTCATCAATTAAAGCATCAATTGGAAGATCAATCGGCTCGCACTGCTTAATCTGCGCCGCGTCATCAACTGGATCTAAAGAATCAATTCGGGGTGGCTCTTCCTGTTTTGATTTATCTTTTTCCAGTTCATCTTGTTCTGCCTCGGCAGGTTGTTCAATCGCCTGTTGCTCGGCAGCAGTTTCTTTGGCCGCAAACTCTTCAATCGCTAAATCAGCGGCAATATCTACTGGAATATCTACTGGAATCGGTTGGTTGGATTGCGTTAGGGCCAAGCCGCCTACGGCTGATTTCCATAGCGGAATGGCTAAAGTATTGTGAAGGGGTTTGTCGCTCATCTGCCCTACTCTTCGGTGTTTGCGTGTTGTATGTAATAGCAAAAAGCTGCGTTAACTCATGTCGTAACCTATACATACTATATAGCGAACAGAACAAAAAGCATATCAGTCATTCGACAGATTGATCTCGGCTAGATGATTGGGCGGGGAGGTTGTATTTGATTATGGAATATATGCTTCGTCGAGACAGTTTGGGCAGATTGCTATCCAGCCGCTGACTGAATCAACCGCGCGCGCTTCGCCACAGTAGATGCACGCAACGTACTCGTTAGATTCTGGAGCGTCGCCAGCGCCTTCTTCGCTAGAGGTGGGAGCGGGGGCAGCCGCGGGTGCAGGCATACTGCCATCGGATCCGACAGGCTGAGCTAGTCCTTCATCGAGCAGCAACTGGTTGATGTTTAACATACGTCCATCATTTTCTTCGACCAGCACTTCACCCAGCAGGCGACCATATTTCCCAGTGCGATCTTGGCCGCGTTTGTCCAAAATAGTGCGCAATAAAATGTCGCGGTCTAAAATGAGCGAGCGCACATAATCGCGCACGGCCAATCCTTGCTCGCGTTCACTACCGCGCACCTCGCTGGTGTTGATCCGCCATAAACGGATCCGTACAGCGCGCTGCCAAATGCCCATGCCCATATCGATATCGACCGTAATGGTGTCGCCATCATAGACATCGGTTACATGTGCCGTATAGTGATAAAGCTTTGACTTAACTTTTAGATCGGTGAGTGTCATAGTTTCGGTGGTGGTCGTCTGCGTATCGGCATTGCTTTTTGTGGGATTGTTGTGGAGAACGTTGTTTATGCTGACTCGCTCATCAGATGCATCCACACTCTGTTTTGTATCTGTGTAAGCGGCTACGGGCTTTATTTCGATATCGTGTTCTTGCTCTGTATAGTCGTCTTGGTTTCGCGTTTGACTTCGACGTTGACCCCATAGATAGCCAAGGAATAGAAATAGTGCGATTGCGGCTAGAAGTAAGACGCCACTAAAGACCGCGATTTGATATTCTGTCATCTTGTTTAATTTTCGGTCACTTACTTGATTTTGATATTCTTATTTTTTTGCACCAGCGTATCAATTGCCGCGATGGCCGTCGCGGGATTGTCTGCCAAGACCGCATCGACCCCTAACCGCAAATAGTAACCCATACGCTTTTCGGGCGTGGTGTCGAGCGGACAAACGACGCCGCCCCAACTATGCGCCCACTTGACGTAAAAGGGATTGAGGTAGAGCAGCGGAAAGACTGGCCCAAGCAGTTCGATGCCGCGTCGGGGTAGCGGATCTTTCATGGTAATGTGCCCAGTTGGCACTTGCATTGAGACCTGCGCAACCGCAGCTGTGAGCGCTGGCACAAACGAGATGATGGCGGACATTTCCAGCAAGTTGAACTCTTTTAATAGATCAATCAGCAGCTTGGCATATTTCGGTTGGGCAAAGAGCGGATCTTTAAGTTCGAGCAATAAAGGAGTTTCGGCATCGGTAAATGTGATGAGCTCGCGCAGCGTTAAAATTGTGTCGCTGCCTGTTTCAGTCGAATCGGGCAACAGCGTGGTCATCTGCGTCAATTCGGCAGTAGTGTGATCGCGCACCGTGCCGCTTCGGCCTGTCATGCGCCCCAAGGTTGGATCGTGGTGCAGGATGAGCTCATCATCTTTCGAGAAATGTAAATCTGTCTCTAAGGCAAATGAGCCCTGCTGCAAGGCGAGATCAAATGAACGCAGCGTGTTTTCTGGCGCAATGTGCCGCACCCCGCGATGGGCCACGACAAAGGGCCGACCACGCTTGAGCCTTTCTTCGCGGAAGTTTGCCCACGTTAACCGCATATTATTTCCCTTATCCTACACGCCTAACTTTTGACACAACTCAGCAAAATCTACCGCGTTCACATCAAAATTATAGGTCGGCTGTTGCGCGCTTTCTGTAAAGACAAGATCATCTTCGGGCACGCCAACATATGCCGTTTTCATTCCGGTAGATTGGGCCGCGGCTAAATCAGTTTTGTGTGCAGCAACCATCATCGTTTTCTCTGGCTCGAGACCAAGCAAATTAACGCCCTTGATATAGGCTTGATGCGAAGGTTTATAGTAGCCCAAAAACTCGCATGAAAGGATCCCGTCCCACTGCACGCCTGCCCGCTTCGAACTGCTGACGATGCTCTCCCAACTGAGGATGGTGAGCACGACAACGGTGTATTTGGTGCGCAGTTGGTTAATCGCCTCAGCCGCGCCGTCGAACGAGTTGAGGTTGTGCCACGTTTGCCGAACAAACATCATGAGGTCGTCAACTTCGTTTAGCAGCGGGTAGCTTTTGCGCATGGCCTCGAGCGCGACAAGATGCATTCCATCCGCGCTCATCCACGGTAGATCGCCCTGTGCAACCTGCGCACGCGCCGCAAACATCTCGCGTCGCCAATCATTGGCAAATGCTTCGGCATCAATTGTTTGGTTGTGATCTGCCGCAAGCTTTGCGATGTGCGGCTTGGCGGTATTTTTCCAGTCGAAGATGGTGCCACCAACATCAAAGAAGAGCGCTTTGGGTTTTGTCATTAAGTTGAGTTTCCGATGGATGAACAGCAAGAAAAGTGCATAGTAAAAAGAAGTGAACAGTCGGCAACGTTGTGGTCCGCATTTTTGACTGTTCACTTCTTACTTCTTTCATTGTTTACTTTCGCGGCGGCAGCTTAGGCAGCGTCAACTTGGGCCTACTTTCCATATCGGGCTTTTTCACTTTGTTTTTCTTAATCAAACGTAGCGCCTCTTTAATCGAACGCTGGAGCTGCGTGTCCTCTCCGGCGGCATAATCCTGCGGCGCGATATCTACCTCGATATCGGGAACTGTGCCATAATTCTCCACGCCCCAGCCTACATCTTCGAACCAAAAGCTAAACTCAGGTTGCGTTGTCACCGTGCCGTCGACCAGCGCATAGCGCGGCCAAATCCCAATCACGCCGCCCCACGTGCGTTTACCAATTAGCGGACCAAGCTTCATCATTTTGAATCCGTGGCTGAATATGTCCCCGTCGCTGCCCGCCTGTTCATTCGTCAGCGCAACCATTGGCCCCGCCGCCGAGTCGCGCGGGTAGGGCACCGCTTCGCCCCAGCGTGACATATCATACCCCAGCCGTCGCCGCGCCAGCTTCTCTAAGATCAACTGGCTAACGTGACCACCACCATTGTAGCGTACGTCAATGATCAATCCTTCACGGTCGCTCTCTGCCAAAAAGCCGCGGTGGAACTCGGCATAGCCACGCGCGCCCATGTCTGGAATGTGGACATAGCCCACTTTGCCTTTGGATGCTTCGTGTACCGCTTGGCGGTTTCCTTCGACCCATGCACGGTAGCGTGCTGGCGATTCGGTGCGGAGCGTTTTGACCGTTAGAGAACGATATTCGGGTTTTGATAGCTTATTCGGAATAATGGCTTCTGTTTTGTCTTTAGTTTTAGACTTCGCTTTCGCCTTCGATTTTTTCTTGGCATCCGTTTTTGTCTCATCCTCTACCTTTGGCCGCGCCTTTAGCGTCAGCAGAATTTCGGATCCAGCCTGATTGACCAGCATCATTTCGGGTCTGTTTTCTGCATCCAGCCGCTGCCCGTTGATGGCTACAACCACATCGCCCGGTTTCACATCGATTCCGGGTGCGCCCAGCGGCGATGTTGCCGACTGGTTCCACGAGTCACCCTGAATCAGATCGCCAACGAGATAGCCGCTTTCCTCTTCGCTCCACGTAAACTTAGTACCCAAAAAGCCTTGACCATAATAGGCTGGATTGCGTCGATGATCACCGCCATATTCGTACGCATGGCTCGTGCCGAGTTCACCCTGCATCTCCCACATGAGGTCGCTAAATTCTGAACGTGAATTTATCCGACTGATGAGTGGATAGTAGCGCTCGTACACTGCGCGCCAATCCACCTGCGACATATCCTCAGACCAGAAATGATCGCGCTGCAATCGCCACGCCTCGCGCATCATCTGCTCCCATTCGCTTTGACGGTCAATCGATACTTTAGCGCGACTCAGATCGATCCAGCCGCTTTTGCGTGATGGACCCGCGTTGCTTGGTGCCTTCTCGCCCGCATTGATCACGCGCAAACGGCGATTGCTGAAATAGATCATCTTCTTGCGGTCGCGCGATAAGCCAAAGGAATTGATGCCTTCAACAAGCGTCTCGGCCTTATACTCTTTAAAATCATAGACGCGCAGTACACCATCGCCAGACGAGCTATCACCATCCCAATCATAGTCGCCATCGAGCGAACCCGACATTGGATAAATTGTGAAGATCGCTTTATCCTTCACCCCGGCTACTTGCCCGTATTGTGCATCGGGAACGGGAAAGGCCAATACGCGCTGTTCAATCCCTTCAAGATCTATCCGCATTTGTGGGCGCTTTGGAGCTTTCTCTTTTTCGTCTTCTTTTTTATCTTTCTTGCCATTGACATTCGATGTTAGCTTACTATTCGCCGCATCATTTGCGAGTAAACGTTCGGAACTTGCCCCAGCTTCTTCATCGCCGTCATCAACATCGTCTTCATTCTCATCATCACCCTCAGTACCGCCGTCCTCACCGATATCGTCATTGCCCTCATCATTATCTACTTCATCCCCATCGTCGATATCGTCTTCATCCTCGGCTTCTTCAGGTTCTTCTGCTGGCTCGCTTGTAAACTCGGGCCGCGGAACGAATGGGTTGGGCAATTCGTTGTTCAGCGTCAACAGATAGGGGCGCATTCCCCAAGGAAAACTCAAGTCAAAGTGTAGTGCGTCGTAAACTGGATTAAATTCGCGCGAGCTGAGAAAATATAGATAGCGACCGTCTGGATCAAATGCGGGCGATGTGTCGTGCAGCACAGGCTTCGTCACGCTGTGGATTGCGCTCTCACGCAATGTCTCATCATCCGCTTCGGGGTCAGCGAGCCGATAGAGCCGAATCTCGGTCAAATGCTCCGACACGCCACAGCCGTAGGCAATCCAACGTCCATCGGGCGACCAGTTGAAGCCCGCCACGCGCCGATATGGGCTGCGATCAACAACTGTTATTGTTGGCACAATCTCGTTGGCGTTATCTTCTACTTCGACCTTAGTTTCTGCATCTTTTATCTTTATATCTTTGGTCTTCGCCTTCTTTTTCTCTTTTCCCTCAACTTCCACCTTATCATCAGCCTCGGCCTTATCTTTTTCTTTCGGCTTCAGTTCAATTAGGATCAGCTCATGACGGTGGTTTGTTAGGGCGATATTGTCCGCATTGGGTGACACTTTAATCGACAGCGGGCGGCCAATGTCAAGCCCGTCAAGCACCTGAGGCAACTCATCCATCTCTGTTGTGTGGATCTCGAGCGCCTCCTCGCCAGATGCATCGCTCACCAATAACAGCCGCGCGCCATCATTTAGCCACGACGGTAAGCGATATCGTACGCCATTGCGTTGACCATGCTGGTATGCCGGTCCTTCGTGGTTGTATAGCGTAAATACTTTACCCCGCGCAATCATAGTTAGCGCCTGATTTGACGGATGTAAATTTGCCTCGCTCACCGAACGGGTTGCAGGCACAAATTTACGATTGCGCTGTATACGTGGGCTGCGGTAATCAAGCTTAACGGCTTTCGTTTTATCTTTCGCAATGTCGTATACATATAGATCTGCACCGGCATGGTAAACAATCTGTGTGCCATCCGTGCTTGGATTACGTACATAAAAATCTTCGTGATCCGTATGCCGCTTTAAATCTTTGCCAGTGGGCGTACAGCTATATAAATTGCCCACCCCTTCATGATCGCTTACAAAAAAGATGCGATGTCGCCCTTTCTTGGTGATCCACAATGGCGAGGCGATGTTGCCGCTTAAATTTGGCAGCAAATGTTCGAATTCGTTTTTCTTGGTGCGGATCCAAAGGTGCCCTGCCGTCCCGCCGCGATAGCGCTTCCAACGTGCGGGATCACCCGTATTACGCCCCAGCACAATCTGGCCTTTAGGACCTTGTGCAATTGTTCGTGCCGGACCATAGGGTAACTCTTCGACAGAATTATCAACACCATCTGCCGCTACCTGAAAAAGACCATACTCGCGCCAAATTACTTGGCCGTAGTTGCTGCAAAAAAGAATGTGCGTCCCTTCTGCATTCCAGCCGAGTACGCGGCACGGGTTGCCCAAGTAGGTTAAACGTCGAGCTGTGCCACCTTCGGCTGGCATTACATACACCTCTGGCGCACCTTCTTCTCGGCCAACAAACGCGAGCTGTTTACCATCTGGCGATAACATGGGGTAGGTTACCGCGCCGACATTACTCGTTAAGCGCCAGGCTACGCCACCTTTGACCGATACACCCCATAGATCATCTTCAGAAACAAAGACAATCGTATCTTTATTAATTGTTGGGAATCGATAATATCCTGAACTCATTAATGTTTATTCTCGTTTCAATAGGATAGATTTATATACATTACAAATCTATTATTATACCTAGCCGTATAGAAAAGATACATTTGTTTTATGCCGCTAGATAAGTTATATGCAGTTGGTTTAGTTTTGTTTGGTCGTACAGAGTATATCTTTTAATATACTAAATATTTGTGACAAAATACGGCTCCTCGCTATATCGATCTTCGGAAAAATTTTGGTCCGTTTAACCGAGTCGATAGCGAATACCATTGCTCTTTATAATATTATGCAGAAATTTTCAGGGTGACTGTTGAGTATACAATATATCCTTACATTATAGTGTCTTTAAGCGTACATTGATATGCAATCACATCCGCTCTAACATACCATTAATGTTTGCTACAGTGAATGGTACAGATCCGCTATGGCAAAACGCATCGCACGCTATTTACAAATTATGCTGTACAAATAGTACACATCTGGTGCTTGAAATGAACGCTGATTGCCCTATACTCTATTCAATGTCATTGGCACTTACTTATCTGTGATAATGCAATAAGCATAGAAAATTTCAGAATTACCAACCTTCTAAAACATATGAAAATCCAATCGATTCCCCTAATGCTACTGCACCTACTCGTCAGCCTCTTCTTGATCAGCGGCTGCCAGACCAACCCACGCAGCAACGTTGTCGGATACATATTTGCCGAGGAAAGTGGACTCTTTGCTCCCTACGAATCAAACAAGCCAAATAGCCCAACCGGATCGATAACCGGCCGCGTGATTCGTTCCGGCGGAATCACAACGACCCAAGGTATTGCTGGCGCAACCGTCATCATTGCCGAACGTTCGGGCATTCCGCACAGCGCGCAAACCGATGCAAACGGGCGCTATCAAATAAATAACATTCCCGCGGGTCAATATGTTCCCGCCGCTATCGCACTTGGCTTTGAAGAAAATGCGCTGCACGACCAGTTCGGCATCCCTACACTGATCACCGTGCAGGCCGACAGCAGCGAGACTGTGCCCGACATTGTTTTATCGCCCAAACAACCGCTGCACCTACCACAGCCGTTGGCCTCATCCGTCAACCTCACCACCACCGCCATATACAGCGCAACCGCCCCATTTCCCCAAGGAGCAGCCGCGTGGATCCAGACCTTTACTTATGAATACAATGGCGCGACCATCGACACGCTGCGGCTCTATACGCCATTGCAACAGAGCACCCTAAGCCCATCTGCTGGTCCACGCGTCGATCTGCCGATGCTCTTCATGGTCTATCCCACTTACGTTGATCTATGGCAAACGGTCAGCGTCGCCTATGCTGCCCAAGGATATGCCGTCGTCGCCATCTCGCCCGTTGCGGACAGATTGCTCGACATCGAAGCGCACGCGCTCGATGCTATTGTTGGCCTAACGTTGGCTCAAAGTGGTGCGCTTGGCTCAGGCATAAGCGATCAACCCGCCGTTGCACTGGGTGGCAGCTTTAGCAGCGCCGTGCTAAACCGTATCATCCAAAACTTAGCCAGCGGCACAACATCCAATCAACGCACGGCTAGCCAACCCACAACGAGCCAGCATACAATCGGCCAAATTGCGGCCCTCATCACAGTTGGTGGCATCGGCAACGCCTTTGATGGCGCATCCGAATTCTACGCGGGCAACATCACCGTGCCGATTGGCTACGAATACGCCATTCCCGCGTTGGGGCCACCGCACATCATTCCGCTCACCTTTCTTCGCTACTCGCCAGTCTATGCTGCATCACAATTTCCGCCAACGCTCATCATTCACACTGCTGCGGATACAGTCATTCCCATCCAGCAAGCGTATGAATTAGAAGCAGCGCTTCGCACTCATGACATACCCGTTGACGTCTTCTACTATGAGGATGTCAGCCACTATCTGCAAATTGATGAAAATCTAACAGACGCCGGAGCAGAAATGTTTTATCATATTCTCGACTATACGGAGCGTTTTAGCCAGTAATACGCGCTGCAATCCGTGGCCACATCCTTGTCCATTCTCGGAATGCTGGTTGTCCACCATCAGCCTCTACCCATTATGGTTTAGACCTTATTCCACATTGTTTACTAGGAGATTATGTATAACCCAAAATATGTTTATGTTATCTCTGGGATATTTGTTACATTTGTAGGAATAGACTTCGTGATTTTTTCTTTATCTTCGGCATCTGCTGACGATATCTTTGTTCCCCTCATTACACAAGACGAGTCTAGTATATCCAATGTGGGCATAGAAGACTCTAACTCTACAAATCGTATCCCGACTGAAATTCCAAGACCTGAAAAAATGCTGCCCCCAGCACCAACACCGAGCCATGCCCCAAATCAGGAACAGTTAGATCGAGAGCAGGAGGAAAGACGAAATCCGCCCACACCAGCTTCTTTACCCACCTCAACACCTGCTCCAAATGCTACACCAATTGTTCTTCCGACGATTGAACCCAGGCCTACACCAACTGAACGCCCAATACGTGTTGTTGAATTCCCTTCTTCCAAAGTCACAAGGTATGTAGATCCTGATTTTGGATTTTCTTTTGAGTACCCAGAAAATTGGTCTATCAGTGCTCCTGCTGGAGCAGGGCGAGATTTATCTCGAGGATCTGAGATGTCAATTGCCAACTATGACCTCAGATCTCAGCCAACTATAAAGCCACATAAATCAGCCCCCGGTAAACTTAGTATCAATATATCTCTAAGACTTTATAGTGGTGGGTCTCAAACTGAAGATATCAGCAAGTGGATCCAAACCAGATTTCATCCTGAAACCAAGTTCACTTTTATTAGTCAAGACGAAAAGAGAGAGTATTAAAGAGTGGCAATTGATAATAGAGGGTGGATCCTTCGAGTTCAATATGGCTGCCACCGTGATACTCAAAGGTTAAAAAATATTTTTGACTAGCTTAAATTCAGCTGATAGTGAACATAAATCCATTTATGAAAAAGTTGTAAGCAGTTTTGATATAACCGTGGCCCACCTGCTGATTTTCACTCATATCAACCATTTACTGTAAAATAGAACCACCATGCTGTTTCAACGCCTCTTTTTGTAAATTTTGTCTATCTGTGGCTAAATCTACAGAATCAAGGTAATATAACAACGAATCATAACCCAATAACCTTATGACACAAACACGCACAGTCGAAACTGTAAATATAGACGAATATACCGCCATCAGCACTACAGCCGCGCTATATAATCGACCCGACGCGGGCGTCATCCAAATGACTGACAATGATCGCGTCGACTTCCTGCAGCGAATGACCACCAACAATATTGCAGCGCTCACGCCGGGCCAAAGCACCGTCACCGTGCTCACCAGCCCCGTCGCGCGCAACATGTTCGTCTTCACCGTACTCTGCTTCGAAGAAAAGCTGCTTCTCTTGCCTGCATCGGGCGAAACCGACGCACTCTACAAACACCTGCGTAGCCAGATTTTCTTTATGGATAAGGTCAAAATCGAGGACCACTCCGGCGTACACAGACGCATACGCCTAATGGGGCCAAACGCAGAATCAGCGCTTTCTTCACTGGGCATCGAAACCGTTCCAATCAATCCCGAAGACTTTGGCACAACTGACAGCGGCGAACTTATCGCCGTCAACCAACAACAGTTTGGCATCCCAGGGTATGAACTTATTCTTCCCGCAGATCAACATCAAGAAATCGTTGAAAAATTGTCAGCAGCGAGGATACCCACCATCAGCGACACTGTTTATCATGCGCAGCGCATCGAACTAGGCCGGCCACAATCAGGCAGCGAACTCACTGACGACTATAGCCCGCTCGAATCTGGCTTAGCGTGGGCCTGCTCTGAAAATAAGGGTTGCTACACCGGCCAAGAGATCATCGCGCGGCAGATCACATACGATAAGATCACAAAGACGTTGGTCGGTCTACACCTAAGCGAACCAGTCGAAATTGGTAGTGAGGTGCGCAACGAAGGTAAAACTAAAGGGCGCAGCATTGGCACCATCACTAGCTTTACGGAAAGCCCAGCATTGGGAGCACCCATCGCACTAGCCGTACTCAAACGGCCACAAAACGAAGTCGGTACCACCGTTCAAATCGGTAACGCCACCGCTAAAGTGGTCGCCTTACCGTTTGTAGCCTAACGCCGATGCCAGCCGAAAAGAGTACAAACAAACAGCCAGAAAAATGGCGTCTTATTATAGAAGAGACGTCGCGCTCTGGGCCAAGCAACATGGCCATCGATCAAGCCATTGCCGAAGCGTGCGCCGCAGGTGACAGCCCACCAACCCTGCGCTTTTACCAGTGGAACCCACCCGCTATTACCATTGGCCGCCATCAAGATGCAGCCAAAATTGATCATGATCGTACAGCCGAATTGGGGTATGAGATTGTGCGTCGCTCCACTGGCGGGCGCGCCATTCTGCATATCGACGAGCTAACCTACTCCGTTGCCGCGTCTAAAGAACACCCGCTGATGCAGGGTGGCGTTATGGACTCCTATTTGCGAATCAGCAACGCGCTGGTAGCGGGGCTTCGCAACCTTAACGTTGCGGCAGAAAAAGCCGAGGCCGACGTACGAGCGGGGAAGGATATTTCTGCCGCCTGCTTCGAAGTGCCAAGCGCATACGAGATTAGCGTGGGTCAACGTAAACTTTTGGGCAGCGCACAGAGCCGTCGAGCGGGATATGTGTTGCAACATGGAACGCTCCCGTTAACCGGCGACATCAAACGACTTGTTTCGATTCTGGCCCTACCCACCGCTGAGAAAGATGCGTTAGCTGAACAATTGGCGGATCGCGCGTGTACGCTCGCTTACGCCCTCCAAGTGGATGATGAATCGCCGCAGCTTCACTTTGGGGTGGTAGCAACAGCCATCCGTGACGGGTTTCGCGATGAACTGGGGGTTGAGTTTAAGGTCCCACCGCATCACAAACAACTTATGCCAGACGAATTACGTCGCGCCGCAGTGTTGATACGTGAAAAATATGCTAACGAAGAATGGACCAATGTGCGCTAAGAATTGCTCTTTGAAGGTAGACGTTACTGGAAATAGCTGCAACAGGAACGACGGGCATCTTGCCCAGTATGTATCAAGCTAAGAAATATGAACAATTTTTGGGGCATTTGAACTCACATAATTCGACGTCACCCCTGCGAAGGCAGGGGTTCACTTGAGCGACTTTTACAGAATTAACCATAAATGCTTAGCTTGATACATACTGCCCGTGGCTTGAAAGTTTTACCTCTCCCTTATTCTAATAATGTCGAGTGTTTTTTTAATCAATGGAACGGTGCAAGCGCTAAACAATAGTTGCAACTGTTTTTATGTACCAAAGATAACAGTCGCGCCCCTTTCAAATGTGTAAAAATCACCCGTAGAGCCGCATCGGAGGGTACACGCGGGTACAACACACGTGCACCGCTTTGACCCAACAATTTTGTGCATTCAGCTCAAGCCTTGGTCAACCCTTCGACCTTGCGCGGGAAAAACTGCGACACACGCCAATCTTGTCTTTCCCGCGTGTAAAGTGCGCGTTGCACTGGTTTCTGACAGAATCGTGTACCCTTTGAGCAGCAAATCATAGCGGTACACACGATGCATACCTATGCAACCGTGTGTACCTGAGGATGCTTACTCCACGACTAAAAACGAAACCACAGCGGGTCATTTCCGCACAATACTTTAAAGAGTCTTTACTAGTAAAAATTAGCTGAACGGTTATAAATCATTAAACATCAATACTTAAAAGTGAGGATAACAATGCAAAAACAGAGATTTTTATTTTGTGCCATCTGCCTAACTGGGCTCATGGTACTTGCTGGTTGCGGTGCATCGACCGCAGAGCAGCCAGATAATAGCGCGGCTACAGACGATTCTACGGCTGAGGTAGTTGTGGTACCGGACGAGGAAGGGACCATGGAAGGAGATGAAGCAGTGTCAACTGAAGAACCTGCCGAAGAAATAGCCGATGCGGATACCAAATTTCCTCCTGTACCCTACGGTGCTTATCCGGCCGAGTGGCTCAATCGAAATATACTGGGTGATCCAGACGCACCTGTGTTGGTCGAAGCCTATGAAGAATTCATGTGACCTCACTGTCAAACATGGGCGCGTGACGTCAAACCAGCACTATCAGAGGCGTATTTCGAGACAGGCAAGGCAAAATTTGAGTATCGTTACCTAACTCTTTCTGGCTTTAATCCAGGATCAAACCAATCGGCGCTAGCAGCAGAATGTGCAGCCGACCAAAATGCTTTTTGGCCTTTACATGATCGAATTTTTGAAGCAGCAGAAACAGAGGAGCAAGCGGGTGTTACATTTGATCGCTTACTTGGTTATGCCACCGAGCTAGGGTTAGATGGTGATGTCTTTACCCAGTGTATGACAAGCCCCGAAACAGCCGAGAGGATCTTAGAAATTCGAACTGCCGGTATTAATCAAGGTGTACAGAGCACGCCGACTGTGATTGTCAATGGCAAGATTATGGATGCTCCGTTTGATGTAGGCGCGATCATGGCTGAGATTGATCGAGCATTAGGAGAAAATTAAGGGTAGTTAGCGTTCTAATAGTAATAGATTATTAAGTACAAACTTAGGGTTTTTTGGTTTCTCACGCTTTACATGGAATACAAGGTGCAGGGCGTCTGCTCTTGCATTCCATGTAAAGCGTAGAACAAGATCCTTCACTAAGTTTACACTTATGAGCAGTAGCTCTCTGCCTCAAAAATCGTTAAGTATTTAAATTAGCGTGGTTGGCGAAGCGCCCACAGTATGTTTGGCTATAGATGCGTAGCACCCACACAGACAAGCTCTGAGCCAAATGAACCATGCCGTTAATTTTTTTATTTTATCCTATGGCCGTTGGACATTTAACCCTAGAATTTTATCTGCCGATGAATAGCAGTCTCAAAGGCAAACGCAGCATCATTAAGCCGATACGGGCGATGCTGCGTCGAGAGTACAATGTATCTGTGTGCGAATCGGATGCGCAAGATGTGCTGAGCCGTGCGGTCTTTGAAGTGGTTTGTGTCAGCCAAACAGGCGGCATGGCGCAGAGCCACTTGCAACAAATTGCCAATCAATTGGAAAAACGTCGCTCCGATGCGCAGCTGATCGATTACTATATTGAATTGATCTGGTAACAGTCCTAAACGTTAACTACCGACCCCTTTGCCGCTCATCAAAATCAGCGATGCATCAGGGTCGGATTGACCTGTCCAACCGCTGTGGCGTACCAGCAGCAGCATCCCCGCAACCGTAATCATCAGAAGCGCAATCCACTGCGCTGCCGCTAACGGTCCAAGCATCCACGCATCGGGACGGAAGAGCTCGATCCACAGCCGTCCGACCGAGTAGATAATGAGATAGAGTAATGGTCCGTCGCCGCGACGCAATTTGTGTCCCATAAAGTAAATTCCGCCGATTAATAAAACGAATCCGAGCAGGTTCCATATCGCTTCATAAAAGAAGGTTGGATGGAAGCCATTAGACGCGTACCATGCAATCGTTTCTGTCGTTAAGTCGTTTGAGATGAAGTTTGTAATGCCACATGCTTGAATGTTTGCCGCTAATGCGCCCATTAATTCTTGCGGCAACTGGCAATCGAATTGTGGATTGATGTGGAACGCCCAAGGCAGATTGGAGGGCTGACCATAAAGCTCTTGATTGATGTAGTTGCCGATGCGTCCGATTGCTTGCCCAAGAAGCAGGGTCGGGGCAATGAAGTCTAAATATTTAACGGGGTCGAGTCGCCTGACAAGGCAGTAGAGTAGCAGGCCGATGCTTCCACCAAGCAGACCGCCGTAGATGCCTAGCCCGCGGAATCCACCGTTCCAAAAGTTCCACATTTCGCTTGGGTTTTCGCGATAATAGGGCCAGCCGCCACCATAGGCGGGAGTGCTGATTATATGGTAGGCGCGTGCGCCAATAATGCCGAAAATAAGCACAATACCTAACAGGTTCCATATGTGATCTTTACGCTCACCGGATTTACCTGCATATTGTGCTGCAATCCATGCGCAAAGCAAGGAGCCTATCACGATTAAGAACCCATACCAACTTACTGAGATTGCACTACCGATTTGTAAAATTACTGGATTCACGTTGTATAACCACCTTGGCTCATCTCGTAGAAAGTGCGCCTTTTTTGTTTGCTCGTGTTGTAAGGGTATAAATTAAGAACCTTGGAGAGATGAAGAAGTTTCTTGTCGCTCGATTGAGTATAGTCTCGCCATTCGAAAAATCCAATATTCCAAACGCAAATAGATCCAGAATTCTTATGGTAAAAGGTATAAGAATTCTGGATCTATTTGCGTTCAGAGTCATTCGCTGAACAGATTTAATTTGTCTATAAAAATGTTGAACCGCGCTCTTAAAAAGAGCTAGCCGACCGTGACACGAATTTTTTGGTTAACTATTTTTTGAGGGATTATTTAATTCGATAATTTGTGACACGGCTATCCGTAAGCCATCGATTGTGAATGGTTTATGTAAAATAGATGCTACGCCTAGCTTGATTGATTGGTTTTCTACTGCATCGGTCGAATGAGCGGTCATGACAATCACGGGTAATTTGCGGTGATGTTCTCCGATCCAACGAACTAGTTCAAAACCATTCTCTTTTGGCATAACGATATCAGTCAAGATCAGATCCCATTTTTTTTCGACGATGAGAGTGCGTGCTTCTGCTGCGCTCCTACATGAGAAGGTTTCGTATCCACTTCGTTTTAACAACATACATATAAAACGACCTACTTTATCTTCGTCATCAACGACGAGGATTCGTGGTTTCGTTTCATCTTCATTTTTTTGCAATTCTCCCCCTAAAAAAGACAGAGTGGAAGATTGATATAAATTTTCTTCTATCATAAAGCAAACTTTTTATGTTACGTAGCAGCACATAGCACCATTTTTGAATATACGGTACACGAGTAGAAAATCGTTGAATCTATAGTGCTGCTCAGCAAAACAGTCGTTCGCTTGTAGATTTCCCACTTCCAGTTACTAATAACGAGCGGTTGTTGTATTATTCCCTATATGATTCCCCAGAAAAGTTCTCTCCCGCTATCGGGGCGGCGACCACTGCGTGAATGGTGAGCTTGGTCGAGGTCACTTCTGTTCTTTAAAATCTGGTACGGAACTTTTCTAGATAAGTGTCTCTATACTAAGCATCCTATGAATAAAATTTCAACATAGATAATGTATAAGCAAAATATTGTAGTAGGCTATTGTTGAATATACTATTATATACGGTAAAGAGTCTTTGTTTGTTCTGCTGAATTATTTTGCTCACCGATATAGAGAAGGATAAATAGATTACGTGCATCTATCAATTACATTTATATTGCGAAATGCTCTTTTTTCTAGCTGCTTTTGCTACGATTGGTTTATATATTTTTTAGTGAATAGTATCTAACGGCGTAAACACTAGTATATTAGTATTATAAGTTGTGACAGTTTAGCCTAGTTCACTTGTAGGTTCGACTTGTAATCGAACAAGCATGGTACGTCCGCTCATTTTCAAGCTATAAGGAAGGATACTCTGCGCCTCTCACACTGCATGTGTGACCTACGATAAACTAGCATAATTACAACCTAGTATGCGACGGTTATATAGTTCACGTTGTCCGTAAAACAAGATGAATATCTAGTGGTTTATTTGCGCCAGGATGTACCAGCTAGTTTATCAGAAGATTCAGTATTTTGTAAGGGTACAGAAGTACCAGCTTTTGCGATTAATTACTATATTTAACTGACAAATTTGTCGACAATAAAGACATTGCAAATGTGCAACGACTTAATCGTTATTTATCTGGGATCGTACCCCAACCCGCCTTCTTCTAACCACTTTTTCAATACTACCCCTGTTCGCTGAAGATTTTCTGCGTCCAAGGCTGCTGCTGTATCTGCAACCGTGCCTCGATGCGGATATGCGCTATCCCAAAGATAGACCGCTGGAACTGAAATTTTTAAAAATGGAATATGGTCTCCATTATAAAGCGGACCTGGCTCTTCGCTTATCCACCCTATTTCATCGGCTGTAACTGCTGCTTGCCGTAGCGTATCTACCACTGCTAAATTGCTGCCTCGTTCGTAACTTAGCTGGTCGCTCGACCCAACCATATCTATGATAACGGCTGCTTGAGGCGTTGCACAGCGGGCTAACTCCTCTTGCGTACCCAGGCTTTCGACAAAGTGGGTACTGCCTTCTGCGGCTTCCCAGCCTTGGATGCCTGCATTGTCACTTGCATCGAAAAAGATAAGACAGATGCCATAGTCTATCTCTTCTAATTTTAACGTGCGTGCAAGCTCTAGCAGAATAGCAGGACCAGATGCCCCACTATTTGCTCCCGGCGCAGGGAGAAGACGATTTTCTGGCTCACTGTCAAAATCGGCAAAAATTCGACTATCGTAATGGGTGCCGACTATCACAACCGGAGTGCCATCAACTTCTTTGCGATTTGTCGCAATAATATTTCGTCCTTGCTTGCCTTCGGATATAACGAATGGCTGAATTACAACATTCCAAAAATTTGACGTTAGCTTAGGGACGACTAATTCTTGAAATGCATCTGCCGCTTCGGTACCGGCAACACGATAGCCAAGGTTCATTTGCTCTTCTACATAGAGCATAGCCTGAGCACCCGAAAAGGGGGTGGCACCTGGGTCGCTTACTGCCAAGCCATAGCCCAAATAGCCAAAATAGGCAACGGCTCCGCCCAAAATTAATACAAGCAAAAGCTCGATGCTATATTCGCGTGCACCTATCACGTTATTTATCCTTATTCACTGTTATAATAAGATTGTCTATCCTTCTTCGCTACTGCGTGGACGAAAAAAGAACCGGATGGGTGTACCGGTAAATGGATAGTACTCACGAATTCTATTTTCTAAGTAGCGCTCATAAGAGAAATGGATCATGTCGGGATTATTTACAAAGATTGTAAATGTAGGTGGTTTTGTTCCCGTTTGTGTGCCATAATAGAGACGTAGCGGTCGACCATTCTTAGATGGGGGCGAAATTCGGTCATAGGCATCGCGCAAAATATTGTTGAAAGCGCTTGTCCCGATTTTATGCAAGCGATTTTTCGAAACTTCGAGCGCCTCGGGTATTATCTGATGGATACGCTGTTTTGTTAACGCGCTGATAAAGTGAACGGGCACATAATCCATAAACTTCAGCTGGTCGCGCACTTCGGCCGCATATTGAACCATGGTGAAGCTATCTTTTTCGACCAAATCCCATTTATTAACTAAAACTACCACACCTTTGCGTCGTTCGAGCACATAGCCAGCCACATGTTGATCTTGTGCCGTTACGCCTTCAGCTGCATCAATTAGAAGCAGCGCAACATCTGCCCGGTCGATACTGCGCATGCTGCGCAACACGCTATATTTCTCGATTCCGCGTTCAATGCTTCCCCGACGGCGAATACCGGCTGTGTCGATCAATGTGAGCTGCTGTCCATGATAGGTGATTTCCGTATCAATAGGATCACGCGTTGTGCCAGGAATATCGCTCACGATTGAACGTTCTATACCGACTAGGTTATTAAGCAGGCTACTTTTGCCTACATTCGGGCGTCCAACCAGTGCAATCCCTAACGAATCGCTTTCTGGTTCATCTACTGGATATGGCGGCAGCACTTTAGCCACTTCATCCAGTAGATCGCCAACGCCATCACCATGATACGCGCTAATCGGGATCGGTTCGCCTAGCCCCAAAGACCAAAACTCTACTGCGTCTAGCTGACGTTTCTGGCTTTCGGCTTTATTTACCGCGACAAAAATAGGCACGTTTGAGGTGCGAAGAATGTCGGCCACTTCGGTATCGGCCATGGAATGACCAGACATCCCATCAACTACTAAAATAATAACGTCGGCTTCGTCTAGCGCCAGCCGCGCCTGATTCTGAATTTGTGGGACAAAATCGGCAGAATTCTCGGCTAGCTTATCTCCTTTGTGTTGACGCGTCCTGCGTCCACCCATCATCGATGGAGCCTCAAGCCCACCAGTATCGACCACAATAAAGCCTTTCCCATTCCAATCGCTATCACCATAAATACGATCGCGCGTAGTTCCTGCCACATCCTCAACGATTGCAGTACGGGTGCCGGTTAATTTGTTAAAAAGGGTTGATTTCCCCACATTGGGACGCCCAACCAAAGCAACAACAGGCTTTCTAGCCTTCATGATGTTTACAACCTATGTTTGTCTGTAAAGAGAGTTGTCTTTGAAAATCGTTCAAAAGCGAGAGTAAGACCGTCCAAAAAAATAAAATATCTGGTTAAGCCTAAATTGAATAAATATTGTTGGCGAACTAGTCCTCCGGCACTGAAGCAGGCGTTCCTAGAGGCGATGATAAGGGCAGCGTCGTTGTTTTTGGTATGCGCGTAGGCGGTAAGGTTACTCGGGATACAGGTGTTGGCGTTAAACTGGTGATAACAACCTCGACAGTCTCCGGTAGGATGCCATCTTGCGAAACACCAGACGGCAATTTTACATCAGGCGTGACAACGTGTACGCCTGGCAATAAACCAGACAGATCGAGCACCACGTTTACATCATTTTCCTCTAACGCACTTAATTGCGGTACTGGCCCACTAATTAAGACTGTAACCGTGTCTAGATCGACATTTGCCTCTAACCCCTCGCCCACAGATTGCAAGGTTGGTGGGCGCTGTGCTCTCGTACTGCTCTCGATGGGTGTGATACTTGCCGTTACATTGACCGCATTCCCATCGCGTGCCGACACGCCAGGTGGCAGTATCAGCGCAAGCGATTGACGTATTTCTTTGGTGGCATCGGTTAAGAGCAGTGGTTCTGTAAAGATGGAGCCAGGCACTTGGCTCAGTACCTCATTGTCGCCCTGCAAAATTACCGTGTTTGGCTCTACGATAACCGAGCTAAGTCGATAGCCACTATCCGGCTGACCAACAAGGTCAGGATTAACAACAACCTCTTTTCGACCCGGTATTTGTACCACGGGCACAACGATTTCGATAGTAGTGGGTCTAATCTTTACGCCCTCAACCTTCTGATCGAGCGAGTTTTTGGGCACAATTGCGCGAATGCTCTCGACCTGCTGTTTCGCCCGCTGCAAAAATACTTGCGCTTCGCCTTCTTGCACTTGATAAACTAGTTGCCTCGGCCCACTAACCTGCACGCTTACCGGGTCGTAGATTGGTGCATCTGCTCGATAGCCGTCTGCTGCAAGATCGAGGAACTCGATCCGTATCGGTACAGATTGTGTCACAATTCGCCCAAGCTCTATCGTAATATCAGCACGCCGGACATCCATCACCGTTACACCTTGATCCGATACATCAATTTGGATGGGCACCAAATGCTCACCCTCATCTAGCCCAGTTAAATCAACGTATGCTGAAAAATCATCTAAAGTAAGCGTCTCCCATGATTTTTGCGGCGCTTTGATCTCTGGCTTTACCGTTTCATTATTTAGATTTTTGACAGAGCCTAACTCAGGAGACAAGCCGCGGACTGAAATTGGAATCTCCTCGCTATATTGTCTTTGAACAATCGGATTCTCCCGATTGATTGCCACTAACCATACAATCAGCGCCAATACAAAAGAAAGTAAGACTGTCCCAAGCCGGTCGAAAAAGTCACTTACACGTGTATCTGATTTTGGTCCGTTAAAAAGGTTCACTGACTATTCTCAATATATTACAGTTCAATCGGATCTCATATGCTTGAAAGAGTGCGTTGCACTGTTCAGAGAATGTTCGAGCTAGAATCATGTAGTGAACAGTGCAACGCACTCGACATAGGGGGCCTACGATGATTCATCTCAATATCAACCACGTGAGATCCCAAGGGGCCTATGTTACGAATAAAATTCTGTTAAGATCGGCCGCAATCTATCCGCATCTAGACGCAAAATACGCCCACCGCGCGCAACTGAAATGGTTCCGGTCTCTTCCGACACGACGACAGTTAACGCATCAACTTGCTCGGTTAGGCCAATAGCGGCTCGATGCCGCGTGCCCATTTGAGTATCATGTAGCACGCGCTGCGTTAACGGCAAAATACAGGCCGCCGCAGCTAGGCGATCCCCACGAATGATGACAGCCCCATCATGCAGCGCTGTGGTCGGCGTAAAAATTGTTGACAGCAGTTCAGACGAAACCGATGCATCTACCGACACCCCCTGCGCAATGTACTCGCGCAAGCCTGTGCTGCTTTCAAACACAATCAGCGCACCGTGCCGTTTTTGGGATAGCTGCTCCGCCGTCTTAACAATCTCATTGACCAAAAGCTGCGTGCTTGTATTATCCACGCGCCGCATAAGCAGCGGCGCAGACCGACCCACGCGCTCAAGTGCCCGCCTCAACTCGGGCTGGAAAATTACGGGCAATGCAAAAAGCAACACCTGCGTACTGCGGCTTAACAGCCAGTTAAATGCAGTTAAATTAGTCTGCCAGATGATGACAATAAAGAGTGCAATAACAAGCATCCCGCGTACAAGCTGCACAGCCTGGGTGCCGCGGAATAGACGTAGCAAGCCATAAAAAACAACCGCTACCAGAGCTATGTCCAGTAAATTACGCCATTCTTGTAGGCGTGCAAGTGAATCTAGGAAACCATTCAGCATATTAAGTTAGCGGAATACCTCCCAGCAGGTGGGCTAGCACGGCCTTTTGCGCATGTAAACGATTGTGCGCCTGTGGGAATAGTAAACTGTTTGCACCGTCTGCTACACCATCCGTAATCTCTTCTCCACGATGTGCAGGCAAACAGTGCATCAGCATTGTATCTTTATTGCGTGTGCGTTCTAATAATGCTTCATTCATCTGATACTCTGCGAGATCCACTGCACGTTTAGCGTGCTGACTCTCTTGTCCCATACTCGTCCATACATCTGTATACAAGTAGTCTACGCCGATTACGCTATCCAAATCGTCTGTGACCGTTACATCGGCATCCGTCTGCTTCACCACTTTGGGATCGGGCTGATACGCTGCTGGCGCAACAATGCGAACCGACATGCCAACTTTGCCCGCCGCTTCAAGCAAGCTCGTCGTTACATTATTGGCCGCATCGCCAATATATGCAATCGACAACCCAGTTAACTCGCCGCGATGCTCCCAGATTGTAAAAATGTCTGCCAGCGCCTGACATGGGTGCGAATTGTCGCTCAACCCATTAATTACGGGAATCGTCCCCCACTCGGCCAGACCTGTCACATGCTCGTGATCAAAGACGCGCGCCATCACGCCATCAACATAGCCACTTAACACCCGCGCCACATCTGGCACGCTTTCTCTCGTCCCTAAGCCTACCTCCGGCGTGCTTAAGTAAAAGGCATAGCCCCCTAACTGGTGCATTCCCATTTCAAAGCTAACCCGCGTGCGCAAACTTGGTTTCTGAAAAAGCATGGCAAGCGACTTATCGGCCAAAACCGGCGCATTGCGTCCAAATCGCTCACGTTCATCTTTTAGCTCTTTTGCAAGACGTAATAGCGACCAAAATTGTTCGTTAGACAACGAATGAATGTCGAGAAAATGAGATAATGGCGGGATTGACATCCACAACTCCAAAATACGTTAACTATGTGAAATGAATGAAAATAAACTAAGACTTAGGACCTATGGCCTAAGCTAAAATTAACTAAGGCCAACCGATGCCGCACTAATCAGCATTGCCAGCAACCACCAACCTTGAACCCGTCGTAGCGATGAACCATTAAAGATCGACAGCCAAGTCGCAAACCAAATGATTGTCAATATGCCAAGCCCAATCGGCACTCCTAACAGAATCAATAGCAGTGCCATGCCCAAATTACTGACTGCCAAAAGAGCCATGCCAAATTGATCCGTTATCGACTGCAAACAGCGCCCCTCGCCCCAACCGTGAATTGTCCATAAGACTAAAAGAATCCACGAAAAGCGTACCGCACCAGCACCATTCATCAACAAAAGCGCCAATGCCCACGGAAGCGCAACAGTAACCGAAGCTTGCAGCAAGTGCGATCCGCGCCACGGTGAATAGGCACCATAAGGTGAATGAGCACTATTTGGATCAGTCTGATCTTGATGGTTAAGTTGCCGATTACGCGCATTGCTATAGCCAGTCCAGCCGATAATGCTTAACAGCACCACCACGCACGTCATCCACACTGCCGGTAGACCAAGCACCGCCGCAACCGCCAAAGCCAATAAAACAGAGGGTAATGCAACGCGCAACAAAACTGGATAAACATCCTGCGCTCTCTCATGCAGCACCCCATCATCGCTGCCCATCAGGCGTGCTGCGGGCGAATCCGCACTCATGTACGGCAGCCAAAATCGACGCCGCAATATGTGTGGCTGAAGAGGCAAAACCGTCGAGCGCCCAGCCGAAAAGCGCCAGATGCTCCCCCACAGCGGATCAACCAGCAGAAGCACCAGCGCAATCAAACGCCAATCCACAATCGAGCCAACGCCAAACCACTCCGTCAGCGGAACTTGCGTCAGCAGCGCCGCCAGCACAGACCAACCCGCCGCAGATTGCCAAGGCGCTCGGCTCATCCAAATCTGCGCGTCAAAAAGAGAGCTCGACCCAAGCCGCGTATTGCTTCCCACGTCATCTGTCGTCCCTCGGGCATCGCCTATTTGATACTCATCATCAAACATACGCTCCGACACAGCACTCACAGACTCAATCACTCCAAACTCTAAAGGCAACCATAACTAAATAATCAACCCTAGGTTCAACCCTAAGAGTAGAAAAACCCACACATAGACAGGGCTCAAATTCTTCAACATGCTGTCTACGCATAGGCTTCAACAAATTTAAGGGCAGTCTTAAAGTATACCAGATGAACGCCATTTGGCGTGCATAGTCATACCAATCAATGTAACAAATTAACCGATTACCTCTAAATATTGTGGCAACATCGAAACTGTTATGCCCGTCGCCGCATACGAAAGCACCTCGCCATCCGTGTGAACGGCGAACGATTGATCATTCACCCAACGAATCTGGATCGAATCACTGCGCGCCATCGTCACCGCGGGGTCATTTACATGCTTGCCGTTTAGCGCCTTCGCCAGCAGCCCCAACAATCGCAGCAGCCCTACCTTGCCCGCAATGCCAATCTCCAACAACCCATCATCCAACACTGCATCTGGCGTCAGGCGAAAGCCCCCACCCGAACGCCAGCCGTTGCCCAGCGTCACCAGCATTGCTTCATCTGCAAAGGTGCGGCGCACATCAGCTCCTGCCGGGTCAACCTCACTCCACTCAACCTCAATCGGAAAAGCCCGATACCCCACAATCGTACGCAATGCCGCCGCAACATACAGCAGCACCCCGCTCAATAGCGGCATCTTTTGCGCATTAATCACAACCTGTGCCTCTAAGCCGATCCCCAAATTATTGTTGAAAAAATAGCGGGTTTCCTTGCGGGCCTCAGCGTCTGATCCCCTTTGCCCTACGGACTCGACAATCGCCACACCGATATCCACAGCACGGCACACACCCGTCTCACCCTCGGTTCGGATGCCTGTTGCCACCGTCACGGGGTCAGTCGCCAGCCGCAGAGATGCTGCGAAATCGTTGCCCGTACCGCATGGGAAAATCGCCAGCCTGCCCGCCGTTGCTGCGCCCTGTTCCTGCGCAGCCAGCACCAGCCCATTGATCACTTCGTGTATGGTGCCATCGCCACCTGCTGCCGCAACAACCGTCGAACCCGCCAAACTCGCCTGCCGCGCCAGCTCCTCCGCATGACCCGGTGCATTGGTTTCCACCAGTTCATACACAAGCCCGGCATCATCCAGCGCCGCACAGATCTTCTGCTTTGATTTCAGGCTAGCGCCACTGCCCGCCGCCGGATTCATTATCAATTTGATCGGGTGCATCCGTTTCTTCCTGTTTTCGTGCGTTTATCTTTTTACAAGTTTTGGATCGTGGCATACCCTTGAGCAATGCCAAATGCCAACACATTTTATTTGCCCTTAAACGAGCGCCACCAAAACCGCAGCCGATCTCGCTGGGATCTTCACCCCATTCAACTTTCCACTTTGCACCATATACGCAGCACCACTGTTCCACGCATCTGTAAAGCGTATACCATCCTGCACCCGTGCATCTAAATTCACGACCGCATCTTCCTTGCTTGTATTAAAGACCACCACAGCGCGCTGCCAATCGAGCGTGCGCTGAAAAGCATATAAACCTTTCTCTGCCATCAGCGTCGCATACTCTCCCGTTCGCAATACAGGGTAGCGGTGGCGCATGGCCGTTGCGCGTTGATGGAAGTCAAGCAGATCATGATTCCACGACTCTTTATCATCCCACGGGAATGCAGCACGGCAATAGGGATCATTCTCGCCCGTCATGCCGATCTCGGTACCGTAGTAGATGCAGGGCGCACCCGGCATCGTCATCTGAAAGAGCACGCACAGCCGGTGCGCTGTCTCGTCATCACCCAAAATCCACGGCACACGCGCGGTATCGTGGCTGTCCAGCAGATTAAGTTGCGCCTGCACAATCTCCCAATCATGTAGTGTCACCATATGCTCGACCGTTGACGCAAATTCCGAAATATCAATTGGCGTTAAACTATGACCACCCGGCGCATAATCGCTGCGCACGGTATCGCGACCAAAGAAGCGGAATGCGGCCCGATTTAATACATAATTCATCACCGCATCGAAGCGATCTCCCTTAAGCCAGTCGTGTCCCTCGTGCCAAATCTCGCCCACTATATATGCCTCGGGGTTAGCCTCTTTAACAACGCTGCGGAAGTCGCGCCAAAATTGATCATGTTTTACCTCTTCTGGCACATCCAGCCGCCAACCGTCAACCCCAAAATCGATCCAATACTTTGCTACATCCAAGAAATAATCGCGCACGCCTGGATTATCGAAATTAAACTTTGGCAGCGCTGGAATTCCCCACCATGCTTCGTAGTTTGCCGGGTTTTGCTCATCATCGCTATAGGGTCGCAGTGGCCAATCATGGATATAAAACCAATCTAAATAAGGCGAATTGCCACCCTCTTCTAAGATGTGGTGGAAGGCCCAAAAGCCACGACTCGCGTGATTAAAAACGCCGTCTATTACCAAGCGCATATCGCGAGCATGGGCTTGATCGATAAGCTCTCGCAGCGCGGCTTCGTCGCCCAAAAGTGGATCTACCTGAAAGTAATCAAAGGTGTGATAGCGATGGTTTGTTGCCGAGGCAAAGATTGGGTTCAAATAAAAAGCGTTGACGCCCAGCTCTTGTAGATAGTCTAGCTTATCCACAATGCCAAGTAGATTACCACCTTGAAATCCCTGCTCTTCGGGCGGCGTTCCCCATGGTTTGAACTCGATCCCGCGCGGATGTTTGGTCCGCGGGCTGCGGTAGAATCGATCTGGATAGATTTGGTAGAAAATAGCGTTTTTGACCCAATCAGGAGTTTTTACAGACATAATGTGGTTTGTTCCATTATCAACATAGTTAGATAGAATCTGCGATTCAGTTAGAATCTGTGACTCTGTAAAATAGTGTTTGTTAAGTAAAATTGTAAAAGCTGTCTAAAAAAAGCCCACAGAAAATGGATAAAGCGTTTTGCAAACGACCTTTTCGGGCAGCTTCTTAGAGCAAGTTGGAGTTACTTGATGAGTATTGCTTAATACAATTTATTGTCGATGTTGTGTGTCAAAAGGACAAATTTTCACTCTTCTATTTTGTTAAAAGAGGGACAAATTATATTTGTACAATGTCAATCCCAAGAAATATGAACCTAAAAATGCAAGTTATATTACGAGTTATATGTGGCGCTTTTAGACGTGGATCGAGCACCGGAAGGTACACGTAGTTGGGGTTAAGTTGTACGACAAGCATTCGCAAATGAACCAAGGACGGAGTCATTTTCATGAGACATTTTGTGGTGCATTTGCGGAACGCTCCTCTCTTCCGTCGTATCTTTGATTTATGGGTAATCAACAAAAAAGGGCGCAAGCAAGATCTGTCAGTGAACCCATCAAAAAAACCGACTTGACGATAATAAAAGCATATGCTAGCATCTAATTTCTACTTCTTGAGGTCATTCCAAAAACACGAATATCCAGTACAGACACAAGCTAACCCAAAAAAGCTACTGGTATTGGAACGTTTGTTTTTTTGTTAGCCTTAACCTCTTTTCCTAGTATTTAGTAGCCCTAGTATTAGTATGTAACATCAGTAGATCACGATATTACGGAGAAGGCATTCTATAAATGCCAATCTATTTCGTGTAAACGCCGTATTAAAAATGCTTATTCTGCGGCTATCGTGAACATTTATAAATTACTGAAGTATTTGTCCAAATTCTGTCCAATTCATCAAGGAGCGTGTTATGACCAATCGCAATGAGAGTATGTTCTCGTCCACATTGTCGCGTCGCCAAGCACTTAAGCTAATGGGTGGTATGACGGGGATGGCAACATTAGCAGCATGCGCTGCCCCAACTTCTGCCCCCACAGAAAGCGGTGCCCCGGCAACAGCACTGGATAAACTGATTGTTGTACATCGCCGCGAATATTTCAAAGAAATGGAGGATTTATTTGCGGGTGCAGTAACGGAGTGGGCCGGAGAAAACAACGTCGAGTTAGATGTTTCCACTGTTGCATCCGAAGCATTTGATGATTTTGTTGCCAAGCTAATTGCACAGGTAGAGGCTGGTGATCCACCGGATCTAGTTTATCATCGCAGCAATTTGGTGCAGCTAATGTATTTCCAAGATGCGTTGGAGCCAGTCACTGATGCCGCTGAAGAAGCCATAACAATGTATGGCGCACCTGCCGCAAAGTTGCAGAAGGCAATGGTGATTGATGGTGACTGGTATGGCATTCCATACATCGTTGCTGGTGGCGGTAAATTTGCTCGCCGTAGCGTTTTAAAAGATGCCGGAATTGACCCCATGTCGTTAACAGATTATGACGCGGTACGCGATGCGGCTCTCGCTGTTTCGGATCCGGACGCTGAAATGTACGGCTGGGGCATGACGGTAAATCAGAGCGGTGACGGAGCTGGATTGATCCAGAGCGTGCTGCACAACTGGGGAGCATTTATCACCGATGCTGACATGACTGAAATCACCTTTGATTCGCCAGAAACCGTCGATGCAGTTACTTGGCTAAGCAACGTGTATACCCAAGACGAGTTTGCGCCGATGTTGCCACCGGGTGTGGTTAGCTGGACGGATTCTAGCAATAACGAAGCTTTCTTAGCTGGCAATATCGCAATTACGCAGAATGCAGCCAGCGTCTATGCCAAGTCAAAATCTGACGGCAACCCAATTCACGAGGACACGGTTGTCCTGCCGACAACGACCGGACCAGCAGGCTTGAAATTGGAGGGGGCAGATGGCGCACAATTTAATGTACCACGCGGTGCAGCCAATCCCGAAGGAGCCAAAAAGCTGGCACTCCAACTGCTTTCGCCAGACGTATTCCTGCCGATTTCGCTCGTTTCAGCCGGTCTTTTCTTGCCTGCGTACGAATCATATTACGAAATGGACGAGGTAAAGACCGCGTTCGAAGCCGATCCGAATTTGGCCCTAATGGGGGAACAATCGCTCGGTGATTACGAAGGTTTATCCTATCCAGCCCAGCCTAGCCCATTCTTTGATGCCGTCAACGCACAAGCGATTATGACTGATATGATGTCGCAGATTATTGCGCAAGGTGCTTCACCTGCGGATGCTGTCACCCAGGCTGCTGGCCGAATCGCCCAGATTGCTGATGAATTAGGTGCGTTAGGGTAATTTATGTTAGGCAATGATGAAGAACTGTCGTGGTCAAGAAAGAATTATCACAGGGTAGCTCTTCAATTGCGTATTAGCTATTGGCAAACGTAATAGAACACTTTTAGCTAACCATTGCACCCAACCAGATATTTGGTTGGGTGCAATGGTTTTGGTGTGAGGATAGCGTATGGCACAGCAAGCATCACCATTACCTGGCACGGTTCAAGTAGCACCCAAGCATTCATTAATGCGCCGGTTGTTTGGTCGTGACTGGCAGATTGCGTTTCTTTTCATCCTGCCCATTGTTATTTTGATGACAGTTTTTATCGCGTGGCCCTTTGGGAAAGCGCTTTACACAAGTATGACAATTCGCACATTGGCGCGCGAAACTCGATTTGTATGGTTCGACAATTACACCCGCCTTTATGCCGATCCATTCTTTTGGCAATCGGTGCGTGCAACGGTAATTTTCACTACTGGCTCGATCTTCTTTAAACTAATCTTTGGCTTAATGGCCGCATTGTTGCTAAGCGGCTTGACTCGATTTCGCGGTATTTTAACTGGCCTTGTACTGCTGCCGTGGATCATCCCATCTGTTGTGCAGGCATTAGCGTTTCGCTCGATTTTTGATCCACTCTTTGGTGGGCTGAACCCCCTTCTGAAAATGGCTGGTATTATCGAACAGCCGCTCTCGTGGCTGGCCGATCCAGCGCTGGCAATGACGAGCGTGATTATTGTCAATGTGTGGGCAGGGATTCCATTCTTTACCGTAAATATGCTAGCGGGCATTCAGTCTATCGATAGTGAGATGTATGAAGCCTCGGAAATTGACGGTGCCAATGCATGGGAACGACTGCTTCATATTACGTTGCCTAGTCTGCGCTATGTAATTGCCGTGGCAACGCTTCTGTCTACTATATGGACATTCAATAACTTTGAGTTGATTTTCTTACTGACCGGTGGTGGACCCGGAAATTTAACAAAGGTTTATTCGATTCTGGCGTACGAAAAGGCCATTCGCGCGCTGCAATTTGGCCCAGGTACAGCTATTGCCTTTAGCCTCACACCGATTTTGGCATTCTTCATTTTGCTGCTTTCGCGTTATATGCGTCGCGATGTGAATCTAGAAGAGATTACGTGGCAAGATAATGTGCTTGACGGGATCGGGTGGGTTTTTGGCACGCTTGGAACGATTATTAGCTATCCACTTGTGTTGCTCTTTAGCCTGTTGGCGAAAATGATGCCATCTGGCAGTGCCAGCCGCAAACGCAATGAATTACTAGGGAGTGTTGGCCGCGCTATCGGTCTTTTCTTCCTGCTGCTCTTCGTCCTTTTCCCCTTTTATTGGATCTTAATTACAGCCTTTAAGGGCAATCTTCAGATCAGTCAACGGACGGGCATGTTTTGGCCCGATCCGTGGACGCTAGAGCAATTTAGCCAACTCTTTTTTGAAGAACCTTTTTTCTTGTGGTTCCGTAATTCGGCAATTATTAGCGTAGTCACAACCTTTTTGGCCGTCATCGTTTCTGCGCTCGGCGGGTATGCGTTGGCGCGACTCAAGTTTCGCGGCGCAGAGTCCATGACCACCATCTTGCTCATCACCTATCTGTTGCCGGGTGCGCTCATGTTCATTCCACTTTACGGTATTCTGGCAGATTTAGGTGTGATCAATACACGGTGGGCATTGATTCTGACTTATCCAACGTCGATGATTCCATTCGCAACGTGGCTGCTGATGGGCTACTATCGGTCCATTCCCGAGGATATGGAATTTGCGGCTATGGTTGATGGAGCAACGCGCTTGCAGGCATTTTGGTACGTGACATTGCCTCTTACCGCTCCCGCGCTATTAGCCGTCACTCTTTTTTCGTTTACGAACGCATGGAAAGAATTTTTGTTTGCCTTTGTTTTTATTACAAAAGAGACGTTGATGACCCTACCCGTTGGATTGGCGCAGACGATCTTTGGCGATATTTATCCATGGGGCATGTTGATGGCCGCATCGCTCGTTATCTCAATCCCCGTAGTAATCTTTTACATGTTTGGTCAACGCTTTATGGTTGCGGGGCTGACCGCCGGAAGTGTGAAGGGCTAATTTGCCCAAAGTTTAAGTCACTCATCGCGTTGAACCTTGGCAAAGACTAGGGTGTCGACAAGCGTTTTGCCATGCGCATCGAATCGTTCTGCCCTGTGGCAAGCCTCGAATGTATATCCTAACCGTCGCGCGATGGCTGCGCTCTTCTCGTTGCGCGCATCGCACTGAATTTCCACGCGGCTTGCGTCTAGCGATGCGAAGGCAAAGCCGGTTAGCGCGGCAACCGCCTCGGTCATATAGCCTCGACCTGTCTGCGAGTTTCGCAACCAGTACCCGATCTCAAACGCCGGAATCTGCCAGTCGATGTCCACAAACCCAACCCGTCCAACGAGCATTTTGGATTCTTTTAGCCAGATCATAAATGGCAACCCTTCGCGCCGTAGGAAATTTAACTGAGCCTTGCGCACATTGACTTCACTATTTTCTAATGTGTGTTCTTCGTGCGCCCATGGGAACCATTGTTGAAACTCGTCGAGCGACTCATTGACTGCCTCGTACATATGCTTGCCTTCTCCGGGTTGTGGACAACGCAGGAGTAACCGCTCTGTTTCGATTGTAGTAGAGATATCTTTGAGAATAGGATCCATTGACAGCACCTCTGGTAGTATGGGCGATCTAACCGCGCTCGACCATCAATCAGCATCCACGAGAACTGATTGAGCCATTGCGAGTCTGCTCTTCATCCGATTAGGCATAGTGTTCCAATAGTAAGGAAAGGTCATTATTGCCACTGCAAGCGCCCAAGCACGACCGCGCAACCATTCAGCATTATTCACTCCTACTTTGACACGAAACGCCTCCCGCGCAGGTGAGTCAAGCAATTCCCATACACCATGTAGGTCGATGCTAGGATCACCCACTCCAAGCCCACCAAAATCAAGCACCGCAGTCAATTGGCCAGTGGTTAGTAGCAAGTTTTCAGCGACAAGATCACCATGATACCATTGATCTGACTCAATTTCAGATGCACCCGGTAATGCTAATGCATTTTTCCATATTAAAAGTACAGCATCTAGATCGAGGTTAAGGCCATCGATAGCTCTGCATTGTTCAATATTATGCTGCATCTGTTTGTCGTAGTCTATGAGAGCGCAGCCTCGGTAGTTGCGTAGTTGAGAATTTGTTGCCGCTACTTGTGGCACATCAATACTGCGAAGAGCCAAAACCACCCTAGCTAATTCATCTGCTAGTTGGGACCGTTTTTCACTGGGTGGCTCATTGGGATAGCATACCTTTGGGTGTTCGCCGTCCAGCCAACGGACAATTGACCATCGTTCGCTATAACCAAAAGCGGGTTCACCACTCCCCACAAATTTTGGCACTGCAACTGGTAGGTGGCTACCAACGATAGGTGTCCAGCGCTCTTCCTTCTCTATTGCTGCACTACCGCCAGGTTGCCGTGGGAGGCGGATTAATAGCCCTTCGCCTAAGCGAAACTGCACGTTCGACGAGCCAGATGCACTAAGTCTACGCAGAGACAGATTTGCGAAGTGTGGAAACTTGTTGTCAACAAGGTTGCGAACAAGCTCTATGTTGATCGGGATTTCGTCTTTGTGCATTTTGTTTTTCATACAAACAATTCTGCTCCCAAGAGGTAGCTAGGAATGAATTCCCAACCTGATACGGAAAACGTGATTTATCACGTTAAAGAGACGGCATCTAACCTGTTTTAACAGGTTTTCCATATCAGACGCAGAATTCATTCTGTGGGCTTACTGAGGATTTTGTCGCACTTGCATTTTACAAGAAGTTATCGAACCTCCGCAATAAAATATAGCTCCTCGAGCTCTCATGTGGTTGACATTGAAACCAGCCATAGTGAATCTCCCATGCCGAGTGCGTCACACTATTCAGGGAGTGATTCGAGCCAGAACCGAGTGGTGAACAGTGCGAGGCACTCTGTCAACCACATGAGCTCCAGTTGAACCTAAAATATTAGACCAAAACAAAATGCTAATTGTAGCGAGTAGATTCTAAACTGTTTAAATAGCAAGCCAAATGCACAAGTGATATAATGTGTCCTTATGTTTGCAAAACTCACAGATCGGCTCACCTTTTCCGGCACCCTTTCCCCACTATTGATTCCAGATTTTCGACGTCTCATGCTCGGCAATGCCCTATGGTGGCACGCGCTTTACATGGAGATGATCGTAATGGGTTGGCTTGTACAAGATCTGACCGGTTCCGCTTGGTCTGTGGCGTTGATTGGCTTCTTTCGCTCTCTGCCCTTTTTGATCACCGGAATCTTTGGTGGGCTACTGACCGACCGCTTTGGGCGTCGTGCCGTAATTATCTCTGCGCAATCGGCTGCACTAATGGCCTATGTGCTGATAGCGCTGCTAATCTGGAGCAATCTATTGGCTTTATGGCATCTTGGTGCATGTTCATTCATATTAGGATTGGCGTGGTCACTGGACTTCCCCGCTCGCCGTGCGTTGATGCCAGATATTGTGGGGAAAGAGAAAACGTTGGATGCCTTACTGGTTGATAGCTTTGGACAGGGTATTATGCGTATTAGCGGACCACTGCTAGCGGGTTGGCTGATTGTTACAGTTGGTGCGGCTGGCTGTTTCGCCGTCGCCGCGCTCATGTCGTTGATTGCATTGGTTGCACTTTGGCAACTTTCGCAACAGCCGATCCCGCGCACCAACCGGGAGGCCAAAGCCCCACCGTGGACGCTGATTGGCCAAGGATTGGGCTATGTGCGCCATAATCAGCCGATCCTTGCGGTGGTGCTTATCACCGTTGTGATGAATCTGCTAATCTTTCCGTACATGTCATTGCTGCCTACCTTTGCAGCCGATGTTTTAAAGAGCGATGCGCTTGGGTTAGGCATGTTGGGGACGGGTACAGGCGCTGGCGCGTTTTTGGGGCTCTATGTAATTAGTCGATTGCGCCGCCTGCACAGCGGTGGGTTGATCTTTGCAGTTGGCACCATTTGTCAATGTACCGGGCTGGCTGTCTTTGCGCTTTCAACCTACTATCCGCTTTCATGGGTGATGCTCTTTTTAGCGGGGATGGGTCAATCCTGTTTTGCGCTGATGCAAAGCTCGATTGTGTTGCTGGCGGCTAGCGATGAAATGCGCAGCCGTGCCATGGGCTCGGTGGTGTTGGCGATTGGAACGGATCCGCTGGGCAAGTTGCAGACTGGTGCATTAGCCGAGCGTTATGGCGCACCCGCTACGCTTGCTGGACAGGCTAGCTTGGCCGCGACGTTAATTATACTGATTGCAGTTGCGTTGCCTGGTTTACGCCGAATGCCGATAGAAACTGCTGCCGAAGTGAGGTAATTCGTAACCAATTTATCTAATAGGAAAATGTCCAAATGATCACCGTTTTACAAAAAAATATATTTATGCTCGCCGCGTTCGTGATCCTCTACACGATTGAATGCCTCTTTCCCTATTTTGAGGATTGGGATGGCAAGGAGAAACACGCGCTGCGCAACGGCGCACTGATCGGGACGAACACGGTGATAGCAAACTTACTCCTTGTACCAGTGGTGGTGTTGGCACTGAACCAGAACTTTGGATTGTTCCACCAAATTGAGTTAAACACCATTGTTGAATTTGCCGCCACCATCCTGCTCGTGGATCTGCTCACCTATGTGCTGCACGTCGCGTTTCACAAGGTGCCATTTTTGTGGCGCTTCCACCGGATGCATCATTCCGATACGCAAATGGATGTGACTACGGGCGCACGCTTTCACATTGGCGAACACGCGATCAGCACCTGCTGCCGTGCATTACTTTTTGCCGCGTTTGGCATGAATGGCTACTTCATTTTGATCTACGAGATGGTCTTTTTGGCCAACGTGCTTTTCCACCACGCCAACCTCACCATATCCGAACAAGCGGATCGGATATTCCGCATCTTCTTCGCTTCGCCCAACATGCATAAGGTCCACCATTCGGATATCCAACCCGAGACAGACTCGAACTATACGAGCCTCTTTTCGTTTTGGGATCGACTCTTTGGCACATACAAAATTGTCGACAATCCTAAACGCATTGTGTATGGGATCAAGGGGATGGAGGATCATCAGTCTTTTGTGGCAATGCAGATGACGCCGTTTCGCAATATTAAGACGAAGTAATGTTTTTTGACTGCAAAGACGCAAAGGTACTCGAAGAAAAGTTGAAAAACAACTACAAAAACTCACACACCTAATTTTTTGGATTACCCTAACGTGATCGAGCTTTCGTAAGGACATGGGGTTGATGAACGGGATTGATGCTACGATGCTGTGAGTTGCTTCCATTAAGGCTAAACCAGAAAAATAATTATACGGATCTTAGCGATTTTCTGGAATAGCTTGTGGTCATACTGTATATTTTATTTTTTGGAATGGCCTAACCTTATCTCTTCACTAACGAATAATATTGCCACGGCACGGCCGGACACGGGACAGCGAATGCAATCATCAGCGTGTTGATAATGTTGCGTCTCGCTGTACCCATGTTCCCACCAATCCCCCATCCCTACTCAACATCCTTAAAATACCGCTCATCCCCAACATTGGCCTGCATTTGATGCAACCGCGACTTTAACCCCTTCACCAACTCCGCATTTGCCGGATCGTTCACAATATTATTCAACTCATACGGATCTGTTGCCAGATCGAAGAGCTCCCACTCTGGTTCGTAGGTGCCTTCGATTGAACCTTCCGTGCTAAGCGCATCCGCATAATAATAGATCAACTTGTACTGCATCGTGCGGATCCCATAGTGGGCGTAGACGTTATGGTGCGTTTTGTGCATCCAATACCGATAGTACATTGCATCGCGCCAATCATCTGGCGTCGAATCCTGCAATAAGGGGCGCAGGCTGCGGCCTTGCATGTCGCCAGGGATGGGCAGCCCGGCTAGATCAAGAAAGAGCTCAGCAAAATCGATGTTGAGAATGATGTCATCATTTACAGACCCCGCCGCAACCTCTTTTGGATAGCGCAAAATAAAGGGCATACGCAGCGATTCTTCGTACATAAAGCGCTTGTCGTACCAGCCATGATCGCCCAAAAAGAAGCCCTGATCCGACGTGTAAATAATCAGCGTATTTTCCGTTAAACCCGCCTCATCCAAATAGTCGAGCACACGACCCACATTATCGTCGATACTAGCAACGACGCGCAGATAATCTTTTATATAGCGCTGATAGCCCCACTTCCGAATTTCGTCCTCAGATAGTTCATGGGGGATTTCGGCCTTGAGATCTTCCGCTGTGCTGTGACGCCCGACGCGCATTTCGGCTGCGGCTGCGGCAGATGCTCGATTCTCGTACTTGTCATAGAGCGTCTCTGGTTCGGGCACATCTTCGTTGAGATACATGTGTGCGTGTTTTTCGTCGGGGTGCCATGGTCGATGGGGCGCTTTGTGATGATAGAGCAGGCAAAATGGCTTGCTTTCATCACGCTGCTTGAGCCAGTCGAGTGACAGGTCGGTGATAATGTCGGTGACATAGCCTTGAATTGTGCGCCGCTCGCCACCATCGGGTCCATTGCCTGATCCTTTGAAGATAAATTCGGGGTTGTGATAGCGCCCTTGGCCAGGGACAACGGCCCAGTCGTCAAAGCCGGTGGGGCAATGATTCGGCCCTTGACCGAGGTGCCACTTGCCATAGATCGCGGTTTGGTAGCCATTGGCTTGCAGCATTTTGGGGAAGGTGGGCAAGCGGTTGTCCATGTGCGTGTCGAGTGTGGTAACGCCGTTGATGTGGTTGTAGGTGCCGGTCAGAATTGCGGCCCGGCTGGGCGTGCAGATCGAGTTGGTGCAGAAACAGTTGTCGAACCGCATACCGCCATCGGCAATACGATCCAAGTTGGGCGTTTGGTTGATACGGCTGCCGTAACAGCTCATGGCGTGCGACGCATGATCGTCGGACATGATGAAGATAATATTGGGCTGGGATGTGCTCATTTTGGTCTCCTGATTTTTGAAGAGTTAACAGATTGACTAATTATCGCATAGAGCAAGACCAACAGAAAAGGCCAAAAATTATCTGGCAGCTAAAACCGTTAATAGGTATAGCAAGTTTTTATCTTTCCGTCTGCGAGAAAAATTGCTTGTTGGTTTAACGCACAGCTTCGTTATATAGTGGCTTTTCCAGTATAATGTAATTACATTTTTTCACCCACACGGATAAACCATGACAACACCATTCGACACGCTCCCCACAATTGCTGGCTACGAATGGCGCACGCCGCAACCCGATGATGCGGCTCCACTTGCCGCGCTCGAAGCTGCCTGCGCCAAAGTCGATGGCAACAAAAGTGTGACAGACGCCGCGACATGGCAGAAGCGGTTAAGCGATGATGCTTTTCGGGAAAAAAATGTCGTTGTCCTCGGCTCGATCGATGGGGATCTCATTCACAATATCGTTGCGGCGGGCCGTCTTTGGTATCAAGAAGAGGCGCACGAGATTCAAGGCTTTCTGGATGGATGGGTACACCCAACGCGTCGCCACCAGCGGATTGGCAGCGCGCTACTTGCATGGCTCGAAGCGCGCTCATGTACCAACATGCGTACACGCTTGATTGAATTGGGCACACCCAATCTGCCGCGCGTTTGTCGTCTTTTGATCTACCATCAAGCGCCGCACGCACTACAACTTTATGCGGATCATGGCTTTACTTTCCAAAATGTCGAAGATGAGCTGCACATTGCTCTCGCCCACCCGCCGACGCTCGAACTGCCCGCGGAACTGACTGTCGAACCTTATCGAGTAGCCAATGCGCTTGACTTTCACGCAGCTTATCTGGACGCCTTCTCGACCCGCACCAGTGATTTATGGAACGAAGAATCGTGGCGGCATCATTTTGCCGATCCGAACGATGGCGAGTTTGTGCCGCGCGTTTCGCTGTTGGCAAAGTTGGGCGATCAGGTTGTAGGGTTTGCGGTTTGTCACAGAGAGGATGATATTAGTGAGGCTGATGGCAATATGGCGGGCAGTATCGACGTGACGCAGTTGGGTGTGGGGGTAAATTTTCGGCAGCGTGGCTATGCTGCCGCAATTTTGGCCGAAACATTACGCCACTGCGCTGCTGCGGGCTATCCGCTGGCAACGATTTCGGTTAACGCCAATAATGCAGGCGCGCGGCGGGTCTACGAGCGGGTGGGCTTTGTGCTGCACGAACGATTTATGACGTTTCGCAAGGCAGTGGATAATTCCCCGGAGAGGATGGCGGGGTAGGGAATGAGAGGGTATTTTGCCTATAGGTTTTGAATCGCAGTAAGAAATTTAGATGCTGTGAGAGTTTGGGTTCCTTATTTGGTTAAGTGTTTCTATAAGTCCTGGATCATCGAGTAAATCTGGATCCGATGTCATCAGGTATGACACTTAACCGCCAACAGCAGTGGCAATTAAGGATGAATCTCGTGGGCCGCGACATATGGGTGCGGTTAGATCGGGTTGAACAAATTCTGATTTTTGAAGAATAAGTTGAATAAATGCGTTTCCTTTTGTAAGTGAAAGATATTACTGAATTTTTGGACGCTCAAGAACAACCTGTAACTCTGTTAATGTTGCCAGTGACATAACAAGCATGATTCTGTTATTCCGCCACAAATTCATTAGTTCCGAACGGCGACCGCCTGCCGCCATGTGCAACAAAATATTTGTGTCGCACAAGACTTTAATCATTGTAACTGTTCACGAACATCATGAACGATCTCAGAAAGTTCATCATCATTTAACTCATCAAGTGATAAATCAGAATTAGTTGAATCCACTAAGTCAAAATATGTATCGAACGCAAATTACCATTCCTGATTTATAGCGTTTTCTATTTCTACTTCCGGCACGATGACTAAAAACGCTTTTGCATTCTTTGGGAGCAAGGCATTATTCAAAATTCGAATAGCACCATTTTCTACCGATACAGGTAAAGTTTGTATTGTCATGATGAGTACCTTTGGATAATGAATCTATAAATTGGACTAAATACTATTTTATCACGAATCGATTGTATATTACGATAGGGCATAATTTTTGGCACAAATGTTCTTTTCTGCTCAATTGTTACGTTAAAATTAGGAGAAACCCCACCATGGCGACACGCTACACACTCGAAACAGAGATTGATGTTCCCCGCGACAAAGTGATCGAATATTTCGACAACCCGGACAACATGCCCAAATGGCAGCCCACCCTCATAAGCTTTGAGCACATGAGCGGAGAACCCGGAAAACCTGGGGCCAAAACCATGCTCAAATACACAATGGGCAAACGCGAGATCGGAAATGGTCGAGACGATTGTGACGCGCAATCTGCCAGATGAATTTACCGGCACGTACGAAGCCAAAGGCGTATGGAACAAAGTGATCAACCACTTCCATGAGAGCAACGGCGGTGCTGGCACGCGCTGGGCCTTCGAGACTGAGTTCCGCTGCACCACGTTGATGCTGAGGCTGATGTCGTTCGTGATGCCGAATATGTTCAAAAAAGCATCGGCCAAAAATATGCAAGATTTTAAAGAATTTGCCGAAGCTGAATATGCAAAGGAACGATAAAGATGAGCAAACTCCCACCATTTAATCCACTTGCGCCAGCTCACTGTCGCGACCCATATCCAGCCTATCGGCACTATCGTTTGGTTGATCCCGTCCACTGCGCAACAGGAAATAGTGCTGCTGAAAACAATTCGTGGTATCTTTTTCGCCACGCCGACAATATGGCTCTTTTGCGCGACAGCCGAGCGGGAGTAGACTCTGCTACACCAACGAAATCCCCAGAATTTGCACCAGAACTGCCCGTTATGGATATGCGCTCGCCCTACGAAATTATGGCGACGAACATGATGCTGCTGCGCGATCCACCCGACCACACGCGGTTACGCACGTTGGTGGGCAAAGCTTTTACGCCGCGCACAATTGCCAATTTGGATACGCGCATCCACAGCGTGACCGACTATTTGCTTGATCAGGTGGCGGACCAGAGGAAGATGGATATGATTGCGGATCTGGCCTTTCCGCTGCCCATGATTATCATTGCTGAATTGTTGGGGATTCCGTCCACAGATCGGGATCTGATGCGGACTTGGTCTGTGACTTTTTCGACTGCGCTAGATCGAGTGCGCGAGGAAGATGCTGAACGAGTTTTCACTGCAGCCAACATCTCGGCTATGGAATTTACGAGCTACTTTGAGGACCTTATTAATGAGCGACGACGTGCGCCCGAAGAAGATCTGATTAGTGGGCTATTGGCGGCCCACGATGCAGGGGATCGACTGGATACGGAAGAGCTGGTCTCGATGAGTTTTCTGCTGCTGGCTGCGGGGCACGAAACAACGGTTAACTTGATTGGGAACGGTACGCTGGCGCTGCTGCAAAACCAGGATCAGCTTGACTTGCTGATTCAACAGCCAGAATTAATGGCGTCGGCGGTTGATGAGTTTTTGCGCTATGATGCGCCCGTGCAGTTGACCGACCGAACTATATTTGAGGATATCAAACTAAATGGGGTATTGATCCGCAAGGGAGATTGGGTTACGTGCTTGCTGGGTGCGGCCAACCGCGATCCGGCTGTTTTTGCCGAGCCGGACAGGCTGGATGTGCAGCGCGCGAATGGCAATAACCATTTGGCCTTCAGCAGCGGGATCCACTATTGCCTTGGCGCGCCGCTGGCAAAGTTAGAAGGTAAGATCGCGTTTGGTCGACTGCTGGAGCGGATGCCCGATTTGGAGTTGGCCGTACCAGCGGCCGATCTTACGTGGCGTGATGGGGTTGTTTTTCATGGGGTGGATGCGTTGCCTGTGAAGTTTTAGGGAATATGTTCGGTCCCCGAGATTCTACTGACCGAGACTGTACCACAAAATGTGTAAATAACTCTGTCTGCTTGAGCAATCTAACGCCATTTACACACAATTTGGGACAGTCTCCACTCACCCGTCGCGCCGCATGAGGCTAAAGCTTTGTGCCGTGGGACCAATGAGCGGCTGGGACGCCAAGAAAAGGGCCATAGGTGCGACTTTGTCGGGTGTTTTGACCCACTCTCCGTCGATTGAAAAGACTGAATCTTCCCACTTGAACTCTTCGTCCTGAATCGAGGTATTGACCGGGCCGGGGACTAGCTCGTTGACGCTGATTTTGTCGGGCCACAGTTCTTGGCCGAGGACGCGTGTCAGCATCCACAAGCCCGCTTTGGAGCAGCAGTAGGCGGCACTATTTTTACGCCCGTTGTGGCCCATGCCCGAGCCGATCATGATGATTTTACCGCCGCCACGCGCCCGCAGCGCCGGAATGGCGGCTTGGACGGTGTTATATGCGCCGGTTAGGTTGATGTCGAGCGTCCCCTGCCAATCCGCTAGGTTACTTTCTGCCACCGAGTTCCGATCCAAGTTGACGCCCGCGTTGACTACTAAAATATCTACACCGCCGAAGTGCTCTTGCGTGGCTGCAACCATCTGGCGCATGGTGTCGGGCTGCGTCACGTCTGCCTGCACGGCCAACCCGATGCCGCCACTTGCCTCGATTTGGCCGACCGTCTCGTCGATTTCGAGTTGGGTGCGGGCTGCACAGCAAACTGCGGCTCCGGCCTGCGCATAGGCTAAAGCTATGGCTCGACCGATCCCGCGTCCTGCACCGGTAACGATGGCAACTTTATTTTTTAAAAGAAGAGTTGTGTGATCTGTAGTTTTCATGATTCCTCGATTTTTGCTTTCCTATTGCGCCATTTCATAAAAATTTGGAAAATTCCCCGTCATCACAAGCATAGAAAAGAGCCGCCACGCATCGTTATAATATTCGGGTGGATTGTGCGGGGTGGCGAGTGTTTTATTGTAGGCCGACTGTTTGTCTTCGCGTATCGAGCCATCAGCCACGCCACAGCTGATCGTTTCGAGCGTTGGTGCTGCATAGACGGCTGATGCGGCATTAGCGATGAAGAAGGTGTAGGGACCACCGCCGGTGATTTCCCCGTCCATGCTCTGTTCCCCAATTCTATCGAAGCCCGCATTGGCAAAAAAGCTGCCGATTTCGGTCATAGTTTCTGCGGCCTCTGCGCGCTCGTACCAAAGCTGATCGACCGCCACGCGCCACGCAAAACGGGCCGCGTCATAGCTCCACCACGAATAGCTCTTCTCCTGCCACGGAACAAGCTGTGCATCGCCATTGTAGTTGATCCAGCCCGGCACAAGCCCCGAGCAGTTATCGGGCTTTGCTTGAACGAGATCGGTCAACTCGTATTGACGATCAATCACGTCATACCAGCCTGCATTGTCCGTGAATTTGGCGAACACCTCGAAGTAGCCAGGTGCAAAGTACGAAAGGTTGACGATGCCGTCGCTGTAGGAATCACTTACATTCCACGTGCCACCGGGGATCAATTCGTACCCCTGATTATTGGTTAACCCGACATCCGGCCCGGGTTTGTCGACCTCGCGCGCCCACATGGCGTTGATCAATCTTGTCGCTTGTTGGCAGTAGTCGATCTGCTGCGGACTGGCCGCCCACGCCGCCACCTCTACTTTGATACAGGCGTTGACCAACGCGATTGCCATATCTGCTTCGGCGTCGGTCGCGGCTCCTTTGCCCTCTAGCTCCCCCGGGTTGCCGATCCACCAGTGCATCAGGCCATACTCATCGAGATGATCAGATGCAAAGAGCCACAATCCTTCAAATGTATCCTGCTCATCAAATATGGTGGCAAAAAGCATTCCGTAGGCAATCCCTTCGGATACGCTGCTCTCTTTGTTGACGCCGCCCATCACGCGCAGTCGATCCGCACCGCCGCTATTTTCGCTGGTGATTGTCGTGCTCTTCCACTGCTGCCACGCTTCGTCTAGATCCGCTTGATCGAACGCAATTTCGCTGCCTTGATTGTAGGGCCAATTATATGGATCTTGCGTGGGTGCGCTTTTGCGCTGGTCTCTGTTAGGATTCGAACAGGCACCTAGAATAGATAGTAGGGTTAGTAGAGATATATAGAAATGAATGTGGTTACGCATGTTTTCTCTTGGATAAATGTAGATGGATAATGATGGAAGAGTATTTTTTGGCAAAATCAAAGTATATCATGCAGTATGAATAGAAAATAGTTGGGCCATTTCAAACTGGGAAGGTTCTCTGATGAAACCTGCGGTTAATTGTTTTTGAGATTCACTACTGGACATTTTCGCCAAAAAGGAAAAATCCGCTCTTGTTGTCATGCCCAATAACAGCACCCGGGCATCCATATTGCTGAGTATCCATGGATTTCCGCTACCCTGCCCTCGAGTGTTTGAATCGAGGGTGCGAGAATAATAATGAAGTATCCATATTTTCAAAAATGTTCAGTAGTGAATTCGGAGATTAGTTTTAAAAACCACTTATTCTGACAGAACTAGAAAAATTATACTTATCAGCACCAGCATACAATACTTGTGCTGGTGCAAAATCTATTAAGCAAAGAGCATAAACGAATGGTAAACACAGAGAAAAAAATTGGCTATCTAGAACTGGTGCGCAACAATGCAAACTTTCGTAATCTCTGGTTTGGGCAGATTGTTAGCCTACTAGGTGATTGGTTCAATCTAATTGCATCGGCAGCGTTAATCGCACAGTTAACCGGATCAATGAGCGCGGTTGGCATACTCTTTTTATTGCGTTCGTTGACGCCATTTTTCGTCAGTCTTTTTGCGGGGGTGGCGGTTGATCGCTATAACCGTAAATGGTTGCTGATAGGGGCCGACATTGTACGTGGACTAACGGTGCTCTGCTTCTTTTTAGTGCGCGATGCGAATGACATCTGGCTGCTTTATCTGTTGATTTCGATTCAGAGCGGCATCAGTGGACTCTTCTTTCCGGCACGCAACGCGATTTTGCCGGACTTAACGAGTGAGCATGAACTTGGGACTGCAAACGCGTTGAGCGGCACAACTTGGTCGACTATGCTGTCGTTGGGCGCAGCTTTGGGTGGGTTAGTCTCTGGATTGTTTGGGGTCTATGTTGCATTTGGCGTCGATGCGTTGACTTACTTTGTTTCGGCTTACTTTTTATGGTCGATCCACTATGTGAAGCCAAAGCAAGAAGATGAGGATGTCGACGGATTTAGCCTGAGCCAGATTCTGATAGACTATGTGGATGGGATCAAATTCTTGCTGGCGCACCACAACGTTTTGGTAATTGCATTGCAGAAGACGGCAATTTCATTGATCGCTTTTGTGCCATTTGAGTTGATTTATGTGATGCTCTCGGAAGAGCGTTTTCGATATGGCGAAGGGGGTGGCTTGGGGCTAGGATTGATGTATGCAATGGTGGGGCTTGGATCGGGCATTGGTCCACTTTTTGCACGCTATATTGTGGGCGATGTGGATCATTCTGTGCGGCGGGCCATTGCTGTTGCATATGTAATTACGCTGGTTGGTATTGCCATTGCAGCACCCGTGATTAGCTTTCCCATCTTCTTATTTGGCACCTTTTTGCGTGCTTTTGGCAACGGCGTTATTTGGGTCTTTTCGACACAGTTACTCTTACAAACTTTGCCCGATAAGGTGCGAGGCCGCGTGATGGGAACTGAGTATGCACTGTTTACAATCGCCAGCGCACTGGCGGCGGTGGTTGCGGCCTGGGGATTGGATTTAGCTGGTTCGGCCACACCGATTCTGTGGATTATGGCAGGGTTATGGCTGCTGCCGACAGCGTTTTGGATCTGGTGGAATCTCGGGCAGAAAGAGTCGACCTCTATAAAAATTAAAGGCAGGAGCGTAAGATGATTAAAGCGGTAATTTTTGATGTGGGTGGCGTGTTGGTGCGGACCGAGAATCCAAGCTGTCGACTGGCACTAGAAGCGAAACACAACCTAAGCGCAGGCGAGGCCGAGTATTTAGTCTTCAACAGCGAGATGGGGCGTAAGGCACAACATGGGGAGATTACAACTGCTGAACTGTGGGCGTGGCTGGCCGATCATCTTTCTTTGGATGCGGATCAACTCGCCGACTTTCAAGCGCAATTTTTCGCCGGTGATCAACTGGATCGGGGAATGGTCGAGTTTGTACACAAATTACAGCACATCTATCAAACCGCGATTATTAGCAATGCAGCAGATAACTTGCTAGAGAATATAACTGATATCTACCCAATGGCTTCTGCCTTCGGGTTAATTGTTGGGTCGGCTTATGAGGGAATTATGAAGCCGGATCCAACGATTTTTATGCGGACGCTTGAACGGCTCGATCGGCAACCGAATGAAGCGGTTTTTATTGATGATTTTCTACATAACATAGAGGCTGCGCGGTCGCTCGGCATGGAGGCAATCCACTTTCAACCAAGTACTGATTTACCGCAGGAGTTAGCTGACTTGGGTGTGGTTGTTTGACGAAGTTGTGCCTTAAACCCACAAGTTAGATTGGACCCGTATAGTTTTGTAAAAAGGTATGTATGCCAGTTGAGTGCAAACGAAGCAAATTCTGTATCCATCGCTGTACGAAGTAGAAACGTAGCTGGTCGCACCTTTCAACTTCTCTACTCTGCAACCGTTTCTGAGTAGATCTGCTGCATATGGCCCACAATTGTTTCCCACCCAAAATTGCGTGCGTAAGCATGAGCCTGCTCGCCCAACTGCTCGCGAAATGTGGAATTGATTAACAGTTCGAAAAGGCGCGATGCCAACGTTTCTGCATCGTGCGGCGGAATATGAAAACCCGTTTCGCCATGGGCGACAAGATGCGCTAGCCCACCAACTTCCGAAGCTATCACGGCTCGTCCCATCGCCATCGCTTCGAGCGCCACCATGCCAAAGCTTTCGTAGTGCGAGGGCATGACCACTACATCTGCCGCTGCGTAATAATCGGGCAGCAACTCGTGATCCTTCGCCCCGATAAATGCAACAACGTTACATAATTCAAGTTCGCAGCGCAACTCCTGTAGGCGCGCCATCTCTTGGTCAAGCGTATCTGCATGGGGATCGCCACCAATGATTGTGATGGTGAGCTGAGGCAGTAAATTGGCGTGACGGGCTTTGAGCAATGCAGCTGCTTGAAGCAATGTATCGATCCCTTTAAGCCGTTCGATACGACCCGCAAAAAGAATATTCTGTGCCGCAGCGGGGATGGTCAACCGAGCACGCGCCTCGCGCTGCGCAATTGGCTGAAAATGGGCTAAATCCACGCCAGGCGGCAAAATCTGGATTTTGCTGGGATCGGCACCGTAACAGTCGGTCAACTGTCTTTTTTCTGACGGAGTCGCCGCAATGATAATGTCCACCGCATCGACCACAACTTTTTCGCCATCCAGACGCTCCTGCGGCGCACGATCTTTTTCGGCCAGCGCGATTTGGTTCTTCATTTCGCCCAGTGTGTGAAACATATGCACAATGGGGATCTGCTGCCACTGCTCTTCATGTTGTTCGCGCAGCTGAATCGCCACCAATCCCGAAATCCAATAGTGGCTATGAATGAGATTGTAGGCAATGCTCTCGGCGCGGGCGAATGCAATCACCCCTTGGGTAAATTCATCAATATAAAGACTCACCTCGGCTGTGGGGATTGGTGTCTCTGGTCCGGCTGCAATATGGATCACGCGACCGCCAAAGCCGATATCGTGCTTCACGGTTGGTTGACACGCATCCTGCGAGCGCGTGAAGACATCGACCTGTACACCTTGTTGCCCTAAGGCACGCGCAACGTCGCGCACGTAAACATTCATGCCGCCCGTCTTTTTGCCACCCATCAGCGCCAATGGACAGGTATGCACGCTCAAAATTGCGACTCGTTTGATCGGTGAGGTGGCTGCTTCCGTAGCCTTATACCCTCTTGATGAGTAGCCCGCCGACCACGTGTGCCGCCAATCTAACTTGTCTATTGTCGATACATCTTCTTGTGTGGCAGCGGAATGGTGAATTGTTGGGCTGTGAATGCCTGCAATCAGGGGTTGAGGGGGAGGAAATTCAGTTTTCTGTGGTTGAGGAACGGTCGAGTTTGTTTGTGAACACTCGGTGGCTTCATCTTCGCTAACTGATTGATTTGTCAACAACTTTCTCCTGAGATTATATGGGGTGTGTTGCGCGTTAGTATATAATTTTGGTGGAGAAAGGTATATAAGCTAGGTTCTATTGTTATACTCAAAAAAGGGCCAGCGAATCTTGATCCGCTGGCCCTTTTTTTTTAGACAATTTTACTTACAACAGTTACCGCACGACGTCGGTCAGATCTTCTACCACAATGTCTGATGAACCGTTATACCCTGCCGTGCTGCTGGCTGCCCCAAGCACGTCGGCAATGCGGCGGTTCATGTCCGTGTCGATCGCGCTCGGATGCACCGCTGAAATGGGGCCATCTTGTGCTGGTCGGCCAGTGATGACGGTGATTTCATCCACTGGGAAGAGATCCATCGTGCCCGCGAACTGATCAACGATGCTGCCAAATTTCTCGATGATGTAGGCATTGATACCCTGATCGCCACCATCTTTCAAAATCTGAATCGTGCGGGCCATCTGATCCAACTCGGATTGTGTCTCACCACGAATCATCGAAACGTTGGCCTGCGCATTCTCGATCAGTTTCTGACGGGTCGCGCTGGCAGGGATAATCATGTTGGCTTTCAACTGCGCCTTGACCATCTCGACACGCTGCTTCTCGGCCTCGATCCGTGCCTGTACACCGGCCACTTCAGACTCGGCGTTACTGGTTGCTTCTTGTATTCCTACCGCCCGTCGCTGATTTTCTTCGGCGACAAGCACTCGTGTATCCGCTTCGATGCGAGCCTTTTCATTCTGCAAGCTCTGAATAGACACCTCAGCACGGCGTGCTTCCTGCTGCTCGCTCGATTCGGCAATTGCGCCTGCCTTGGCCTCGCGTGATTGTGATTCGGCGTTGGCTGTCTGCACCCGTTTGAGCAGCGCAATATAAAGGTCTGGCTCTTCTACCCCATCTAATCTGTGATCATCAACATCGGCAATATTCATGGTCGTAATTTCGAGGCCGATGCCTTCCAAGTCACTTTTACAGACCATAATCATATTCTGGATCAGGCGCTCTTTGTGGCTCATCACCTCTTCGGGGGTCATGGCCGCAATTGAATCGCGCAGGTGACCTTCGATGATCGAAATCGCAATCGCCTGCAACTCTTCCCAATCTGTGGTTAGGTGCAAAATGCGTTTCACGGCATTGACTAAACCTCTTTCAGATTTTGCAACGGCAAAACTGACTGTCGCCCGTACTGTTAACGGCACAATCCCTTTGGCGATGGCCGACTCGACTACCGCTGTGTTGGTTTGCGGTGTCAGATCCATGGTGTTAAAGCGATTGATCAGCGGCAGGATAAAGACACGTCCACCGCGATACATACGGAAGCCACGACCTTTGCCATGTACAACAGCGAGTTGGCTGGGCGGTACAAGCTTGAGCTTCGAAACTATATTAAAGATCAATGTCAGAATAATCAAAACAAGTAGTGTTGCTAAAAATACACCCATATTTATGCATCCTTTCCGTTTGTGGCGCTGGCTAAAATTGCGTTAGAAGCTGTTCGTGGGGCTGACCCCTTCGCTGCACCCGACATCAAATCTTTGATATCGATGCCAAATCCTTCTTCTAGTTGATTTAAGAAGTGAACCATTGCTGCTGGACCGCGATTAACTGTATTGTTAAAGCCATCGTCTTCATCCATTACAACAAGGTTTGAGATAGCTGTTTTGCCTGCACTATTCTGATAAGCTGAGAAGAGCTGTGGTAGTTGCTCGATAAAGAGCGCAACCTTGCCAATGTCGCCAGATTGGTTAAGCAATTTAACCTTCTGTTCAAGCAGATCATTGTGCGCTGCACGTATCAGCCGGGCTGCTTCAGCCTCGCCACCGGCAATGATTCCTGCGGCTTCTCTTTCTGCTTCGGCAACACTTGTTACCTCGGACATATTCTTTAATTCCTGTAGCTCGATCTTCATCTCTTCGATATTACGCTGCCCTTCGCTCTCTGCTTCAGAGATAGCGCTGTCTGCCTCTAATCGCGCTCGGCTAATCTTGGCATCGCACTCGCGGCGGAAGACCTCCACCTTTTGGCGAACTTCTAGAATCCGCTCATTCGCCTGGCTATGAGATACTTCCATGCGTCGCTTTGAATCGGATTCAGCCCGATCGGCTATTGCTTGCAGCCGAGCTTCTTCGATCTCGACATCTTTGCGTTTGCCCGACAGCGTCTTATTGGCAAGATTCGCAATATAGCTCGACGTGTCCCAAATACGCTGTAGCGATACGGAGACAACTTCGATACCAAAGGTGCTTAGATCCTGCTGACAATCTTCGAGCAGCACCTGACGGAAGATCGCTCGCTCACCTTCTGCATCGGTCATAATGCGACCTCCGCTATTCGCTGTAAGGTTAAAATCGCTATCTGCTTCCGTATCAACTTGGGCTAGACTTGTGTTAAATGCCTCGCCTGCAATTTGAACTAGTTCGACATCATCCACGCCATCCACACTATCGACCATGCCCATTGCTTGTAGCGGCGTAGTTTTGTTCAGCGCCGCACGAAAGTTACCAATCATCGTCTCGCGGATCTGCTCTTGAATCTGTGGGCGAGATTTGCCCAAAAGCTGTTGTACCGCACTATAGAGCAACTCTTCGTTCTGATCATCGATACAGACACAAGCGGTTGCATCGGCACCAACGTTAATGCCGTTGGCCGAGTTTACGCCTTCGATGCGCACATCGATCGGGATAATGGTTAGATCGACATGCTGTACGCTCTGAATAAAGGGAATAACAAAGGTCCAGCCGCCTTTTTGCAAACGGAACCCGTATTTGCGCCCGTTTACCTCGGTCGATGTACCACCCGTGACGACCAAAATCTGGTTCGATGGGCAGACTCGAATGAGTGACCTGAGTAAGCCAACGATGATGAGAAAAAGGACAATTGCGGCTATGCCGCCAAATATGCCTTCGAACATACTTTTACCTCCATGATAAAAATTTAATGAATATTGGGGGACCTATTCAAGCGAGGGTTCTCGCCATGGGTGAGGCCCTTAAATGAGAACGGCTTGTTGTAGTTCTGTCCCACCCGCCGGTTGAGTGCCCACGGCTGTTTACAAATGTATCGAAACCAAGGCGGCACTGAACTACAACTTTTTGGAATTAGCGTGAACGAATCTGCAACAATTGGCTACCCATTGTAACAAATGCAGTGATCATACGGATGATGACAAGTAACAGAATAATTGGCACCACATAAGTAAGAAGATCTGGCGCTTCCGATGTAAATATTTGGTCATTCATCGTAAATGTCATGTCAAAACCAGATTGTGATAGATGCTGAAGCAATACAATCGATGATGGTCCATTAAAGAGCGCTTCAATATGTAAATGAGCCAGCCACCAAACATAACGGCAACAAATATCAGGATAATTCCTGCGATTTTGGCGATGCCAAAACTGTTTGTAAAGTCGCGAACGATAGTGCTATCGCTAGTATCGTTCATAATTAATACTCCTTAAAATGTAAAGTAGAAGAGGCTAATAAGAGGGGGACTATTTTCGTAACTATTCAGCCCCCCCTTGGTTTTGATAGAGCCGCTACGCTACCAAGGCCAGATAGAGCCCTGACTCACTCAACCGACGAAGGGACTGAACGGTTACCATTTTTACGCCACGTAAACGCATTCATCTGTCACCCGTGTAACGTGTACCACATCGCCTCGTTTAAACTCTTGCCCGGGCGTAGATGAAAGCGCATACTGCTCCAAAACGCTCATACCGGTTTTGATGCGCACTTTGCCCATAGTCGAATCGGTCAGCGCAATGGTCACGATTGCCTCTTCGCGCAGCAGATCTTGCTTCGTAACCGATGAATCTGTATTGCTGTTTTGAAAGCGGAAGAACCACTGGGCAAGCGTTAAAGAAATCGCTCCCGCCAAAATCGCCCACGCCAAACTAATGAGTGGTGATCGTTCGGTGGTCATGGCCATCCAGCCGGTTGGACCAAAGCCGAGGCAGAAGTAGACGGTTAAGCGTAAGTACGAGAGAATTTGGAGCACGCGGTATCCGGCAACTGAGTCCATCTCGCCGAGGTGCCCAGCGTGCGTGCCTTTGGATGTGTCGGTATGTTCAAAGCCAGTGCCTTCCAGATCCACGCCTGCACCAGCGCCATCGTCCGCACTCAGGTCTATGCTGCCGTCGCCGTCAAAGTCGAAGCCGGCGTCGAAGTCGACACCACCAATGCCACCTGCATCGGAATCTGCATCGCCAAGACTAGCGCCATCAAAATCGCCAGCATCAAGGTCACCGCTACTATAATCACCGCTGTCAGCATCGGAGTTGTCTTCTCCCAAAATGCCAAGAAAGTCGAGACTGACGATGCCGATTGAGAAGATTGCAGAGGCGATATAGAGCGATTGCATTGCGCCGCTATTGATTAGATTGGATGAGATCGATGCGGCAAGAATTGCCAGAACAATGGCTAAAAATATATAGAATGTTCGTCTTGCTTTTGTCATGAAAATCCTCGCGTTGTCTGTTACACTAACTCTGCTGACCTAAAAAGGCGTGCGGCCAGAGTCTAAAAAGAGTTGGGTTGCTTTGTTCTCGTAGAGCCGAATTTCGTTTGCTTTTAAGGTGCAGCCGCTGCATACTTGTGGTTGATTTAATTCTGGGCAACCGTCGCAGGCACTGGCTTTGCGCGCTTTGCGGCTGTTGGAATAAAGGTACCATGCGGCTAGCCCGCCAGCGGCTGTTGCTGCACCGATAAATAGATTGCCCATTAAGACAAGGCAGATCCATAGTGGGATGCTGGCTCCAAGCGAAAACCGGAGCAGATCGCGTATGGATCGAGGCCACTGTTTATAGAAAAGTGGTGCGGATGAGAGCAGCGTGACTAAAAGTAATTGTGGCGCAACGGTGGCAATATTGGTTCGCAATGCTGGTAAAAGTAGGATGGTGGCGCTAGCAATTGCCATGCCCGTCCACAGAAATGTGCAGCTTCGGCAGAGATGCATGTTGCCGACAGTTAGCACATCTTCCGAGAATCTATCGCAGAGTGGTTTGTGCGCCCAGCGAAAGCGATAGGAGTGCCGCAGCCACAGCCATTTGAGCTTCCAGTTGTATAGTGGTGAACGAAGTGTGAACATGTAGTATATCCTATTTATAGGTTTCTGTTAACCGCTAGCGATAATTAGGGCAATCGCGTTTTTGTGGACTAGGCTGGAATTTTCAGCCTGCTATGAGAAATCTGCTAAAGATCAGGTTGAAAAATCGTGGGTCTTACTGCAAGCAACCGAGCTTCAGGGGGCAGTTTCGACCAGAGAATGTATGTGGGCTTGTAGGGTCACCGATGATATGCGTGATACTTTAATTGACTCTATAATGAGGTCAAATCTGTCAGCTCTGTGGACTTCGGCCAAGACTGGCATGATGAGGAATTCCTGAGACTAGATCGGGGGAGGGCTGTCCAGCCTCAGGAATTCTATTATCGGCTCTAAAATCGTTCGCTCCCTCTAACGGTTTCGTAACATTTCCTGAATCTCTGCCAGAACATTTCCAATCGCACCTTGTGGTACGTAATTAATAATCGGCTTGATGAAGACAGCCGTTCCGTGGGCCACAACTTGAGATGCGCCTTGGGCTGCACCGCTTAGCTCGAACGAGACGTTGATCACACCATTTGCGCCCTGCCGTTTTGCCATCTGCAACATTAGGTCTACTGCTCGCTGGCGTGATTCGTTGCCAAGCTGCGAGTATGACGCAAGCTCGCCACCGACCATCTGTTTACAGCCCATTGCACAATCTTGGCCCATATCTTTGGCCCGAACGGAGATGCCCCAAACCATGCCCATGTACTGCATAATTTCGTAGCCATCAAAGCCTTCTGCGCCAGTCATAATAATGCGGTCACCAATATCGGGGCGGGTTCCAGCTAATAGATCTTTGCGTAATTTACTCATAAAATTTCCTCCGGGGAATAACTTGAAATCTCTTTACTTTGTTATTTGCTAATTTATTGAACGCTGCATGGACGGATAAACGTGACAAAGGAGAGAAAAACCTACGAGGGAGTTAAGATTTTTCTGGTCTCTGTACTAAAGCGACGTAAGCATCTACTCGTCTATGGCAGTTGGCTGTACGGTTAACGATGCTCCACACATGTTGCACTGCGCTGCATTCATGTACTCCATTTTTTCAAACTTTTCGCCACACTCTCGGCAAATATATGAGTTGCGTGATGCAACGGCAAAGATGTAAAAGAGTACGCCTGATACAATTAATAAAGGTAAAAAGAATAGAAATAATAATAAGGACATGATTCTACCTCTGTCTCCTAACGTGCAGATTGCCTCTTGTGCAAGCTTAGCGCCTAGCGCTTCTAAAATTAGAATGCTAAAACTTAACAGATAGAGTGCGCTCTATTCTCGCCTAATGAACTATTCAATTAGTTTGTGAAAGAAGGGTGGTGAACTGCGTAAGTTGATTGTGCGATGAACTTTACGAACAACTTTACGAACAACCTGACTATATCGTAAGTCAATTAATATTGCGGAACATGACGCTAGTCAGGACGTCGTCAGGACGGGAAAACGACACGAACCTGACAATTGGACATTTTGGACTGTAAGGTTCGTTTGGTATACTCGAATTTGGCTTCTCGACTGGCGACGCAATCTGTTTGAATTGTTGTGGGGTATACCACAGGGGAGAGAGGACAAACATTTTTTATCAGTCGAGCGCCTGGGCTGGCAGTTGAACATGTTCATGCAAATTGTGCATGAGCGTTGTTTAGCTGCTTTTTTTGTTGAACCTTCAATGGAGAGAAAAATGTCCCGATTACGTGCATTGCTTTCGGTTTCCGACAAAAGCGGGCTGATTGAGTTTGCTCGCCAGTTGAACGGTGCTGGTGTGGAGTTGATTGCAACTGGAGGCAGTGCCAAACAGATTGCCGACGCTGGCATTTCCGTAAGGTCAGTTGAATCATTGACCGGCTTCCCCGAAATTTTGGGGGGGCGCGTCAAAACATTACATCCAGCGGTCCACGGTGGCATTCTTGCGCGGCGAACGGCTGAACATTTGGCTGAATTAGACGAGCATGATTTGGCACCGATAGATTTAGTTGTGGTCAACCTCTACCCATTTCAGCAGACTGTGGCCCAAGCAGACATTACGTTGGCTGACGCAATCGAGCAGATCGACATTGGTGGCGTCGCGTTATTGCGTGCTGCGGCCAAGAATCACGAATCGGTCAGCGTGATCTGCGATCCGCGGGACTATGCTGAGGTGGCAAGTGCGCTATCTGCTGGCGAAATCAGCGGGGAACTGCGACAGCGGCTGGCGCTTAAGGCGTTTCAGCACACCGCTGCATATGACGGTGCAATCTCTGCCTATCTGGCTAAGCAAATCGATCCAGCAAATGAGGCTGAGTCGACGCTGCCCGAGACAATCAACTTAAAGTTGGTGCAGGTGCAGCAAAATCGCTATGGGGAAAATCCGCACCAGCAGGGTGGTCTTTATGCTATTGCGGATGATATGGCAAATGGTAGTGTGCAGCCTGCGTTCGAACAACTTCACGGCAAGGAGATGAGCTACAACAACTGGCTAGATTTGGATGGGAGCTGGCTTTCGGCGCAGGATTTTGCCGACCCCACCGTTTCGATTGTGAAGCACGGCAATCCATGCGGGCTGGCAAGTGGCAAAACATTGGCTGATGCGTATCAAAAAGCGCTGGCGTCGGATCCGGTGAGCGCTTTTGGCAGCATTGTTTCCGTCAATCGTCCGCTAGATCGAGAGACCGCGGAAATGTTATCCGAGCTCTTTGTCGAAGTGATTGCTGCAACCGACTATGAGGCCGACGCGCTGGAACTGTTAAAGAAGAAGAAGAATCTGCGCTTATTGCAGGCGAATCCGATCATCGCTCAGAAACTAACGCTACGCACCATTTATGGTGGTCTACTTGTGCAGGAGTTGGATCAAAGCCAAGCAGACATGGATCCATCGACGTGGCGGGTTGCCAGCAAGAAAGAGCCGCTGCCCGAACAGCTAGCGGACATGGTGTTTGCGTGGCGCGTGGCGCGCCATGTGAAGAGCAATGCGATTATCTTTGCAAGAAATCAGGCAACCGTGGGGATCGGTGCTGGGCAGATGAGCCGCATCGATTCGGTGATGCTGGCGGGGCATAAAGCTGGCAAACGGGCAGCTGGATCGGTTATGGCGTCCGATGCATTTTTTCCATTCGCCGATGGGATCGAAGCCGCTGCCAAATACGGGATTGTCGCGCTGGTGCAGCCGGGCGGCTCGGTGCGCGATGATGAGGTGATCGCGGCGGCCGATCGACTAGGGCTGGTGATGGCCTTTACGGGAACACGGCATTTTAAGCACTAAGCGTCCCGCAGAATTCATTCATAGCTGACCCCACAATACTTCATGGAACCAAAATAAGTATATGTGGAGAAAGCGTTCTCTTACGCCGCAGCTTTTGGGGATAGAAAACGCCTTCTCCACAGTTTATGGACATCTGTTTTTTTTGGAATGACCTAGTGCTTTATCTAGCCTAAGAAATGGGATTATTCCCATTGTGATAACCCTAATTCTTAGCATGGACGATGCACTAGCTTGACAAAGCTAGAATCAAAAAAGGACGCGGATGAGCGCTAATGAAAAATATTGTTGCCCCAAAAGTTTATGGCTCTTTGGGATCTCATGTGGTTGACAATGCTATCAATCAGCGTGGGTCCTCCATGTTGAGTGCATCGCACTGTTCACAAGTAGATTCTAGGTCGAATCACTCTCCGAACAGTGCGATGCACTCTGTCAACCACATAAGATCCGGTTGAACCAAGTTTATTTGCCCGATTCCCTTTGATAATTCACCACTTACCAACGACAAAGAAGCTAAAGAATCAGAGGTATTGAATCTATCGAGAAACGTACGGAAAATATGTCGCTTGAATCGGTACCCGCTTTGATGTGAAGGCAACCAATGTTGTCGAACTGTCTACACCAACCGCTTCTATCCAGTAATAGTTGTATCCTAGCGAGCTATTGTCTGATTCGCCTGCTTGCTCGGCTGTTGCAATATATTGATAGTTATAAGTTGACAGGGACGATTTGATGTTGCTGTCACCTTGGTTAGTCACCTTGGCTTGAGTAGTGGGGATAAGTGAATCATTGATGCGTTGTGCATTTGCGCGCGAATCGGTCTTTCCGCCCCACAGAATGTATCCTCGAACATTTTCTTCATTATACAACGCCCACTTAACATTTACTTGACCGACACCATCTGCTGCCAACCAATCGGTCGTATTCGGGTTGATACTTGCATCGATGCTGCACAAAGAAACAACTGCGCCACCGTTGCTTTCTGGTGTCGATGCGAGCGCTACCTCTGTTGGGCTAAAGGCTGTGGTTGCTACAGTAAGAGACGTCACCCAGCTTAATGGATCATCTCCATAGGCTGATGGCGTTACTCGCTGTAAAATAGCTTTTGAATTTTTTCTAAGATCGGGCCAGGGTGCATTTTGTTTATAACGAACGCTATCTACTGGAAAATATGGTCGTGCGCCACTTTCTGGCTTGGTTCCAGGTCTTAACAAAATAAATTCGCCTGCGTTTTCTGGTAGATCCGTCACATAAGGACCGATAACCCGTGGCGCGTTTTGGCGCGATCCATTTTGCATTGCTTGTACCTGTGCCTGAATTAATTCCGATGCGCAGAATTCTGTTGGCGCAGTTGGCACAAGATAAATGCTCTCTCCTGGCTGCAACGTAAGCCCGGCGGGAAAGTCGAACATGAGACCCTCTAATTTCCATCGATCTTCTGCATGGCCTGGATCGTACAAATTGACTGGGTTTGACGTTACGTTCGTTAGTTCGATAAACTCATCTCTGATCGCACCATGATAACGAAGACGGGTAACAACTACTGGCCCATTGACTGGTTCTACATTGGGACTACCCATTGTTGCCGGTCTCAGCAGCGGGTAACGCACTTCGCCAATGCTCGTAACGTGGCGGCCAAATGAGTATCCTTTTTCTGTTGAGCCATAAGCAAATCGCTGCTGATACCCCGTTAATCTTCCCGTTTTAGTGGCAGAGAAGAGATAGACCGCGCCACCGAGTGGATTCAGCGTAAAGCCAGGAGCATCTCCATTGGCTGCAAATTCGCTCACGCGTAAAAAGCGGAAACCGCCAGCCGGGACTTCTGTACCAGCTGGAAAGCGATACTTGCGCGGTTCATTTTGATCATCGCTTAAGTACCAATGGCCTAATTTAACATCCCGACGAGTGGAGTTCAACAATTCAATCGACTGTACTTCGCCGATGCCAGGGTTTGCTAATACTTCGTTGATAATAATTTCGGCCGGATCGTCTGCCCAAGGTGAGCCATTGACGAGTGTGCTCTTTCGCCACATATCGACATTATTTAGGTCTGTGTTGGCCGTTGCATGATCATCAAGTACCAGAGAGTGACCGCCGCTTTCGGACAAAAGCGGCCATGGACTTTTATTGTCGTACTCGACTGAGAGAATAAGCCGATCTGATGCATCTAGCAGCACAATTTGTTCGCCACCATCTTTTAAATGACCTGAAAATTCGTCGAATGCTGACAGTCCATAGCGCTCTTTGAATCGGCTTGCATTGCTCGCAAGAATAATTGTCTCATCTGGCGCAATGCTGGCACCAACCGCAAATGTATAGGTTATTGCGCTGCTAAAGTACATATTGGTTAAGTCTATCTGCTGGCTTCCTAAATTCTTTAATTCAAGAAATTCTAACTCTTCGCCGTGGGTCGAACCTAAATTTGTTGGGGTGTACATAATTTCGGTAATTTTTAGCCCACGGGGCGCAGATAACTGTGGTGGACCAACAACAAACTCAAGCGGTTCCGACCAATTGCTCCAGCGCCCGCGGCTATTTTTCATACGAACACGCGCTCGGCAAGTGCGACCTGGGTGGCAGACGCCATGCGGAATTGCAACTTTTTTGTCGAATGATCGCAGTTCGCCACTTTCCCAAGAGGCTTCAATCTCATAGCGATATGGCTGGCCCGAATCATAAGTAGATAGGCCTCGATAGTTGAGTTCGGCAACTCGCCATTCCATTCTTGCAAATTGGTTGCCGTTTGATGGCCCATTAAATAAAGATGAAGTAAAGTGGAGCTTATCTGCTGGGAAATTAGCTGGCCCGCTATAGGAGATAGTGGGTTGATAAGGCACTTTTGTATCTTCCAATAGCATCGTATCGATCCACTCCGCGCGCCTATCGACATAGTCATCTAGATAGGTGATCATGCCGCGGAAATCGCCACTAGGCGAAGAAGCGTAATAAGTGCCCGGCGCTACTTTCAAATTGTCGATAAAGGATGATGTCATGATGGGGTGATAGTCCCACATCATTCGATCCGCCTCCACCATAGAGGGAACGCCTACCGGTGAGTCAATCAAATCGGCATATTGAAATATCATCGCTTTGACTTGTTCTCGATTAAAAAGCAGATCACGAATTTCGCGTAATCGATTACGATACTCGGTACCGAGAGTTAACTTATCGAGAATGTGTGCTTCGAGAAATGGCTCCTTTCCATTACCGGTTGCTGTATCGGACCAAGTTTGATCGATATCCCATGGAAAAACTTCCCAACGATCTGTTTCGGGGTTTAGGTAGTAGAAAAAGTTTTTCCCTTCGCTGATATCGTAATGTTGAATGCCCTCCACAATTGAGCGATAGCTGAAATATTGCTCTACATTAAGATTTGCCCGCCACCATTCTTCGCTTGGACCGGTGGTTGTACCGCGATACCCATTTTGAAAGGCATCCAAATCAGAGCGATCTCCCACTGCATTTTCGCCTCGATTATTGAGATAACCAGTGGGCTTCTCCATTTTATAGAGATTCCCATCAGGCAAATTATGCGCTTTGAGGAATGTGCCATCCATCTGCTCCACAGCTAGATAGAGCCCCATGAAATCGCCTTCATATTGATTCGCGCTTACCTCTGCCTCATCATCTATAATGCGAAAGTGAGCATAATTCGTGTATGGGGCCGCGACGCCAGCTAAGTTAAATAATTTGTACCCGACAGTTTCACCAAGGCCGTGTACGCCACGATTTCGCACATGTGGGTGCTGGATAATCGCTGATAAATTTAGTTTGTCCCATTTATATTCGTATGGGGTTCCATACTCGTCATAACCTTGAAAATAGTGACCCCGCTTAAAATCAACTTTGACCATGTTTTTGCCTAATGCGTAGCGCCACCCGCCGCCTCGCGCGCGGTAACCGATATGGTCGTATACAGTGCCATCATAAACAATTGTGCCAGCCCATGGATAATCATTGCCTACATATTGGGATTCGAAAAGCGCTGCTCTCACATCATCATGCTTAGAGATTAGATGATAAACGGGCAGCGGATGCATGGCGGTAAAATCATAACGTACTGGTGCATCTACACCGGGCCGCACTGCTCCACTCCATGGTGCAGGCGTGTCGTAGACAAAATAAGCAAAATTGGGCTGCGGGTCATCTGCATAGGGAGTCGACACTGTATTGCCTACACTGTCACTCACGCGAATGCGATATCGAATCAAGTGTCGATGTTTTTGAACAGTCGATGGAATTACTGCTCGATAAAGTAATCCTCTATTGTCATTATCGCCCGTTCTTGACATTGCTACGGTTGTCCAGCCATCATGGTACTCGGCATTGGCTATCGAAACATAGTTTCCTGGCTCCACTATTTGATAAGAGAGTTCAACGCGGTCAACGCCATCTGGATCACTGATTCGAGCGGTTATGTCCACATAGGTGTTTGAGACTGGTTGCTTTGGCAAATGCGAAACTTGTTCGACGGTAGGGGGCACATTTGTTGTGAACTGCACATTGCGTCTTGCTGGAGAGGGCGCACTTCCACGCCAGTTTCCACCAAAAGAATTATCTAAGTTGGGATCTAATAATCCAACGCTGTTACCGGGCCAGTCGCCCACCGTTGGCCAAGGAAAGCCGAGTTGATAAGTCACTTCATCCACGCTTTCGGCTGAAAGGTTACGCAAGATGATTGTTTCTCCCTCTATCGAGAGCCTTCCACTGTAAGGGCCAAGCACCGGTATATTCCAGAGGCTTGCTGCTACGTTTGGATCCTGTGCAATAACTAAATATTGACGCGGTGCCAGTATTGTATAGGGAAATGTGTATTCAATTGCACCATTAATTTGCCAACCAGTTAGCTCTATTTCCGAATCGCTGTTGTTATATAGCTCTATAAATTCTGATGGCTGAGTTTTAATATAGGAGTCATAATGGATTTCGTTAATAATTACCCCGTCAGCGACTTCGCTGGCGTAAAGCAAAGTTGGGGCAAACGCAAACAGACTTATGAGTATAGTAAAAACAGTTAAAAATATCGCTCGAACAAAATGAGTTTGGAGAATAGGGTTACTGTTGACCTGAGTGCGCATGTTTGAATTAACTTTATGTATTATAGAGAGGTGCTCAAAAATTGTTTGTTTCACTGTAAGTGCTTTTTAAAAAGCTTTTTATAGCTTACACAAAATTTAGAGCTATATTTATTTTAAATTTCTGTTATAAATAAATCAGCGAATTAGTCTCGTGTATACCCAATCTACACACTTTTTTCGACTCACTGAGACTGTACAAATTATATTTAAATGGTGTTAATTACTAACTAGACAGAGTCATTTACATACTTTGTAGTATAGTTCTGATTCACTGTATAGCCCACTCCTTGCGACAGCATTAGGAGATTTCAAGACTGCTCCTTATTTGCTTATACGTATTTTTGCCTTATCTGGAAATGGAACAATAATATGACCGTTAGAAATGCTGCCATATACGAGCGTGCGCTTTGGACCATGAAACCAGCAATAATAGACAATATAGGCACACGTAATGGCGTCTAGTATATCCTCATATTTCTTCAATTCTTTACCGCGCAACTGTCGCACATCGGTTTGGGTTAACAATTTTTTTGTCCGCTTGAGCTTTGGGGTGGCAGTGTATAAGCTACGCAGATGCTGCTGATATTTTTCCATTTCTGCCCAGCGTGTCTCGTAGCTGCGCTTGCTGCGTGATTTGTACTTTAGGGTAATATCTAAATCGAAGAGGCTAACGTGTGCGGGGTGAGGATAGACTTCGCAAACGATTCGATCTTCTGTTCTTTTAGGAATCGGTGCTGCTTCGGCAAAGCGTAGCCGTTCTACCAGTAGCTTGACAATCTCTTCGCCGCGTACTTCAAACTGTACCTTCAAATTTTTATCTTTGCGGTTTTTGTTTTTCACTTCTGACTCATCCAAAACGGCCTTTTTTATGGCTTTCCCTGTCACTTTTCGGTTTGCTGGAAGCGCACCCGCCTCAAAACGCCGCCAATCTGCACTTAAGTCGCGATCGCAGCTGCGTGAACCGCTATCATTCGGTACACGCAGCGGCGCATCAATACCAACAATTGCAGGATGTCCATTAGGAATATGTTTTTCAATAAAGCGAAAAATTTCAGCGTTACTGCCTAGCCTACCGGTATAGGCAATCAACCGCTGATCACATATCACTGCGCAGCCACTCGGGTTGCGGTCACTCCATGCTAAATCTAATCCAATAAATACAGTTTTTTTATAGGTTTTATCTTTACGCTTAGACATTTTTGAAATGGGTCTTTATGGGTGAAGTTATGTAATCGAATGGTGAATGAATCTTAGTGGGAGAAAGGGGTTATTGTCAACTGACAGACAGAATCAACGTAGATGCCTATATTTTTGAGATGCATGACGGGTTAGCAAGACGCATTCTAATACACCGGAATGTAGATAAAAAAAGCCGTTCTTTGCTCCATGGAGCAAAGAACGGCTTTTTTTAATATGATAAAACGCTATTAAATGGCGTGCTCACGTGGGTAGAAAGATGGAATTAAGCACTTTGAATGAATCTTTTTCTGTCAAATTTACCGAGCTATAAATGGCATCCTTTGTTCGCTGCCGATTTGAATAATTCTGTCAACAACTGCATAAACAAACTTGACATCTGCGACTGTATGATAAATAGTAACTTGTTCGGCATATCGCCCGGGTTCGTCATAAACAACTACAATACTTGCCGTGCCTGCCTCTGGAATTTTTTGTATTCCACCCATGCTTCGTATTTTAGCGTTTGTGATTGCACCAGAGACGGACCAATCAATATCTGTTGCTTCATGACTGAGAATAGTGCTATCGGATGATTTGCCCGCTGGTGGTTGTGCAACGGGCTCTACCGTAAGTATCACTGCATCTCCGGCAGTTGGATAGTCTCGAAATTCTGTATTAGCAAGTTGGTATGTTATCCGCAGATTCTGAACGCTGGGAACTTCAGATTCTTTATTCTTAATATGGACTGGAGCCTCGATCATTCTAAAGCCACCACTATTAGATGCAACAACAGAAGCAACATAGCGACCTTCGGCTGCATAAGTGTGAGCAACTGTTGAGTCCAGCGTCACCATCGAGTTCCCATCACCAAAATCCCACGTATACAATATGCTAGTACCATCGCTATGAGCACTAAACAGGACACTTTCTTCTGCTTTTTGAGGTGTTTCCACCGGTGCCGTGTTCATTATTCGCAAATTTGTAATTGGTGTGTCGATAATGTTGATTGTTCTTCTGGCCGCTGTTATGGAATTTGTGTTGTTAGAACAAATAAGATCGACATAATAACTTCCTGCTCTGCCGTATGAACGTGTAACGGATTGGTTGTTTCTTTCTCTTGCCTCATCACTAAAGCGCCACGTATAGCTGACACTGCTACCATCATTTTGGGCAGAAAATGTAAGTGAATTATCGACTTCTGACGCGCCGCTTACATTGATATTGCAAAATGTTATGCGTGCATCAGAGACATCGATTGTTCCGCCTGTTGCTGGAGACCGACCGCTGCTGTTTGAGGCTGTAACGCTATAATTATATGGCCTGCTATCTTCATACTCGTGCATAACCGTTGGTGAAGTAGTCACCTCTGACGTTCCATCGCCGAACACCCATGTATATGTGACACCTGCTGGATCATCTAATGTAGCCGTAAATGTCACTTCCTCTCCGACAGATGGTTGTGTAGGCGAATGGCTAACTGATAAATTAGTGGGTGCTTTAATTTTGACCAAAATTTCGACGCTGGCCGTCATTTGATTCTTTGCATTTTTAGCTCGTACACTGATTGTAAATTCCTGATCCCTTGTTGGGTCAGTGAGATTGTATGTGTGCGTAATGTCATTGAACCGACCAGTGCCAGAGCTGAAATAAGTTTGACCATCGCCAAAATCCCAGTACCAATCTATGTCACTTCCTTGAGACACCCATGCTACGAGCGCAACGGTTCCACCGTCAGATATGGTACTATCGGGCGAAACAGATAATCTTAATCCCTGAATGCCGTCATAAATACCGCCTTGAGCAAATACGTTATTTTGATTAAAAGAGGGAAATAGGGCCACTGAAACCATTACAATCAGAGCAAATAAAGTGGAGACTCGTATGCTGGAACGAATCGTCATGATGTTCTCCTTATAAATATATCTACGAACGTTTTGTGCGATTTGGGTAATGCACAAAAACGTCTATGACATCTAGAGTCGAGTAAGAGCTATACGGTATTGAACGGTAATGTTGAGACTGCTACAAGCAATGTATGAATAGATATCGATACAAATGTCAAAAATAATTTTGGGTATATGATGTTTCAGTGGCATGTTCGATCTTTTAGTAGTTCATGTTGGGCAACTCATGATCCGCAAAAAACGTTTGCAATGAAGTCGACGATGTGGGGCGTTAGAAACCAACTTTTACCAACGCATAAATGATTTCTAACCGCTGTTTGAAGGATACAAGTAAACTATTTCCTACTCCTTCACTAATATTTTTCACTAGTTTGTTAATCCATAATAAATATGAGATCGATTCGCTTTTTCTCGCAATTTATTTGCTAAAGCCTTATCTTATTGACGCATTGAGCAAACGAATTCTTTCACAACTTTCTAATATAGTATAACGTTGAACCATCCTAATAAGAATTTGAGAATTGGAAAAAAGGACAAAAATAGATTGATGAAACTATAGAATTGCTAATTCGGGAAAATCAGATTTTTCTATGTTTCGAGCGCATCAACTGCGGTGGATTGTCCAAAATGTTGAACATAACTATAATAATTATATCCAAAGCGCTAACATTATCCAAGAAACGGAAATAAAGTTGATTTTGTCTGCAAAATGGAAACAAAATTTCAACTTAATAGCAATGCATTTTGATCATTCCTACTCGGTATTGACTCACCACTTGAGAAGGAAGCTATTTGATGAATGAAGACAATTGCTCATATATGAGCCAAGATATTTAAGGAAAAAACGAACATGAAGAAAGCACTAATTGTGTGGGGTGGATGGGATGGACACGAGCCCGAGCAGTGTGCCAATATTTTTGCACCAATTCTCGAATCAGAGGGTTTTGAAGTCACCGTCTCGGACACGTTGGACAGTTATCTTGATGCAGAAAAAATGGCGCAATTAAGCCTGGTCGTGCCAACTTGGACGATGGGCACCATTACGGATGAGCAAGAACAAGGTTTATTATCGGCAATAAAAGGCGGTGTCGGTGTGGCAGGGTGGCATGGCTGTATGGGTGATTCTTTCCGCAACAATGTTGAATACCAGTGGATGGTCGGCGGGCAGTGGGTTGCACACCCGGGAAACATTATCGACTACACCGTAAACATCACTGAACGGACTGATCCCATTACGGCTGGTTTGAACGATTTTGCCATGCATTCTGAACAATACTACATGCACGTTGATCCGTCGAACGAAGTGTTAGCAACAACCACTTTTAGCGGCGAACATGCTTCGTGGATCGAGGGCACTGTAATCCCTGTCGTATGGAAGCGAACGTGGGGCAAAGGACGCGTCTTCTATTCTTCACTTGGACACGTTGCAAGCGACTTTGATGTGCCCGAAGCGCTTGAAATTCAGCGCCGCGGCATGTTGTGGGCTGCGCGCTAGTTCGCTTTGTGCCGAGTAAGGCTCGAACGGAGCAAACTGTAGAGGAGATGCGGGAATTTATTATATTTCCTGTGTCTCCTCTTTCTGTGTTAAACGCATGGATCGTCCGGGCATACTAACGACCTCGATCTCTGTTCCCCCCAAACCGAGCACATCAACCGAGTAAATCTCGCGCACAAGCGTGATCAATACTGCGAGCATTGGCACCGCAAGTAAGAGACCTAGCGCACCAAAGACGGTGGCACTCACCACTTGAAACAACATAAGCGCACCCGATGGAATATCCAGTTCTGACTTAACAATCATCGGGGAGAGAATGTTGCTTTCAAAAAGCTGAATTAACAGATAGACCGCCAAATAAATCAGCAGCCAGTAGGGCGCATCCCCAAAGCCTGGATCCGCAATCGTGAAAATTGTGATCGGAATAATCGGCAAAAATGCACCAATATTGGGGATGAATGTTGCTAAGCCAGCAAAGACAGCTACCACCAGCGCAAATGGCAGCCCCAGCAGCAACCCCAGAATGACAAAGACTAGCACAATCGTCATCGTAACCGTTAGTGTCTGTGCCGCGATCCACGTTGTCAGCGTATCGTATAGCTCATCCCAAATTTGCAACATTCGAGCCTGATGCTCGCGTGGCACCAAATACAGACTGGCTTTCACATAGCTAGTTGGTTCAATCAAAAAGAAAATTGCGATAAAGAGCACAAAAAAGATGTTGCCCAGTAGCGATGCAAAGAGCCCCAACCCCTCAAATAGGCCACCCAAGACAGTCGTACTCGAACTAAGCACTGTCCCAAATATGTCGAGCATATCCCCAGGCTGAATTCCCAACATCTCCTCAATCTGCTCTAAACTCGAAAAATCTAGCTCAGGTAGGAAGGAACTTATGTATGAGTCGCCCATTCGTAGCTCTTCATAAGAGTTATAGCTGCTGATTGTCATTTCGGGCAGTTGCGAGCCAAGGGCAACAATTTGATTAAAGAGTGGCGGTAGCACAAAGTAGAATATTAAGCCGGTTAAGATCATGACACCTACTGCTGATGTCGCCAACGATGGACCACGACTCATGCCGAACTCTTGCAGCATCTTTGACGGGACGCTGAGGCCAACGGCAATGACAATCGACGCAAATGCGAGGATCCAAATTTGGCGCAAATACCAAAGACTAAGGAGCAACACAACTAACAATGCAATAATGGCTACTCTTTTTAAAAAGTCTTTATTAGACATTTTGTCCTTTAAGTTTATCTGTTTCGACTGTTAGAGATGACTGCTTCTACTACATGCACGCCATCGAGATCATTTTGGTATACGCCGCCGTCGAACTCTCTAGCTCGGCTACATCCACATATTCACCGACCGTGTGCGCCTGTGCAATATTGCCCGGTCCCAGAATAACGCACTGCGTATGGTTTTGGAAGTATAGTGCTTCCGTGCCGTACGGGACAGTTTTGGCGTGCGGCAGTCCCGTCGCTTGGAGAGCAAGCGTGACGATTGGTGCATTCTGCGCCACATAAAATGGCTCAATTCCATTAGATAAAACGTCTAAATCATACTTTTTGGCCGCCTCTACAATCATCGCCACCGCATCTTCATGTCGATCATTCGGCATACCGCGCAAATTTAACTTACATTCTGTGCGTGCAGCTGTGACGTTGCCAGCACAGTTGCCGTCGTTCAGCACCATATTGAAACCGTTTGTCGGTGGGTCGAACTCGTCGTTCATGAATGAGCTGTCGGTTTTGAAGAGTTTGGCAAGCTCCGCCATTTCGGCCAAAAATGGTGCGATCAGAAAATTTGCCGAAATGCCCTTATCTGTACTGGTATGTGCCGCCCGCCCGTGAGCCGTAACGAGCACATGCTGACCGCCTTTATGCGCATAAACCGGCTTCAACTCTGTCGGTTCGGCCACGACAGACATCTCGGGCCAGCCACCTTCATTTAACAGCTTCGATTCCTGACAGACCTGCTTTGCTCCGCCAAAACCAACTTCTTCATCGGCAGAGACGACAACAAAGATAGGCTTTGTTAGTTGTGCTGCTTCAGCATTTGCTGCCGCAACCATTGTCGCAGCCAGTGGGCCCTTCATATCGCAGCTTCCACGGCCATATAATAACCCGTCTTTTATGACCGGATCATAGGGCTCCCAATCGGCTTCGGCCCCAGGAACCGTATCGGAGTGTGAAAAGAAGCCCAGCCCACCCGATCCGCTACCTTTTTTGGCGATCAAACTCACTTTTTCTAAACCAGCCGCATCAAGGTAAGCCAGTCGTTCTACTTCAAAATCAGCCTGAACCAGATAAGATTCTATAAAATCGGAGATGGCTGCATTGCTGATCTGGCTGACGGATTTGATTGCGATAAGATCCTGGGAAATTTTTACAGTTGGGCTGTTCATGGGTGTGCTCCAGTTTTTGAGTTTTTGTTCCAATATGTCGTCAAGTATAGGAATACAAATAATCCATGTTAGTTTTGGTCGTGGAGATAGCATCGGAAGATACACGTAGTTAGAGCGAGTTTCTCCCTACGTATCCGTGATAAACTACTGATACTTATCTAGATCGGTTTGGACCACTGAAATTTGTTCAACAAACACGCTATCGGCCTCGAGCGCGTGTAATGCAATAAAGTGATTTTCTGTGCCGTCTAACAGATTGGAAAGCGCAAACTCGATCTCGCCACCATCTGGCGCGGCGTCTACTATAAGTATATCATCATCTGGTTGATTGCCAACTGCATTCGAAATTGTAAAGGCTGGCTCGCTATTTGATATCTCCGCTGTCGTGCGATAGCGGAGCCGCAAGCGCGCGTCACGTGGATAGTTGCTGCCCAAGTTAAGGATAGCTGGCTGATCCAAGAGCGCACGATATCGCTTGCCGTCATTCACCGTTTGTAATGGACCCCAGCCACCTGCTTCGAGCCAGAAATAATATTGTTCTGCTGGTCCTGCCGCTACCTGATATACCGTTAAGCGGTCGTCTTCGTATAGCGGAAGCTTGTCATGGAAAATGGCCTCGATTAAATCTGTGGTATACTCGCGCTCTTTCCCCCCCGGCATTTTGTAGCGGTCAAGGATTACATATTCGACGCCATATGTTGAGAGAATCGTTGGGCCAACCACAACGGGGTCAATGTCGAGAATGTCTGGCCCAAGATGACGCAGATGTTGCAGCAGCGGCACTCGTTCGGTCAGCGTGCGTGGATCGTCGCGACTGATGTAGGCAATGCTGAGCGGCTTTTGATGGATCGTTTGGTAGAGCAGGTAGCCCGGGCGATCATAGTTCATGGGCAGGTTGAGCACACTGCCGTCGCCAGATTGGTCGCGTAGGGTTTCATAGAATTGTGGTGTATCAGGCGGGCTAAGCGGATAGGGAGCCACCCAGTATTCGGCGAGCAAAATCAGTGGCAAGAGAAGCGAAAAAACTGTCGCGACACCAGAACGGTTCATGCGTTGCAGGAGTGTGGCCAACCCAATGCCCGCGGCAACCGCAACGGCAAGTTGAACCATCAACGCATAACGACTGACGCTGCGGCTGATGCGCATAAAGGGCACGATTTTGTTGAGCACGGCAAAGGGCGTCCAGCCATTTAGCCACCCCGTTGACTCGCCAGCCTCGCCAATCAAATCGACCGATTTTGCGGCACTGAATGGATCCACCGCTGCGGGTACATCCTCAAAGGAGATGTTTGCGGGCTGTATTGCGGGGCCTAACGCCATAAAAAAGAAGAATGCCGCGCACCCGAGCCAGAAGCCGACTCTTTTGCGATCAAGAAACGCGGCGCAGAAAGTGAGGATTAGCGGAAGATAGCCGACGCCAATTGTACGCTCGCTGACGGGTGCGATTTGGTTGCCGATCCACTCGAAGCTGCCGGGGCGAAAGAGTGTGTGCAGCCGCGTGGGAATGAAAAAATCCATGATGCTGGCGCTGAGAATGTAGAGATCGGTGGTGGGGCGCACCATAAAGCTCGATGTCGATGCTTCGCGAATCATGGGGAGGAGCATCGGGCTGAGCAGCACAAGAAAGACAACACCGGCAGTAGCTGGCGGCAAGATCCACGTGATGAATGGGCGAATAGTGAATTGGTGCGCTCGAAGCAGATCCGCAAGCAGGTGCCAGCCGATGAGCAGCCCAGTAAAGAAGAAGAGATAGAGCACGAAGTACCAGTCACACAGCCCGACTAGTGCAAGGAAAAATCCGGCGAAAATGGCGGTGCGTAGCCACGGTTTGCCGTTGCGGGCTTGGTCGAGTGAGCGCATAAGGGCCAGCACGTAAAACGGGATCCATTCGAGGCTCATCACCTGCATGTGACCGAGCAGGTGCGCCATGTGAATGGGCGAAAAGGTGAAGATGAGGCCTGCGAGAAAGGCAGGAGCGTGGGTGTTATTTCGCAGAAAAGTTTTGTCCCATCTCTGCTTTTTAAGATGTGGCGCGGGACTTTTCGAGTCAGACGGATTACGTAGGAGCCAGCGGACAAGTAGATAGAGGCCATAGCCGCCCATGACCCAGCTAAAGAAAACAACGGCGTTGTAGGCAAGGATCAATCCGCCCGTTAGCTGAATGGGTAAAGTAAGCAAGCCGTTGAAGGGGTTGAGCGTATGGAAATAGAGGCCAACGCCTGTGGGCGCGTAGAGCAAATCGGTGGTCAGCGGGTTTTGGATCCGGTCGATGAGCGCAGTTTTGATCCACCATTGGTTCCAATAATTTTGCCAGCCGTCAAAGCCGTCGCCCGGGATTGCTTTGGTCAGATTTATGGCAAGGGGCCACGTCATCACTGCGGTGAGTAGGGTGTAGAGGGTTAGGACAGTTATGTGGGAGGGGCGTCGATCTTGGCGCATGTTTTTGACAAGATGACAAGATGACCGGATGATAAGATGATAAGGTTCTTCCCCTGCCCGCTTTGGCTTCGACCATTATGCTATCGCATAAGCTCAGCCATTGCTATTGGGGTCACCTTGTCACTTTGTCATCTTGTCATCTTGTCAGGTTTTTATGGTTTTATGAAGTGGCTTTGGCCGATGCGACAATATTGCCTAGCAGCATCGCGTTTGTGACGGGGCCGGTACCGCCGGGGACTGGGGTGATCATGCCTGCGACGGCGTTGGCGCTTTCGTGTTCGATGTCGCCTTTGAGGCCATCATCGGTATAGGTTGTACCAAAATCAATCACGATGGCACCGGGCTTGATCCAGTCGCCGGAGACCATTTCGGATCGACCAACGGCAACGCACAAAATGTCGGCGGTGCGGCAGACGGCGGGCAGATCCTGCGTGCGGCTGTGAGCGATGGTGACGGTGCAGTTGCGATGCAGCAGCAGCATGGCCATAGGCTTGCCCACAATGTCGCTGCGTCCAACGACGACGGCGTGCTTGCCGCTGAAGTCGACGCCCGCTTCTTCCATGAGCGCGATGCCGCCCGACGGGGTGGCTGGGGCAAAGTAGGGTGGTCGATTGGCAGAGAGTTTACCTGCGTTGAGCGGATGAACGCCGTCGACATCTTTGGCCGGATCAATATGCGCAAGTAAGGCATCTGGGTTGATCGCTTTGGGCAGTGGTTCGAGCACCATAATGCCGTGGACACTTTTCTCCGCACTGAGCGTGGCAAGGCTTGATTCGACATCGGCTTGGCTGGTGTCACCTGCGAGTAGCTCTGTGCGGAAGTTGATTCCCACGCTGGCACAATGTTTTTCGATGGCGCGTGCGTATCCGCCGCTTGCGGGATCATCACCCACGCGCATGACGGCCATGGTTGGTGTAATATTCTGTTCGTTGATGAGCACTTCGACTTGCTCTTTGATTTCGGCTTTGAGCTTTTTCGCTAGTGCTTTGCCGTCTAGAAGTGTGGCTGTCATGGTTCGATCCTAATATTCTGATGACATAATTGTTTCGCCTGCATGGTTCGATACGAGCTAGATGGTGCCTCGGCTCACTCAACCGGCGGGTGGGCTAAACGGTTATGTGATGACTTTAAATTGTAATGCCTAATGTTTGGGTGCAGGCCGCTCGCCCGCTTCCGTACTGTGCCTCTGCTTCGGCCAGAATGTCGTCGCGTTTTGTAGCCCACTTCTCTACATAGTCGGCGTCTTTAATATACTTAAGATTGATGTTGACGTTTACAAATGCGCCTTGTAAGCCAGCATAAGCGAGGTAGAGCGCGGATGCCGCATCGGCCACTACGTTGGCATTGCCTTTTTTGCCCACAGGCCCGGCTAATTTGATCACATCGAGGCAGGCTTGTGCAATTTCAAAGGGAACTTCAGCCGCACCTTTTAAGGCACTTTGCATGGTGGCTGTTCGTTTGGCCTTCTCTTCATCGGTCGATTTTGCCATGCCGTAACAGGCCGAAACAGCGTTAAACGCTTCAACATCTCGATCTGCTAATTCGGTAAGCGTTTGGCGCAGTGCTTCGCTTTGGGTGAGATACTCTTGCATTTCACACTCAACGTCAGCATACTTTTTGTTTCCGATGGTAAAATTGATTACCATACTGACAAGGGCGGCTGCTTGCGCGCCAGTTAGCGCCGCGGCACCACCACCACCGGGGGTTGATTGTTTTGCTGCAAGTGAATCTAAGAACGATCCGATAGGTTGATTCGCTGTTGCCGTCATGCAACGTTCCTTCTTTTGGTAGTTGGTCTAATTGCATCATCTTGATAATGTTGTTGTAATTTAGTATATCACTACTGCAATTGTCTTGTCTTAAAATAGGAGTTGTTTTGCAAATTTTGTTTGCGTTTCGTTAGAAGATGGTAATAAGTATAGTAATAAACGTAATCGGTAGTATAGTATACTCCAAACGAGCAGGATAACTGTGTTACTATAGGTATTAGGCCACACTTACCAATACGTTATATGTAACGTTATATGTATAAATTTAAGCACAGGTGCTGTTAATTCAAGTCCCGTGAGCACGTCCCATACGGGTTAATCACTTATTTTTTTAGGTGGTCTTGATGGATTGCAGTGGGTAGACAGCTTGCCGACTATCAAAAATTGGTTCATATTATTTGAGGATAAATAGTATAATTTTAATTTGTCGCTATATGAGCGTAAATATTTTATGAAGAAGAAAATGTAACTTTGATGGATACTTTATATAACTCGGGCATGAACAACTGGAACGATTCTATGGATGAAGAGGTTTTGTTTGAATCCAGCACAATTTCACACCCCGCGTCTTCGGATGACGAGAATACTAAATCGATTGTAGCCGACGATTTGCCGGTTCTGCCTTTGCGCGGATCCGTTGTGTATCCCAAAAATTGGCTACCGCTGCCAATTGGGCAGGAACGCAGCATTCGTTTAGTAGAAGATAGTCTGAAAGACAATCGCATTATTGCTTTGGTAACAAGCAAAGATGAGAATGTAGACGAGCCAAATCCTGATGAAATTCATACAATCGGGACTGCGGCACAGGTGCATCGCGTGCTCAAAACGCCAGATGGGACGATGCGTCTACTGGTACAGGGTGTTGAGCGTATTCGCATTGTGAAATATGTGCAAGAAGAGCCCTATTTACGCGCTCAGGTTGAGATTATCCCCGAGGAAGATCTGCCAGATAGTGAGGAGAGCGCGCAATTAGAGAGCGAAGCACTTATGCGCGCTGTGCAGGAGCTTTTTCGCAATTTGCTTGAACTAGAGCCGCAATTACCTGACGAGTTGGCCGTGATGGCGGTCAATGTTGAGGACGCGCGTGGATTAGCCTATCTTGTTGCCAGCAGCATGAACCTTGATGTTAATGATGCGCAAGCCATTCTCGAAATGGATAGCGTCCACGATAAGCTGATGCAGTTAGCGGGCCTGTTAAAGAAAGAGATTGAGGTGCTGGAACTTGGCCGAAAGATCCAATCCGAGGCGCATGGCGAGATGGAGCGAATGCAGCGCGACTTCTTCTTGCGCGAGCAGATGAAGGCCATCCAAAAAGAGTTAGGCGATGAAGATGAGCAGATGGCTGATATACGCGAGTTGGAAGAGCGGATTGTCGAGGCCAAAATGCCGGAAGAGGCTGAGAAAGAGGCCAATCGCGAATTGGACCGGATGCGCCGAATGCCGATTCAGGCAGCTGAATATAGCGTGATCAAAACGTATCTTGATCTGATGGTCAGCCTGCCGTGGGAAAAGGTTTCACCCGATAATCTGGATATTGCTCACGCCCGCAAGGTGCTTGACGAGGACCATTATGGGTTGGATGAGATTAAGGAGCGGATATTAGAATTTCTGGCTGTACGTAAGTTGCGTGCGGATCGGAAAGATGAACGGGCTGAAGAAGATGAGAATGTGCGCGACAAGATCCGGCGCGAACGAGAGGGTGTGGTGCTCTGTTTTGTGGGGCCTCCGGGCGTTGGTAAAACTAGCTTAGGCATTAGCATTGCCCGTGCCATGAACCGTAAATTTGTGCGGCTCGCGCTGGGCGGGGTGCGCGATGAAGCCGAGATTCGTGGGTTCCGACGCACCTATATTGGCTCGATGCCGGGGCGTATTATCCAAAGCCTGCGTCGAGTTGAGACGCGTAATCCCGTCTTTATGTTGGACGAAGTGGATAAGCTTGGGAGCGATTTTCGCGGCGATCCAAGCAGCGCGCTCTTAGAGGTGTTGGATCCCGAACAGAATCGCGAATTTCGCGATCACTACTTAGATGTTTCCTTTGATCTGAGCCAAGTAATGTTTATTACGACGGCAAATGTGTTAGACACGATACCTGGTCCACTACGTGATCGTATGGAAATTATTCAATTAAGCAGCTATACCAATGAAGAGAAGGTAAAGATTGCTGAAGGGTATTTAGTACCGCGCCAGATCAAAGAAAATGGTTTGCGCGATAGCGAGATTGAATTGCCGGAAGAGACGCTGGAATTGATTGTACAGAATTACACGCGTGAAGCTGGCGTACGCGGGATGGAGCGGGAGATTGGTAAGATCTGTCGCAAATTGGCTGCAAAGGTCGCTGCGGGTACGGCAAAAAAGTTAAACGTTATCAAGCCGGATGATTTAAACACATATTTGGGTAAGCGCAAGATCCACAGCGAGGAGATAATCGAGCGAACGCAGATTCCGGGCGTTGCGATTGGCCTTGCTTGGACCATGACTGGTGGTGACATTTTATTCTTTGAAGCAACACGCGTGCCTGGTGAAAAGGGTTTTCTTGTTACGGGGCAGATTGGTGATGTAATGAAAGAGAGCGCGCAGGCTGCCCGCAGCTATGTGCGTAATCGTTCTGAAGTACTTGGGATTGATGCTGATGCGTTCAAAAAGTCGGATATCCATTTGCACATCCCTGCTGGCTCGATACCGAAGGATGGCCCGAGTGCTGGTATTACAATGGCCACTGCGCTGGCTAGCCTGCTGACACGTCGCCCGGTTCGTGCTGGCGTCGGCATGACTGGTGAGTTGACTCTGCGTGGTAAGGTTTTGCCGATTGGCGGCATCAAAGAAAAGGTGTTGGCTGCCGCTCGTTTTGGTTTGAAAACCGTAATTTTGCCGCGGCGCAATGAGGCTGATCTGGATGACGTACCAGAGTCTGTTCGCAGTAAAATGAATTTTGTTTTGGTTGATATTGTGGATGAAGTGCTTGATGCAGCCTTGGAAGATGTTGTTTCCAATAATTCCCATTCTGACAAAACTGGTTTAAAATAATGTCGGGTGCAAACCAAAACAGCATAATTATTTGTATTAAACCTCATGAGCACTCTTATTAAGTCTACTCAAAATATTTTATTGTGACGCTTACGTTTTTAATTTAGACGTTCTGTAACGGACCTGTTTTTCTACTGAAACGTTCTATTATCAAAGCACTGTTTCAGTAAAACCTTAATTTGTTCTAATGTATTTCGTCGCTAAACCTGAGTATATTTTACATCGTCTTACTGTATGTAACCAAGTTATGTTAACATAATGGCATACCCAAAAGTAATGTAGTGAATGTTTTTCTAATTTAAATTTATTAATCTGAAAAGCATTATTTATGGTATCGGTTGGGGTGTAATTTTAGTAGTGCATTGAATTTAGTAATATGTTGAAGCAGAACAACTTTTGCACTACTATAAATAATTTGGATTAAGCATATTTTGGATGACCACAATATTTTGGTCAGAGTAAGAGCGAATTGATAGAGTGTCATATTATTCCTGTAAAGGAGAATCAATATTAGATTGTGAATAGCAAATCAAAACCGAATAATGGTCGGCAAAAGAGTTTTGCTGCGTCAAATGAGGACTCTGTTTCGGAAGAAGCAAGTCCACCTGTAGAAAAAAAGGCTCCAACCCGTAAACGTGCAACCAAATCTACGGCAAAGAAGCCTACTACTCGTAAAAGTAGTAAAAAGTCTACAGCAAGCAAGAGTACCGCAGATGAGACTACAATCGATAAGACCATTGAAAGCAGTACAGAAGATAGCAAAACAGTTGCTAAGCCTAGAGTAAGAAAAAGTACAACTAGTAGGTCATCCCCAAGCAAATCCCGCACAAATACTAGTAAGTCGCGAACAGGTCGACCCAAATCTCCACGATCCAGCACAAAGAGTGCGACTGAGAATGTTGCGGTTAAAAGTGACTCTGTTGATAGTAGCACTGGGGAAAGTAGCCATACTCAGCACAAATGGTTTAAAGCCGACTTACACTTGCATACAATGGCTTCAAACGATTATGAGCAGCCGAACGTTACCTATTTAGAGTGGATGCGTAAAGTAGCTGAGCAGGATTTAGATATTGTGGCTGTTACTGACCATAATACCGTTGCAGGCATTGGTGCTATCCGTAAAGAAGTTGAGTGGCTTACTCGACTTGAACAAGATGATCGTCTGACAGAAGACGAAAAAACGCAGTTGAAAGAGTGGCGAGAATTAGGTGAAAAAGTTTTATTGCTCCCAGGGTTTGAATTCACCGCCACATTTGGATTTCATATTTTGGGCATTTTTCCGCCCGAAACGCCGACACGGCAGCTTGAGTTAGTATTATTGCAATTGAATGTACCGGCCGATAAGTTAGATACAGGATCGACTGAAACGGGCGCTAGCACGGATGTTTTGACCGCTTACCGGGTCATTCGTGAAGCAGGTGGTCTTGCAATTGCAGCACACGCTAACAGTACGCACGGTGTCGCTATGCGTGACTTTCCTTTTGGTGGGCAAACTAAAATTGCTTACACACAAGACACTAACTTGGACGCACTTGAAGTAACTGATCTGGACAAACGCGGACGTTCTACAGCCCGATTTTTTAACGGCACAAAAGCAGAATATCCACGACGTATGCACTGCATTCAAGGCAGTGATGCGCATCGTATTGAAGTTGATCCGAAAAAACCAAAACGTTTGGGGATCGGAGATCGCTCAACGGATCTTTCGCTCACTGAAAAGTCTTTTGATGCTATTGCAGAACTTTTACGCAGTGATGAGTTTAATCGCACACGTCAGGCTCGCCCTAAAGATCAGCCATATGATGCGGTAGAAAATGCACGAGATGAAGGCTCTGGTATTACGTTAAGCTTCCACGAAACAGCAGGCGTTCGTGGGGGAAAAATGGCCGCAATTTTGTCTGACATCTGCGCATTTGGGAATACGCTTGGTGGTACTGTTTTTGTTGGTGCCAACGAGAAGAAAACGAAACCCAAAGGTTTGACCAAGCCTGATGATGTAAAAGCGGAAATTCAAGAAGCCATGAACGAACGCATAACGCCGCCGATTCATGTCAAGTTTGAACTCTGTGAGACACAGGGTAAAAAAGTACTGCAGATTCAGGTACCCAAAGGAACAGATCGACCCTATTGTCTCGATGAGTATAAGTTCTACATTCGCGATGAAACCGAAACGAGTCAGGCTGTCCGTGATGAGATTGTTGCTCTTGTAACAGCCGTTATTGATGAACAACGTACTGCTTCCAATAGCAGGAATAATACTAAAAATAGTACTAGAAACAATAGTGGGAGCAATAGCGATAAGGCGAACGATAGGGGCCGTGGACGCGGGCGTGGACGCGGGCGCAGTCGTAATAACAGCAACGCGAATACAAGTAATACGAATAGTAGCAACGCGAATACAAGTAATGCGAATACAAGCAATGCGAATAACGATAGTGCGAAAGCTACTAATAATACCGATAATGAACGGAACAAACAGAAGAATGTTCCTTCGAAAATTGATAAGGTCAGTTCCGATGATGCTTTCTATCTGCCGCAAATCGGCGTTGAGATAATTGAAAGCGTTCAACGAAACGGGCATCAGGTTCATTGTATTCGAGATATGCGCAACGGCAATGTAATTAAAAACGTTACGCGCAAAGGTTCACGAAAGCTTTGGAACTATGCGATTCAGAACCACGAAAATAATGTAGCAGAGAAAGCAGATATTGAATGGCGCGGCAACATCGGGTTGCTTCATGTTGATAGACGCGCTGGAAAAATTCGATATGATTTGGTGCTACGCGAGAACGGAAATACACGTGTTTTTTATGGTGTAACAGAAGATGGTATGGAAGGACGCTGGGGCGCTTTTATTCAAGACGAATAGAGTAGCTTCTAGCTTTAGAATATTTCTCTAGTAACATAGACGAAAATAGAAAAGCGGAAATTAGGGTATAGAAGCCTTAATTTCCGCTTTTTTGTTTGTTGAGCTTGACCAGATGTGATTTAGATGAGATAGATGAGGATCAAGACCAAAGCCGCCCATAGAATTGCATTGACTAGCATATGTGTATCTTCAAGAATTAACTCGTCTGGTGCGCCACCTAATTTTTCGACATGAATCAAATAGAGGTAGCGCACAATGCCATAAAAGACGAAGGGAACGGTTAGCAACATGCGACTATCTTCGACCATAGCTGTTTTTGATTCGAATGTATAAAAGGTATATGAAACAAGCGTGAATGTTGTTACCATACCGATGATCTGGTCCAGCATCGGCAAATTGTACCCTTTGAGGCTTTCTCGGTGCTTTCCTGCCCCATCGCTTAGCAATGTAATTTCGTGTCGACGTTTGCCAAAGACCATGAAGAGCGCGACGACTGTAGCGGTTACATAAAGCCACGGACTAAAATTCGCTACATCAACAATGAGTACACCAGCGATTACTCGTAGCAGAAAGCCAAATGCAACCAACATGGCATCGATAATTACAACGTTTTTTAGGTAGAAACTGTATGCAACGTTTTGGACAAGGTAGAGCGCTATGACTGCCCCAACCCACGGGTTGAGAAAGAATGTTGTAAGCAGACTTATTGATGCAAGGAGCGCAGCCGAAATGGCCGCAAACTTTGGGTCCAGTTGACCACTTGGTAATGGGCGCAGCCGCTTTTTAGGATGCTCTCTATCTTTGTTGATGTCAACTAAATCATTTAGCAGATAAACGCTGCTTGATGCTAAACAAAAACAGAATGTAACGAGAATCGTTTTAAGCAGTAGATCTGGGACGAGCAATTTCCCATCAAAGACAAGCCCGGCAAAGACAAACGCATTTTTTGTCCATTGACGCAAGCGCATAGTTTTGATGAGGCCCCGTAGGTTGCCTTCAAGGGAGGATGCATTGACGGAATTAGTAGTAGACATGAGATATAAAGGTAACGCTAAGATGTTTAATAAGATATATTTGGTGCGTAAATAATAGCAAAGTTAAGAGAGTAAGTCTTCCTCTAATACCTGAAGCATCGCCAAGGGTGAAACTTGCCCAACCGCAGCCACAATAGGGGCCATGCCGCTTGGATCGCACCATGATAATTCTGGTCGATGCCACTGGCGCTGTGGCCATATACCTGAAACAAGCCTGAGTTCTGGCCAATCTTGAAGCGCTGCCAGACGTTCCTCTGGTGAGATGTAAAGAGTTTGAATTGCATCGCCTGCTGCGCCCGACTGTTCGGTTGCCCACACGTGGAGCCATTGATCGGACGTACGGTATAAGCCATGGAGATCTGGTAGCTGTTTGTAAATGCGCCAGCTTTGAACAAGCTGGATAAAACTTGTCTCTAGGCTTATCATTCTGGCTGGCGGCGTAACCCAAGCATTCAATTGACTGAAGGCCGAGGTGCGCTTATTCCTTTGTTGATAGGAATTGTCAATCGCACTGGCTATTGCTGTGTGCTGGATTTCATAGGGGGTTGGCTGCACATTTCTTACAACGTCGATGGTTAAATTCGGTGCCGAGGCTTGTAGAATAGTGGTGGCCTCGTCCGCTGCGGTGTTGTTTCCGGCATAGATTACTACCGGATGCTGGGCGGGTGCTATCCGCGTTAACCCATCCTTTAAGAAATGACAAAGTCGCATAAGTAGCTCTGTTGTTGCTAGATTTCTCCCATCGTAGCCACCGCAAATTACTACAACATCTGGTTGGGATGATGTGAGTAGTGATCCGATTTCGCTGCCGCTAGTTGTTGCGGTTAGTACGGTGTTGCCGATAATTTTTGCCGGAGACGAGACAATTGCGCTGCTGGCTGCTGCGAGGCTGTGTTCTTGATCTAGGCCCATGAGCCACACTTTTAATACTGGGTGTGGGCTGGCAGCCGTTACAACGTAGAGCAGGGGTGGAGTTCGTACTGAATTGCTGCTTTGCAATAGGGGTGCATTGTTATGGTCATCCCACAATGTACGACCAAGCTGGTTGCCAATTGTTTTTATTATCTTTTCGAATTGGCTGCTTAGGTTACTGCCGGGCTGGCGCTTTTCTTCGTGCCAACTTAATAAGCGGTGCTTGCCATTTACCGATTCCATTACGCAGGCGCGCGCAGTGCTTGGATCTGCACCTAGTGCAAGCAGACTGCTAGACTCGAATTCGAATAGACTTTTGTTCTGAATACTACGTGATATTGTCATTTCAAAAGTATAAAATCATTACACAAAAATAAATGTACATAAGCCTTGGAGAGAGAATGCCTCTTCCGCATACACTTATTTTTCTGGAAGGACCTAAAACTTTGGCCGTTACAGCGACTAAAGTATGCGGACTGATATATAGTCAGATATATAGACAGAAACGTTTTGCTTGAAGCGATGTTTTTGAAACCGTTCTATTGCAGCAGAAGAGTGAACGATTGCCATAATTGAGTTGATTTTAAGAGAAAGGCAATGTTTTCAAATTGGGCAATTAATAGAGTGAGCCTGGATGCAATAAGTCGCGCAAATAGTACGCCTGCGGATAGCCATAACGCACGCTTCCCTAGCCCAGCCCAAAGCGCGAGAAACCATTCAACTATCGACAGGCTTTCTTCTTCTGGAATCGATTGGAGTTGCATCATGCGCGCTTGTTCTGGCAGATCGCTCTTTTCTAAGGACGCTGGCGGTTGGCTTACAGGCTTTTGGGCTGGCACTGCATAGAGATGCAAGAATACACCAATTGTGACAAGCAAGGTGATAATCCCCGATACGAGATCGACGCTCGATCCATTCCACGTTAAGCCAATCTGTGCTGCACGAAAAAATTGAGGCAGCAGTGTGCCCTGTATTGCGCCGATAGTGGCTGTTGCTAAGCCAACGCCAAGCAGGATGGCTACAGGGATAGTTGCTGTCCTATATATTATACGGCGAATGAGCGATTCGGATCTGTCGCGTCCGCTCTCTTTTGTTTGGAAAATGCGAATTGACCCGCCGAATAAGAGTAATAGCCCCAAGAGCAGAGGAACAACGAGGGTGAAATCTATGATGCCTGCCTGCATGATGGGCTGAAACAGCTGAGGGCGCAAAATGTCTTGTATGGCAATTACGCCTATGTAACCTGTGGCTGCACCGACTAAAATGTATTGGGCAAGCCGCGAGAAGATGTTCTCTCGAAAAAGTATACTTAGGATCATGAGCGACAGAATTAGCCCCACCCACCCTTCTATTGTTGTAAGAAATTCAGGCACTCTAGGCATTTTTATGCTCCGCTATTTGCCTATCTTTTGCCTGTCTTTTTTCGGCGCTGCGGTTGCTTAGCATCGAAAAATTTCCTAATAAAATGAGGAGAAGTATAGCGAGATGGCCCCAGTTTTGGTAGACTTGTTGGCGAAACTGTTGTGGCGATGGCATTGCGTCTGCGGCTGTTGTGTTTGCCGAGGCAGAACGATTGTAAAGCTGTTGGTACGCGATCCCTCCATCAAATCCGCTGACGATTCCGCTTAATTGACCACTATCTAAGAAAGGTCGTAAGTATGGATCTGCGGCGGCGCTTGTGACGGCAACGGTAGTTGCTGGATTTAACGGCTGCCCTTGTTCTAGCCACTGCTGTACCTCTTCGGCTCGGGCAGATGCGATCAAAACTAAGTCTAATGGACTGTTTAATAGTGCCGATGGGGTGCGCTCTTCGGGTGGTAGTATCATGCCTCGATCTTGTCCCAGCAGCGGCAATACGGCTGATCCTCCGGGCAAGTAGCCGAGATCCAGCAATGTGAGTAGTCCATTGCGTCCTTGTCCATTATGTACGTCTCTTAGCATTCGCCGGGCTGTGGCGGGTCCTGTTGGTAGGGTGCTAGCCAGCACTACCTGATACTGCCGATCTTCTAAGTGGCGCAAAACTGGCTCAACTACTTGGTCTAGTTCCCCGGCGGTTGCGGGGTCGTACTCCCATAGAACAAGGGCAATGGGTTTGTCGAGCCGGTCGATAGTTTGAAATGCTGCTGCTACGCCTGGCAATTGGTTGCCGACACCACTTGGGGTGGAAAATTCTAGAAATATTGGGATGGCTACTGCAAGCGCTAAGAGTGCAAAGATCCATGGGACATGGACGGAGGGTGTGATGCTGAAATTATTCTTTCCTGCCTCTACTTTATGGCTAGGCTCAGAGGTCATTAAGGTTTGAATGCGCCGTAAATCAGCATCATCTATCAATTCGCCCGTCGCCTGTGAGCGCGGGATCTGTTCGATATTTTCACCGATGATTGTTTGCGGTTCTAGCAGCCCTGGAATACCGCTGCCTACACCTCGTTGTGGCAGGACGTTACTGGATGAAATTTCGCTGGATGAGACGTTGCTCTCTGCTGGCTTTCGGATCGGTGCTGGTTCGATCTTATCATCGGATTGTAGGTGGCTCTTTTCTGTTTGTCTGCCTTGAACTTTGGGTGGGGGAAGAGCGGGTGCATCTTTTTCATCTCCCGAAGACCTTTCCTCTACTGTACTGTCTTTTGACTCATTTGGAGATGGATCTATCAATTGACGTTCAGCCGATCTATCTATCGGCCTCATTATGGATTCAGAATCCGCCGCTGGTTCGCTGTATGTAGACTCGTTTTTATGTGGTTGTCTTTTTTCTTGCGGATCACTCTCGCGCAGCTCTGTTCCACAATTGTTGCAGAAGTTCGAGCCTGTTCGATTGTTTACCCCGCAGTGCGGACAGATAATAGTTGGCATCTATATTGTTTGGGCCGAGCTTTTTATGTGTACTGTTTGGATTGTATCGGGTCGGCTTATGTTGGATTGCATTGCTATGGTCGATCTAATATGAAACGGGTTGCTATGAGCAGCAGCGACATACTGCCACCGATGATGACTCCCCGCAGCGCAGCCATGATCGGTACATTAAGCAACCAGTGGATGAAGCTCTCTGATGTTGTCGTAAGCAATGTATGGCTGATTGGCATTTGTAAAACTAACATGAGTAGTGCGCCGATTAAGATCCACATGCTGCCGGTTCGCCCTATGCGCAAAAATCGGTATGCGGCCGCGGCCAAAAAGAAAGCTGTAATTGCAAATAGAGCCGATTGTAATGGCGCAATGATATTATTGAAGATCCAGTCGACTAATGGGGTGGATGTACCGCTTATATCTAGTAAACCGATTATTAATACAGCCCCCATTGTGATGAGCAAAACAAGGCTATATCCCCACTCTATTTGACCATTTTTGATGCTCTGTAGGTGAACCTGCGCAATGTTGAGTATTCCAAGCAATAGCGCAAATGCACTGAGCAATAGCACCCATTTATAGATCGTGGTTGTAAGTGGACGCAGCTGTTGAAATTGTCCTGTCCTATCGACACCGATCAATACGAAGCAGAGCAGAAAAATAAATATTATTGAATAGTTTGCATTTGATCGATCTTCTTGGTTCATATTGTTTTGATAGTAATAGCTGGAAACTGTCCCAAATTGTGTATAAGTGGCATTAGATTATTTAATTAGACAGACAAAGCCATTTACACACCTTAATAATACAGTTCTGATAGATGTAGAACGTAAATATGGTGTCAGGTCTTAACAAACTGTCTAAAAAGATCATGCTTTATCCAACTTCGATAGATCTTTCAGAAGGTTTCTAATATTTACACAAATAAGGCGGTGATACCCATTAAAATTGCTAATCCTATCATCGCTCGCCGAATCCAAATTGTTTGTTCACCGGCTGATAAGTGTGGCTCCGCTCTGCGCGCTACTGATTGGAGCGTTAGCGATCTGGGTTGCGTATATCGACTTAGATGGTGCTGGTTGCGTATAGGGTCGGTTGTAAAAGGTAAGCTTTCAATCGGCGAATTAGTGCTTGGCTCTGCGCCAGGAGCAAAAAGATGATACCAACCTCTATCAATACCTGTCCAGCGGGCCTTGGGCGAATGCGTGTTTGAATCTGCTCTACTAGCCGCAGTTTGAGATGTCAATGCCGCAATATGTGTTGTTGAATCGATAGATGTGAAAACAAGACATGGTTCAATTAATGTGTCGTATATTCTGTTTCCGTACCCATGCCTTTCGTCTGAGACCAAATTTGAATGGGGGCGAGTAGTTTGCAGAAGCATAAAGAGCCACAGTGGGCATTCTCCTCCCATTGCAATAACTGGTTGAACGATGCTATCACGCTTTTGAATCATCTTTTGCAGCGCGTTTATCCCAAGTAGCCCATCTATCGTTGTATCACTGCTGCCTAGATTAAATAGCGGCTGTTCGCCAGCTTCTATACTGTAAGCTGAATCTGCTTGCCACTGTTCTATAATTGCTTTTTCAGTTCGATGCCAAAGCACAAGGTTCCCTTTACAAATTGACGGTCCATCATAGATCGTTTTCTAAACTTTTTAGCAGTTGCGTTAACCGCTTTGGGCGTGACAATACGCGCGCCCATCGCTCCCATATCCAAGTGGGCGCTATCATCGCAAGAATGGGCGAGAAAAAATGCAGAAGTTGCCCGCCGACAAACGCCAAAGGTTTATTGCCCTGAAAAAATATCATCGAAGGTAATAGTAACTCCTTTTGCTTGAATAGCTCTAAATCACGAATCATTTCATTGTCGGACCCCAAATTATCTACTTGGATATCAAGGTCTTCTTGGCAATCGTTTGGTATAGTCATGCTGATTCCTAAATAGCGTTAGTGCTGTAAGTGTCACCTTAAGCATAGGTAATGTGCTCGCTGAACGCCTTAAGCTTGTACCTCTTGTACCTATAGTAGTTGGTATTCTTGCTACTAATGTTAATTTCTACTATTTAGTACTGGCTAAGATAATCGATACCATAGACTTTAAACCATTATGGTAACTACTTTACAATGCGTTGTGCTAGACCAAAAGTTATTCTCTTCATTCTGTCGAATTTGGTGGGTGTTTTGAAAAAAAAGAAAAATCTAACGCAGAGACACAAAGAGCGCAGAGAACAACAGAAATTGAAGCTTTCTCATGGTTTGCTCTGTGTCTCTGCGTTCAAAAACTTAGCCAGAAATTTTCTTACTCACCAAATCTGACACAAGCAGCTATTTTTATACCTGCTAAATATTTTAGCTGCCAAATACTTCAGTATGAGTATAAGACCATCGTATGATCATGAGCGCCTGCTGAGTAAATACTGATTATGAATACAAATTACGCAGAGTGTAGTTTACCACAGAAGGTATAGATAGAGTCTGTTTTTAACCGCTCCTGAATACCTAGATTTCAAATTTTGTGTATTTGACTTGAACTTTATATAATGTAGCTGCTTAAAAGCCAAAGGCAGTGCTAAAATACTACACCGATAACAAGATGGCTATTGCACTAGAATTTCATAAGTAACTAGAATAAATAATGTTATAACTTTATATTGATCTGGTTTGCAATTCCAAATCGTTACTGGTATACTTAAGTACAGAATATAGTCCCCAACATAAACTTTAATAGTGTTAAAGTCTCCAAGGTGCTCATTACGCACTCCGTACATCAAAAATGTTGCCAGTTATCAACTAATATAGCTCTGGTTTGTTGCAACGTTTTGTACGGCTTCAAGTTTGAAAACAAGAATTATTTTACTTAAAGTCCGATTCTGCTTTGTTTGTGATTATGTGAATCATAAACAAATTAAATGGCTCTTGGGCATCTGTTTTTGAAGAAATTAGTAGGTTTTTCTTCAACAGAGAAGTATATTATAATATTTGTTAGTAAGTAACTCTTATTCTCTCTATTATATTGTAATTAGGTTCACCTAATCGTACTGCTATCGCAATTTGGCAAGAATATAACGTAGCTTTTTTTTGCTAAAACTTATCTGAAAAAAATGCGATTTGCGTTATTTAAGATAACAGTATAATCATTGCCAAGTGCGTTAATCTTTATAATTGCTGATATGATAGTCAGTCTGCTAGTTACTGAAATTATTTCAGGTTAATCTGAATTGTTCAATCTACCTACAATTACTATTTTTATGTAAGTGCAATAAACATCAAATAAAAGGAGATACAAAAATAATGATTAGTCGAAAAAGTATATTAAGCACATGTGTAACCCTTCTTCTTGCAATTGCTTTAACCGGTTGTTCAATGGGTGGCTCAGCTATGCCAAATCGTGCTGTTGATATTAGCATGGACGAAGCTCAGTCTGGTCAGAATGCTGCCCTTGCTGGTGCTCTACTTGGTCAAGCCACGCTAACCGAGAGCCAGGCAAGCAGTCTACTTACCGAGTTGCTGAAGGCGAATACAAATGGCGGTACAATCACAATTGATTCTGTAGAAACATTGTTTGAGGATGACCAAGTTTTCATTACGCTTAAGTTAGCTGATGAAATTGCCGGCATAGATTCAATCGGTATTGCCGGTGCGGTTATGATGGACGGCAATACGCTTATGGTTGATTTAAGCGAAGCAACTGCTGGTGATATTGTTGTCGGTGGCGATGTGATGGGTGCCTTAAGTGGTCGTGTTAATGACGCACTTGACGACCTAGCATTCCCTGCCGTCAATATTGCTCCTCAGAGCGGCAGCATTACAGTTGGCTTGGCTCAATAGAAAAATTTGTCAACGATTATTTTGCTCGACTTAAAAGGTTCAGGATATCCTGAACCTTTTTTTGTTTTTGGAACTATGGCCAAAGCGGATGCTAAGCTAAATTAGAAAATAGTCATACGGTTTACAATTTTTCGGCTACAGAATTATGGGTCTGAATTATTTACATTACTTTTTCTAGGCATACAATTTGGCCGAAAACGCGTTTTATGGTACACTTTTTTTTCGTGGGCTTTGACGGTATCCACTTTTTGTCAAAGCTATATCTCGTATAAAGCGCTCCAGAAATTGGAGGAGGAACTTTTGCCAACGATTAACCAATTGGTTCGTAAGGGCCGTAAGAATATTGCAAAGAAAGAAAAAGCTCCGGCTCTGCGATTTACGCACAATGCTTTAACTAGTCGAACCAGCCGAGCAAAAAAAGGCAGTCCGCAGAAGCGTGGCGTATGTACTCAGGTACGTACCACAACTCCTAAGAAGCCAAATTCTGCATTGCGCAAAGTTGCGCGTGTACGACTAACCAACGGAATGGAAGTCACCGCTTACATTCCTGGTGAAGGCCACAATTTGCAGGAGCATAGCGTAGTGCTTGTTCGTGGTGGTCGTGTAAAAGATCTGCCAGGTGTTCGTTATCATATTGTGCGCGGCGCTCTAGATAGCACTGGGGTCGATGCTCGCCGTCGTAGTCGTAGCAAGTATGGAACGAAACGGCCCAGATAATATCTGGCTTGTTACACACCAAAGCAATGTAAAACAGATTTTGATTGAGGCTGATTGCTAGAAAAATATTGTTTTATATCATGCTTATGTATAAATTGTGTAGCGCACGTATTGTTTTATAAATTGATTTGCAGCATATGTAAATTGTTTAGATTGAATTTAGATTAGTCTCTTAGGTTGAGGAAACATCTAGCATGCGAAGAAATAGAGCGCCAAAGCGTCCTGTAACACCTGACCCACGTTATAATAGTCCTGTTGTGGCGAAGTTTATGAACAATGTAATGCGAAGTGGCAAGAAGAGTCTTGCATCGCGTATTGTTTATAACGCATTTGATATTATTGAAGAACGCTCCGGCAACCCAGCGATTGAGGTCTTTGAAGAAGCTCTCAAAAATGCTACACCTACCGTCGAGGTTAAGCCACGACGTGTTGGTGGTTCAACATATCAGGTTCCAGTTGAAGTAAATATGCGTCGACGTAGCGCACTTGCGATGCGCTGGATAATTGAAGGTGCTCGTAAGCGTAGCGGTCGTGGTATGGCCACTCGACTAGCTAATGAATTAATGGATGCATCAAAAGGCGAAGGGGCCGCCATTAAGAAGCGTGAAGATGCCCATAGAATGGCAGAAGCAAACCAAGCATTTGCGCATTTCCGCTATTAGTATATTAGCTTAAAGCTATCGCGCTGGGTTTAGCAAAGTGCTATTCCCCAGATGGTGCAGGTGTTAGATTGTTAATCTACCCCTTGTGCAACACAATTTACTACGAAGTAACTTGACGCGGCGTTATATCCTAATTGGCTGTCATCATATCGATAAATTGCACTGTAATCGAGCTCTGTTGGCAGTAACTTTGAGGGTATACGCCGTATCGTTTTGCCTAGAACTAGTGTCTTCTGTAGCGGTAATACAAATATACTATACTTAATTTATTGATTTGCCTTACTATAAATGTAATGGCTTTTATCTGTCCGGTGAGAGACTAGGTCGACACACCGGTTGAAACTTTTGTAATGCCACATCTTTATAGATGATATACGTGGTTTATACTCTGTATCATGCGGTGCTTCGAGAGTCTATGTTTCTAATGTCCTCTCGACAAGTTAAACTGGAATAAAATAATGATTATTAAACATCCGATTGAACAAATAAGAAATATTGGCATTATTGCTCATATTGATGCTGGCAAGACAACAATTACAGAACGTGTTCTTTTTTATTCCGGTCGTATTCACCGGATGGGTGAGGTACACGAAGGAACTGCTGTTACCGACTTTATGGAGCAGGAGCGTGAGCGCGGTATTACAATTGCCTCCGCTGCAATTACAACAGAGTGGGCGGATACTGAGACTGGAGAAAAAATCCAGATCAACATTATTGATACCCCTGGGCATATCGACTTTACGGCTGAAGTGCAGCGTAGCCTTCGCGTTCTTGATAGTGGTGTTGTAGTTTTTGATGCTGTTGCTGGTGTTGAGCCACAATCCGAAACTGTTTGGCGTCAGGCAGATAGCTATAAGGTACCGCGCATGTGTTTCGTCAACAAAATGGATCGTATCGGTGCTAGCTTTGAACGCACTTGCGATATGATCGTTGAACGACTAGGTGCTGTACCTCTACCTATTCAATTGCCTATCGGTGCCGAGGATAAATTTGCTGGCGTTATTGATCTTTTTAAGATGCAGGCGCTAGTCTTCACCGATACTTTAGGTGAGAAGCCCAGCGTTGAAGAAATTCCAGCTGATATGGTCGAGGCTGCTCAGGCTGCGCGCGAGAGTATGATTGAACGTATTGCTGAAACTGACGACGATTTGACGATGAAATTTCTTGAAGGTGAAGAAATTTCTAACGCTGATTTGCAGAAAGCATTGCGTAAAGCTGTTATTGCCAGCGAATTAGTGCCCGTTATGTGTGGCACGGCACTGCGTAATAAAGGGATCCAGCCACTGCTAAATGCTGTTGTGCGATACCTTCCTAGCCCACTTGATGTTCCACCTGTTACCGGTATTGATCCTAAGGATGAGGCCGAAATTTTACGTCACCCAAATAGTGACGAACCATTTGCGGCACTGGTCTTTAAAATTGTCACTGATCCATATGTCGGTCGCTTAGCATACATACGTGTCTATTCAGGTAAACTTGAATCGGGTAGCCCTGTTTATAATGTCAACAAACGACGTAAAGAACGTATTGGTCGTATGCTTCAAATGCATGCTGATAAACGTGAGGAGATCAAATCAATTGAGGCAGGTGATATCGCCGCAATTGTTGGGTTGAAGGATAGTTTTACGGGTGAAACACTCTCAGATCAGAGCAATGAAATTCTGCTTGAAACAATTGAATTCCCCGATCCAGTGATCAAGGTTGCCGTCGAGCCTAAAACAAAGGCTGATCAGGATAAATTGTCTGATGGTTTGATTAAACTAGCGCAAGAAGACCCAACTTTTCATGTAGAGTATGATGATCAAACTGGTCAGACTACAATTGCGGGTATGGGTGAACTTCATCTCGATATTATTGTTGATCGGCTAAAACGAGAATTTTCTGTTCAGGCCAATGTTGGTCGTCCACAGGTTGCATACCGAGAAACAGTAACGAAGCCTGCACGAGTTGAAGGCCGTTATGTGCGGCAGACTGGTGGTAGTGGTCAATATGGTCACGTTTGGTTAGAGGTCGAGCCAAATGAGCCAGGCAAGGGTCTTGAATTCGAAGTGAAAATTGTTGGTGGCTCTGTGCCGCGTGAATATTTTAATGCGATTGAGCGAGGCGTGAATGAAGGGATGGTTGCTGGTATTCTTGCTGGATATCCTGTCGTTGATGTAAAGGTGAGCCTAGTTGATGGTAGCTATCATGATGTGGATTCAAATGAAAATGCCTTTAAAACCGCTGCTCGTATGGGGTTGCAAGAGGGGCTGCGCAGTTGTAAATCTGTTCTTCTTGAGCCAATGATGAAGGTCGAATCGATTGTACCTGAAGAATACGTTGGCGATATAGTCGGTGACTTCTCTAGCCGTCGTGGTGAGATTGAGGGCATGGAGCCGCGTAATGGTGGTGTTACTGCGGTGCGCGCGCTCGTGCCGCTAGCCGAGATGTTCGGGTACGCAACCAACATTCGCTCGATGACTAGTGGCCGTGGTAATTTCACTATGCAATTTGAGAAATACGCGAAGGTTGGGCAGTCGATCACAGAGCAGATTCTGAAGGTTGCACCTGCCTAAAGATTACTTAATTAGAGTTGAAGATATATATGAATCGGATTAAACTTAATGTGTTTTAATCCGGTTCATATTTGCAAAAACGTAAGCATTTAGTATATACTGATTTGGTTTGGCAGGAATAAGCTGCCAGAAATTGGAGCCGTTGTGCATATAATACTGTAGGTGTAGTTTTGTACTGCTTTTTTCTTAGCAATGGTTCACAGAAATATCATTTAGGGTAGTTCATCTGGGTATATAACGATAGTGTTTTACTATCGGTTCCCTCTTGGAAATTCTTTATTGATTTGTTTCAAAATATTAAAGATACGTAAAGTGTTTTGAGCACTTTTAGATAGACTGGTATTTAACCCTTGTGGTGTAAGGAGAATTCGAATGGCAAAAGAGGCATTTGAAAGAAATAAAACCCATATTAATGTGGGGACAATTGGACATATCGATCACGGGAAGACAACCTTAACTGC
>ENA-ORXT01000177-ORXT01000177.1-marine-metagenome-genome-assembly--contig:-NODE-177-length-108401-cov-10.880867_pt1 | contig 108401 bp, 107 predicted proteins | sample MGYA00237868_ERZ511482 | MGnify/ENA metagenome assembly ERZ511482 | reverse complement strand
AGGCATTGCTGCCATGGAATGTGAAGGACCAGCTTACACAAGATACGTCAAGTAACGCCTGATTCCCGAGCGCTTACTCTGTAACTTGATCACCCTTGTCGAAGGCAACCTCAGCACTGTTCATGAGTTGATTCTTCCACTGAGTGATCTGCACCGCCTGAACGTCAAACTTTTTGACCATCTGCGCCATAGTCATCTCACCTCGAATCGCTGTCAGAGCAACAGTGGCTTTAAAGCCAGGCTTGTGCAATCTTCTTTTCCTTCTCATCGTAACTAACTCCAGAATAATGGAGCAAGGCACTCATGTCATCCCTGAGCTGGCCAATGATTGGGGTCCACTGCTGTTCAGACATGGCCACGCAATAATTGACAGTGTCACAAAGTGCACGATGAACGACAATGCGAACTTCACAAGCTTATCCCAAACGGGTATGCCATCCAAAATGGGCGGATCAAACTGCCCCCAAAGAACGGCGATGGCTAGCAGCGCTATTGACGCGATAGTGAGTTGCGCGAAAATCGAAAGACGATCATATTTTTCGGTGCACTAAAAGAATTTGTAATTAATATCACCGCGCGGTTTCCCTAAGATATCTTTATTAACTTTCGCACCAGACATAGAAGATATTCCGTATCTTCTTACAAAGCCAATAAACGAATGATCAAAATCTATTTCTTTCAAGCTACGCCCAATCAACATATTGAAAATAAGCAAACTGTTTATTACCGCTACCTTATCTTCTTTATTCGTACTGACTTCTAACATATTGGCGGTAGATGAATATCCAAACAATACTGTTGAATCCTGAACCGAGAGCAAATTTTCGATTAACATCTTATCGGCGTATTCCATTAATTCTAGCCGCTTCTCTTTCGACATGATTGGCTTTGCATTCCAGAATGAAGCAATCATTTTTGCGGTTTCCACGTTAGACCAATCGCCACCAAAAAACAACTCAGTAGCAAGCCCTTCTGATCTAGGCAACAAATTCGCGACATATTGCATAACATCAATATATTTCTCCGGTCTTACTAAAGCATGATTAACTAGATCATTTTCTAACCTAGAGTCCACAACATACTTCGCAACTAAATATTCTTGAAATGACAAATGACTAAAGGAATATACCTCTGGCGACCTTTCAATCAGAATTCCAAAATCATTGTATAGAGCACTCAAAACAATACTCTCTTCTATTGACTCCAACCCAATTAGCTCTAAAGCTTGGCTTGTTATTTGCAACGCACGTACATCTGATAGTGTGAAAACAATATATTTTTCTATAAATAATTCGTATGCCAACTTAGAAACTAAGACTTGACGCTTCATAGTAGAAACATCGCCTAAAAAAGTAGCTCTAGATATTCCACGGAAGTAATCCCATCCTCCCAGTAAACCAAATATTGCGCGCTCTAAAAGCTCTTCTTTTCTCTCTGGCAGCTTTAGTTCATTATCGTAAAGCGCACAAATTATCGATAACAAAAGTGGCGTGGAAGATAGGTCCTTAAGATATGCAGAAGAATGTACTAACCCGCATAAATCCCTTCCTTTTTCATCTGACAACCCTTCAAACCATTTTGTTATGAATTCTCGCTTCAAGCCCTGTCTTAAAGGCATAACTTCCAGCTTCTGAAAATTTGAAAGTCCTATAGACAATGAGAACGGCCGGCCAGATACACAAATAACATTTACGCGATCTCTTCGCTTGCGATTGATACTTTGTAGCCTAACAATTTCCCTAATTATATTTTTTTGACATTTCTCAGATGTTTCATCAATACCATCAATCAATATCATCGCTTGTCCAGACTTCAACAGCGACCAAAGCACAGCTCTAGGTTTGTGTATTTCAAACCCATTTAAATACTCCACCATGCCATCCCATAGAGCTGATTTACTATCGTCCAAATCACGGACCGTGATAAATATTGGGAATCTTTCCCGACCTAGAATTTTTTCTCCTTGCGCAGCTAATACTGCCAGTTGTTTAAACGAAGTAGTTTTGCCAGAACCTGCTACTCCTAACAATGCAATTCCACTTCCCTCGCTATTGATCGCTTCGGATAAGGTTAGCTCTTCACGACGAACTTCAACTTCGCTCCCAGCAACCTTGCCATCATGCATTGCTTTCTCAATCTCCTTCGTATCACGATATATTTCTCTTTCTTGGTTCTTGCAAAGACTAATCGGAACGAAAGAATCTACTACATTCGTGGATCTACTTGTACCGAATAAAGGATATGAACCAACCACATCACACACCCAGTTTGAGTATGATTCTTTTGAAAATTCGAATATCCTTTTTTTCTGAAACCATGCTTCCGTAGCAACATCTAAACTATGAAATACTGAAGTGAACGATTGACCTATTATGGATTTCAACCCAGTAAGTTCCACTAATTTCTCATCCATACTGCGGCTCCATTCAAAATATTGTATTAGTTTATTGTTTATTCAATGCAACGACAAGTACTCACGCACAAGCCTGCGTGATATCATCGCATCATACTCACGCACTTCGCATTAGACATAACGCCGACTCACTTCCATTGAGGCCTGTAACAATGAATAGCGAGCTAAACCCATTCCAGATTGCGCACAAAATATGGCTTGGTCCGCCATTAACACATTACGCAAACCATCAAACTCCACAAGCGACTCACGCGCAACATCTACTGTCGAATAACCGGGACGACCCGTTTGTAGAAACAACGCCAGTAACTCTGCATCACTGAGAGAGCCAACACCTTTTTCAATTAATTTTTCACGCGGCCGCTCAGAATGCGGACAATCTTGAATGGACATGATCATCTTCCTTGTTGATCTAAAAGTCTGCCTCAGTCCTGAGGTCTTATCGATACTAGTATAAGATTATTCTCTACAAGTAAATGTAGGTTTATCTAAATGCCAATCGCATAAACAGGCTCACTGTACTAAGCCTTATGATTCAATCTAGATAAACCAGAAAGCTTACTACCACCACTTGTAATGGCCACTTGCTACAACAACTTGCATTGCTTGGAGCACTATGCAGTAGCGCGGGAATTCAGGTGCTCTATAATCTCACTCGATTCATACATCCAACGAACCTCGTTGTTGTCTTCGATTCGAAGACAAGGTACTTTGACTCGACCGCCACCTTGCTCTAGCTCTTCTCGGTGCTTCATTTCTTTATTGATATCGCGTAATTCAATATCAACACCTAATGCATGAATCGCTCGACGCGTTTTGACGCAAAACGGACATGCTCGAAATTGATACAACGATAAGCCATCAAACGCCGATTGAACGCGAATTTGCTCATCGGCCGAGCGCTGTATTGGCTTAGGACGAGATACCCAGTCAAAAAATACAATAACTGAACCAAGCGCGTTACGAAAATGTTTTAAAAGCATAGGACTATTTCTATCAATGAAAATTCTGTCGAACAGTAACCAACCAAGCCAACGACGTAAAGCACTTATTCATTCAGCTTACGAATTTGTTCTCGGCGATCAACCGCCCATTTATACTGTGGTGGCCACAAATCAAACTCAGGGTCGACGAGCAAAGTTTGCGCTGCATGTAACGGCCAAAAAGGGTTGTACATTATCTCGCGACCCAATGCGACTAAATCTGCTTGGCCTTCACTGATTATCGCTTCTGCCTGATGCGCATCGATTATGACTCCTACCGCCATGGATTGAACATTGGTTTCTTTTTTTATGCGCTCAGCATAGGGCACTTGAAAACCAGGCGCTCTTGCAGACGATTTACTTAGCGGTTTACCCTCGTCACTAACACGAAAGCTGGGCCCCCCAGATATACCACCAGCCGAGCAATCAACAACATCGATGCCTGCCTTACCCAGTTCGTTAGCCAAAGTCACTGAGTCATCCATGTTCCAACCACCCTCGACACTATCAACTGCAGAAATCCGAAAGAACAAAGCAATCTCCTCCCCTACCGCTTGGCGAACAGCACGTGCAACTTCAAGCGGAAAACGCATTCGCGCTGCAATATCGCCACCATATTCATCGCTGCGTTGATTGGAGAGAGGAGATAAGAAACTGTTCATCAAATAGCCATGCGCGCCATGCAGTTCGATAACTTTAAAGCCACAATAAACACTTCTTTTTGCGGCTTCAACAAAATCGCTAACCACACTTTGTATATCCTCGATGCTAAGTTCAGTTGGAGTGGTGAAACCGGAACCTACAGCAACGGGACTAGGACCAACGCATTGCCATCCATCTGGATGATCAGTGGGAATCGGTTTTGAACCATGAAACGGCGCAGCGGTTGAAGCCTTGCGACCAGCATGCGCTAACTGAATTCCCGGTACAACTCCCATGCTAGTAATAAACTCAACGATGGGTTTGATCGCAGCTGCTTGTTCTACGTTCCAAATGCCCAAACAGTTTGGAGTTATTCGGCCTTCTGGCGATATGGCTGTTGCCTCAAAAAAGACCAAGCCAGCTTTCCCGCGTGCAAATGTACTTAAGTGTGCGAAATGAAAAGGCTGCGCGACACCGTCTATTGCGGAATACATGCACAAAGGCGATACCGCGATTCGATTGGGCAAGGTTACGCCACGAATTTGTAAAGGTGAAAATAGTGCTGACATTGGCGTGTCCATTATCGAAAGGAGTTGAAGATAGTATTCAACAAGATTCGGCTAATTCTACCTCAATCTTGTACACCAACAACTTTCTCTACATCAACCCGCGCTCAGCCAACGAGGTTTGCACGCCTTGTCCGATAATCAAATGGTCAAGTACCCGTACATCAATGAGCGCCAAAGCATCGGTAAGTTTGCGCGTTAACCGAACATCGGTATCACTCGGTTCAGCCACACCTGAGGGATGGTTATGCGCAAAGATAACCGCCGCAGCGTTAGATGCCAAACAACGCTTCACCACTTCACGCGGGTACACTGCCGCAGAATCAATAGTGCCGACAGAGAGTTGTCGATACTCCAACACACGATGCCGGTTATCTAAAAACAACCCAGCGAACACCTCATGCTGCAGACCACTTAAATGCAACGATAAATACTCACGGACCAATCCGGGGGATGTCATCGCATCATATTCACGCACTTCGCAATACACATGACGCCGACTTACTTCCAGCGATGCCTGCAACAATGCATAACGAGCCAAACCCATTCCACGTTGTGCGCAGAATGTAGCCTGATCTGCCATTAGTACATTACGTAAACCATCAAACTCTATAAGTAACTCACGCGCAACGTCTACTGCCGAAAAACCGGGACGACCCGTTTGTAAAAACAACGCCAGTAGCTCTGCATCACTGAGAGAGCCAACACCTTTTTGAATTAGTTTTTCTCGCGGCCGCTCAGAATGCGGCCAATCTTGAATGGACATGATCATCTTCCTTGTTGATCGAATTAAAAAACAGCCTCCACCGTGAGACTTCTTACAGTGTATCAGTTGACAAGGGTAGTAACTGATATAAACCATATTCAATCTTAAATTATCTGATGTGTGCTCTCATTCAAACGGCCGTGTTTACACACGCCTGCTTACACTTATTTGTCAACTCAACGGCGCTGGTAGCCTTGATTCAATTACTTGCGTTTATAGAACCAAATTTATGAGTAAGTTAAGAATACGTTCTCTCAAATCGCATTAAACAATCACGCCACATTGGCACTAAATGTTCAATGCAGTTCAGGTAAACCTACGCCTATACTAATTCCTGTTGGTTAGCACAAATTACGCGTGATAAGCTGAATCCCTTGTACAAATACTTTGATTACATGAACAATATCAATAGCGAACTTGAGGCAACACTACGTGATCGTTTAGCCCAGAGTCGCACTGCATTACAGAAGTTTGGCTTTTTTGAACGGTCCAACACATACCGAGACTATCAAAATCAACTCGGGTTCGACGATGATGCTTTTACTAATTTGCTTGACGCATTTGACATACCTGAAAGTGATATAGACAAGTCGCATTCTAATGACACGGAAGTCAGCATTAATCATGCTCTAGATATACTAATTAAAACAAAGGAATATCGAAACCAAAATCTATCATCGGTTACGTTAGATCACAGCCTGCTTTGTGACGATATTCTCTGTACCTGGCACTACCACTACAACTCCCGCTCTGTTGAGGATGATAACAACGAACCCTACACCCATATACTAAAGCAACTTGCACGTATATCAGACGGCATTTTCACACCGACCAATATCACAGAGACTTGGTCTAACGATTACGTCGATGTTGCTATCCAATTTCAAACAAACGATGATATTTGGTTGGTAAAAATCAACTATGGTGGCGAGGGATATCGCGGCATGCAAGACATCACCACTATCGTCAATAGCGCGAATCAATCTCTAGTCAATCAAGACCTGCAGTTCTACATGGTTAAAACATTTAACCATGTGCTCTGTATAACAGCACTAACCCATTCCAACAAAGCGTCACTGGAAACTGAACGAAATTGGATTTTTTCAGACTCTCACTAACAAGTCCTCAATAAGAACCCAAGTTGTTACAAATAAGAATCGGAACCAAACAATGAAATTAGTATCTGCGAAGGAACTTGAAGCACTGCTATCAACCGCTGATGTTAGCCAATGGAAGGAGCTTGTCTTACTTGGGTCGAGATATTCCAACTGGATGCTTGAACAAGTAAACCCTTCAAACGACATTGACCCGAAAAAAGTAATCCATTGCTATGAGTCGTGGGCCAGCTTATCACCACTACTATTTTCACAACTACAAAATATCCAGTCTCTTATTGTTCTAGGTTTTTCCATTGACGGAGATGATCTCAAAGGTATCGATGACCTACATGCAATAACCAAGCTATCCCTACTAGGTTCTAATATTGAGACTTCAGGTGCCAAGCAGCTTACAAAACTAACCAACCTAAAAACGCTGAATCTAGATTACAACAACATAGATGCCGATGGCGCAAAGGCATTATCAGCTCTTACTAATCTGACCGACTTAAGACTGCGCGGAAGCGATATTCAAGATACTGGCTTGGCACATCTTCGCGGATTAGATAATCTACAGTTTTTGAATGTTGGATGCAACGGTCTTACCAAAAAATGCGCTAACACGCTTGCAGAATTTAAAAACCTGTCGAGTTTAATTATTTGGGGCAACAGTAGCAGCAACACGATAGGTAACGACGGCGCGTTAGCGATTAGCCAACTTTCTAAATTAAAATTGTTAGATGTGTCGTCCACAGATATGAGTGACGAAGGTATTAAAGCCATCGCCAAACTAACAGAACTAGAATCTTTAGCTTGCAAAAACAATAAATTAAGTTCCACAAGCATCTCTGATATCGCATCTATAAGTCGCTTAGCCTCTCTGGATATATCTAACACTCAACTCAATGAAGAAGACGTTAAGCTACTATCCAACTTATCATTACTTGACTCACTAAATATTTCGGGCTGCAATGTAACCGATGCTGGCGCACAAGCGTTAAGCTCTCTTAAAAAGCTTACTGAGCTAAGCATTCGAAATAATCAACTATCAGCACTAGGTGCACAGGCAGTTGCAAGCCTACCCGCCTTGAACTTTCTAGATATCTGCAGGAACCCCATAGGCGATGACGGTCTTATCGCACTGTGTGCCTTAATATATTTAGAGACACTAGAGGCTGGAGAGTACGACGTAGGAGAGAGCCACATTAGCAATGATGGGCTAGTAGATCTTACAAAGCTAAACAAACTGAAATCTCTAAACCTCTCTAAATGCAACATTAGTGATGAGGGCGTAGCACTGATCGCAAAACTTGCCGGATTGCAGAAACTCAACTTATCCTACAATAGCAATAGTGAAAAGTTGCGCATAACAGACAAAAGCGCAGCTGAACTAGCCAAGCTAAACCAATTAACATCACTGAATTTGGTTGGAAATGACGTCGGTGATGAGGGAGCAATTACATTATGCAGCTTGCCTTCACTAAGCCATCTAAATTTATCAAAGTCATGGGCATGTTCAGATGAATCAAAAATCAGCGACGATGGCGCTATAGCGCTTGCTAATTGCGCCACGTTGGAATCGTTAGACCTATACGGCAACGACATTTCAACACACGGCGCTAGAGTAATCCTAAGCGCTTGGGAGAAGCGCGAGTCTACAGTACGCTTATCCCACTTAGACCTTGGCTTTAATGACGCTATAGATAGAGAGCTAAAAGAAACTGTACTATCTGTTTCCGCCAGCATGCCAGAACGTATGGACCTGTACCGCAGCTATGCGTCGAAGCATGTCAACATCCCACCAAAGATCGAGAAAGTAATTGAGAAGAAAATTGATACTGACGAACCACATGTCGAACATGCGCCTAAATCAAGTTTCACATCATCTATAAACCGGATATCCGAGGGCGATGCACCCGCTACGCTTAATATAGCGGACCATAATGACGACCCTCCTAACGACGAAGAACAGATCTCGTCAGAGGATAAAGTAGAGGCATTCTTCAATTCAATTTGGTTTAAACTAATTATGGGATTAGGTTTGATAGCTGTATTTCTTTATAGTTTTTCTAAATAAAGGCAAATTCTATTGGTCACTTTTTTCCTGATAGGTTAACAGCCGCTTGCGCTTTGTTATTCGTGCTGAATTCTGACTAGAGTTTAAATATCTCATCGAAACCACTGTCTTATCTCCACCACTTTTAGCCATCCTCTTTTTTTCATCGATACGTAGCGTGTTTGCGTGTTCGAACGGAACGCAACAAACAAACAAACAAACAAACAAACAAACAAACAAACAAACAAACAAACAAAATGTTAATACATCGATTGTGAAGCACCACTACTTTTAAGCACTGGATCTATTTTCTAATCTCTGTATACTCCTCAAGCATGAACTGCCTACACACATACCCGAACGCAACAGATGCAAACCAGAGTCGCTTTAACGCGATCGAGGAACGGTGTGTGCGGCTTTAATACTTTCAGTTAGTTTGAATTTATTAAGGCCCGCCGCAAGCGGGCTTTTTTTTGGCCGTCATATACACCCTAAAACTGCCATTGCCTAAGAAAACAGCCATCAAAGGTACAGTTCAAATTAGAAGTACTAGTTAGCGCTATGTCACAAGGACTATAAGCGCGTAATTTAATGGAGACGATCATGAAAGATCGACATAAATACACAGGAAAAGATTTAATCAACTTAGGTTGTACGTAAGGCCCTGAGCTCGGCGAAGTATTGCGCATCGTCAATGAAAAAGCGCATAGCCATGATGAAGTACTAGCAGTGATCAAACACTTTGAGCCACCGCCAACACTTGCGCAACACAGTGAGCCTGCACCCTGCCAGTACAACATCACTGCCAGTAATGATGTCGAGCGAAACAACGTCGAACAGGTGCGCGCTACAATGGATGTTGTATTGCGAACACCGGTGGCAATCGAAGGCGTGGTTATGCCTGATGCGTGCCCTGCAGGTTCGATAGGCACCATACCGGTCGGTGGTGTTGTCGCTGTACGCAACGCCATTATTCCCGGTATGCATTCTGCTGATATTTGCTGCTCTTTGATGGCAACGGTGTTCGAGAAATCAACACCAAAACAAGTGATGGAAGCTGCGCACAAGGCAACACATTTTGGACCTGGTGGCCGCGAGAAAGAGCGAGCGGTGACTCTGCCTGATAGCTTACTTAAGTCAGTTGATGCGCTGCCTTATCCGGGACTGAAAGACATTGCTCGTATGCATATGGGAACACAGGGCGATGGCAATCACTTTTTGTACGTGGGCACTTTGGAGTCCACTGGTCATACGGTCATGGTGACGCATCACGGTTCAAGAGGTTTCGGTGCGCGTCTATACAAAGAAGGCATGAAGGCGGCCCTGCGCTGGCGTGACAAGTTGTCTCCATCAACCAGCAATGCCAACGCCTGGATTCCGTTTGACAATAACGAAGGGTTGCAGTATTGGAATGCATTGCAAGTGGTTCGCGACTGGACGTTGCACAATCACACATGCTTGCATGACTTAACCCTAGACGCTATTAACGGTGAAGTTCGTACTCGGTTCTGGAACGAGCACAATTTTGTGTTTCGCGAGCAAACAGAAGATAGCAATGTGTTTTGGCATGCTAAAGGTGCGACACCGATACACAACGATTTTTTGCCCGACACTAGTGGAGTGCAAATCGTGCCGTTAAACATGGCAGAACCAGTGTTGTTTGTTAAAGGCACACGTAACGATACGAATCGTGGTTTTGCACCACATGGTGCTGGACGTAACATGAGTCGTACGCAACATAAGAAGCGAATGGCCGGTCGTACTGAAGCTGAAATACTAAAAGCTGAAACCGATGGGTTGGATGTACGTTTCTATACGGGTGTCACTGATATTTCAGAGTTACCCAGTGCATACAAGAACGCAAAGTCAGTTACCGCTGACATGCACCAGTTTGGCCTTGCAGAAGTTGTGGATCGTGTGTTGCCGTATGGGTCTATCATGGCAGGTGATGGTGGTCGAAATGCATCTTGGCGTAAAAAGCGTAAAGACAAGACGCAGCAAAAGATGCAGTGGCAAGGCGACAAGCAAAAACGTATGGGTCGCTAGTTAAGGGTGTCGTCGACTGTGGTCGGCGACATGTCGCGTTAACGCAACCCAGTCACAATCTGCCAAGAGGAATTCCAACCTGAACTCCTTCATACGTACCAGCGCAACTCAATTTCACTTTATTTTAGTCAGCCTATTCTGGCCCATCACCTATAAATGAATGACCTTCAGCCGAATGGGTGATTCGAAGTCATTAATCGCGTTATAGAGTCTCATCAGGTTCGCTGTCGTCGGCGTAATTACCTGTAAATACAAAAGGTTTTCTGTTATGAATGTCCCCCCACCCCCAAAAGAAAAACAAAAATGCACACTGAATAGGTTCGGTCGTTGTTTTAGTATTATTTCGCTCATGGTCAGCGCCCCCGCTATGGCGCAGAATGTCGACTTTGCTGATGATTTTTCGGTTGATTCTATTAGCTACTCTAGTGGTACCTTTTCCAATAATATCGGCGTAAGCACAGCAACAGTTGTACTCGGTGGCATTCGGCTCGAAGCGATGGATACCGGTGATGGGTCTCGCAGGTATATCGATTTGGCTAAGCCTTCTGACTCGTTAGAAGTTAGCGCGGTATTCGATCCAGCAACCTCCTTACCGGGTTCATCAAACGCACAGCTCTATGTGTCGGGTATTTTATATAACGATGTTGGTGATCTAACATCTAATTCGCCATCCAGTAACGGTGATGTCATTGTGGGCATCGACTTAATAATTGATGGCCAGGGTGGCTCGGCAGCTAATGCCTGCATTAACCGAATAGATGCGAATGATGACTTTGTTGGCGCAGGTCTTTTCGACGGTCAAAATTGTGTTCTACTAGACAGCCCACCTGTGTTGCCAGGGCAGATGTTTACACTTGGTTATTCACTCGATAGAGCGACATCAACATTGACCTTCTCATTTAATAATGTGACTCAATCAGTGGCTATACCAACGCCGTTTTATCAACCAAGAAATCTGAATAATCGCATTGATATTCAACACTTCGATGGCGCTGGCCAAGCGGTTATTCTTTTAAATTCGATAACAACCGATGATGGGAAAGATGACTTCGCTGGAATAACACCGGTGATTGACCGGTATCGCCCGTTCTATAGCTTAGACGGCGTCGACAGTACCGTAGCATTAGTTGACGGCCGAGTGCGATTAACAGAATATTCCCTTGATGATAATAATAGATCCATTCAAATTCAGCAAAATAGTAACGGCGACTACATAGAGGCTTTGTTAGAAATTTCGAGTGAATCTGATATCTCACATTAGGTTCACGTCTTTACGCAAGCATTGAATCAAATTTATATAACGATACTGCCGATGGCGGCTTTGATGGCTCAACTGGTGAAGTACAAGCGCGAATTGACATTCGTGTTTTTGCTGATGGCACGCGCAGTATCGAATATTGCTTACGCCGCGTTGACGACGCAGACTCTAATAATCGTTCCGGTTTGTTAGATGGCGGCAGAACTTGTCTTGCCTTTCCTATGCTCGTAGAGTTAGATCAAGCTTATCGGGTTGCTATATGCTTGATCGCAATGCAGCGGTAGTCACATTCCGCATAGACGGTCTGAGTGTTACACAGGCGCTCAGCACAACAGTGTTTGCAGCAGCGGAACCCTACAGAATAGTTAATTTTTCAGCGGAAAGTGGAGCAAATTTTATTGGCTATGTCGATGATATTCGCACAGCCCCTGCCGCATTAACACCCTCGGAAGTTCAGGCTGGCAACTCAGAACCTCCAGCTTTTCCAGTGGCTCCTGACCCTGCATCGTTTATCGTAGACAGCACCATAGCAAAACCGTTTGAAGATCTACAAACGTTAGATTTCATCGCAGGCTGCGCAATTTGGATATTTGGGATCAACGCGGTAGTCGCGGCCAATCAAGCATTGAATACATTGAAGATGCAGCAGCAATTGAAGTAAGCGCAAATAGTCTTAATGAAGACAATAGCAACTCAGGCCAACTATGGGTATCGGGTGTGAGTGACGGCATTTACGCCACGGTCAGTTTGTCGGGAAGAACACAACTACCTGTTGAATCCAGTGCACAAGCGCGTATAGGTATAAGGGGCGTTTTTCACAATGAATCAGCCGATGGCGGAATGGACGGACAAGATGGCGACATTTTTGTTGAGTTACTCCTGCGCTTAAGAGGCGATGGGCGTCGACAGATCAGTTTCTACATGGCCCGCAACAATGCCGATGGGAATAGTGATGGTTATCGTATATTAGAAGATGGTGATGACAGCGCAAACTTTGATTTAACTCCCGAACTTGATAAGCCCTACGAGCTGGGTATTTCAATTGATCGTGAGCGTGCAGTATTGATATTCACAGTTGATGAATTGATAAGAGAAGTTAAACTTCCAACAGCGGCATTTATTCCAGCGCGTTCTGAAGCGAGCGTTTTAGTTGATCACAGGGGTTCTTCGGGTTTAGCTGCAGGGCGAATCCACGCCGTGCGCACAGCAACGGTTGATGAGAACTTCGCCCTGGGCGTACCGGCGATGGGTCCCGCTATGCCGAATACTGCGTGCTTCGTAAGGATGTTGAAGGCAATTTTATAGACTTAATTACCGCGACTGAAGACGACTGTTTGCGCTTTGAGAGTACCGTGGAGTTTGATACACCATACTCAGCGTCCATAGATTTGGACAGAGTGGGTTCGCAGGTGGTGTTCAGTTTAGACAATGAATCTATCGTTTATGACATCACCACTGGTATCTTCGATGCGGGTAGTGCATTTGAAAGTGTCACTGCCAGCTCCTCCGATGGCAGTATCACTATTGCCTACGCTGACGATTTAGCCTACTCGGCAACTCCCGTACCAATTGCACAATCACAATCAGCTTTGGTTCTTGATTCGAGTTCTAGTACTGGTACTGGTACTGGTACTGGTACTGGTACTGGTGGATCGGCTGGTGATAGTGGGTCTGGCGGCAAGTCAAGTGGCGGGTGTTCGATAATCAATGCAAAAGGCAATGATCCTCTGCTGGCGATTTTGGGCATGCTTGCGTTACTAGGCTTGCTAAGACGTTGGCGATCAATTGGTCTTAGCACTAGCATTGCCGATTTAGATACAGATGTAGAAGTAGATGTAGAAGTAGAAGTAGAAGTAGAAGTAGAAGTAGAAGTAGAAGTAGAAGTAGAAGTAGAAGTAGAAGTAGAAGTAGAAGGCGTCACTATTTGTGACGCCTTTTTACCAGAGGATTCGATTGCCAGCCGCATCCTGCAAGCGCTACTATGGTGTTGAGCACTATACTAGGGGTAGTTACAAACGATGGCCACGTCAAACGATATAGGACCTCATGATAACCAGTCGGTTGCGGTTAATGCCATTCTTACCGTTCCGGATAGTGATCAGTCATCAATATCAGACTTCCTTTCTTATGTAGATGAAAATCGTTTTTCACCGATCGCAAGAATGTGTGGATTACCGGTTTATCGGCTCAACGATATTGAAACCAACAACCATTGCTACATGAGCAATGAGCGCTCAAATGTTAAGCCATCTGGTTTTGTCGCTGATAAATTTGCACTTTTCGGTGAGTACATCGTTTTTTCTGGTACATCAACCTTGGCCGATGGTGAGCTGGAAAGCTATCTGGTATCACAAGATATAGTGAATATTGCATTGCTACGTATCGGCAAAGTGGAGCTAACTCCTGCCGAGGTAAGACTTACTGTTCAGCTACTCTCTGGATTAGTATTAAAAATGGCTGCCAACCAAGACAACGTATCGGTAGAAACCAAGCGATCGCAATTAAAATCGGTATTGCATAAACTCGATGTTGGCAGGCAGCAAGATATTATGTTGATATTGCTACCTGAATTAGTGCGGATAACCGACCCTCAATCGTGGGACGGTGACGGGCAGAGACTCTTTAATCTTTATGCTGGAAAGTATTTGCCAACAAGCGTCAGGTGTCAAAGTCTTACCGACCGACAAGGCAGGAGTGTACGAATTGTTGACTACGGTCCACTGCGTGGTCAGCCAGTTTTAATTCTCCACTCCATGATCTTTCCCGATATTACTGAACAAGACGTTGCTTTCGCTGTACAGCACAACCTACGTATTATCGTGCCGCTTCGCCCTGGAATTTTGGAAACATCGCCAACTCACAAACCCGTTCATCAGTACGCGGAAGATACGTTGCATGGAATTGAACTGGCTTGGATACACATGTGTGGCGAACCAGTTGAAGTTATAGCGATGGTATCCAGCGCTTGGCATGCAGTTGCTTTTGCCCAAGCTAATCCAGAAAAAGTGCGAAGCATTTCATTTGCTGCAACTTGTTTTAGTGCCGGTAAGTATGAAAATAGCCTTGTCTATTTCGGTAGTAGTGTTGCAGAGCTGTGTAGTCGAAATGTTTGGCTTATGACAAAAACGGTCGATTTTATTCGCAGCAATGTCAATGAGCTTGCTCGATTCAGAACGACCATTAGTCGAATTTTTAAAAACAGCAAACCAGACATGGAAATTCTTGATAGCGAATTTGAAGGGCCAAATAACGGCAGACGCCTGATGATGGCTATGCTTGAATCTCCCGAATCGGTTAAACACGACTACTTTAACCAAGTTAACTTTCACTGGCCCAGTATCGAATCAATTGAAGCACCTGTTCGGTTCGTCCATGGAGCGAAGGATTCTATTCACAAATTGACGGATGTTGAAAAATTGATACGCGGTATCGGGAATGCACCACTGGTTGTTTTCAAATCAGCTGGACACATCATGCAGTACGAACACTTTCACCAATTACTAAGTGTTTGTTTGTTGCTTGACGACGTTGAAGTACCCAAGTAGTCGCTCCCAAGTGTTTTTCTACTACAGACGCAATTAAACACCAATTACGAATCTAACAAGAACTGTGACGTCGCAAACTAATATACCAGCCTGAAACTTGTTCTCAACAGGCCTGTCATAATGCAACCATCAATAAACTAGCATTGCCAGTATGACCTTGCCCTGCAGTATCGACAATCACGCTCAGACTAAATTTCGCAGTATTGCGCTACTTATTATTGCCGAAATTCTGGCGATGAGTCTTTGGTTTGTATCAGCCGCCATTCTGGTTGATATGTCCAATGAGGCGAATCTATCACCCAGTGTGCAAGCGGCACTGTCGTCAGCAGTCCAAGCAGGATTCGTTATTGGCGCTGTACTGTCCGCCGTGTTCGGACTGGCTGATCGTTATGAACCAAGATTCGTTTTCGCGTTTTTCTGTTTGGTTGCAGCCATCGCCAACGCCCTATTGTTAGTTGCCGTTCCCGGCAGCATCAGTGCCATTGTGCTGCGCGGTATAACCGGCGCATCTTTGGCTGGCGTCTACCCCGTTGGTATGAAGATCGCGGTTGGTTGGGGACAAAAAGATCGAGGGTTACTGGTTGGTTTGCTAGTCGGCGGGCTTACGCTTGGTTCGGCCTCCCCACATCTATTGGCATTTCTAGGCGGCGCTGATTGGCGCAGTACCGTACTGGCCGCTAGTGCGCTTGCAGTGGCTGCCGCAGTTATCGTACTGGCAGTAAAGAACGGCCCCTTTCATACTAAAGCTACGGCATTTAACCCAGGAGTCATCACTGAAGCTTGGACTAACAAAGCTATTCGACGCGCCTATGGTGGATATCTGGGACATATGTGGGAGCTCTACGCCATGTGGAGTTGGATTGGCGTTGCCCTAGTGGTCAGCTTTATGTCACATATGCCAGAAGCCGATGCTACACAATTCGCAAAGTTAATGGCTTTTATCATTATCGCTAGTGGTGCTGTGAGCTGTGGCATCGCAGGTTGGGTCGCCGACAGAATTGGGAAAGCGGAACTGACTATTATTGCTATGGCTGTGAGCGGTTTATGCGCTTTATTGTTCGCACTAACCTTTGGCGGTAGCGTATGGCTAACCGTCGTTATTTCCATTGTTTGGGGTATTGCGATAATCCCAGACTCTGCACAATTTTCTGTATTAGTGGCAGACCATGCACAAGGCGATCAAGCAGGCTCTCTGCTGACCTTCCAAACTGCACTCGGCTTTGCCCTGACTATTGCGACGGTGCAACTTGCGCCCGTCATTGCCGCGCAAGTTGGCTGGCCTGTAATGATGGCGCTATTGGCGTTAGGCCCAGCGTTTGGCATCTATTCTATGTGGGGACTAAAAAAACCATCCATCACTACAACAAATTGAGGTAAACCTTGCTTATACTTTACTCAACATGGAAATCACAACCGCCTGCAAACGGGCATCCCGCATAGCGAAAATCCTGCTAAGCCTCTTGCTCACTATTTGCCCGTTTAACGGTCATAGCGCTGAGTATCAGCATTCCTATCCAGTTACCGGCTCGACTGTTGAAGAGCTTCTGGACCAGATAGATCGCAACAGCCACAGTCCGGACGGTGCGTTTGGCTACACCAAACTTAACACCAATGTTGGTTGGACAGCTGTTGTGGGCAGCGATGATATTTGTGAAATAGAGTCGGTTAACTTTACGTACGACATAACCATATACATGCCTGATTGGATTGAAAAGCACACAGCTAAACAGTGCCTGCAAGATAACTGGGATTCGGTGTGGCTTGAGATACAACTCCATGAAGAACAGCATCGTAATCTATACCGATTACTCGACACTATCGACATTGAACAACGCATAAGCTCAATCAAACCTAAATCCTCGTGCGATGCATTGAAGGTTGCGGTGAATGAGGAAGTCGAAAAGATTCTTGATGCCAATGATCTACTGCACGATCTGTTTCACGCAGCGGATACCATTCCCATTTTATGGGATTGCTAGTGCCCATCGCGGGATATCAAATATCAGGTGTTGTTTCTACTGAATGCATGTTCATTCCAGGAACATTGGATGATGTGATGGTTTTAACACAGTGTTCAACGAACGCTTGTATGGTAAAAGAACTTCGAGCACCTTCAGCCATGACCAATCCCATTTTCAAATAAGGCAAATCGCAATCCAAAGGGATGTAGCACACCTTTTTCCCATCAGGAGATAGATCGTTCTGGGGCCGCAAATTAGCAATCGAATAACCAAATCCGTTAGCGACTAAACTTCGCATCACTGCCATATCTTTTGTTCGTTCTGCAATAACAGGCTTAACTCCGATTTGCGTGAAAAACGAAGTGAAGTACACGTTGCTATGTGGAAGATCAAGCAGAACCATTGCATAGTCTTGCAAATCACTCACAGCTACCGTTGATAGGTGCGCTAGCGGATGCCCCTCATGAACAAGAACGAATGGAGGCAGCTCCACTAGTGGAAAAAATTCAAGATCGGCAGGAATGTCGAGGTTATAGCTCAAAGCGATATCGATTTTCGCGCCTCGTATGTGGTCGAATATATCGCTTTGATGCAGCTCGAACTGATTTACGCGCACATCGGGGTATGTGGTTTGAAAACTTCTTCGTAAGCTTGGAAAGATAAGTTGCGCAAAACTTAAATAACAACCAATCGACAATGAGCCACGTACAGCCTGCGTGATATCTCCAGCGATTTCATTGAGCTGTGCAGCTTCTGCAATTAATTTTTTTGCTTGGATTAACATTTGCGAACCAGCATCGGTCAAGGTAAGACCTTTCGCATGCTTACGCACAAAAAGAGACAATCCAAACTCTTGTTCTAACTGTGAAATAGCCGCAGAAATAGTCGGCGATGACACATGCACTTTTTCCGACGCCTGAAGGATCGACCCCGATTCACCTACGGCGACGAAATATTCGAGCTGTCTTAATGTAAAGCGTAGTGGCATTAAAGAAGCTTCACTAATCGTCGCCCGGAACGCCATAGGAAGGCGCCTCGCTTGGGTCTAGCGCTCTTTGAACGTAAGCATCTAATTGCGGCTTATAAACATCCCAAGCGGTAGCTATATTTTCTATCGGGCACGCCTCTGACCAATCGCATCGTAGATCTGCCACCGGCCAGTCAACCTTATCCACAATTTTCAGGCCCGCAGAATGTATCGGACCCGCCTCCCCTCCCGCAGCTAGCCCTGCCCGCATTGCGGCAATTAGGCGATCACCGATATGACCCGATGCTGATACAAACGCATCAACTATGGCTTGCGGCACTTGTTCGTTGTCTAGTAAGTTTCCACCAGAGGCAACATCTAACCCTGTCGCCTGCGTCCAAATACCTAATGACTGAGTGCCAGAATGAATAGCAGTACCACCCGCCTTGTCGATGCTTAACACCTGACGATATTCCAGGTGCTTAGCTTCACGTTGTATTTGGGCAATAGCGGCAGATGCGCTTAAGCCACTCTCCATTAAGTCAAGGCACTTCGGCCCCAAAGTTGGATCAGTTATATTTTGCGATGACACCGCGCCAACACCTGCCCGTGCGTAGGAACAACGTGCAGATACTGCTGGTGAAGATGATGATATAGCCGTTCCAAACATACCGGTTGTAGCGCATCGTGCAACAAGAGAAAACGTCATGGTTCAATCCGGAATAACGGCTGTGGCATCAATTTCTACCAACCAATCTGGTCGCGCCAGTGCCTGAACAACCAATCCTGTTGAACAAGGGTGCACGCCTTTTACGTATTCACCCATGGTGCGATAAATCGCTTCACGATGACGTACATCGGTGATATAAACAACGACCTTCACCAAGTGCTCCATCGTGCCACCTGCCTCCTCAATCAGTTGCTTAATGTTTTGCATTACCTTGTGGGTTTGTTCAACCGGGTCGTGACTATCAATGTTTTTGGCATCATCTAAATTTTGCGGACACTGACCACGCATATAAACAGTGGCACCGCCTCGTGTAACCACAGCCTGGCACAAGTCGTTATCTAGATTTTGCTCTGGATACGTTTCTCTTGTATTAAAGGGTCGGATGCGTTGATGAATCATTACGTTTTTCCAATTTCAGGACTAGCAAGCCCGTGTTTCATTTTATTAAGGGTTAGCAATTAGAGCTGTACACCTGTACCTTGTTTCAGTGTAGACATATGATGCTTCAAATAGCTGCGCTGCGTAACAATGTGATCTGCCAAGAACTTTGCATCATGCCATACGCCCCAAATGAACGAAGACCCTCGCCGTGACTGCCAAGCTAAACCCAAAAAATAGACACCCTGCTCGGTTGACACACCACGCTGATGTGCAGGCTTACCTTCGCTGTCCAACGCATCGACCTCCAACCAACGATAATCTAAAGCAAAACCTGTTGCCCAAATAATCGTTGTTATCCCGGCCTCTGCCAAGTTTAAAGTTTGCAGCGGTTTGCTTATACATTCTGCATCGGCGACAAACGAGCGTGCTCCAGGCTCTTCAGGTAAATCAATACCGTTAGCCTCAACATAAGCGTCGGCTTCATCTAATAAATTCAGGTAGTAACTATCACCGTGAGCAATGTTCTTCACAAGATTAGGGGCAAACGTCAGAACACCGTCTTTGATCGATTCAGTGCTTCCAACTAACGTCATGCCTTCCGATGCCAGTCGCCTGAAGTCGATTGTATTGCCACCATAAGCGCCGCTTACTGCAATAGTCACATGCTCTGTCCCTGGTGCCACTGCGGCGGCATCCCACTTACCAAGCACCCCCAACCACCAACAGAAGTCACGACCTCGATAGCTTCGTGGAGGACGTTCGTGCGGACCAACAGAAAGATAGACGGACTTGCCTGATCTTAAAAGCTCATCGGCTATTTGAGAACCCGAGGATCCTGCACCAACGACCAAAACAGCCCCTTCAGCCAACTGTTCGGGGTTGCGATAACCACTGGAATGTATTTGTGTCAGTCCAGACTGATCAGGAACGACAGCAGGTACAACGGGATGCTGGAAAGCCCCTGTAGCGGCAACCACACTAACTGCCTCTATCACACCGTTGGATGTCTCAACCCGAAACCCTGGCCGGCCAGTTAGACGTTGTACACGATGAACTTCTACACCGGTTCGAATCGGAGCTTTAATGTGCTCGGCGTAGGCCACAAAGTAGTCTGCCACTTGCTCTTTTGACGCAAACCCATCGGCCTGTACATCAGCGAAGGTCATACTGGGAAAACGATCGTGCCATGCAGGGCCGTTCGCCACGAGGGAGTCCCACCGCTCAGTGCGCCAGCGTTCGGCAATACGGTGTCGCTCCAAAACAAGATGCGACACACCACAACTGGTTAAATGCTCACTCATAGCTAATCCAGCTTGGCCACCACCAACAACGAGCGTATCTATTTGTTCTACTGACATTATTTGATCTTACCCTGACTTGTTGTTTGTTGCAGCCTTGCTCACTGGCCACAGCGTAATGAGTAGTCTATGAGGTCGTTCTGTTTACGACCAGCATGTTTTCTTTAAGCGTTGATTGTGTTATCGCTAATCATGGGGAAGCGTTTGTCAGAATATGAATCGGAAACGGCTAATCAATGGTTCTTTTTTTTTTGATTTACCTTATAAAGAATTGCCTGCACAATGCGCCTTTTTACCCTGCACGTGGTTTGCGTGCTGCGCTGCTATCAACAGTTGTCTACCAGCGCACAGTTGAATAGGTCAATCACTACAGTACGAAAGAGGTCATCACGAATTCCATGAGCGATAAAGCCACCATCCAAGCGCCCCACAGTGCAGCGAATGAGCTTGCAGCAAATGCAGCAATGCCTTTTGAGCGCGCTCATGCCATGCCTCCCAGTGTTTACACCTCGGAGGAATTCCTCGCCCATGAGATGGAACATGTGTTTGGTCAAGATTGGTTTTGCGCAGGACGCGCAAGCTCACTGAAAAATTCAGGAGACTACCTAACCTTAGAGCTGGCCAACCAGCCAATCATGGTGGTGCGTAATAACGATGGCACATTAAAGGCTCAGTCCAACGTTTGCCTGCATCGCATGTCCACCCTGCTTGAAGGGCGAGGTAATACCCGAGCAATCGTATGCCCGTATCACGCATGGACTTATGAACTGAATGGTCAGTTGCGCGGCGCGCCTGCCATGACTGAAAATCAATCGTTCTGTAAAAAAGGAATGCGGCTACCTACAGTGCGCTGTGAAGAGTGGCTCGGTTGGATCATGGTTTCGTTAAATCCAGATGCGACCCCTGTGAACGAGCAACTCGCTGATGTTGAAGCCATGGTTGAAGACTATGGAGCAACTGATTATGAAGAAACGTTTTTCGAAACACACGTATGGGACACCAACTGGAAAGTGCTTGCCGAGAACTTCATGGAAAGCTATCACCTACCGGTTTGTCATCGAGGCACCATCGGTGGATTATCGCGGTTAGATGAAATGGTGTGCCCACCGGGCAAACCGTCTTTTAACTATCACACGATATTAAAAGATGATTCGCTCAAGATCGCCATGGCGCATCCAGATAATACGCGCATGAAAGGCGATCGACGCCGAACAACGTATTTACTCGCTATTTATCCAAGCCTAATGATTACGCTTACGCCTGGTTACTTCTGGTACTTATCATTGCATCCAGAAGGGGTTGGGAAGGTGCGCATTATGTTCGGTGGCGGTATGTCTTCTGAGTATGCAAACGATGCTGATGCGCAAGACAATTTCGCTACGCTTAAAACACTGCTTGACGAAGTGAACGTTGAGGATAGAGGTTGCACTGAAAAAGTGTATCGCGGCTTGTGTTCAGAATTCGCAGTACCAGGACCACTGTCACACCTCGAACGACCTAACTACGATTTCGCGCAGTACTTATCTAGTCGAATTCCAAGTTAACACTGTCATGAATTCAAAAGCAGCAATAGCAGTAAACCAGAAACTGAAAAAAACTCGAAGGCTTATAACCGTTTGCTGACAAACGTCAGCTAACAAATTTAACTGTCACGGACTAACGCCGGTGAAATCACTTCTCAAAGAAATTTCTAATCGCCCACAAGGTCACGGCCTACCACCGGCTTGTTATACCAGTGGCAAATTTTTACGTTTAGAAAAGAAAAAGTTATTTTTGAATGAATGGCATTGCCTAGGGCGTACTGCTGAAATCCCAGAAGTTGGTGATTTTTTCACCATTGATTTAATGGCAGAACCGCTACTAGTTGTTCGAGAAACAGAGGCAAAGGTTTCTGTACTATCCAATGTTTGCCGTCACAGAGGGATGCCAGTGGCATCAGGCGTGGGCAACACACAACGTTTTCGCTGCCCTTATCACGCATGGACTTATGAGCTCAGTGGCAAATTACGTAATGCACCGCTGGTACCAAAAGAGCAGCTCAACAAAGATTGCCAACTACCTAAATTACCATCACGCTGTTGGCAGGGCTTTATATTTGTCAGTCTAGACACAAGCGCTGTTTGGCCAGAAGACCAAGAGACGCAAACACTCATACCACTCGAACAGCACCTGGCCAACTACCACATGCAAACGATGCATCACGCGGTTAGCATCGTTGAGACATGGGAGTGCAACTGGAAATCACTAATAGAGAACTTTATGGATGGTTATCATCTATCCGTTGTGCACCCAGAAACACTGCACCACTTAACGCCTACAAGCTTGTGTAAAAAAGTAACTGGATCGGCGGCCTTTACAGCCTACACGGCAAACTACGCCAACTCTGCACCCGCGCGCAAGAATCATCACCCATCACTAACGACAGAACAAGTAAAGCAATCTCAACTATTTTGCGTGTTCCCTTCGCTGATTGCATCCGTCTCTGCAGATACACTGGTATATTTAGCACTGCATCCGCTTGGTGTTAATCAAGTATCGGTTAAATGGGGTGTTGCCACTTTCGAGTCTGACTTAACGGAGACCGAAATCAACGCACGTGTTGATAAGTGGAAACAAATTAACAGTGAAGACCATCAAATCTTGGAACGCCTGCAAGTGGGGTTGCGATCTAAGCACTGTGTTACTGGACCACTCGCTGCGGATAACTTTGAAGGGACGCTGCATGATTTTCATCGTTATTTGATACACAAGCTTGGTGTTGACAGGGTTAAAAATATTTGACGAATTCACAAATATGAAAATTTATGATCACTGGGGTAAGGCCGGGCAAAGAGCGGTAAGCAATGATGGTAGCAAGTATTGGTTAGTCGGATGGGCTGGGTCTAACCTTAGCGTTGCCGATGCGCAAAAGGAGGCCAACAACCGTATTGAAGCCCTAAAGGACAAGCTTAGTTCAAAAGGCTGGCTGCGCAATTCATATAGCTACGATAGCGATCATCCAATAAAAGAAATGGTCATCGATAGGTTTGGAGATACAGACAATCCGTATGCTGCGATAACACGAAATAGATATGGTGCTCTGGTGTTGAATGCCGCGCGTGTGTTTATAGCTGATGTAGACCTTCCACAATCTTTAGATACCCCCTCTGAAGTAACAATGCCGGAATGGACGGATAAGCGGAAGAAATCAGACAAGAAAGTTGGCTTTTTAAAAATATTGTTCGGCGGTGGGGCGAATGATGATGAAGCAAAAAAACATAATAAAGAAGGAATAGAGCGCGACAACCGACTGATCAGTGAAAGAACAGAAATCACGGCACGACGAGAAAAACTTGCCTCAGAACAACGTGATAGCGCTTTGTCAAAGTTTGCTGAGTTTCATCGTCAATTTCCAGAACTTTCGTTTCTTGTCTATGCCACTGCCGCTGGTTATCGTGTAGTAATAACAAATCAAACCGTCAAACCTGACAGTACAGAATCAGAAAATTGGATGGAAGCGCTGAACTCGGACAAACTTTATCGTAAGCTTTGTCAAAAACAACAATGCTACCGTGCAAGACTGACACCCAAGCCTTGGCGGCTGCCGGGTTGCAAATCAACTGTGTTTTTTCCAAATGGACAGGCTTCGGAAGAGTATCAATTGGAAAAGTGGTTGAAGACTTATGAAGAGAAATCGGTCGCTTATGCCGTTTGCGAGCTAATAGAGACTTATGGTGATGGAATTGTCGTTGATGAAGTAGCGGAAGTTATGCGCATACATGATCGGTATGTGATGGATGGAACAACGAAACCGCTTGCTTGAATAAAGATATTTCTGCTGACCAATTGCAGGCTATTTTCAAAGAGCTTGCGCAATCGTGTCACAGTGTTTAGGACCCAGCGGCCGGCGCAACGACCTGAACCAAATCTCCTACCTGTCCTAAGATTGCAACAAAGACTGACCAGCAATAGATTTTCCATCGAGAGCGCTGGTTTCTGAATCGTTTAATCAACTAATAAGAGCGCAACATCTAATAAACCAAATATGATTATGCCAGCCCATTGTCGATTACTCATTAATCATGTATCTTATACATGAATCTCTCACCAGCCCTCGGTGAGTAGCGCAAGGAATCACTGTTTTGGACCCTATTGCGGCCCCATTAGACACAGCTCCGCTCTATCAGCGTGTGGCTGAACGCATAGCTGACCGTATTTACGACGGCCATTGGCGTCCTGGCGAACCTATTCCCAACGAATTCGCGCTCGCAGAAGAATTCTCTGTCAGCCAGGGTACCATTCGCAAGGCGATGTCTGTGGTTGAAAAAACGGGCTTAGTTAACCGGCAGCAAGGTCGCGGGACGTTCGTTAAGAAACTCTCAGAAGAACGCTCTTATTTTCACTTTTTCAGACTGGCTCACCCTAATGGTAAAAGAGTGACACCCGAAGCCGATGAAGAAAAAGTGTCTACACGAATGGCTAATAAGTTTGAACAACAAAGTCTGAAGCTTGAGACAAATGGTGAAGTCGTCGAAATAGAACGGCTGCGCTGCGTCAACGGTGAAAGAGCAACATACGAACGTATAGTTGTACCAACCACTTTATTCAAAGATTTACCCTCGCACGCTGTCCCTTTGCCACAGGCTCTTTACCCGTTCTATCACCAGCAATACGGTATTTTCGTTTTACGTGCAGATGAATACATCGGAGCGGTTGCTGCAGACAAGCAAACAGCGTCAAATTTAAAAGTAAAACTTGGAAGCCCAACGCTACAAGTTAATCGCACTGCGTTCGATATGAAAGAGCGCGCTGTTGAAATTCGCACAAGTCTGTTTCGCGCAGACTTGTTTCAATATAATGTAAACCTAAGCTGAATGATTATGAAACTATTCTCAAACCAGGCTTGTGCTCTAGGAGTTCTCTCATGAGTGCAACCGACGTCAACAAGGCACTACTTGCCGACTTAAAAGCCAATGGCGCTGATTTTTTTGTATCAGTCCCATGCAAACTACTGGGTGGTTTTATTTCAACCCTAGAACAGGATGATGAGATTACTTACCGTGCCGTTAACCGTGAAGAAGAAGGCCTTGGCATTTGCACAGGTGCATGGCTCGCCGGTCGTAAACCTGTCATTGTTATGCAAAACACTGGAGTGGGCACACTCATTACTTCTTTGTGTTCGCTCGCTAACTACTATCGCCTTCCGTTTCTAATGGTTATAAGCCATCGCGGCTCACCTGGCGAACCTATCGGTGCACAAGTACCTATGGGCACGGCAGTGGAAACGCTTCTGCAAACCATCAATGTACCAACCTATATGTTCAGTGATCCAAAAGACACTAAAAAGATTGGCCAACTAGTACCGTTTACAGACACAGCAGAAGGTCCGGTTGCCGCTATCTTGGACTACGATTTCTGGGGAGCACGATGAGCATGAGACGTTACGAATTACTGCAATCGATTGCACCAGTACTGACCGACGAATTCATTATTTGTAATCTTGGCTTTCCATCGCAAGAGCTTTACTCCATTCGCGACAACGACCATACATTTTACATGCTTGGCTCAATGGGATTATCATCTTCCATTGGTCTTGGCTTAAGTATGGAAATAGACGACACCGTTATTTCTATCGATGGCGATGGCAGTGTGTTAATGAACTTGGGCACATTGCCTACTATCGCACTTGAAAACCAGAAGAACTTCATTCTGTTTATCGTCGACAATGGTTCATACGGTTCAACCGGTGACCAGCCAACCTATACGTCAAGAGGCTTATCATTAGCAGCTATAGCGAAAGCGTCTGGCATTGAAAGTGTTTTTGAAGTACCTGGTGATCAAGCAGCAGCTAAGCTTGCCGAGTGCATAAAAACACCTGGCCCGCATGTGATCGTTGCGAAGGTAGAACCAGGCAGCCCGGCGATGACGCCCATTCCATTAACATCATTGGCCATTCGCGATCGTTTTCGTGATGCTGTCAAGCGCGCCAAAGCTTAATAATAAGTACTGGGGTGGCGAAGCCATTTTCGCCGCCCGAGTTGTTATTAATTTAGCCGCTGTAGAAATTGTAAGTTACACCCAGTTCCATTTCAAAAGTAGTATCGGTACCAAACTCTAAGATCAACGGGCTATCGCTCACAACAGGGTCACAATGCTCACTATTCTAAATGGCAATTCTCGCCTTTAGCGTTATTGCTGAGTTAACCACCTATCATATCGGACTCCAAGAAAGATAAATTGTTTTACGCCAATTGAAATGAATCTACAAAGGCTATTAGCTGGGGGGTCTCCAAGAATTGGATCTTCGTTCTTTCGCTTTAAGCCTAGAGTACTTGATAGGACAACGTTTTGTTTTCCTGACAGCCATTTAAAGCCAGTCGACTTTTCAACTTACAACTGTGTTGGTAGATTGATCGATCTAGTCGAAAATAACCCTGATTATCGTAGCGAGAGTTGCGTGAACCTAGCAAATAAACTGGCAAGAGATGGATTGCTAACCCCTAGAATTCTCGGCGATGCGATCAATGATTCCTCATGGGAATATTTCTCCAAGCGCCTGCCGGGTAAATTGAAGTTTCAGTTGCCAGGAGGCTGCCTCTCTTTCTCGCTACCCCATGTGGCAATCCAGTCCATAACCTCATCACCGTCGATCACCTGCCCTGCCTCAACCTGCGCAAGCGCTTGTTTGGTACGCGCAAGCCTGACCTCCGCCCGCTCCTGCCTCGCGACATACTCAGTCAAGGCTTCGCAAATGACCCAGCCCTTTGAACGCCGAAGACGTTCAGCAGTCTCTTCCAACTGCGCTTGCAACTCGTCCGGTATTCGGACACTTGTGACACCCATAGAAGGCCCTTTTTTTTCACGATAATACAATGCAGTATCAAAAGCCAGCTCATCTGGCTGAGATTGTGCACACGCTTTGCTACTGTGATGTACCAGACTGGTACCATAAGCTTATGCAACCACTACAAAACCAGAAAATTCTACTCGGCATCACTGGCGGTATCGCCAGTTATAAAAGCGCTATATTGGCCCGCAGGCTAATCGATGCTGGAGCCGATGTGCGCGTCGTCATGACTTCAGGCGCTCAAGCTTTTATCACCCCACTCACCTTGCAGGCGCTTACGGGTAATCCAGTCCACACCGATTTACTCGACCCGGCTGCAGAGGCGGCAATGGGGCATATCGAACTTGCTCGCTGGGCAGATATCATCCTTATTGCTCCGGCAACTGCCAACGTCATGGCTAGACTATGCCACGGCTTTGCAGACGATTTGCTCACAACGCTTTGCCTTGCATCAGATGCGTCTATCTTGTTAGCTCCCGCGATGAACCGCCTCATGTGGAGCAACGCTGCGACGCAAGCAAACACAAAAACCTTGACTGATCGTGGCGTCACTTTATTTGGACCAGGTGAAGGTGCACAAGCTTGCGGTGAAACAGGCGCTGGCAGAATGCTGGAACCAGAACACATCACCGAGCTCGTTATTCAATTTGTTAATAATGAGACGGTTAGTAAAATTGCCTCACCAAAAGGCAACCCGATGCCAAGCGCAGGACAACGCAATCCAGCAGCCAATCAACCCAGCGCCTATGCCGAGCACCACCGATCGTTAGCAGGTCTGCACATCGTTATTACTGCAGGGCCAACGGTTGAGCCGATCGATCCGGTGCGTTACATAACCAACCGTAGTTCTGGAAAAATGGGGTTTGCTTTAGCCGCTGCGGCCATTAAACAGCACGCACAAGTCACTTTAATTGCAGGGCCCGTGAAGCTTGCCACACCAAACAATGTCACACGCATAGATGTTGATACCGCTAAAGCTATGCACGCAGCGGCGCTTAACGCCGTCCACGGTGCCGACGTATTTATCAGCGTAGCCGCAGTTGCTGATTACCGGGTTGAACAAATAGCCGAAGAAAAAATCAAGAAAAGTGATGATGAGATGACCCTAACGCTGGTTCGCAATCCAGATATTCTAGCCAGCATTGCATCCATACCAGAAGGTCCTTTTTGCGTGGGTTTTGCAGCTGAAACGCAGAACGTTGAAAAGTTTGCGCGCGGAAAATTGGTGAAGAAGAATCTCGACCTCATTGCGGCTAACCAAGTTGGCCAGCCAGACAACCCAGTTTTTGGCTCTGATACCAACACTGTCGACGTCTATTGGCATAATGGAGGCCACCAGCATATCGCTGCCGCACCAAAAAAACAGGTGGCAGCCGAACTACTCGATATAATTGCAGAACGACTAGCCAACCTCTGAACGTTCTACACCATGCAAGCTATTGATTTCACAATTATCGATCCTCGCATTGGGGATACGATCGAACAGCCCTCCTACGCAAGCGATGGGTCCGCTGGACTCGATCTACGGGCCTGCGTCGATCAATCTCTGGTAGTGGAACCGGGAGATACGCACCTTATACCTACTGGTATCGCCATCTATATACGGGATCCGAGCTATGCAGGATTGATCGTACCGCGCTCAGGTCTAGGACATAAACACGGTATCGTTCTGGGTAACTTGGTCGGCTTGATCGACTCAGACTACCAAGGACAACTGTTCGTCTCTTGCTGGAACCGTGGTACGGCAACTTACACAATCGATGAGGGCGAACGTATCGCGCAGCTTGTCATCGTCCCCGTTGCACAAGTAAAATTCAACCAAGTCAGTTCTTTTGATTCAAGTGAGCGAGGCGAAGGTGGATTCGGTTCAACGGGTAAATCTTAACTCATATTTTGGCGCGTCAAAACAACGTCATATAATGCCTTTTTTTATGACACCAAAGGGCATGGGTGTTGCTACATTTCAGGTCAGTAAGAGACCGAAAGAATCGGCCTTAATATCAATAGAACTTAAATTGTGAACGCACTAATAGGACAATACAAATCATGACTATCTCTTCCGCCATTTTTCGCGCGTACGATATCAGAGGCGTGGTAACAGACACACTAACACCTGCTGTTGTGCATGAGATTGGTCGTGCATTTGGTACTGAATGTCACGAACGCGGTATCGACACGGCAGTGGTTGCTCGTGATGGTCGTTTATCAGGCCCTGCTTTAATTGAGTCCTTGAGCAAAGGCATCGCATCAACCGGCGTCAATGTTATCGACATCGGCATGGTTCCAACTCCAGTACTGTACTTTGCCACTTTCCACTTGAAAACCGGTACCGGCATTATGGTTACTGGCAGTCATAACCCACCAGAATATAACGGTCTGAAAATGATGGTTGGTGGTGACGCTTTATTTGGCGACGGCATTACTGCACTTTACGAACGACTACAAGCAGGAAAGCTGCACAACGGCAAAGGTAAGCTAAGCACACAAGATGTTCTTGACGTGTACCTCAACGAAATTACAGCTGATATTAAAATCAACCGACCCATCAAAATTTCATACGATTGCGGCAATGGTGTTGCTGGCGCTGCAGCCCCGCAATTATTTAAAGCACTTGGTTGCGAAGGTGAAGCACTGTTCACTGAAGTGGATGGCAACTTTCCTAACCATCACCCAGACCCAGCTAAACTTGAAAACCTTACAGACCTAATTAAATCCGTTAAAGACACCAAAGCTGAAATTGGACTGGCCTTTGACGGCGACGGTGACCGTGTCGGCGTTATTGATAATGAAGGCAACGTCATTTGGCCAGATCGACAAATGGTTTTATTCGCGCAGGATGTGTTATCGCGAAACCCGGGTGCCCGCATAATCTATGATGTGAAATGCTCTAAAGTATTGCCTGAAGCTATAACCGCTGCTGGCGGCGAACCCGACATGTGGAAAACAGGTCACTCTTTCATCAAAGCACGTATTAAAGAGACGGGAGCATTGCTTGGTGGCGAAATGAGTGGACACTTATTTTTCAAAGAACGTTGGTACGGCTTTGATGATGCGCTGTACGCGGCTGCACGTTTGTTGGAAATTCTATCTAATACTGATCAATCGGCTAGTGAGATTTTTGGTGAAATTCCAGATAGCATCAACACGCCAGAACTGAACGTTGTTTTTGAACGTGATGGCGCTCACCACGAGTTCATCGAAGCATTCGTAAAAAATGCTAAATTCGAAGGCGCAAAGTTGACAACAATTGATGGTGTACGCGCCGATTTCGCTGATGGTTGGGGTTTGGTTCGCGCATCCAACACAACACCTTCATTGGTTATCCGGTTCGAAGCTGATAGTGATGAAGCAATGACTCGCATCCAGAACGAATTTCGCGATACTATGCAACGGACCGATGCGAGCGTTAAAACGCCGTTCTAATTGCAATAACAGCTTAAGTGGACAATGACTGAATCCAAGGACAAACTAACAAAAACGCCTCCTTCAGTCGATTTGCAAGCCGCGCGCGATACAGCGCGTGTGCTTAATGAGGCGCTTCCCTACCTACAACGCTATGCAGGCCAAACCATCGTCATAAAGTACGGCGGCAACGCCATGACAGATGAACATCTTAAGCGTTGCTTTGCACAAAACATCGTTACCCTAAAGCATGTTGGTATTAACCCTGTGGTTGTGCACGGTGGCGGACCTCAAATAGCCAAGATGCTTGACCGTCTAGACATACAGAGTGAATTTCTAGACGGTATGCGAGTCACCACCGCCGCAACCATGGAAGTTGTTGAGATGGTCCTTGGCGGTGTTGTAAACAAAAATATTGTCTCATTGTTAAACCAGGTGGGTGGAAAGGCCGTGGGCTTAACAGGGAAAGATGCCGATCTAATTCTCGCCGACCCACTTCATTTACCGAATCGCGATAAAAATGCACTTGGCTTTGTTGGGAAAGTAAAACAGGTAAATACTGAAGTCGTAAGACAGCTACAAGAACAAAATCTGATTCCCGTCATTGCGCCCATTGGTACAGACGCCAAAGGAGCTAGTTACAACATTAATGCTGACCTTGTGGCCAGTGCGGTGGCGGCACAACTCAAAGCTGCTCGCCTCATCTTACTAACCAACACGCCAGGCATACTCGACAAACAAGGTAATTTACTCACGGGCATAACACCAAAAAGGATAGCGACACTTATTGAAGATGGCACTATCCATGGCGGCATGCTTCCGAAGGTACAGTGCGCCTTGGATGCCGTTGCTGCAGGTGTTGGAAGTGTACAAATAATTGATGGTCGCGTAGAGCACGCGGTATTACTGGAGTTATTTACTGATCAGGGAGTAGGTACCCTGATCAGAGCTGATTAACTAATCGGCCGTTACCGTTCTGCTTTCAGTTCACGATAACGAGCTAGATCATTTTCAAATTTATCCGCAACAACGCTACGCTCTGCCGCTTTCGAATCGATCAATGACCACGCATTTTCAATATTGCGTTGAATACTGTGCTGCTCTGCATACAATGATTCTTGCGCTTTATCTTCGCCCCGTGTTTTCTCTTGTTGCTGAATGCGTTTTTCAACGACAGACAAACGATCAGATAGGATTCGAATTCGATCATCGAGTCGACTGATCAAACCGTCAATCATTCCAATGCGATCATCGCGCGTTCGTGTTAAATCTTCTTCAGCGGTAAACGTGGCTAACAAGGCTCTATCACGAATCCTTGACAGTTCTTTATCACGCTCAGTCTTCCGAGCAATACGTCGGTCTTCTCGACTTAGCACCTCTTTAACAACAACACCTTGCTTACTAAGGATCGAGTGTCCATCATCCTGAGTAGAGCTTGGCGCCCTATCTTGATAGGTGGTCAACCCACGGTCTTCATAGCGATAGACCTTATTTTGCTGAGCATGAGCTGCACCACAGAAAAGGATACCGGCGATGATCGCAAGACCAGCTTGTCCTAACAATTGATTATCAAAATTTCTCATGTACCTTGTTCCAGATAATTTATGCAGAAAAACAATTTCTGTTCTCAATCCTTTAAGCCTGCTTCCAGTGCAGCGATCCGCGCTCACAAACAGCTAGCGTCCATAAAAATCCACTTTCAAGTCTGTCATGCGTTTTATGTGCGCCGAATCAATTGTTTCCTGACGTGTACAATTCAACTCATGAGAATAATCACCGTAAATGTGAACGGCATCCGATCTGCGGCCAAAAAAGGCTTTTTTACATGGCTCGCCCGACAAAAGGCCGACGTAGTCTGTGTGCAAGAAACCAAAGCACAAGTTGACCAGCTCAGTGACCCAATATTCCACCCAAAGGGCTTTTACTGCTACTACCACGATGCCGTAAAAAAGGGCTACAGCGGTACCGCTATTTACTCCAAAATTGAGCCGCGTAAGCTGGTTCGAGGAATGGGAGTAGATTGGATTGACAACGAGGGGCGCTATTTGGAGGCACAGTTTGGCAACGTGAGCGTCGTTTCGTTATACATGCCCTCAGGGTCGAGTGGCGATGTTCGCCAAGCCTTCAAAATTGAAATGATGGATGCGTTCCTACCGCATTTGCAGAAACGCCGTCGCTCTAAGAAATCTCAGGTTGTCTGTGGTGATTGGAACATTGTGCACACAGAAGCTGATATTCGCAATTGGCGCAGCAATCAAAAAAATTCAGGCTGCCTGCCAGAGGAACGTGAGTGGCTTACCGATTTGTTCACTAAATACAAATATGCTGATGCGTTTAGACAACTTCCACAGAAAGACCATGAATATACTTGGTGGTCTAACCGTGGACAATCATGGGCTAAGAACGTCGGATGGCGGATTGATTATCAGATTATTAGTGACGACTTAAGCAACAAAGTTGAGCGCACTAAGATTTATCGCGCCAAACGGTTTTCAGATCACGCACCGTTTATAGTGGACTACGATGTCGAGATTGAACCCTAGCACCACCCCACTTGCTTTCGTTTTTGCAGTATTAATATTTGGAATAGCCTGCTCTGCTATCTCTTTTGTATTTATTCGCGAAAGCGTAGAGAGATCGATCATGCTAGCTGCATGGCGAGTTTTACTTGCAGCAATAATGCTTGCTCCTGCATATATTAGCGCACGCAGAAAATACGGGGATGCCCCGTTTATAGCCATCGTTAAACGCTCACTCATACCAGGCCTTATTCTTTCGATTCATTTTATAGCCTGGGTTAGTGGTGCGCGTTTAACACCGGGCGCAAATGCAACACTGATGGTCAGTTTGATGCCGTTAGTTATGCCCTTTTTCATGTACTTTTTGTATCAAGAAAAATTACACTCACGCGAATGGCTTGCAACAGCATTAGCTATGATCGGCGTTATTATGCTTTCCTATAATGATGTGCAGATCAGTCGAGAACATTTTTCAGGAGATCTAATTTGTCTGTTTGCAATGGTACTGTTTGCAGCTTATTTAGCATTGGCCAGAAGTAATCTTGAAGCGGTTCCTAGCGTATGGCTATACATCGTGCCTATGTATACCGTAGCCGGTCTAAGCTCATTAGCTGTCGCAGCCTTCACTGGCCCCATCATGCCTACATTCGAGTGGTATAACTTGTTAATGGTTTTTTTACTGGCAGCCGTATCCACCGTAATTGGCCATACCGCATTGAATTACGCCATGCAAAAGCTACGCGGGCAAACCGTAACATTGATGAATTTATCTGGATTTGCCATAGCAGGACTGGCAGGCTATCTAATCTACAACGAAGTGCCTTCGACAACATTCTATATTGCCAGTGCGTTTATTGTTGCAGGGCTGTTGATTGCCGTACTAAAACCAAAAGTCGAATAAGTAATAAGTGTAGCAAACAAAAATACACTAAAATTCAATCTTATCTCCAGCAAAAAAAGGATAAAACATGTCTCGCCCAGCTCTACTTTATTGGGTCTATATTGCTCTGGCTATCGTTGGCACAGTTTTAAGCTGGCTGTACTTCGTCGAACACTTTCAAGCCGCCGATAGCATTCTTATAGGCCCTTTTCTAAAAGCCGCTACAGCCACACCAGCAAGCACTGGCGTCGCACTAGATGCCTATTTTTCAGGCATTGTATTTTCAATTATGGCATTGACCACGGCCAAAAAGGAAAAAGTGCAATGGCCATGGGCGTATATTGCACTTTGCTTTCTTGTAGGGCTTTGTTTGGCGTTACCGCTATTTTTAGCAATGCGCGAAAGAGCATTAATTAGTGCCGCAGATTCAACCACTGGCTAAAATAGTTTAGCCATTTGAGCTAACAGAAATACCAATAGTCCACCCATCATTGCCAATGGACGAAAACGCTGCACAAGGGCAAACATCGATCTAACACATTTGCACATTTGCTCCTCAATTCAGGGCAATCTTTGATCTATAGTTCCTTACGAGTCTTTGAGTATCAATGATGCAACTGCAAGCGTAACGTAGTTGTACTAATTCTTTGCTGATTGGTAAAACGATTCAATTAGCGTCCAACTTTGAGATCGACCTGGCATTATTTCGATCTTTTTTTAACTCCATAGATTGGAAAATTATGATTAATAAAAAATGTAAGCGTAACCAAGTTGGTGCGTTCGGCGCTGTTTGCACAATAATGCTCACATTAAGTGCCTGTAGTAGCTCAGGCAGCTCTGACGACAACGCTGCTAGTACGACAACTGACGGCAACGACACTACAAGTGGCGAAACAGACACTGGCAATACCCTCACTTCACCTGCAACACTTTCTTGTAACGAAATTGCAGCAGTATTTGTAACCAAAGGGTCCGCAAATGCTGATTTGCCTGACCCTGAAGTCAGTGCTTCATGTACAGGTGATGATGTAGTAATCACATCCAATCAAATCCCTGACTTTCCCTATATTGAAACGTCACCGGGTAGCCCACGAGAGTACGATTTGGAATACACAATTCCAGCAGTACCGACCGTTGCAGAAGCGGTCACTGACGTTCCAGCACTAGGTGCACTAGGCGTCGCAATCAATGGCATTCCAATCTTTGGTGCAACTGAAGGTACAGGGGGAGACGTATTGTCACTAGGTGCAGGCTTTACTGAGTGCGGCGGTCACAATGGCCCCACGGGTTACCACTACCATACGTTTGATGTTACTGGCAGTGATGCCTGCTTGTTTTCTGAAGCAGAGGTCTCAACGGAGCCTCAGTTGTTTGGCTATGCATTCGATGGATATCCAATTTATTCAGGTAATTTCCAATACACATCTTCGTGGTCGCTTACCGACCCATCGTTGTTCGCAACGGACACGTTCTCGGCGCACACTTTTACTGAAGGCTCTGGCGACCTTGATCAGTGCAATGGTTTGACAGACGCTGACGGCAATTACGCGTATTACACAACAAATGAATTTCCGTATACGCTGGGTTGTTATCGTGGTGTTGTTGAAATTGAAGCAGGCCCTGGCCGAGGCGGCGATCGCTAATGACCAAGAACAGAAACAGACGCTTGTTTCTCACTGCCGGCACTTTGTTGCCGGCAGCACTTGCAACCACCTCCTTGATGGCAGCCGACGCTGAAGAACCAACTACTGCGGATATCGGTTTTTGCCGCGATATGAGTGTCCATCACCTACAGGCGCTCGCTATGTGTCAAAGGGTACTGGGTCGGGATACTGGCGATGCGGTACAAGCCGCCGCCGCTGAAGTTCTACAGAACCAAGCGATGGAAGTTGGACAGATGCGCGCATGGCTTGCAGACTGGAATCAGTCAACGGTACCTCCAACCATCGTAATGGGGTGGATGGGCGCGAATCAAGGTGCTGGAATGTCGCTAGCAATGATGCCCGGGTACGCATCCAATGAAGAGCTTCTTGAACTATCGACAAGAGAAGGTATCGATCGAGGAAGGCGTTGGCTCGAACTAATGCGAGCGCATCATGTAGGTGGTGTGAATATGGCCAATCAAGCTCAAGCTCTTGCGTCATCATTAAAAGTGATTCGACTTGCAACAATACAAGCTAAAGCCCAAACCTACGAGATCTATCAATACGATCTTCTATTGGCCGGACGATATAGCGAGCTTTAGAGATCCACAAATTGAAGTACTAGTCACCGACGAGTGCACAAATCGGTTGAGAGCTCTAAACTACTGTCTCTTCAGCACTTCGCATGGGTAGCGCTTCCGCATCACCGCGATACCAATCCATTGCTAACGCAAGCGCTTCGTGCAGCTCTAAAATATCCGCACGCGTTGCACGCTCGATTTTCAATGGCAACGTTTCATTTGCTAATACAATATCTAATCGGTACTTTGCAGACATCACAAACGCAACATAAGACGACACTAGCATTAACACAACGCAGAGCACTAACAACACCCAGTTTAAAGCGATAGGCGGTGTTGCGTTAACGATACGGAACACCTGCCAAAGCATTAGAACGAGAGAAATAAAAAAAACGATGCCAGCAGCAATACGCGGAGGGGATAAACTATTTAACGTAAGCTTCTGAATATAACGAACTGCGTAGCTCGTGTTTTTTATTTCCAGCCACGAAGGCGTTACCGTTATTTTCTTACGTTGATAAAGAATTTCTTCTTCAGGTAACGAACGTGATGCAATAGATTGCACTAGTGCAGCACCGGCGGCGGTTCTGGAATGTCGTCGAAGTCTTCGAAGTCGTCGAAATCCTCGAAGTCTTCATCAGTACTAAATTCTGGCTCGTGCGACGAATGGTGTAACAACATTCGCCAACCACCACCTTCCATATGGTAGATATTAGTCGACACCATAATGCTAACTAACTGCCCATCGAGCTCAATCTCTTCACGTACTAAATGTATAGCCAAACCATCGCTCTCAGTTTGCAAGGCATCTGATATCGAAAATGAGATGGAGGGTGAATCTGCGAACATGTCAGAAAAGCTATCAAGCACCTGCTTACGCCCTTCGATTCGAGTAGCGCCAGGGTGAATACACACGATATTGTCATCCATTGACCAAACCTCACCAAGCGCGTCGATATCAGTACGCTCAATGGCCTCATAAAAGGCTATTTCTGCTTCTTCAGGCGTGTTGAATAGTTCGGTCACAAGTCGGTGATTGGAGAATAGTAGATCGGTGAATGATACCGCAGATGAAGCAATTCAGTGTCGACCATACCCAACGATTCGCTTTATTCGGTCTTAGCTGGTAAATATCCGCTCCAGTCGTGCGTTTCGTCACCAAACACCATGAAATGCGGGTTAAGCAAAGACTCGCGCGTATTGTATTTCAGGTTGCGCAAATTGGTGTCAGTAATGTGTCCACCGGCTTCCTCTACGATACATTGCGCAGCACCCGTGTCCCACTCGGAAGTAGGTCCTAATCGTACGTACAGATCAGCTGCACCTTCGGCGACTAAGCAAGATTTTAACGATGACCCCATAGGCACATCTGTGTGAGCACCAAGCTTATCCAAAAATGCCTGTAAGTTCGGACCCACAACAGGGCACCGACTGCGAGCAACGGTAAGCTCACCTTCACCAGTGGGTGCTGATCTAACGTGAATCGGCATAGGCCCTTGCTTTCCAACTTGCTTCCAAGCGCCCTGCCCCCGAGATGCAAAATAAGCAAGATCAAGCACGGGGGCGGTGACCACACCTAAAACTGGCTGACCATCAACAATGAGTGCAATGTTGACGGAGAACTCACCATTTCGACTGATGAATTCACGAGTACCGTCTAATGGGTCAACCAACCAGTAGTGAGACCAATCGTGCCTAACCGAAAAGGGTGTGTGCTCAGATTCTTCTGATATAACAGGAAAAGCTTCTGGCAGCTTTTCAAGTGCGGCAACAATAATATCGTTCGCATCAAGATCCGCCGTTGTTACCGGAGTGTTGTCGTCTTTGTAGGCCACGGTGTAATCATTCTCATACACTTCGAGAATGCGTCGACCAGCCGCACGTGCAATAACCAATGCTTGCTGAGTCAATCGTTCAGTTGTTTCTGTGTCGAGCAGCATCCTACCCTTCCGGTCGCCTACCTTAAGCATAGCGGTTGAATTGAGAAAGGGTTAACCCTGTTTGCTGGGTAGTGCTGCTCAAAGATGCGTACTGCATGCGTTGTTGGTTCAGTGCTGGGGCATTCATGCGACGCAAGTCACTTACCGATTGACGTATATTATTCTACTTAAGTACCTTGATTAATATTACCGTTGTGTTGAATTCGGTAACGGCCACCACTATCGGGTCGCGTGCGCTGTTGCAGTGTTTGCACTAATGGTTGAGGTGCATTCGCTGATGGCGTTAGAACAATATTGGTTTGGTAGTCGCCGTTTGCCGCCATGGCGACAGTGCCATCGACTGACAAATCACCACCCGATGATTTTAATGTGACCAAATGGGCCGCGTTGTCTTCTGGGGTGATAACAATATCTAGCTGACCCAAGTTGGCCGTAATTTCAGGGCCGTACAACCTAGTGACGATGACAGCATTATTCCAGGTGATGTTGCCATCCAATGTTTGTAGTAGTTGATCGACCAATTGAACTGAATCAATCTGACCATCAATGTTGCCAGAAAACTCTGCCACTGGACCAGGAAGCAGCACTTCAAGTTCTTTGGCCACGGCGTTAAAGGTAAGATCGGATACGTGAAAGTCGCCATTTATCTGCTGTCGAACTTGGCCCGCACCATCACCACCGTAGCCTTGAAAACGAATATTTGCGCCAGCGCCACCTTTTAATAAAGCACTGGGGGCAAGTTTCCACTCAACATTTTGAAATTCTAACGGTAGTAGATCGTCTGCATAGACAACGCTTGCAACTTGGCCACTGAATAATTTGCCAGACACACCGGTGAGCTGAACCGGTTGGATTTGAGGCTTGATTCTTTCCACCAATGGAGCGGCTGGAAAAAGAAAAACGACCGATACTATATAAGCTAATAAGCCCAATAGAACGAGGCGCACAACGCGCATCAGTTTTTCTCCATGTTGAATCGAGCGCTAACCATACCTTCAACCTTAGGACTTCGCGTGATGTTTAAGGTATCAACAGTTAAACCATACAATTCAAGTTCGGCCAACACGAGTACTAACTTATCAAACTCTACTTCTGAAAATTGCACACGTGCGCCATTGGCACCACGTGGCTCAACACGATCAGGCTTACCAAGATCACCAGTACGGATAAGCTCATCGATAAGTGCATACGGCGCTTTATCGCCGATATCTTTAGCTTTAGCGCCGCCGTTGCCATCAAGGGACGTAATTTTCGCCTTAGCCACTTCCATTTTTTTAAGCGTTTCTTGCTTTGTATTGATCAAGGTGCGATTACTGTCTAGCCCACTTGTAATGGGAAACCAAACAAATGAGTAGAAAAGCCCAACAATAGCAAACACGCCAACAGCGATCACAATGATCCTATCTCTCGGTGTTTGCCTTAAATACCAATCTTTCATATCAATATTGTTTCAATTCGTATTACTCAATACGTATACGGCCACGCAGGCCATCTTTTTCGTTATTAGCCGACTGCACTGTCATCACCAAGTCGCCACGTTTTTTCAATTCAGCCTTCAACAAATCAAGCGTCGGTATAGCATCGGTCGTTAAGTCCAAGTCGAATCGACCTTCACGAAAACTAATTGAGCGTAGTTTTGTCTGCGGTTGAGTGGAAAGGCTTGCAGCAACCTGGCTTAGATCGCTAGTAAACCCGTTGAAGTTTCCACCACTGAGTTTCTTAATTTGATTTTCCATTTGTGTTAATGGACGAACCATGCGAGATTCAGGCATAGCTTCTTTGAACACGTCAGCCATTTGCGAATCGAGTTGCGCTACCTGCGAACTCAGCTTTCGATATTCAAGCCACTTACTGGCCACTAACGCTAAACCCAGTACACCAACCAGTACCGCTGTCCAGCGCCATGGTTTCCAAGTTTTATCAAACTGTGTTTTTGGACTGTAGTCACCTTGCAGCAAATTTATTCGCGGCGCTGTTGCCAGACCACTTGCGTACAAACTTAAACGACTCTCGCAAGCACGTGTTTCAACTTCCATATTTTCAGGCATGGGGAGATCCACATGTGGATCAGTCCGATAAACAACGATGGATGCTGTGCCATCTTCTGGTAAGTCTCGGCGCGCACCATCGAGCATGATGCTGGCCATGGAGGTATCAGTTGAGAAGCCCTTGTACCCGTTTAACCGTACGACCGCATTTTCACTATCGACCAGCGCCGTCCATTTGCTCTCACCCATTTCATCAGATTCAAACTTAGGTAACGCCAGTGTTTCTGGAACGATTTCAGAAGGTCGAAGACCGGCATTGGCGCAATGCTCACGCACCATATCCATTGTGTCTCGCCCTATAACAGCAACAGGGTAGTTATCTGTTTTGCCACGAGCGCCAACCGCAAAATGAAGTGAGTCGACATCGTCGGCAAGCTGGTCTTCTAACTGGAACGGTATGGCCTGCAAAGCACGCGCAGCAGAACCGCCCGGGACGATGGCTTCAGCGAGTAGCACGTCGTTGCCTGGTAAAACTAACGTGGAGCGACGACCCTCAACCTCGTTCGCAGCTTGTTCAAGTGTGCCCGAGCTAACTTCAGAGGTCAGTGCACCGCGATCGTCTGCCGTGGCCCAGACCACATGGTCTTCGCCGACGTTGGGTAAATGTATGATGACGTTTTTGGCCAATGCCCTGTTTTCCAGCTAATTTTCTTATGGCCGGATAATCCGACAACAATGTAAGTTATTCCAATCTGCGTGCCATACAGGCCCACAAATACTAATTTATGTAGCGCAACGCAATGAATCTTGCCTAGAGCGTGTCTCTTGCACGAAAAATCACCTTCGACCGACCTTCAGCGTCACGTTCCAGCAGCGAATACTGCGTTAACGTAGCGCTGCCGCCGGTTACATCGACGCGAATTTGGAAGTAACGCGACCTTACCGTAAGGCTGTTTTCATCTTGAACAACCTCGTCACCATTTTCCACTGATGCTTCAGTGATAAAGTCCAGCACAAACAAATACGGCTCAAGATCAACGGGCTCTGTAAACGTCTCGGGTGCATCATCGGCCGCAAGATCGAAAATATCTTCACAACCGGGATAGTCCTCGTACGCACCAGTCTCCCATCGAGACAATTCTGCTCCCAGCGGTTTTAGATATTCAGACAATGACGCCAATACTTCCGGCGTTGCTGTATTCACATTAACCTGCGTTGGTCCACCCGCAGTCGGTAATGCAGCAATATGCGGCAATAACAGCTTGTAGTCCTCCTGCTCTTCCTCAACCGATGGACTAAAACCCTTCACCAATTGCAGCTCACTCACCGAACTCATCGGTCCATTCGTTGTGCGATAAGCAGGTGTTAACCCAGTATAGTAATCATCCTCCGCACCTTCAGGAATGGTTGCATTAAAGTCTTTATCTATCCAATCGATGATCGCATCGGCTTTGACTACATCAATACTCAGTTCCGACAATAAGCGTTTAAGCGTCGCAAATTGCTCTTCCACCACCGCACCTTCGGCATTCACTATGTTATTAAGATTGAACCGGCCTTGCATGTCCACAATGCAACCTTGCAACATCATGTCATCGATAGCGATCGGCGGTATGGTTTGCGCCCAGTCATCGTCCAGTGAATCTGTATTTTCTCGTAATGCCGCCTCGTGATCCATAAACAGGAGCGCGCTTGCGAAACGCTCACCACTGTTAGCAAAGCTGCGGGCATTTTGAATTATTGCCTCATTTCGCTCTCGATGAAGGTCTAGCTGCTGCCGCTTTGTAATTGCTACTACAGTTATAGTCCCTAATGCGACAACCAACAGAGCAGTTATGATCGCAACGCCTTTTTGTGATGATTGATTACGCATCGGGCTAACCCGGTAATCCAAAAACACGCACAACAGAGCCAAGATCATCGAGGATAAACGTGAATTCCAATGCACGCGGTAGCCCTGGATCTTCTTCAACATTCAATGGTGGCCATTCGTTCTGCCAGCTGCCCTCCGGCCCCATAAATCGCACTGTCAATTCCTCGACACCTGTGAGCAATTGGCGTCGCTTTGTTGGCGACTCTTCGAGTGAATCTAAGTGATACCAATAACTACGCAGAAGTCGATCATCTTCCAACATATAAGATACACGCTGCAACGAAGATCGTGCTGGCAGAATGTCTCCTGCAGGATTAGCCCACCCAGCGCGAGTGAAATCCATTAGTGATGCACCTTGGACGTTGTATTGAAACGCCGGCAATATTGAATCTACTGCGGAACGCACAGGTCGATCAATAATCTGTGTGATGTCTTCCGTGAGCCAATAAAAGGTTCGCTGCAATTCCGATAAGCGATCAGACTGAGCTTCTATGCGCGTTCTTGCGCTCGTAATTTGCTGCAACATGGTGAAGCCTGCTGCACCGATGATGGCAAGCAAGAACATCGCAACCATCACTTCTATTAATGTAAATCCTTGGATTTTTTTACGCTTAGGCTTCATCATCAAAGCCTTAGAATCGGTGTTTCGGGTCACCGGCAAAACCGGTTACCGAGTAAATGTAAGCTTCCTTATCAGGATCTAGACGTACTTCTATATCCATCCGGCGCAAACCCAAATCTTCTTTTTTAGTACGCGTTTTAACGTACCAAGTTTGTTTCACCATTTCAACTTCGGTATTTTTAGAACCCAAATCTGGCCAGCCTGGCAACGCCTGTAATGTATTGAGATGGTTCGCTGCAACCCAACGACCTACCTCGCGTTCGCGTAGTTTTCCACTGCGATGGGTGCTTGCACCTGAGGCTGAAACCAACGCGGACACACCCACGGCAAGGATGGTCATGGCAACCAACACTTCTATTAGAGTAAAGCCACGGGTTCGACGCGAGTGTTGTATCGGTAAGTGCATCAGTTCAGATGCTCTACAACAACCGGCTCAACTTCGCCCGTGGAGATAGCATGCTCGTACTCGCCATCTTTGTCGGCAATGATGATACGAAAATCGGGCATGATTTCACCATTGGACAAGAATAAAACATGGGGCTTGATAGGGTCTTCATCTGAGGCATTAGCAATCTCATCCTCCAGTTCTTCAAGCACAATGGGCAAACCGGAAATATCCACCCGAAATTCCATCTCGACTGATTCATCGCGAAATTTCAGTTGTGGATGTTCAATAATTTCCCATGTGCCTTGACCATCTTTATTACTACTAAGGATATAAAATTCGTAGTTGTTCGGATGAAAACGAATGCCGAGTTGCTGACGCGCATAAATGGCTTCGTCGGCCGCCAGTAACATGAGCAATCGCGTTCTTTGCGCGCTATCACGTACCGTGGTGCCAACGTTACGGAAGTCGACTTTGAGCACCACAGCTCCGGTCATAATCGCAATGATGGCCACAACAACCATAATTTCGATTAGTGTAAAGCCACCAGAACGTCGCGCCTGTTGCACTTGAATAACCCCGTGTACGTAAAGCTGCCTTAGTTGGCGTTTGTGATGTCCTCGCCAGTGCCTTCGCCACCTTCAACACCGTCAGACGCAAGTGAAATAAGATCGAAGTCGCCGCTCTCGCCTGGGCTTACATAGATGTATTCGCGACCCCAAGGATCTTTCTGCAACGACTTGAGGTACGAGCTAGACCAGTTAGCTGGCTCCGGATCGCCGGTGGGCTTTTCAACCAGTGCCATCAAGCCTTGATCGGTTGATGGGTACGCAAAGTTATCGAGTTTATACATCTCGAGCGCCGCTGCAATACTGCCGATATCTGTTTGGGCCCGCACTACTCGTGCTTGATCAGGCCGGTTCATGATCTTCGGGACAACCGCTGCACCTAAAATAGCGATAATGGCTACAACCACCATGATTTCAATCAGGGTAAAGCCTGCATGGCGTGGATTTTTCATACTTTTGACCATTTCGGTAATAATCTCCAAAAACTGCTTTTGTCTATTTAATACTTATCACAACAAGAATAGCAGGTGATTTGACCTTAAAGGTCAATATCGCCAGACACTTTCTGTAGCGTAAAGTGTGCCGTGTACTAACCTGTGACACACCATGAAACGATTAATTCACCAGACTATCCGCCGCGTCACAGAACCCGCCATTATGGTGGCTGTTGGCATCATTGTGCTGTGCCTACTACTACAAAGCTTGGGTTTTGACCAAACGCTGCGGTTCGACCGAGACGCCATTTCCACTGGCAGCTTCTGGTTATTGCTAACCGGTAATTTCGTGCACCTTGGTACCAACCACTTGCTGATGAATATGGCGGGGTTCGTTTTGGTCATAGCCCTAGTTTGGACTCGTTTCACATGGATTGAATGGGTACTGATTACGCTGTTTTCAAGTCTAGTGGTAGGTATTGGGCTGTATTGGCTCGATCAGGATGTATTTTGGTACGTAGGTTTTTCTGGCACGCTCCACGGCCTGATCATCGCCGGCACTTTGGCGGACCTTCGCTACTACCCAAAATCAGGTGGCGTGTTGCTAGCGCTGGTCGTTGGCAAGCTGGCTTGGGAGCAACTTGCAGGCGCTTTGCCGGGCAGTGAATCGGTGGCTGGTGGAAGCGTGGTGGTGAACGCTCATTTGTATGGGGCAATTGGCGGGGCTGTTTTGGCGCTGATTTTGATGCTGGTGAATAGGAAACCGAAATTGCCTGAGTAAGACTTGTACATCGGTAGCTCCTTAGTGAGCGGCTTCATCGATAGCCCGCTTAGCCACTTGCTCAACAAATGACCCCAGCATTTGATCACAGGAAATTAACCTTTCGCTACTGTACTTTGAAGTGAATCAAAGCCAGCATAAGCCAATGCGCACCTCATTGACGAAAACCATATTTGCCTTTACGGCTGTACAGTATTTATTGTTATTCGTTGCAACCTTGCTGGTGTCTATTTACTACAGACCCAGCCCCGACATGCATTACTTTACTTACAATGATGACGAACAAAAATATTTTCTTCGAACCGCAGGCGTCTAATAGTCGGAGCTGCTGCGTTTGGTGCAGCAAACGTATTTGGAGCCGAAACAATGTCTGAACAAGCAGTACGCTTGACCGTACCTCCAGAAGAGGACTTACACGAAAGAACATTTATGCAGTGGCCTGTCAACCGACAGGTTCATAGCGAAAATGTTTTTCTTAGAATGCTCCAGCAAACCATCGCCGATATTGCCAACGCGATCGCTGAGTTCGAACCAGTGACGCTGCTAGCTGCAAAAGAACACCATCAGCATGCTCGCACTATGATTTCGGACGCGGTCGAAATGTGGGACATACCAACAGAAGATTTGTGGTGCAGAGATTCAGGACCATTGTTTGCCAAGAACAGCGACGGAGAACGAGTCATCAGCCATTTGCAGTTCAACGGATGGGATGCGCTTGGAGAGGTCGGCGGTGGTATTCACTGTGCAACACAGCAGATGGCGGCTTAAAAGGCCAACTTGTTCAACGATTCTATTAATACTGTCGGCAGCCATCGCTTTAGATATTTACTCATTGTCAGCAGGAAACCTAACACCGGTTTGGCCTCTAACTTCATCAAGAATATTCATTACTTTTAATGAAAGTACGTGAGTATTGACAGGCGATTCCATGAGCCCAGAGGAAATAGATTCACCTAAGTGCTGCGCAATGTAAAAAAGAGAATTAGCATCCTGTTGAGTTGAAAGATCAGTCTCTTGCCCTGTTTTATCTACAAACTTCAAGCCCTTGAATGTCGATATGTTATCTATCACGATAGTACCTTGCTCACCTTGGATTTCACTGCTGTTTGTTGAGGCACAGACTTTAGAGTGAGCAATGCTTACGTGAAAATCTTGGTACTTAAGAATGATAGCACCTGCCGCATCTACTCCTGAATCAAGCAAATCAGCGTAAGCATGAACTTTTTTAGGGGAACCGAAAAGTTGAACGAAAGGATATAGACAATAAACTCCAAGATCCATAACAGACCCATTCGACAACGTGGAGTTAAAGGTATTAGGGTTGTTGCCATCCAAATAAGCTTGATACCGGCTGGATATTTTGGCGTAGGTGGACGTGCATTGCCGGATTCGTCCGACCTTCGCAATGCTCTCTACAAGGACATTAAAATTTGGGCATAAAAGTGACTTCATTCCATCCATGAGTAACACATTTTTCTCTTTTGCCAACGCTATCAGTTCGTTCAGTTCCTTGATGTTCGATGTCATTGGTTTCTCAACAATGACTACTTTGCCAGCGTTGACACAAGCTTTTGCTTGGGCAAAATGTATGGCATTAGGCGATGCCACATAAACTACATCGACATTATCGTCGTTTAACATGTCGTCAATATTGTCGTAGACAACGACCTTCGAATTATATTTATTTGCGTCTCGAAAATTAACCCCCGATTGAATCTCCCTAGACATGATTGAATACAGGTGGAAATAGCCCGATTGTTCTGCTGCATCTATGAATTTAGGTACGATGAAGTTTGTCCCGATTACCGCCAAGTTAAATTTATTGCGCATTTTATATTCTCAATAAAATTACTGAACGGCGATGAGTTTTAAGTGGACACCTCACACACATCCCGTGCAGAACTCCAGATGTCTCGGGTAATTTGTGTTGCTGAATAAAGCTGTGCCATAGCAGAACTCTGACCAGCCCATGCCTGCATGCTGTCTAGTCGGTTTTCTTTCGCTGCAGCTGTTCGCATGGCTTGTGTGAGTCCACGCTGAATTGGATACGGCGCTGGCTCTGGCGCATCAGCGTGTTCCATGGCAAGCGCGTATTTTGTCGCAATACTGCGTCCTGCTCGCCCAGAAAAAGCCTTAGTGACTATCGTGTCTTCAGGATAAGCGGCGCCAATTGCGTCAGACCAAGCTGACGCAATAGTCGATTCTTGCGCTCGTAAAAAACCTGTTCCTATTTGCACAGCTGATGCGCCGAGCAGAAGTGCGGCCGCCATAGTACGCCCATCAGCTATACCGCCAGACGCGACTATGGGAATATCAACTCTATCTGCGATCGCAGGAACTAATGATAATAATCCAACGCCACAGCGCATCGCATCTTCTGGATTGAAAGCCCCTGAATGTCCACCAGCTTCATAGCCTTTCGCAACGATTACGTCAGCACCTGCCGCTTCGGCTTCTACCGCTTCAGCGACGGTTGTGACATTCGCAAACCATTTAATACCTTTACTTTTCATACGCTCTACAAAGCGCGCATCAAACAACCCCATAATCGACGAAATCACAGGAGGCGCAACATCTAATAATGCTTCACATTGACCTTGAAAATTAGGCGGTGTATCACCTGCAGTGTCTGCACTAACCTCTGGACCCCAGTCGTTTAGAAAAGCGCGTAATTGATTTTCATGGGCAAGATCCAACTCTACTGCTGCGTCAGGTATCCAAAGGTTCATCTGAAACGGGCTATCAGTTTCCGTGCGAAAGTCGGTAGCCCATTGTTTTATCGCATCAGGACTAAGAAGCAGTGCTCCGCAAGCACCCATGCCACCACCTTTAGCAACAGCTATTGACAGACCTACTGGGCAAGCCCCAGCCATAGGCCCAATTAAAATCGGATGCTTAAGTCCAATTTCGGTCGCAAATTTTTCTGCGCGTTTTATACAAGGAAGGTGCACGATACTGTCTCCTGACGCCCGCTACTTTGGGTATGATCTTAGCATTGGGTGTGCGCTGCAAAGCAACGATATAAATTTTCTTGTACCAATCAGGCTTGGCAAGTTGGATAGAAGCTTGTCACTAATTGAATATCCAACTGCCCCACCCGCGGCTAGCAACAAGGCCCGACGTGAGTATGGTCATACGCCGCTGGAAAGTTGTCATCGGATTAGCGTTGACGAAAACCAACGCAGAGTAAAAAATATAGCAAGATGAAAGGCAATCCAGACGATAAAAAACTTTGCTAAGAAATGCAAAAATACTGTTTGATCAAATGGCTGAGAGTGCCCTACACAAGAACCATCCGCATTGGGTACTTCACAAATTAAATTACCGGGCAGATTAATTCCTTGATTTACATAAAATACGATCGCTATGATGAACGACAGTACAAACATTAATAGAAATTTAACCGCCTTCACATCAGTTACTCAATTGAATACTTAATGATCACCGGCACTGACTGCTGGATAGATTCTAAGAGGAAATACAAGACCAATTGCAAATACCACTACCTGGCACTACAAGGTCGTCATCGGGCTAGGATTAACAAAAACCAATACCTTGTCACCAAGCTTTGATTGTTCTGCCGCCAATTTAATGAGTGACTTACACGGAATAACGTCATCGGTACTTATAGAGCGAACCCAGATAACATCGTCAATTTCGGTCAAGCTTGTAACTAAACCGACTTTGCGAGGAGCATCTTCACCAACGGTGGAAACAAACTTCATTTCTCGCTCTAAGGTGAGCTTTAAACGGCGAGCACAATCGTAAAATCGATCTCTGTTTTCTACAATGTCAGGCGACATTAATTTGATGGCGATACGATTGTTCTTCAAACCCAGATCCTTTATCAAAGTGCTTAACTTGCTCGAATTTTATTCGATGTCATTTATCGATGATATTAAACACCACCGTAGTCTTTACGTTCTTCACCTATCCAACGTCGTATAAGCGCTTTTACGTTGTCAGGCTTGCTCGCCAATAATTGATCGCTAATATCACTGACGGCATCGAGCATGTCGCTATCGCGTCCTAGCTCGGCAATTCGAAACTCTGCAAGGCCAGTTTGACGCGTACCCAAGACTTCTCCTGCACCGCGTATGTCCAGATCTTTCTGCGCGATAACAAAGCCGTCATTGGTTTTACGCATAATACTGATTCGCTCCTTTGCGTTCTGTGACAGAGGCGCCTGATACAACAAAATACAGCTACTTTGTGCACTACCTCGCCCTACTCGTCCACGTAACTGGTGCAGTTGTGACAGACCAAGCCGTTCGGCATTTTCGATCACCATTAGTGACGCATTCGGCACATCTACCCCAACTTCAATCACAGTTGTTGCAACCAGTAAATCCAGCTCTTGCGCTTTGAACTGTTGCATGATTGCATCTTTGTCTCGAGACTTAAGTCGACCGTGTACAAGCCCTATTCGGGCTTCGGGTAGCAATTCATTTAATAGCGCAATGGTGTCTTCAGCCGCTTCTGCTTGTAGATTTTCCGACTCTTCAATAAGCGTACAGACCCAGTAAACCTGTTGCCCTTCAGCGATCGCTTTTGCTACTCCTGCCACCACATCGCCTCGGCGTCCTGACTCCAGAGCGACGGTATTTACTGGTTTTCGCCCAGGTGGAAGCTCATCGATAATGGAACAGTCAAGATCGGCATAAGCGGTCATAGCAAGCGTGCGTGGAATCGGGGTTGCGGTCATGATTAACTGATGTGGCAGACTGGACTCACTGGCACCTTTGTTTCGTAGCGCCATGCGTTGGTGAACACCGAAGCGGTGCTGCTCATCGATAATAGCCAACCCAAGATTCTCAAACACCACGTCGTTTTGAAACAAAGCATGCGTGCCAACAACAATGCGTTGTTGACCCATAGCAACCGCTTCAATTGCGTTACGCCGTTGCGCCACACGCAGTTTACCCGACAGCCAACCTACGTTTATGCCAAGCGGTTCAAACCACTCGGTGAAGTTAAGCAAATGCTGCTCTGCAAGAATCTCAGTTGGCGCCATTAGCGCAACTTGGTAGCCAGCAGAGACAGCATGAGCGGCCGCCAACGCTGCAACAATGGTCTTACCTGACCCGACATCACCCTGCAATAAACGTAGCATGGGCTCACCGGTAATCATGTTTTGCAGAACCTCATCAAGCACGCGTTGTTGCGCACCGGTTAATGAGAAACTTAAACCCGCCTGTAATTGCTGCGCAACATCGGACTGCAACGCAAATTTAGGTGATGAATTACGTTTAGCTTGTACTCGCAGTAAACGTAAGCCAAGACGATGCGCAACTAACTCTTCCAACGCAAGCCGTCTGTGTGCAGGATGCAAGCCTGACATTAAGGCTTCAACATCTGCACCGGGTGTTGGCCGATGCACCATTTTCAATGCGCTCACTAAATCTGGCATGTTTGAGTCGAGCAAAAACTCTGAAGGCAGCCAGTCTTTCAATGCATGGCCTTCTAAAAGCGCCAGTGCTTGGTCAGTTAGCTTTCGTAGTGTCGGTTGTTGCACACCTTCTGTAGTCGGATAGAACGGGGTTAGCGTGTTTTCCAGAGTGGCACCCTGTGTTTGCAAACGATATTCAGGGTGCACCATCTCCAGCATACTTGGGCCGCGCCTAACTTCACCAAAGCATTGCAACTTCGCACCGGGCGTAAATTGCTTTACCTGCGCCTGACTAAAATGAAAGAAACGCAGCATTAACGATCCAGTGCCATCGTTTACCCGCACCATTAAAGATCTGCGTTTTCTAAACACCACATCGGCCATGACCACTTCCACCGAGATAACCGCTTCACTGCCAGGCCGCAACGCACCCACCTTTGAAAGCGTGGTTCTATCCTGGTATCGAAACGGTAGATGAAACAAGACATCCTGCACATTGTGCATACCCAGCGGTGCAAGCTTTTCAGCCACCGCCGCACCTACCCCTTTAAGTTTCGTTAAGGGTAACGCTTCAAGTGACGCAGGTTTGATGGTGGTGGTGACCATACAGACAAATTAACTTTCGATGTGCATTACGCCTTCAACTTCAACGGCAACATTTTTAGGCAAAGAGGCAACACCAATCGCAGCTCTGGCTGGATAAGGTTCATCAAAGTGCGCAGCCATCACTTCATTAACGATAGGGAAATGCGCGAGGTCGGGAAGGTAGACTGTGAGTTTGACGACATCGGAAAAACTGCCACCAGCAGCTTCGCATACCGCCTGCAAGTTTTTGAATACTTGTTCAACTTGTGCACGTGGGTCGTCGCTAACGACTTCCATGGTTTTAGGGTCCAGCGGGATTTGCCCTGAAATGTAAACAGTGGGTCCACACTTCACGGCTTGAGAGTAGGCGCCAATAGCGCTAGGGGCATTTTCGGTAACGATAGGTTGTCTGGCCATGACTTTTCTCAATAAGGTTGCTGTTGATAACAGTATACCTAACCAAGTCGTTCAATAACGATAGCGGGGCGCGCTAAAGGCTGCGCTTGACATCCCGTACTACAGTCAAGTTTCGAAGTTTTCTAATTATTCGTGCCAAATGCTTTCTGTCAGCCACCGACAACACGAAGCGTATTTGAATATTGCCACCGCCACGGTTGTTAAAATCCATGTTCTCAATATTGATGTTCATGAGCGACATGGTCGAAGTAATTCTAGCCAAAGCACCTGGTAAGTTGTCCAAATGAACAAGAATCTCAGCTTCAAACGCATCCACTACATCAGGTGCCCAGTCTACTGCAACCCATTCTTTGGGACGCCGGCGGTAACGCTCCACGTTGCGACAACGAGCACGGTGTACAGCAATACCTTTGCCAGCAGTGATTAGTCCATGAACGCTATCACCGGGTATGGGGCAACAACATTTAGACAACGTGAGCACCGCACCTTCGCGACCTTCTATCAGTAGCGGTGCTGTTTCACGCGTTGGAATTTGCGTAACATCAGCGTCGTCACCTTTTTTCTTGGCCACTAACCTTTCGGCAATCTGACTTGGCAAATGATGGCCAAGCCCTGCGTCCAAATACAGCTCTTCTGCAGATTTAAAACCAAATTCAGCCAACAATGACTGCATGGCTTTATCGGTGATGCTCTCGGGTGTTTCGTCGAATCGTCCCAATGCACGCTTTATTAAACGCTCACCAAATTCAACCGCTTTAGATTTATCGAGTTGTCGTAAGTAATGGCGAATGGCAGTTCGCGCTTTGGAGGTGACTACAAAGTTCAACCACATCGGGCTTGGTGTTACATTGGGTCCAGTAATAATTTCCACAGTCTGTCCAGACTCAAGCACCGTGCTTAAAGACGTTAAGTTGCGATCAACGTTAGCCGCCACACAGGCATTACCAATTTGCGAATGCACGGCATAAGCAAAATCAACGGGCGTCGCTTTTGCCGGCAATTCAATTATTTTCCCCTTAGGCGAAAACACATAAATATCACTGGGCACCAGATAAGATTTAACGCTCTCGGCAAACTCCAATGAGTCGTCAGTGCTACTCTGCATATCGACTAAGGCTTTCACCCAAAACTGCTCGGTGCTGGACGTGACATCAACCGTTTCACCCTCCTTGTAGGCCCAGTGCGCCGCAATGCCAGACTCTGCAAACTCATCCATATCACGTGTCCGAATTTGCACTTCTACTGGCACGCCATCCGGGTATTTCAACACGGTATGCAAAGACTGATAACCATTCTCCTTAGGCTTGGCTATGTAATCTTTGAAGCGGGAAAAAATAGGCGTATAAAGCTGATGAATGATGCCTAACACGCGATAACATTCGTCGATGTCATCAACAACAACGCGCAAAGCAAACATATCAAACACTTCTTGGAATGAAAGTTGTTTTTGCTGCATCTTGCGATACAAGCCGAACAGATGTTTCTCACGACCACTAACACTTGCGTCAATACCCTTTGCACGCAAACTGGTCAATATATGTTCTTCTATTTTGCTAACAATATGGTTTCGATTTCGGTGCGCCTGACTGACCTTGTCACGCAGCACCCGACTACGACCTGGATAACAACACGCAAACCCGATGTCTTCCAGCTCGTTTTTAATTTTGAACATACCTAAACGACCAGCGATCGGTGCATAAACGTCTAGCGTTTCGCGACCTATGCGCTGTTGTCTGGATTTGGAAAGAACGCCAATGGTTCGCATGTTGTGTAAGCGATCGGCAAGCTTGATGAGAATGACGCGAATGTCAGACACCATGGCAAGCAGCATTTTGCGGAAGCTCTCCGCTTGCGCCTCTTCTTTCGACTTGAACTCGAGATAATTGAGCTTGCTCAATCCGTCAACTATGGAGGTGATCTCATCACCAAATTCATCGACCAATTCTTCACGCGATGTATTTGTGTCTTCCAGAACATCGTGCAGCAATGCCGCCATGACACTCTGATGATCGAGTTGCATGTCCAGAACAATGTGGGCGACGGCAATGGGGTGCGTGATGTACGGTTCGCCAGAACTGCGTGTTTGGCTGGCGTGAGCTTTGTGTGCAACAGCGTAAGCGCGCTCGACCAGCTTTACATGGTCGCTAGAGAAAATGGGTTCTATGCGGTCGATTAAACGCGTTAGCGCAACTTCAGCTAACTGTGCATTTTCGACCACAACGGCAACGGTTGAGCCGCTTGATGCGTCTGTAGGTGAGGATGCCAAAGGATTTATGAATCAGTGGGTAACCGGACAGAGCCGGCTAACCACAGAAATGACAACAGCAGGACTGACCCGCGCGGGTCGGTCTGATCTAGAACTCCGAACGAAGATCTTTATCATAATTGACTGGCTCTACTACTGGCGCTGGAGGTGGCGGTGGTGCTTCCTTCAGGATATCTTCACCAACCAGCCCATCAGCGATTTCGCGAAGTGCGATAACCGTAGGCTTATCATTGTCCGCAGACACCATTGGCTCGGCACCCATGGAGATATTGCGCGCACGCTTTGAAGCGATGAGCACTAGGTCGAATCGGTTACCAACATTTTCAAGACTATCTTCGACGGTGACACGTGCCATATCAGGCTACCTATAAATAAAACGAATGGTTAAGTTTAGTGCCCTTGGCTCGCAAACACCAGACCAAAGGACGTCAAATTGCGTTACTTTCGGGCAAATGCTTCATGCCTGAGATACAAATGTGAACAAATTAGCGGGTAAGGCTAGTGATAAGGCCCGCGTGACGCAAAGCTTGGCTGGATTTGCGCACTCTGTAAGACAGAATAACTGCTTTGAGTTCCATCAAGGCTTGCTCGAAATTATCGTTAATAATAAGGTAGTCGGCGCGGTGATATTGCTGCATTTCCAATACCGCCTCCTCCGTACGGCGCTCAATGACCTCATCGCTGTCCTGGCCACGGCCTTTCAAGCGCTCTATGAGTGTTGCTCTCGACGGCGGCAAAATGAAAATGGACACTACTTCATCAAGTTTTTGTCGAACCTGAGCGGCTCCTTGCCAGTCAATCTCCAAAATAACATCGGTACCTTCAGACAGGTTTTTCTGCACCGCATCAACGCTGGTGCCGTAATAATTTCCAAACACTTCCGCGTACTCAAGGAATCGATCGGCTTCGATCATTTCCTCAAACTCTTCTCGAGTGGTAAAAAAGTAGTCTTCAGCGTCCGCCTCACCGGGGCGCATTGGCCGCGTTGTGTGGGAAATAGAGACACCAACCGTGTCAAGATCACCAATGACTCTTCTGACCAGACTTGTCTTTCCTGCACCTGAAGGCGCTGAAACGATAAATAACTGGGCTTGATTGCTTTTCATGCTGGCTCGTCTGCCGTTGCCGGTTACCGTTACTATAGCGGCTCCTACGCGAATATCAGCAGAATTCAAAGATCAATAATGGTGTCAGACCCCCTTATTTCAGTGTTGATGCCGGTGCGGGAGTTCTCAATGTATTGTGTTGCAGCCGTTGAAAGCGTGCTGAACCAGAGTTATCGGAATCTGGAGCTAGTCATTATTGGTAAAGATGACGTAGATACATTACTCGCCCAATTGCCAACAGATTCGCGTATTTCGGGAGTTAGTCGAACTGCGCCGGGCGTTATTGGAGCTGCTAATACCGGATTGAGCGCTTGTCGTGGAGACTACATTGCCCGCATGGACAGCGACGACATCTGCCATCCAGACAGACTGCAAATACAGCTTGAATTTCTACTCGAACATCCGCAGATCGATTTGGTTGGCGCTTGCGTGGAAATTTTCAGTGATGAATTGACTATTGGACATGGCAATCAGGAGTATCAACGCTGGTTGAACTCCTTAACCACCGCTGAGGATATTGCCCAAGCTTGTTTGATTGAACTGCCCATGCCCAACCCCAGTCTATTTGCCCATCGTTCTTACTGGGATTCCATTGGGTTGTATCGCGATATGGGTTGGCCCGAGGACTATGACTACTTATTGCGCTCATGGCTTGCCGGAGTCGCCATGGCTAAACCACCCCAGGTTTTATTGCAATGGCGGGAACACCCTAACCGATTAACGAAGACCGATTCCCGATACTCACGTCAGGCATTTATCAATGCAAAGGCTTGGGCTCTGTCTCAACCTGCGGCTGGGATGGGCATTGATGCTGGTCGTGCGATTTGGATTTGCGGTACTGGACGCAACGCTCGCTATTGGCATGATGCTTTGATCTTTAATGGTGCAAATGTACTTGGCTTTGTTGAGCTCGATAGTGCAAAGGCGAAAACGCAGAAAAGGCATTTACCCGTTATTACTTATTCAGAGTTAGCTAAATGTGCCAATGATGCATTAGTGGTTTCTGCAATCAGTGGCCATTCTGGACGACTGGCTTTAATAAATTGGTTTGCTGATCAGGGAATGCAATCTGGAATTAACTTTGTATTGGGTGGGTGATGTCCTACTGATTGGATTTACTAAATTGGTAGTAGGCATTTTTAGAGGCGTACCTTGCATTGTCTAGGGTTTTTTCTCTATACAGGCGCATCTTCTTCATTTAAGGTTATCCGTAACATTTTTACTTATTAGCTCTGAAATCTTCTACAACCTGGAAAAGGAATTCCAATGTCAATTAACCCAGCAGCGCGAACAATTGCACCTCAACCACGGTACCGCGATAACAAGGAACCACTGGAAAAAGAGAGTCACGCAGCACCTACTCAAAAACCAACACACAATGTCGATGGCAAAAATCCTGACCCAGACAGTCGAAGCGTATTAACTGCTCTGACTCATTTTGAATGGGTAAGTAACCAAGCCTGCACCGAATTTTTCATCGACAAACTGCAAACTCGCGAAAAATTTAAAATACAATCCATTCTTGCTCATGTAGATTCTCTAGAGGCACTGCACTTAACCGACAATACTTCAATAAAAAACGCGGTATTTACCGACGGTACAAAAGCTGGATTAATTAACACTGATAACACATCCGTGTTATTTGTACAGTACAACGATGGCAAAACAAGCTATTTTCAGGTAGATGCTGATGGAACCGTCGGTAGTAGAATTCGTTCCGGTGATATTTTAGAAGTATTAACCAGTGACAGCACTTCTGCTTTATGGAAAAACCCAACATTACTTCACGTCAGTGATGCAGTAGGCACAGAACCAACATTAGACGAAGCGTACGATTTTTATAGCAATACCGCTGAAGGAAAATTAATCTTAGATCGTGAAGAGCCGCATTACAGAACTAAGTGGGTCAACGACGATACAAAAACGTTATTCATCACACGAGTAAAGTACAACAGCGGAGAAGGTGGAATTGAACTTTTCGCAGACTTTATGCCCAACAGAACTGCTTTATTAAACGATCCAGTAGCACTTGCAGCTTACGACGAGCAATACCAATTAATATTTTCTGAAATCAAAAACGAATCACGCATCGGTGAGACCGGATTACCTCTAGATCCTAGCTTGCAGATCATTGTAGCAAGCGGCCTTGCTGAAGCTTTAGCGCAGTCCCCTAAACGAGTAAACGACGTATTAACCGACATTGATAGTGGCTGGACCGTGCAGTACGAAAGTGGACTGAATGGCGAATACAACGTATCTAAATTTCCTACTCAATCTGCAAAAGCTTCCATTAGCTTCAAATTAGATGCGCTTCTCTACGGCTATGCATCACCAGATGACAACTACAATGTCATTGCGCATGAAATTGCGCACTCACTTGATGCACAAGGCTCAATTAATTTGGATGGGCACCCTTCACTATCACATATAGATGCAGCTGTATTGCGAACAATAAGAGTACACCTTGCAAGCATTTATATTGCGTCTCCAGACCCTGACAAACCTGAAGTATTTGGGCTTAGGGACTATTCGTTTACAGATACAGCAGAATTTTGGGCAGATATTTCGATGTATTTTCTTAGTAGTGATAATGGTGCGAATATAATTAACGATATTTCTCCTGACTTGTATGATGTGCTGAGTCGTTACTACAACTCTGACCCTTTGGAAATTGCCCAAACTAGTTAATCACACAGGAAGGTGAACTTTGAATATTCCAATGGTTAGTTCAATAGTCAAAAGCGCTGCCTGTATTAGCGTCATTAGTGTGCTTTGGTCTTGCGTGCAATCAACAAGCACTGATCAGTTTAATTTTCCACATTATCGATTTATAACAACGGTAGATTCAGAATTCTTCCATCTGTCTGCCGCTACAGGCAAACCACCTTGGGTGTTAGTGCTTGAAGGTAAGCCACCCAACTATTTTGAAAGTGGTTCTGCATGGGCCGTTAGCAGTACAGTCGGATCCCCAACCAACAGCACATCAAGAATTAATAGTTGGTTTGACGCTTTAGTAGATGTTACACAACTAGAGGTTGACCCTGAAGGTACAATGCTACAAATTAAAATGCTTAGGCGTACAGAAACAACCGACTGGGGAGAGTGGAGTTTCGAACGCCAGAGCGATGGTCACTGTTTCATAAAAAACGAAAAACTAGGCCCTGAGTTTGCTTTAACCGTGGACACCTCTACAACACCATACACAGCGAGCATGGCGTCAATAGACCCAGCACTTATTCAGGGATGGACAATCGAAGCCTATCTACGACCACGCAATGGCTTCGACACTCTATGTAATGGAATTGCCGACACTATTTAAGGCCTATGCTTTCTACCTCCATGCGCTGTGGAGATATTTCTTAAGTAGTCTGTTGCGATGATGTATTTAGAATTTGAACAAACTAGTTAATCACACAGGAAGGTGAACATTGAGAAATTCCACTGTTACTACAATAATCAAACGCGCTGCCTGTATTAGCGCCATTAGTGTGCTTTGTTCTTGCGTACAATCAACAACCACTGATCAGTTTAATTTTCCACATTAGCGATTTATAACAACGATAGATTCAAAATTCTTCCAACTGTCTGCAGCATCAGGCCATCCTCCTTGGATAATAGTGCTTGAAGGTAAGCCACCCAATTATTTTGATGGTGGCACTGCTTGGGCTGTCAGTAGTGACATTGAATCAACATCCAACAGTACATTAAGCATTAGTAGTTGGTTTGAAGTCTTAGCGGATGATAGAGAGTTAGAAGTCGACCCTACAGGCACAATGCTAGACATAATAATGCTGAGTCCTCCCCAAGCAACCGACTGGGGAAATTGGGCTTTAGAACGCCAAAGCAATGGTCATTGTTTTATTAAAAATGAAAAATTAGGCCCTGAGTTTGCGTTGACAGTGGATACCTCTACAACACCATACACAGCAAGTATGGCTTCAATAGACTCAGCACTTATTCAGAGTTGGACAATCGAAGCCTATTTACAACCGGGCAATGGCTTCGACACGCTTTGTAATGGGATTGCCGACACAAGCTAGAATTTTATAGCTTTCTGCCTCATCAGTCTGATGAGGCATTTCTTATAGATATTGAGTACCAGCAGACCCAGAGCAGTAGTCAAGAGGCATGGCTAGCTCGAACTTTTCAGTTTGCTGGCCACAGCAATATGCCCCGGCAAATTCAACGCGTCGCAATGTCCATTGGAGTCGGCTTAGTTGAGTACGAACTGCTAGATGGCGCTACCTATTGCTTACTGCAACAACCCAACCGCTTAACAGCTATGTTAAGGCTTCTTCACAAACATGCATATTATCTGGGTAACACATATCAGGCCTAGCTGAACGCGTCCAAATATGCGCGGCTATTTCGAACCAGCTTGGATCGTCATAAGAGCCGCCTGCTATTGCACGCATTCCAGGACGCATTTCAAGTGTCCACGAAACTGCTGACCCGCACTTAGCGCAAAATTCGTTGCGAATCCATCGCCCCGTGGTATCCGACTCGAATTGATAGGAATGCAATTCACCCTGTGAAAACTCAACTGCACTCTCTTCGAAGTACACACCAATGCCATACGGTGAACCGGTGCGTAACTTACAAGTCGTGCAATGACAAGCCATAGCCCTTACCGGCTCACCTTTCGTGACAAAACGAACTGCTCCACACTGACACCCACCTGCATTGTTCATTTTATCAATCTCTTTAATGTGACTAAATTTTACTTAAGAGGTAGTTACAACCACGACTCAAATCAACGGATGTACGTGATAAAGAAAGATATCTCCTCCACCATATTCGCGTTTACCAGTTTTGAAATATTGAAGCTATTGTGTTGCTGTCGCTGGGTCTGCGATGCAGCGAAGATGGACTTGGGCCGATGCGAGCTTCTTGAGCTATAGAATGTTCGCATAATCGGCCCACAATATTGACTAAAATCTAATCGCGTTCGGCAACTAACAAGTTTTTGAACGTGTAAATTGGATCATCAATCAGTTTTTGCCCTTGGCTATCTTCTAAATACAGATGGCCCTCTTTCGCAACCACTTCACCTGATTCGTTTTTACTAACATCAACCAGTTTGAACCTGATTTGCTTTGGATTTTCGAAAATCATTCCAGAGAAAGATTTTTTCTTCATAGATTTGAAGATAGGGTCTTTTAGTCCGAACTGATCACGAGCTGTATCTTTTAACAGAGCAATCATTCCATGGGTACCAAAATTACCAGGCACCACTGGATCGCCACGAAAATGGTACCGCAGTGGCCAAAGCTCAGGAGTTATTTCCTGAGTCGCCTCGCGAGCACCAACAATGTCGTCCTGAACATCTGCCACACCAAGATCGTTGTCATAAACCGGAATTTTCAACCCGGATACTTTCTCATGAACCGAACTGTCGTCCACACCGGCGGTACCACCAAATTTCTCACGTAAAACACGGATGGCATCTGGATTCAATATGCCGACGATAACGTTTTTGGTCTCAAGGACAACCTCATCATTTTCATCGAGAATTTTTCCGTTAAAAACGGCTGTTCCACCACCCGACTCGCCTTCAATCCATTTTCGCTTTTCCATGGCATAGCGAAGCTTCTTGCCAGGTGAAAAATCTAACGACTGATGCAAATTACAGACACCTGATGACAATGCTCTACCAATACCATCGACTTTACGCGCACCCCAGAATCCAACCAGCTGATCAAGCTGATCTTGAAATAACATCTCCAGAGATTCACTGGTATCGAATGACCACTGCTCGACTGTTTCAGGAAACTGAAATGAAGCGTCTATTCGTTCTTCATTTAGCACTTCAATTTGATCAATGCACAGGATGGGGCGGCGCGGCAATTTTGCGGACCCTTCGTTACCTAACGCACCCTCTGCATGCAAATCAAGTAACTCGCCAGTAAAGCAGTTTAGTGATTTCCAGTCTAATTCACACAGCTGTTCGCGACTAAGCTCCCCTAAAGAAGCCAAATCGTGTTCTTGAGCAGATCGAGTATTCATTACTTGCAGCAATTCAGTCTAATAGATGCGATCTATTGTAGCTGCTTTGCGGTTGATCGGAGAATTACTCCTGTAAGAATCGGTCCGTTTTTCAAACAAATTGTGTCTAGCTACAACGCCACTGGCCTTGAAGTGCCAACTTTACGAAGTAAATCAGCTTTCTACCAATACTGCTCATGGAGTGCCACCTTTTTGAAGCGAATCAGTTATCTTCCAATAGTGGCCATGGCGCCCCACCTTTTCAAAGCAGATCAGCCCCCCAAATACTGGCCACGATGCTCCACATTTTTCGTGGTAAATCAGCTTTCTATGTTGACTGGCCGCGAAACAGGCTTCCCATTATCAGTAAAAAACGACGATGGCTTATGCATGCCACGAAACTTCCACGCTGCCATTTTTCGAATAACTTTAAACGTTACGCCAATGGGAAATTTTTCTGCTGTTTGCGGGTGCACAGGTGGCTTTAGTGCATATTTACTCATTACGTAACTTTGTACCGGTCCAAGATTGGCATCTCGGACCCCGTCGTCATCCATAAAATTATGAATAACACCGATAAATGGCATTGTACCGTTCATGGTATTACCAATAGGCGTTTTGCAACAATCCGTATACCACCTAAGCAGGCCTTTCGGCTTGAGCTTTACACTGCGCAAATGCTCAGCACCACGATCAATAACAATCTGAGATTGTGAGGTTTGCGAAATATCAGTTCCTCCAAACTCGTCTAGAATATCGTCTGAGCGCTCCAAGAAATACGCAAACGACTGACAATCATCACAGCAACAGACAATACGCAATCCATTACTGGGTGTAATATTTTTCGCAGTGCCCTGCACTTCACCGCATGAGCACTTAAGAGGAATATCTGTCATTTCATTTACCTTGTGTTCGTAAAATGTAGGAATAGCGCACCAATTGAATATCGCCTTTAGACAGAGTTATTCGCCCTGAACCACACCCTGGCTTTGTGCGTAAGATATCGGCGGATACTTAGACGGATTTTTTTCATCGCAACAACTCGGCACGCAACTCATGACGTAATGAGGATTAGCATTAAAGAAAAACGGTATGGAATAGCGCGATTGATTACCCGTATTGTTGTTTGCAAAGTGACGCGTACTCAGAAATCTATCGTTAGTCCATTGCTTTAATAACTCACCTGTATTAACAATAAACGAATCTTTTACAACAGGTGCCTTCACCCATACCTTGCGGCGCTCACTGAATACCGTTAAACCTGGTTGGTCTTGTGCAAGTATTGTGAAGAACGAGGTATCAACATGAGGCGCTATACCAAACCCGCTGTGTGCATTCATTTCAACTGCCGGATAGTGCGTCATTCGCAGTCGGTATAGTGGATCAACAAAGGCTTCTTCAAAATAATCTAGTGGCACTTCTAGTGCTCTTGCATAGATCGGTAACATTCGCTTCCCTAATTGCTCCATCTGTTTAGCATAGACCTCAACGCGATTACGGAAATCTGGTAGTAATGATGCATCAGGCCATTGGTTTTCATCCATGCTCAATTGATCATCGCACTTAATGATGAAAGCTTCGTTCACGTTCCCCGTAGCACGCGCTGGCAATTTCATGTTCTTTAGCGGCAAATAACCCATGCCGCCCACTGGCCAATCGGGTCGGTCCATCAATATTCGTTGCTTTGCCTCGATTGGCATGTTGTGGAAGTGACGTATTTGTTCGAAAGTCGCGTTCAAGTCGCCGCCGCTTATATGATGGCCTGTAATCGCGAAGAATCCAGTCCCTTCACAGGCAATCCGAAGCTGTTCAGCGGCTTTATCTAACGCAGCATCAGAGCCATCAGTGAAATACTCGTTTAGATCGATTATTGGAATATCGTCTGCTTTGGCATCTTCAGGCTGTGACGTGTCCCATTGCTCAGATTCACTACGTAACAACTGCTCTTTAGCCTGAGCGTCAAACGCACCGCCAGTATTGTTTGGACCATCTGTAGTCATTGGGATCTGTTAGTTCGTGGACACCTAATCTTAACATTGACTAACACGTGAAGAAACAGGCTTTGGAACGACCCTACTGCAGGATTAAGTTGTCAACAATGTACTTTCCCATCGCTTACTATCGACTTCATACAAGCAATGCTCTTGCAGCCCAGATTCCGGTGGAACCGATGGATGACCTAAAATTCTGCCCTGAATTCAGCATTCCAATTTTCGACATGACTCGTCGAGAACGATGATTCCCCAACGCAGTCATTGAACTGATCGGCTAACGGTCGTCTGTCTTCATTTTCCCAACTGCGCAAAATCGAACGTTCTGTCTCATGATAAAAGCTAGTTATAGACCTCTCCAGTCAACGATTACGATAACCCCTGCGGTCGTCGCAGAATGTCGTATTCGGATACACTATAGCTATTCACTAATACTACACGGGTGCTGCTATGTTGAAATTCGGAATCTTATCTACCGCAAAAATCGGTCGTGAACATTTAATTCCAGCTATTCAGAATTCTAGTAACGCATGCGTTACCGCCATCGCTTCACGAAAATTAAGTAGCGCCACTAAATTAGCTGAACAAGTGAGTGCGCCTTTCGCATTTGGCTCATACGACGAAATGCTTGCCTCTGAGGAGATCGACGCAGTTTACATTCCGTTGCCAACATCACATCACGTTGAGTGGGCAGTGAAAGCTGCCAATGCGGGCAAACACGTTCTTTGTGAAAAACCAATATCACTAAAAGCGGGGGACATCAAAAAAATCATCAGCGCGCGAGACAAAAACAAAGTATTCGTATCAGAGGCCTTTATGGTGACGTACCATCCTCAATGGCTGAAAGTACGCGAGTTGCTGGCAAAGGGCACTATTGGTAATTTACGCCACATCGACGCCTCTTTCACCTACTTCAACAAAGACCCAAAGAACATGCGCAATCGTCCAGAACTAGGTGGTGGCGCACTCCCCGACATTGGAGTCTACCCAACCGTTTCAGCGCGCTTTGCCACCGGTCTTGAACCCAAGCGTGTACAAGCCAGCGTTGAGTTTGATCCCAAATTGAAGACCGATTTCTATGCCAATGTGCTAGCCGAGTTTCCAGGGTTCAACATGACGTTTTACGTATCTACACAGATGGGCAATCGTCAAACAATGGTTTTCCATGGCGATAAAGGATTTATCGAATTGTCCGCACCTTTTAATTCCAACTTGTATGAAGGTGATGAAGTGCGTGTACACAATGCAAGCCACAACGAAACTCGGACCTATCGCTATAGCGGTATCAATCAATACGTTCTAGAGATAGAGGCGTTCACAAGAGCGGTTGCTGGTAAAAAACAATCTCTGTTCTCTCTAGAAGAGTCTGTACTCAATCAACGCGTGATAGACGCCATTTACAAATCTGGAAAATCGGGTCGCTGGCAGAGCGTCTAATCGTTTTCCAGCCATTGTAGGTGCGGGAGTAACAGGCATCAAACCACCCTGCTACTCCCCATCGACTCGAGCAAATTATCACCTTGCGTGCGTGAATTTAGTACGCACACCGGCACTGAAGCGCCGTGCTTATCTATTTGTTCAATGAATTTGGGCGTTTGGCGTTTTTCAAAATGCCAAATGTAGGAAAGAAATTCTTTATCGGGAAAGGGTTCAGGACATCCTTCAGCCATCAAAGGACGGACGCGGCCAAAATTACGCACAACTCGACTGGTTAAACCAGCAAGCGCGACATAACGAGGAACTCGTATCCATAGCACTAAATCTGTGCGCGGCAGCCTGATATCAAAAGAGGACGCACCACTACCATCCATAACCCAACGTTCTTGCTTAATCAAATCCGAAAGGGTTGTTCGTTGCTGATCTCTATCTCGTTCCTGCCAACCAGGTAACCAACGCACATCTCTATCAATGGAAATAAGAGGCATTGAATTATTCAACGCAATTTTCTGCGACAGCGTTGTTTTACCACCACCAGAACAACCGATAACAAGCACTCTATTAGCGACGCTTAATATTTTTGCAGTTTCTTCTATTAGCACATAGTTCGGCATGGAATTGATCTCAACGACACTCGCTAACCTCCAAAGTAAATCGGTTCTTATATACCTAGGCGTGCTAGCACATATCTCAGCCAGGTGTATCTGCGTGATTCATACCCGTCTCAAGTGTTCCAGAAACCTCAACATAGTGCCCTGCAAAAATGCCACCGTCGTCATGCCAGAAAGTAAATTTCCCTTTATCGCTAATAGCTATAGAGGTCAGTTTTATTTTTGATATGAACTGCTCCGGTGTCATATCAGGCCCATCATCAACCTTCCACCCATCGTTATACGAAGGCAATAATTTTACTGCAGCATAGTCGTTAACTTTTTTAGACCACGATGACTGCTCGTCAAAAAGTGTTTCTGCAATTTGAAGCCCTCTCAACATGCTTTCATTTTTTGGAACAGCTATATTTAGGCTAACCAAATACCCGACCCAAAGTATCTTCCCCTCCACCCAGTCGTATTCACGATTTAATGTCATGTCACCAAATTTTTCCGTGCTGATAACGACAGGCTTAGAATACTCTTCCGATAATTCAACCAGATCGCCAATGTCACTGGAGAGCTCCGAATTTTTCCAAATGATTGCTCTCGTTTCGTCAACCGATAGCAAAACCATAAAACGATGGATACTTAAATTGCTATATTGCGGAGAAAATTCTGAACCTACTTCGACAGCACGTAATAAAAGCACCTTTTTTTTGACAGTAGATTGTCCCACGCGTCGCCAAGCAATAAATTCGAGCCAGTGTATATCGTAGTCCTTGTCAGTATGTTTAGCTCGACTAACACTTTGGCCCTTCGACGAAAGGACTCCTTCAATCTCAATGAGATTAGATGAATAGGCAATTGATTTAGCCGTTTCTACTTCCGTAAGGCGATCAAGACCTGGAAGATTGGCGTTTTTCTGGTTGATTAGCTTCGTACTCCATCTGACGACACTTCACTATATAATTAGCAGTTAATCCCTTCAACAACGAATATATTTGAATTGACAATGACCTTAGGTAAAGTCTACTGAAGTTTGGACCCATTTAAATTCCGTACAACGCCTTCAATCACTGTTAGGATTTAATTTAACCTCACTAATCAGATAGTCGACCACAATTCAACACTAAACGCAGCAATCAAACAAGCACTTTCAACGGACAACCACAACAATGCCAACGCTGCTTCGTCGATTCATTCCAATTCTGTTCGTTCTACTTTGGAGCACGGGCTTTATTATGGCTCGCTTTGGTATGGAGACCGCCGAACCTGCAAGCTTACTGTCCATAAGATTCGCATTAGCAGCCACATTACTGCTGGGCATTGCATTGTTTTTTCCATCACTTAAAACAACGACACCCAACTGGAAACAGATTGGTCATGCAGCAGTTGCTGGGGTGTTGCTGCAAGCGGTCTACCTGGGCGGAGTGTTTGCCGGTGTAAATCAGGGAATAGGTGCAGGCTTGTCTTCACTCATTGTAGGCATTCAACCTGTGCTAACTGTTTTGTTAGCCGCGGTATGGTTGTCAGAAAAACTCACTTGGTCGAAAATTATTGGTATTGCACTTGGCTTCATTGGAGTTGCATTAGTAACTGCTGAATGGGGACAAGTAGACGGTGAGCTTTCCATGACCGGTATCGGTTTTTGTGTGGCAGCGCTTTTTGGTATTACGATAGGTACGCTTTATCAAAAACGATTTTGCCAAACGCTCGATCTACACATCAATATGTTGACGCAGTACATTGCCAGTGTTCTCTTTCTGCTTCCGTTTGCTCTCATCTGGGAGTCTTATGCCATTGACTGGACGCCGAAGCTCATAGCGGTGCTTACCTGGCTCGTTATTGTATTGTCAATTGGGGCTGTGTTTCTTCTGATGTGGCTAATCAAAGTCGGAGAAGCGGGACGCGTATCGGCTTTGTTTTTCTTAGTGCCGCCAGTAGTCGCTATCGAAGCTTGGATTTTATTCAATGAACCATTAACGCTAACGGTAATAGCAGGTACTTTGCTGTGCATTATAGGAGTCGCCATTGTTAGTGGCATACACATAAAAATAAAACGTGCTATTCAGGGTACAACACCCTAACCCACTCCTTATCACCAGTTGATATTTCGGCACCGCCTTCTATCCCGACATTTCCCAATGTTAGATCGCTGGAGATAGAACCGTGCATGACTGAGTTACTGTCATAGGGCTTACCTGATGGAAATGAATCTACAGGCCATCGCTTCGTTAGAAATTGATCAATCGATTCCCTGCCCCATAGTTTGGGAGGTTTACTAAACGCTTGGTATACCGCTTCTTTGTCCCAAGGTATGTTTGCATGCGGATTAAATTGCTCCTGTAGCAAACCGATTGCACGACCAAATTGTTGAAGTACCGCAGTGCTGTCAAGATTTTTCTCCAAGCTGGGATCAAAATTCATGGTGGCAACTGAATTGTCTGTATTTTTTGCATCAGTTCCAATGCTTGACCAGTTACCGTCACCTGGTTTGAAAGAGATACGAAGGTCCGAATTCAATTTGGACGATTCGAAATCAAACGCTAGATTTGCGTATCGGCTCCATTCGACGGCCGACAATTCGATAGCGGTTCTTTGCTCCAAGCTGCCTTCAATGTACGCAATGTTAATGGTTGTACCAGGCCTCCATAATTTTCCATGACCCAGAGAGTAAATACTTAGTTTCGACGCAACCTGCGACACTACGGCAACACCGTTTTTATTCTGGCCGGTTAGCTCGCCACTCGCAACCGTTTTTGAGATTGACGGACCAGTTGATGTGGTTGTAGAACTAAAGGGTATTTTCAACTCATTTGACTCGTTTTTAGTAGAGCTATAGGCGCTTTTAACTTTACTCCAAACAGACTCTTTAACAGTTTGAGTTCTCTCAAGCGTTTGACTGGAGCCGTCCAACGCGATTGCCCTATTATTAGCGGAATCTTCTGTTTTCAGAATATTAAAACCCACAGCTTCAGTGGTTGTTTTATGACTGGCACGATCACTAGCGACGCCCATAAGCTTAAAAGCGAAATAAATCAAACCGGCAAAACCAAGCGCAACCAAACCTGCTGCAATTAATTTGGCTAATTTAACTAAAACAGAATTCAAGTCATAGGTTGATGCTGCAATGCTATTAACTTTATTTCTAGACACTCGAGAAGCATGTTCATCGACTGCAGAACCATTAAGCTCGGATTGGCAGTACTTACACTTAATAGCGTCATCATCATTATTTTCACTACAGAAATGACACACTCGCATAACATCTAACCAAAGGATAGTATTGGAATTCAAATTCAGTACGTCACGTTGAATCGCGTGATAGCACTCTGGAAATTAGACTATAGATATGCCAGTGAGTTGTACAGAAGCAGCTATTGGTAATTAGACAAACTGTACTAAAGGATAGTGTTTTAACGAAGATTCAAGAGCAGCGTGAGACACATGCACTCTTTAAAATAGCGGGCCCGAGAAATCAGACCCGCCAATTGAGCATTAACTATTACTGCAATACACCATCCATTCTAAACACAACGCCGTTGTCGCCAACAATGCCACTTTGCACTATTTTGACACCATCAATTTGCTTTGAAACTCCATCTTCGTCAAGTGTAATAACACGGCGAGAACCGTCAGTCGTGCCAATTTCTTGCCCAATGAGATTCGTCAGTGCGACATCATCTATAAAGCCTCCGTGTATGTGTCTAAGCAATACAGCTCTGTCGGCAAAGACACCACTCATCGCTGTATCGTTTGGTACGAAGACTGTCCAATTTTTTGGAAGATCATCATTAATACCCGAAAGAAGCACATCTAAACTATCTGCTGCTTGAATTGCAGCTGATTCAAATAACGTCGTATCAGGTTGTGCAGCAATGATACCCATCACTGAATTGCCATAATTCTCCGTTGCTTCAACAAACATCATTTCGGCAGGGATTGCCATATCGTCTACCGTACCATCTGTCGTAGCGCCATCTGTCGTAGAACCATCTGTCGTAGCACCATCCGCAGTAGCAGCCGTGTCAACACTGCTGTCCTCAAAAGCTTCGGTGCCCGCTATTGAATCTCCACTATCATCGTTACTCGAGCAGCCCACAAGCATCATGCTAGCGACAACGACGGTAACTCCAATGTACTTATTCATCATTTTTATTTCTCCAAAATTCGTTTGCAGTAAGCGATCGCCGACCAGTGTCATTCCATTCGCTACTAGTTCGGTCGATATTTACCAGAGGATGAATAACCTATTTTCAGAGACTTTCCCATATTCACCTGATTTTTATGGGTAACAGCCCTCGCTATGGAACCCATCTTTTGCCGATTTGTGGATAGGGTTTGAATTTTTTGGAATTGAACAATTCCAGCTGTGCAGCTCATTAGACAAGCTAAATTAACAACTTTTTCGCATCCACCCTGAAAAACCATACACCTGAAACAAGAAAGGCCGCAAGAACGATAAGTTCTTGCGGCCTTTCTTATACAGCCAAATTGAGCTAGCTTTTTGACGTTAGACTTTCAGCAGTGCTGTAGCTAGCGACTATGCGCAATCGTCTTTAGCTAAAACGACCGTTTGTAACGAAGTGTAAAACCTTCGATACACGACGTTTTGCGTAACTACCAACCTGTAGCTTCCTTAACCGCCAAACCTAACTCCGCAGGTGAACGGGTAATGGTGACACCAGCTGCACCAAGCGCCGCAAATTTGTCATCAGCAGTGCCTTTCCCACCAGAGATAATCGCACCAGCATGACCCATACGTTTACCTGGAGGTGCAGTAACACCTGCAATGTATGCAGCAACTGGTTTAGTTACATTAGACTTAATAAAGTCCGCTGCTTCTTCTTCAGCTGTTCCACCAATTTCACCAACCATTAAGATGGCTTCTGTTTGTGGGTCGTCTTGGAACAAAGCAAGTGCATCAATAAAGCTTGTACCTGGGATTGGATCGCCACCGATACCAATACAAGTACTTTGGCCGTAGTTTAGATCGGACGTTTGCTTAACACATTCGTAAGTCAATGTTCCTGAGCGAGAAACAATGCCCACTTTTCCTGCGTTGTGCATAGCACCCGGCATGATACCGATTTTGCATTCACCCGGAGTAATAATGCCTGGGCAGTTAGGTCCGATTAAACGCACACCGTTTTGTTCAACCGCAATTTTTGCCTCAAGCATATCCAGTGTAGGAATGCCTTCAGTGATACAAACAATCAGCGCCACACCAGACTCAGCAGCTTCAATAATGGAGTCTTTACAGAATGCGGCAGGTACATAGATTACGGTCGCGTTAGCGCCAGTTTGATCTACTGCGTTCTTTACCGTATTAAATACGGGTAAGTCTAAGTGAGTTGAGCCACCTTTACCGGGTGTTACACCACCAACCATCTGAGTACCGTAGGCAATGGCCTGTTCACTGTGAAAAGTACCCTGACTACCCGTAATACCTTGGCATAACACTTTAGTGTCTTTATTAACGAGAACACTCATGACGCTGCTCCTACGGTCTTAACTATTTTCTCAGCTGCATCTCCCAGATCACTGGCAGACTGTAGGTTCAATCCACTCTTGTCGAGTAGGTCCCGTCCTTCTTTGGCTTTGGTGCCTTCGAGTCGAACCACTACAGGCACTTCAATTCCAACTTCTGCAACCGCGGCAATAACACCATCGGCAATTAAGTCGCAACGTACAATGCCGCCAAAGATGTTAACCAAAATACCTTTAACATCTGGATCGGAAAGAATAATTTTTAGCGCCTCTGTTACACGCTCTTTTGTGGCACCGCCCCCTACGTCTAGAAAGTTTGCAGGCTGACCGCCTTTTAACTTAATGATATCCATGGTGGCCATGGCCAAGCCAGCACCGTTAACCATACAACCGATATTTCCTTCCAATGCAACGTAGTTCAGCTCAGATTCTGCCGCGCGTAATTCACGCTCATCTTCCTGACTTTTATCTTGCAATGCTTCTAGCTCAGGATGACGATATAACGCATTGCCATCGATATTGATCTTGCCATCAAGGCAAATGAGATCTTCTTCTTTAGTGATAACCAAAGGATTGATTTCAACTAACGCTAAATCTTTTTCTACGAACAGCTTGCAAAGACCAGTCAATAACGAACTGAATTGCTTAATCTGCTTACCTTTCAAACCTAGACCGAACGCAAGTTCGCGGCACTGATAGGGCATGATGCCAACTAATGGGTTGATCGCTGCTTTCAGAATTTTTTCGGGTGTGTCGTGTGCAACGGTTTCTATGTCCATACCACCTTCTGTTGATGCCATTACAACAACACGCTGACTTGCACGATCGATAACCATGCCAAGGTACAATTCACTTTCGATGTTGCTGGTCTCTTCAACTAACACGATGTTAATTGGCTGACCTTTAGCATCGGTTTGAATAGTAACTAGGTTTGTACCCAACAATGATTTTGCAAACTCTGCCGCTTCTGCAGGCGTATCTACTAACTTCACACCGCCAGCCTTACCTCGACCACCCGCATGAACTTGCGCCTTAACAACAACCTTGTCGGTTGTAAGCTTCTCTGTAGCCGCTTTCGCTTCTTCAGGCGTTGATGCAACAATATTGTTCGGAACCGGCATGCCGTATTCCTTGAACAAGGCTTTCGCCTGATACTCGTGTAAATTCATGTATCCCCCAAAAGGACCTTAAACTATAAAATGAAACTTATAAAATGAACTTTAAATAAACAACTATGACCGAGGCTTACGATTAGCAATATGAATAGCGCGTCCGTCCGCACTTAACGCTGCTTCGTGCATGGCCTCAGAAAGTGTTGGATGTGCGTGTATGGTGTGCGCGATATCTTCAATAGTACCGTCGAATTCCATAGCCAATACCGATTGCCCAAGTAGTTCAGATGCACTTGGACCAATGATGTGCGCACCCAACATACGGTCAGTTTTCTTATCTCGAAGAACTTTAACCATACCCCCAGTATCACCTTTAGCCTTTGCCCGACCGCTAGCAGCAAACGGAAAAGTACCAGCTTGATAATCGGCACCTTCGGCTTTTAATTCTTCTTCGGTTTTGCCCACCCAAGCAACTTCCGGATGTGTGTAAATGACGTTTGGCATAGCATCATAGTTAAGGCTCGCATGCTTACCCGAGATGATTTCTGCAACCATCACTCCTTCTTCAGAACCTTTGTGCGCAAGCATGGGTCCGCGTACCGCATCGCCAATGGCATACACACCCGGCGCGCTGGTTTCACAGCGATCATTAACGTGAATGAGCCCACGCTCGTCAACTCCAATTTCAGCTTCTGGTGCAATAACGCCTTCGGTTGCAGAACGACGACCAACAGCAACGATAAGCTTGTCGACAACCATTTCTTTTTCACCATCCTTGTCTTGGTAGCTAACGGTGACTTTGTCACCGTTAACTTTACTGCCAGTCACGCGCGTGTTTAGTCGAACATCTAAACCTTGCTTTGCGAAAGTACGCGCAGCATCTTTTGCTATTTGCTGATCTACCATCGGTAGAAACGAATCTAAGGCTTCAAGCAGTACAACGTCAGAACCAAGCCGTCGCCATACACTTCCAAGCTCTAAGCCAATAATACCTGCGCCGATAACACAGATAGAACCCGGAATGGCTTCCCAATCTAATGCACCTGCAGAATCAACAACCGTTGTGCCTTCTAGCGGGGTTGCCGAGAGCTCGATAGGCACAGAACCAGATGCAAGAATAACGTTTTGTGCTGAATAACTTTTCTTACCACCGTCGTGATCGGTCACTTCGACTTGCTTATCGGCCAGTAATTTACCGGTACCAATGAGCCAGTCAATTTTGTTTGCTTTGAACAGCATCTCAATGCCACCAGTAAGCTCAGATACGATCTTGTCTTTTCGAGCAATCATTTTAGGCACATCAACAGAGACTTTTCCGGTGTTGATGCCCAGATCGCCAAATTCATGCTTTGCTTGGTGGTAAAGCTCAGTGCTTTCTAGCAAGGCTTTCGATGGGATACATCCAACATTTAAACAAGTTCCGCCCAATGCTGGTTTATTTTGCTTGTTAATCCATTTTTCAACGCAGGCGACACTCATGCCTAGTTGAGCTGCGCGAATAGCCGCAACGTATCCGGCAGGACCGGAACCAATAACAATAACGTCGTATTTGTCTGCCATGTGTTCCTCTATTCTCTATAAACAAAACCAGCATTAAACTGGTTTTGTGCAATGCCAATATCTAATCAAACACATCATATTTATGTGCTTGTTTTGAGACCAAGCTCGTGGCCCCAAGACTGGTGAATTACAAATCCAGCACTAGGCGCTGTGGATCTTCGACCATCTCTTTAATCGTTTTCAAAAAGCCAACCGCACCTTTTCCATCAACAATACGATGATCATAAGACAGTGCTACATACATCATTGGACGGATAACCACTTCACCGTTCTCTGCAATAGGCCTTGCTTGTGTTGCGTGCATTCCAAGAATGGCGCTTTGCGGTGGATTCAATATTGGAGTCGATAACAACGACCCAAACACACCGCCGTTAGATACCGTAAAAGTACCACCCGTCATCTCGTCTATCGAGAGTTTTCCATCACGCGCTTTTTCAGCGTATCCAGCAATAGATTTTTCAATCGTCGCCAAAGACATAAATTCAGTGTTGCGCACAACCGGGACAACTAGGCCACGCTCGGAAGAGACAGCAACGCCAATATCGCAATAACTATGGTAAACGATATCATCACCATCGATTGATGCATTCACATCCGGATACCTTTTCAGCGCCTCGGTGGCCGCTTTCAGGAATATCGACATAAACCCAAGCTTAATGCCGTGTGATTTCTCGAATTGGTCTTTGTACTGCTTACGCATTTCAATGAAGGCATGCATATTCACTTCATTGAATGTGGTGAGCATTGCTGTGTTTTGCGATGCATCCAGAAGGCGTTCAGCAATGCGAGAGCGCATTCGAGACATTGGTACGCGGCGCTCAGTTCGTTCACCAGCAACCGTCATCGGCGCATCAACTGAACTCGATGCTGTTGTACTTGCACCAGACTTATTACTAGCAACTTGCTGCTCAACGTCTTCCTTGCTGATTCGGCCATTTTTGCCCGAACCCTTTACGTCTGAGGCACTAAGACCATGCTCGGCGAGTAATTTGCGCACTGAAGGACTGGTTTGCCCATCACCGGCATCATCATCACCCGATGCGGCGGTAGCAGCAGCTGGTGCGGCGGCAGCGGCGGCCGGTGCGGCGGACGTTGCGTTGCCCTCTTCGATGCTACCGATAACTTGGTGCGCGGTAACTGTCGTGCCTTCCGGCTCCACTATTTTTCCTAAAACGCCGTCTTTTGCCGCCGGAACTTCCAGAACGACTTTGTCAGTTTCTATATCCACCAGCACTTCATCGCGCTGTACTGGATCGCCTTCAGCCTTGTGCCAGGTAACAATCAACGCATCAGCGATTGATTCAGGCAGTGTTGGGACTTTGATTTCGCTGCTCATGGTCAGAGATCCAGATTAATTAATTTCAGGTTGATTATAAGGGTTTAGAGCCAACTCAGTTTATTAGCTGACTATTTTCTACGATCGCTAGTGCTTCATCGACCAGTCGTTTCTGCTCGATCACATGCTGATTATGATACCCACTTGCAGGCGATGCTGACGGCGTCCGTCCAGCAAATTCAATGGGTGATGTTTTCGGCGTTACACGCTCTAAACGATGACGATTTGAACGCCATGAGCCTTGATTACGCGGCTCTTCTTGGCACCAAACAAATTCTTTCGCGTTGCTGTATCGGCCAACTGCGTTACGCATTTCGTCGTACGGGAACGGATAAAGCTGCTCAAGACGCACAATCGCCACATCATTGATGCTCTGTTCACGACGACGCTCAAGCAGATCGTAGTAAACCTTACCGCTGCAAAACACGACCCGCTTAACTTTACTCGCTTCAATATCATCAATTTCATCAATAACCGGTTGAAACGTACCAGCAGAGAGCTCTTCCAATGTAGATACAGCCAATCGGTGACGAAGCAAACTCTTAGGGGTCATCACAATGAGTGGTCGGCGCATTGGGCGAAGCATTTGTCGACGCAACATGTGGTAACACTGAGCTGGGGTACTCGGTACAAGCACTTGCATATTGTCTTCAGCGCACAACTGTAAAAACCGTTCGATACGAGCAGATGAATGTTCTGGCCCTTGTCCTTCATATCCGTGCGGCAACAACAAGGTCAAACCACAAACACGGCCCCATTTGGTTTCACCAGAAGATATAAACTGATCGATAACAACTTGAGCACCATTGGCAAAATCGCCGAACTGCGCTTCCCATATAACCAATGTATTTGGATCGGCTTGTGAGTAGCCATATTCGAAAGCCAGGACCGCCTCTTCTGATAATACTGAATCGATAACCAGAAACTGCGCTTGATTACTGTTAATGCTGCGAAGTGGTACAAGCGCTTCGTTTTTATTTTGATTGTGATGAACGGCATGACGATGGGCGAACGTTCCTCGCCCGCAATCCTGACCGGACAGACGAACTGAGTAGCCATCTTGCAGAAGCGATGCGTAGGCCATTGTCTCGGCATAACCCCAATCGATTGGCAACGCACCAGCTGTCATCTTACGACGATCTTCAACTAATTTATTGACCCGTGAGTGCAAAGCAAAGCCATCTGGAATAGTGGTTAATTCTGTTGCCAGAGCTTGCAGTGCTGGTACCGGCACGCTTGGGTCATAAGGTGTACGCCAATCAGTGGCAAAATATTTGGACCAATCGATAACCAACTCAGGCGCCGTTTTCACACCCACCATGACGTCGGGCGCAACGACCTCACCCGCATCAAGTGCGGTGCGATAGTTTTCAATCATGGCATCCGCTTCAGCACGATCAACAATACCTTCTTGCTCAAGCTTGTCGGCGTATATTTTGCGTGTTGTCGCCAGCGCTTTTATCGCTTTATACATGAGTGGTTGAGTAACTGATGGCTCATCCGTTTCGTTATGACCTAAACGTCGATAACAAACCAAATCGATGACAACGCATTTTTTGAACGTCATGCGAAAATCCAGCGCTAATTGCGTGACAAACAAGACCGCTTCCGGGTCATCGCCATTAACATGAAAGATTGGCGCACCAATCATTTTCGCAACGTCACTGGCGTATAAAGTTGATCGAGCATCAGCTGCGTTGCTGGTGGTAAAACCAATTTGATTATTCACAATGATGTGTACGGTACCCTTGGTAGAGAATCCGCGGGAGTCGGCCATGTTAAACGTTTCCATGACAACACCTTGGCCTGCAAAAGCGGCATCGCCGTGGATGGCAATAGGCACAACCCAATCGCCCTCGTTATCGCCGTAACGGTCTTGTCTTGAGCGAACCGAGCCCTCAACGACCGGAGACACAATTTCAAGGTGTGAGGGATTAAACGCCATTGCCAAATGCATATGACCTTTATCAGTTTTCAAATCTGATGAAAAACCTTGATGGTATTTTACATCGCCCGATGAAAGAGATTCATCGTGCTTGCCTTCAAATTCAGAAAATAGTTCAGCTGGATTCTTACCTAATATGTTGACCAGTACATTGAGACGGCCACGGTGAGCCATACCAATAACCATGTCTTTGACCCCAGCGGCACCCGCTCGACGAACCAACTCACTCATAACAACGATGAGGCTCTCACCACCTTCAAGTCCGAAGCGTTTTTGTCCAACAAACCGAGAACCTAAATGACGCTCTAAACTTTCACCAGCTGTCACACGTTTTAATAACCAGCGCTTGGTTTCTTCATTGAGTTGCGGCGCGGATGCGGCAGACTCAATTCGAGTTTGTAGGAAATCTTTTTGCGGCGTGTGATCGATATACATGTATTCGTAACCGATGCTGCTGCAGTAACATTTTTCTAAATGCTCAATGATGTCTTTTAACGGCGCATGTTCAATACCTTCTAGTGAAGGAGTTGGAAATACTGTATCAAGATCGGCTTCTGAGAGCCCATTTTCACGCAAGCGAAGTTCACGTACAGTTGCCGTTGTTACCTGTCCTAATGGGTCGGTCTTAGCCAACTGATGGCCACGTACCCGATACGCGTTGATCAGCTGCGACACATAAATTTGTTTTAGATCGTGAGATGAAGACTCACCACCGCCAGCCGCTGGCCGGGCGCCACCGTTACGCGTTAGCTGATAAAAATGTTCTCGAATATCCGAGTGAGGAATGTCGCGTGCGTTGTCACCTACCATAGGTAGACGTGCGAAATAATCTCGCCAAGCTTCATCAACAGAGTTCGGATCTTTGAGGTATTGCTCGTACTGACCCTCAAGATAAGCCGAATTGGCTCCACTAAAAACAGACGACTCAATTTGCGCCTTCATTGAACTCATTGTTTTATCCTGCTCACTCTTATTTAAGATGAATAAGTTGTTACAGCCACCTGAACGATAACGCTACAGATGTTTGGAAATACCGTCGATCACGACCTGCGTAAATTCATCCGTGTTTAGCTTGCCACCTAAATCGCGCGTTGACTTGCCACCCTCGATTGCCTCAAGAAGGCTCATGCGAAGTGCATGTCCAAGGTCGTATCGATCGACATGATTTAGTAGCATCCCAAAAGCCAACAGTGCGGCCGCCGGGTTTGCCACGTTCTTACCAGCGATATCTGGCGCTGTCCCACCAGCAGGATCGAACATCGCAATATCGACTTGATTATTTTCGTCGAACGAATAGTTTCCACTCGCGCCTGTGCCCAAACTACCCACCAGACCTGACGCCATATCGGATAGGAAGTCGCCGTACTCGTTTAAGACCAATACCACTTCGTACTGCGATGGATCGATGATTATCTTGGCAAGCAGCGCATCAAAAAGCTCTACATGATGATCAACATCTTTATTATCTTGAGCCACTTCAGCCACCACACTTTCGAATAACCCGTCGGTGACACGCTGAATGGTGTGCTTTGAAGATGACGTAACGCTGTAATTGCCATCACTGTAGGCAGCACCTTTTCTGCGAGCCAAATCGAATGCAAATTTAGCGGCTTGCGAACAAGGCTTACGCTCAACCATCCGCAGAGACACGGCCGCATCTTTACCGATCAGTTGACCTGGGTCGTCGTAGGTACCACCAGTAGCGATACGGACAATGTGCAGGTTCACGTCTTCTTTAAAGTTCGAATGAATACCCTTGATTGAAATAGCCGGGCGATAGATCACACTGAAGTCACACCGCCGACGAATAAGTGCATTTGGGCTGCGTTTATTTGTAATGGTTGGGTATTTGAGCGCTAGTTTAGTGGCACGCATTGAGGCTTCAGCCTCATCGATGACGTCGTCACCGCGGGATTCTCGGTTCTCTAGACTCCAATCGACGGGAATAAATGTAAATTCTGCAGGGAGAGAATCCGCCACCGCATGAACGGATGCGGCCAATTCAGGCCCGATGCCGTCGCCTAACAACTCAGTTATTTCTATGGTTTTCACTTCTGCTCCAACGCCTGTATGAAGTGCCAAGCTTGGTTTGATAGGTATTTGTGTCGACAGGACGGGAAGTCCGAATCTCGTCGGCTCCAGTATAATTTATGTGGGATTGACATGCATAAGGTACACCAATTCACAATGCTTGCACACAGGGTCAGAAGGCCTTTTTTGCATTGTTTAATAACCACAACCACTTACATCTATTCCAACAGATCAAATCGCTCAGGACGCGCCCAAAACTTGGCATTTAGCCAGTCCGGCGCTTGTTTATAGTCACTCAAACTGTAGGCATAAAGCGCACGTTGTAAACCTGAATCTGCGGTTTTTTCGACCACACGGAATCCGAAAGCAAAAAATTGCTCATCGGCGAGCAAAAAGTTGCTCGATTCGCTGCTTGTTTGCTCCACCAATAGCAGCCGTGGGGAGGCGCGGCAGGCTAAACCGAGCAAGCTTTGAGGGTCGCTCGTATTGATAGGCAAATCCAAACACATAACGCAGTCGGCTATGTTGCGTTCAAGCGCTGTGCTGGTATCTATGTAGCGTTCGATGCGTTTAACCTGCTCAACCTGCGATGTTTGAGCAACCAATCCGGCAGATTGCGTCTCTTTTACCACCTGATTCAAGGCCTTATTCAATCGAAATACGGGCTCACCCACCAAGACGACCAAACTGGGTTTTGACTCCAGCAGTCGATTGATTAGTCTTAGGTCGTACACAGCTTAATCTGGAAATTTCTTTTTGTATTCAGCCATTTGCTCAGGTGTAGCCTTTGCTTGGTGAGCATCTTTCCACTCCGAATAGGGCATGCCATAGACTCGCTCACGGGCCATTTCGTAGTCCACGTCCAAACCTTCGTCGGCTGCCGCTTTGGAATACCACTTGGCCATGCAATTTCGGCAAAAGCCTGCCATATTCATTAAATCGATATTCTGCACGTCGGTGCGCTTGCGAAAGTGCTCTACCATGGTGCGAAACGCAGCAGCTTCCAATGCCTGCTGGGTTTGTGCGTCAACTTTGCTGTCTAAATCACTCATTTGTGGTTCCGATTCGGCTTAGATGCCCCCATTATAGAGAGATAGGCCTCCACACACAGCATGAGACTGACATGACAGGAAATTTCTTTGGTAACGCCTTTTTACTCGGCATCGGTGCCGCTGTGATCGCTTTTTGGTGGACGGGTAGTCGAGCGAAGGAATTGGCGGTAGCTCACGCACGAAGCTTGTGTGATCGCGAATCCGTCCAGTTGCTCGATTACACAGTCGCGCTACAGAAAATCCGCATGGGCCAAAGCGCATCCGGGTCGAAATGCTTGCGCCGCGAATTTCGGTTCGAGTTTACGGCTGAAGGGAATTATCGCGATCAAGGTACGGTTGCATTGAATGGGCATGTGTTAGCAAATGTTTATTTGCCCTATACAAGGGATGAGGAGGGAAATCGGGTATTTGTTAATTAGACAGACGGATCGTGGGCTCTATCCTCTAGCGACCGTCGAGACAGGATTTAACAAGCCGGCGATTGAACAGTAAGCTCGACAAAATCAATGTTTTCGAAAATACCCTGGAATTTGTATAGCTGATACGGTCCAGTGAACGCCGCACTAACAGCGCAATTGTCACCTGGAGATGTTTTTACAACATCGATGGTGAGTCTGTTGTTATCTCTAGTCACAGCATCAATGGCAATGCTGTAACCGCCACTAGACACAATCTCATGCGCTACTAACACGACTGTTGAAACACTCCAGTCGATAAAGGGTAGAGGCTCGTATTCACATTCCGGACAATCAGGTGTCAGCGCCCGATCGTAAAGCTCATGCAATTCCTGATGAGATCTTAATACTTGAAAGCGCGGTTCGTTAAAGCTCAGATCTTCAGTAAACGCCAAATCACCGCTGTAGCCGTTGCATACATTAACTCCCACTATAGAGTTAACACGATGCCCATGACTACCCTACAGACGATACCCACAAAATAAGTACACATAAGTGCTAAGGCAGTATGAATGAAAAAGGTAATCGACGAACTTCAAACGCTGATGGACCGCGTACAGCCAATACTCGACAAGATTGATCTCAATCGAGATGTCACTGAAACCATTGACTTAGCTATTTCGCTAGGAACATACCCCAGCATAGTGCCGGGCGATTTAGCAAAAAAATTGATGGTGCTAAAATATCAGGGCAAGATAACCAACGCTGAAATGATAACGATTCTTTCAAGCCCAACAAATTCTGACTAATTCAAAGTTGTCTCTACGCAGTTCTTCTCTGTTCTTCCAGAAGATCATCTTCAAGCTGCTTTTGTTGTTCTGATTGTCGTTGTCGTCCTTCCACTGTTTTGTCAATCATGGCTATCCATTGGTATGCACCATCGCTAATGATGTGAATATCAACCTATCGGTTTTCAGGTAGATTCACATTCAATAGCACGAGCGCATAGTTGGTTGCTGGTAGCACTCCAATCAAAGGAAAAAACTGCTCTTCTATAGACAGCGGCGCATCCAAATCTGTCAGACCCAAACGTGCCAGATCCCCGTCAGAATCAATCACACAACAATCGTCAGTCAATTTTAAGTACGCAAACTCCTGCTTGTGTAGCGATAGACTGTGTAGATAGCGATAAATCGCAAAGGGGTAAAGTGATTTCATCATACTCTCCAGCATTCCGTGCCAGTGATATCCAATGTGATTGGCTCAATAGAGCGTGATAAAACAACTCTCTTAGATATGTATAGCTCTGATGCCAGTTCAAGCTGGGTCGTATTGGGCATTCACCAAGCGACAACCATGTCGGTAAACCGATTCCAGTCTCCAGCCATCGATGTCACGAAGGTTCATTTTTCGTTTCAGCTTGAGCAGCTCTGACTCTACTTTTCGGGCAGACCCGTTACTCCGCTCACTGGACAGTGTGTCCATTAACTGGTTATACGACAGCACTTTCCCAAAATGACGAAATAGTGTTGATGCCAGTTCAAACTCGTCATCGGTCAAGTCAACCGGGCTGCCTTCCAGCAATACTTGTTGGTGTGTCGCGTTGAGCTGAAACGGAGGGTAGTTCTCTATTGTCGACGCTTGGGCAACAGGACGAAGCACTCGGTGCAAGTGCACCAATACAGTTTTAGCGTTTAGAGGTTTTTCGAGGAAATCATCAGCACCACTTGTGAGCGCTGCTTGCCAATGAGATTCAGCCGACACCATGAGAATCGGTGTGTTATCGCTGCAGGTTTGGCGGATATGATCGAGCATAGCCAACCCAGCAGTTTCGCCGTTGATGTCGACATCGAGCATGATCGCATCAAAGGTACTTGTCTCTAGGGCTTCTTTCAGTTTGTCAGCTGTTTCATAGACATAGCACTGCATTGCCTGTGCCTCAAGCCATCCAGCTACAGCCGTACCCTGCTCTGGACTATCTTCTAAATAAGCTATTCTTATTGGTTCTCGCATCGTTCTTGATTCCTTGTCCACATCTGCTCAGAGGAAAACCCTTCGCAATTAGCGTTATCGTTATCGTTTGACCGACCCGTGTTTTAAATGCCGGATTTAAGGCAACCGTTGTTTACTTATCCAATAGTATTAATTTTCTTGTTTAACCTTGAACGGGTTGATCGAAAGTCGATTGACCAGGCTGAATAAGCTCAACGCGCCCCGTTATACACACTAGCGCCTCGCGCCATAAATACTGATGATCGTTTAACATTTGCTTGCAGTTAGTGATTATCGGTAACGGATCGGTTCACATTTAATACACCATCAGCGTCTTTGTCACCCAATAGATTGACGTTTGGAGCAAGAGTTGATGCGCACGAAAGAGCTTCATTGAACGTTCGACATTGATAGCCTTACGCCAGAATATATCGTCTTGAGTAGTTACAAACGGGTCGAATAAGCCGTTACAGTTAATGTCGGCAGTGTTTGGGCTAATTGCTGCGCTGTAAATCAGTGAGTAATTCCGTAGAAGATACGCAGTGCAGGCTCGGCGTTAACGAGCATCCACCTCGCCTTCTCGTTACTGTAATTGATAGCCACCAACTTCATCAGAATTCCTTATCCATTGATTGACTGGACAGACCACACAACAAAGGCTGCGCATCAACAAGACAGCGCAGCCTTTTTCACAACAATTTGACGAAAAATTTAGTCGTCGCAGCTAATTCTAAAAGACCCATCAAGCGCCTTTGGCATAACCAATGTACGCATATTCAATTCAGCAGACTGTGCGCACATGGCAGCACGTGCAGCTGGGTCGTCAACATAGGCTTGATCGTATTCAACATGGAACACAGGTTTTCCAGCATCGATGATGGCCTGGTAGGTACCGCACTCGTTCCATACTAAGCAGACTTCGTTAATGGCCATGTCAAAGTACTCGGCAACATCTGGAATCATCTCAACTGCGTTTTTCAATGCAACCGCTAAGTTACGTTTGTGAGCCTCGTTAGCTAACAAGCGTTGGTAAGCCAACTCTTGGTCGTAAGTAATGTTCAAGCCAGTATCTGCAACAAATCCGTCAACGTTATCCAGCTCTACTCCATCACAACCAAGCGCTACGGCCATATCCATTCTGTTAGCCATCACTTTTGCCGTTTCAGGTGACGTTACATCAACCCAAATTTCAGTTGCATAGGCGTAGTGCTCGCCGCCCATTGGGACATTGGCGAACAAATCGGCATCTGGACGCCAAGGCTCAAACGTACCAGCGGAGAAATAACAGATCACTTGTTTGTTCTGCGCATGCAGAGTTTCAATGACGTTGCCCTCAAGTTGTTGGAACATGTCCAACACATAAACATCAACGTCATACGTTGTTTTTGTATCACCTAGCAATTGCCAAGTCCATGAAGTGTTTGGCGTGAATCGCGGCCAACTGCCACTGGTAATTGGTGCAGTTCCGTCATCAAGTACGATCGCATCTAGAACGCCATCGGCAAGCTGCGCCGCAATGCGCGCATTTGGGTCCACAACAGGTGGAGTGACTTCAGGCTCAGTTACTACTGGCGGAGCGACCTCAGGCGTTGTCACAACAGGGTCGGTCACCACTGGTACGGTAACTTCAGGTGCCGTGACTACCGGTGTCGTGACAACAGGAGCGGTAGGTTGTACCGCAATATTAGTTGTTGCCTGAAGTGTTGTTGGATTCTCTCCTCCAGGCTGCGCCGTAGCCGTATCGGCTGCTGGATTGGAGTCTGAGGAACAGGCACCCAAAAAGAGGCTTCCTGCCAAGCTGGCTACAACAGCCACGTTTTTTAAAAGCATGATTGATTTTCCGATCTATTCGTTATTCCAGTGATATCGGTCTTAAGTGGGCTGACATTCAGTAAAACGCGCGAAAACGAGCATCTTTGCCGGTTAGACGCAAATACTGGGAACCGCTGCACACTAAGAGGCCAACAGCATTCAAGTGCACCATTAGTGTGTAGCCACGTAGGAATGCGCTAAACTTCGTAGTATTAATTAATTTGGAAATGCACGCCCATGACATCCTGCCCCTGCGGTTCAGGTAACCCCCTTTCAACTTGCTGCTCACCCTTTATAGAAGGGGCTGCACAGGCCGAGACAGCTGAACAGCTAATGCGCGCTCGTTACACCGCTCATACGCTGGCAAAAATGAAATACATCATCGATACCCACCACCCATCCTCGCGCGGTGAAATCGATGAAGCTGCCACAACTAAATGGGCTGCAGAGTCAGAGTGGATGGGGCTAGACATACGCGAAGTTGACGACTCTGAAGAAAACACCACCCGAATCGAATTCACGGCGCGCTATCGCGATGTTGATAAACAGCGTCATACCCACCATGAAGTGGGCGTATTCGAGAAATATCACGGTCAGTGGTATTTTCGTGATGCCGAAGTCCCAGAAATAAAACAATTTGTACGAGACACACCCAAGCAAGGCCGAAACGATCCTTGTGCCTGTGGCAGCGGCAAAAAACATAAAAAATGTTGCGGACAAGCGAACTGAAGCACTCAGCCTGACTCAAACCAGCACTACCGGAGGAATAACGATGGACAAACCTTGGCTAAACTCTTATCAGGCAGGTGTACCAGCCGACATTGATATAAACGAGTACTCATCGGTTGTAGACATTTTCACCCAAGCTACGTCCGAGTACGCCGATAAGCCGTCGTTTACCAACTTTGGTAAAACGATGAGCTATGGCGAGCTGGATAAATACACCAAGCAATTTGCGTCCTGGATAACGCACGAAGCTGGTTTGAAAAAAGGCGATCGCATCGCGATCATGAGCCCGAACTTGCTGCAATACCCCGTAGCCGTATTCGGCGCACTGCGTGCGGGGCTGGTTGTGGTTAACACTAACCCGCTCTATACCGACCGAGAGTTGGAGCATCAATTAAAAGATTCAGGCGCTAAAGCCATTGTGGTTGTAGAGGCATTCGCGGCAACGCTTGCTGACGTGGTCGGGAATACCGATGTTGAAGTCATTATCACCACACGTTTTGGTGACATGCTGAGCTTTCCAAAATCACTATTACTGAACTTCGTTATCAAGCACGTGAAAAAAATGGTGAAGCCATTCAGTTTGCCGGGCTCACACAGCTTCAAAGACGTGCTCGCAAAAGGTGCAAGCCTACCTGAGGTATCGGTAGAGCTAAACCACGACGACCTGGCTTTCCTACAATACACCGGCGGTACCACTGGCGTAGCTAAGGGTGCGATGCTGACTCACGGCAATATGGTCGCCAATATTCAGCAAGCCTATCACTGGATTATTGTGGCGGACTTGAAAAAAGGTGAGGAAATAATCATTACGGCACTGCCGCTCTATCACATCTTCTCACTCACAGCGAACTGCCTGACATTCATGAAGCTTGGCGCACTAAACGTGCTCATAACGAACCCACGTGATATGCCAGGTTTTGTTAAAGAACTCGGCAAATTCAAATTCACTGCATTTACGGGTGTGAACACTCTGTTTAATGCACTGATGAATACTGACGGCTTTAAAGATATCGACTTTTCCAGTTTGAAGATGTCGTTGGGTGGGGGCATGGCAGTACAAAAGGCTGTTGCTGATCGCTGGACTGAGGTCACTGGTACGCCATTGATAGAAGCCTATGGTTTAACCGAAACCAGCCCTGCGGCCTGCATCAATCCCATGAACCTTGAGGCATATAACGACTCCATCGGTTTACCCATTAGCTCAACTGATGCCTCTGTGCGAAGTGAAGACAACCAAGCACTACCTATTGGCGAAGCGGGTGAGCTCTGTATTCGTGGCCCTCAGGTTATGCTTGGTTATTGGGAACGCCCAGATGCAACGGCCGAAACAATCGATAGCGAAGGTTGGTTGCATACTGGTGATGTTGCAGTCATGAACGAGCAAGGCTTTTTCAAAATCGTTGATCGACTCAAAGATATGATTCTGGTCTCTGGTTTCAATGTTTATCCCAACGAAATTGAAGGGGTTATTGCCATGATGCCCGAAGTACTCGAAGTGGGTGCCATTGGTATTCCAGATGAGCATTCAGGTGAAGTGGTTAAAGTGGTTATCGCAAAGAAAGATGAATCTTTAACTGAAGCTGTTGTGCTTGCTCACTGTAAGGAAAACCTCACGGGATATAAACGACCTAAGGTTGTTCAGTTTGTCGATGAACTACCTAAAACAAATGTGGGCAAAATTTTGCGTCGTGAATTACGCGATCTTTAAACGCGTCTAGACTCAACGTGTTTGTTACGGTTAAGGTCGTATTAACGATGACGATATCATTCGTTTTGTTAATACGGCTGCATTCGAGTATCAGCTAAGCTAAGTCGTATTTCTTATTGTTAATACGACTGTATTCGGGTATTCGCTAAGTTAGGTTCGTATTCTAAGAGTATAAAAATGACACAAGCGTTAACGATCCTCATTTCAGTTGAGCAGCTCCATGCTCAACTGAACAATCCCAACTGGGTCGTCATCGATTGTCGACACTCTCTGGCTGATCCCAATCAGGGAGAAAATCACTATGCACAATCTCGTATTCCCGGCGCGCTATACGCACACCTAGACAAGCACTTGTCCGGCCCCATTATTGCCAGTGTTACTGGCAGACACCCACTACCCGATGCGCAAACGCTTGAAGCGCAGTTTCAACAATGGGGCATTAACAACGATACTCAAATCATTGCTTACGATGACAAACCTGGCGCTATTGCAAGCCGCTTATGGTGGTTAAGCCGATGGCTTGGGCATGAAAAGTGTGCGGTGCTTGATGGTGGGTTGGTTGCGTGGAAACTGGCTGGTTTGGCTTTGGATACGGCGGTGCTAAAAAGTAGTCGAATCGACGACGATATAGCCCGCGGAACCTTTCAACGCCAAACACCACTAATGCAAGTTATCGAAAAACCACAAGTACTAGACGAGGACCTGTGTTTACTCGATGCACGTGAAGCTGCGCGTTATCGTGGTGAAGTAGAACCTATTGATCCTGTAGCTGGTCATATTCCAGGTGCACTCAACGCACCGTTTATGAATAACTTAAATGCCGATGGCAAGTTTAAATCGGTGAGTGAACTACAACAACGGTTCGACCCTATCCTTGCGCAAAGCACTGGTAAGCAACTAGTGCATTACTGCGGGTCAGGGGTCACTGCTGCTCACAACATGTTGGCCATGGCTTATGCACAACGCGACCCTGGCGCTATGTACGCAGGCTCGTTCAGTGAATGGGTTAGCCCGTTGGACGACGATCAATTTCCAGTGGCGCGCCTGGTCGACTAAAAATATCAGCGTAGTGGACTTCACGCACGCGATCTTTTCGACGTTCAAAGTAGCGCGTTAGTGTTTCGGTAACCACGGGGAACGCCAAATCGTCCCATGGAATTTCGTTTCGACTGAACAGCTGAACTTCCAGCGTTTCATCGCCAGCAGTCGCCTTACCATCCTTCAGACGCCCGTAAAACATAAAATAAACTTGCGATATTCGCGGCAAATTGTAGATCCCAAACAAGCTCAAGTTGTCAGATTCTGCACAGGCCTCTTCTTGCGCTTCGCGAGCAGCTCCTTCAAGCGTGGTTTCCTGATTCTCCATAAAACCTGCCGGCAGAGTCCAGTAGCCGTGCCGCGGCTCAATAGCTCGCTTACACAGTAGAACCTTGCCATGCCATTCCAACAAGCACCCCACGACATTTTTAGGATTTTCGTAGTGAATGAATTCGCATGACTCACAAACCGCTCTGGGACGGTTATCGCCCCCAGGTATGACCTGTTGTACTGGGCTTCCGCAACGTTGGCAAAACAGTAAATCAGACATGATTGAACCTTAGCTTTGTTCCGGCACAAGCAACTGCATGATGACATCAGGCAGCGGCTTGGATTTCATTTCGCGGTTGTTGACCCAAACGATTCGGGAACTGCCACGGGTGGTTAAAGTATCTCCTACTGTAATAGTGTAGGTGCTAATGAACGAACTTCTGCCTGGTGAGTGTCCGCCCATGTGAACTTGCAGATTGGCAGGATAAACAACGGGCAATAAGTATTCTGCATGGTTATCAACAATAACCAGCCCTTCCTCGCCAGAGCCTAACGGCGAAAAGCCCAGCTGTTCGTACCAAGCCAACCTGACGGTTTCAAAAAAACGAAAGTACATGATGTTATTGACATGACCAAGGGCATCCATATCGCCCCATCGCAAAGGGATGGTCATATCAAAAAGTGGAACACCCTCAGGAAGGTGATTTTCTGAGCTTGGCATGAAGAAAAGCGGTTCATTAAAGTGATAAGAGCAGCTTAGAGCATATCAAGTCAGTGTGATGGCTGGGATGAAACTTTGTGATATCACTTTTGATCGCCACGCAGCTTTAGTACTTCCGCCTGCAACCCTTCTAATGTCACCTGATCAGCAGGAATAGGTTCACCAACCACCAATCCAATCCTGGCGAACAGCCGTTTAGGCATTTTCAACAATGCACGACCACCCTTTCGGCTAAACAAGCTTCCCCATAAACCTCGTAAAGCTACGGGGATAACGGGTGCTGGGGTTTTCTCGATAAGCTGCATTATTCCAGGCCGAAAATCATTCATCTCGCCATCGTGAGTGATCTGTCCTTCCGGGAATATACACAGCAACTCGCCATTTCGAATAGCTTCGTGCATGGATTCGAACGCACGGTTGTACATAGCTTCATCTTCACGCCGACCAGCAATGGGAATAGCACGAGCCGTTTTAAAAATAAAATGCATAATCGGCAGCTTATAGATCTTGTGATACATAACAAACCGCATCGGTCTCCTACTGCTTCCTCCAACCAGCATGGCATCCACGAAGCTAACGTGATTTGGGGCCAGTATAGCTGCACCTGTTTCAGGTATGTTCTCCAAACCCGTATTACGCACTCGATACAATGAATGCATCAGCATCCAAATAAGGAACCGCATTAAGAACTCTGGTACCAGCCGGAAAATGTAGGCAGCAACTAACGCATTCATGATGGCAACACTGAGAAACATAGTCGCAATCGATAAACCCAAGTTCAGCATCACGCCTACCACGACTGCCGACACCACCATAAACAACGCATTCATGACGTTGTTGCACGAAATAGCGCGCGAGAGCCGATCGGGTGCGCTGGTTTTCTGAATGAGTGCGTAGAGCGGTACAATGTAGAAACCACCAAACAATCCAACCAGCAATACGTCGAACAGGATTCGCCAAGCCGTACCGTGCCCAAGGAACTCCATTACGCCCATACCGACGCCCAATGGCGCACTTGGGGTTGCAAAAAACAGATCGAGCCCGAAAAGCGTAATGCCTATAGCGCCGAGCGGTACTAATCCAATTTCAACTTTTCCGCCGGATAGGCGCTCGCACAAGGCAGAGCCACAACCGATTCCAATTGAAAAGGCGGCCAACAGGATAGTGTAGACATCACCATTTCCACCAAGAACGTCACGCGCATAGATCGGAAATTGAGCTAGATACGTTGCACCCATGAACCAAAACCATGAGATACCAACAATGCACTGAAAAATAACGCGATGCTTCTTGGTGTAGGTCACCAACTTCCATGTTTCTACAACCGGGTTAAAGCGAATTTTCAGGGTTGGATCAGATGCAGCGGCTGCAGGGATATTACGACTTGAAAAGAAGCCAACGATAGCAACCACGATAATAAGCACGCACGCAATAATCACTGAGCCATTAGGCGCTTTGGTAATGATCTGAGTACCAATGATCGTACCCAGCAAAATGGCTAAAAACGTGCCAAGCTCAACCACGCCGTTACCGCCAATGAGTTCCGACTCGTGTAGGTGCTGAGGCAAAATGCCGTATTTTATCGGGCCAAAAAAAGCGGACTGCGTACCCATCAGAAATAAAATGCCCATCAGCATGGGAACACTGCCTAACCAAAAAGCGATAGCACCCAGGCACATGATGCCAATTTCTGCCAGCTTAATGCGACGAATGAGCATCGATTTCTCATACTTGTCGGCAATTTGGCCACTCAAAGCCGAAAATAGAAAAAACGGCAATATGAAAAGACCTGCTGACAACGCAATAAGCGACCCTGCCTTTTCAGCACTGAGTTGCAGCACCCCAAAGCTTAATAACGCGACTAACGCATTTTTGAATAAGTTGTCGTTGAAGGCACCCAGAAGCTGGGTTGTGAAAAACGGCGCGAAGCGTCGCTCTTTTAGCAGTGCAAACTGACTTGTCTGGCTCATATCCAGACACCTATTACAAGCAGGGCTAACTCACCTCTCAGGGCACACAGGCCCCGGAGGTGTACTTCTTTCTGATAGTTAATCCACTGTACGGAACAAACAGGAACTTTATTCTGCTGAAACCTCTGACGCTTGCCATCCTTTGTCACCTTTTGTGGCGACAAACTCAACTTTTTGTCCTTCCGATAGAGACCGATACCCTTCACCAACAATGACGCGATAGTGAACGAACACATCGTCACCTTCAGGACTAACGATAAAACCATAGCCCTTAGCATTGTCGAACCATTTAACGGTTCCGCTCTTACGTTCTTCTGACATAACCCTACATCCTCAAAATCACACTGCGTTCTCCCTGCGTCAGTGCAGAGAAACTTGTAGCAAACCGAAATTAGCATGTAGTGTCCTTTCAATCAGATGTGCTCAGAGGCATTTCATGGTTGTTCACAATGTGCTCTTGTTTTGACGGCCAATACCTGTCTACAAGTTCACGCGACGAGCTTTTAAACGTTTGTGCAGCCCGATTCTTCTACTTTTGGTTAAATAAATAGCAATTAACTCGCTGTATTTTTTAAGTGCGTACAGTTACGTATGGGTCATCTCTAATCATCCAGGGCTCGGCTCACAATTTCAAACACATCAGCCGACAAACTGTTGACAGCTGCAATCACTTTCAAGGATTCGCGCATCAAGCTCTTTTGAGGCTCTGTAAATCGGCGCCACTGTAAAAACGGTGCAACTAGGCGAGCAGCAACCTGTGGGTTCGACTTGTCCAAGCGAATCACATTATCTGTCACCAATTTATAACCCTCACCACTGCTTGCATGAAAGTACATTGGATTACCTGACGCAAAAGCACCGATTAATGATCGGAGGCGATTCGGGTTTTCCCGATCAAACGCTTCATGGTCCATTAAGCTTATAACGTCACCAATCACCGCTTCATGTTGTGCGGTTGCCTGCAATGAGAACCACTTATCAACAACGAGCTTGTGTTTGGACCAGCGCGCGTAGAAATCCTCCAAACAGCTCTTTTGTACATCACCGACACTGTTGCTCAGTACTGCCAGTGCTGCCACCCGGTCAGTCATGTTCTTGGCTTTTTGATATTGCTTCAAAGCCTGCGGCACCCACTGCTCACTTGGTAGGTAACTGAGTAAGTACAAAGCCTCATTGGCAAGGCTACGCTTGCCAATATTGGCTGAACCGTCGTCATTGATGTTTGATGTAACCCATCCAGTAAATAGAGATTGGTAGCGCATGGCAAGCGCAGTTTTCACTGTGTTCAATGCCACATCGATCGATTGGATATCAATCGTGCTGGCGTTGTTACAGATCGTTTTTATCCCTGGCATTTCAAGCACAAGTGCTTTAAAGCCTGCATCGACTTTATCGTCATGAAGTAACGCATCGAATGCCTCTACAAAGGAATCTGGTACAGCCGTTAACTCTCCAGTCATGATGCCTTCGATAGTAAGGTGCGCCAATCGTTGACCAGCATCCCAACGATTAAAGCTGTCTGAATCATTAGACAATAAAAACGCGAGTGCTTTTTCGTCGTAGTCATAGTCCAATACAACGGGTGCAGAGAAACCACGCAATAAGGACGGCGTTGGTTTTGATTTTATATTGTTAAATACAAATGTTGCTTGCGCCTCTGTGATATCAAGAACGCTACTACCATTGGTATCCAAGTGCCCCAGACTCAAGGGTAAATTCTGGCCAGAAGAATCAAGCAAACCCAAACGCAGTGGGATGTGTAGCGCAGGTTTTTCAGCGCCTAACTTATCTTTGTTAGACTGACCTATATGCAAAGAATATTGTTGATTTACTTCATCAAAGCTATCTTGAACACTCACTTGTGGTGTGCCTGACTGCGAGTACCACTGCCTAAATAGTTCAAGATCAATTCCACTGGCATCTTGCATAGCCTGCACGAAGTCATCACAGGTAACGGCAGTACCGTCGTGACGTTCAAAATACAAATCGATGCCTCGGTAATATTTTTCAGGCCCAAGCAAGGTGTGAATCATTCGAATAACTTCAGCGCCTTTTTCATAGACCGTTAAAGTATAAAAATTATTAACTTCGATATATTCATCGGGCCTTATGGGGTGCGACATCGGACTTGCATCCTCTGCAAACTGCTGTGCACGAAGCATACGAACATCTTGAATGCGTTTCACATCACGGCTTTGCGTATCCGCACTAAATTCCTGATCGCGAAAAACCGTTAAGCCCTCTTTTAGGCTTAGCTGAAACCAATCTCGACAAGTGACGCGATTACCAGTCCAGTTATGGAAGTACTCGTGTGCTATTACTGCCTCTACACCAAGAAAATCGTTATCAGTTGCCAGGTTCCTATCGGCAAGAACATACTTTGAATTAAATACATTTAATCCCTTGTTTTCCATCGCACCTGCATTAAAATCGTCAACCGCGACAATCATGAATAAATCAAGATCGTACTCCAAACCATAAACCTGCTCATCCCACAACATGGAACGTTTTAGTGCATCCATAGCAAACTGACACTGCTGAAGATTGTGCTCTTCCACATAAATGTGCAGCTGCACATCCCGCCCACTTCGCGTCTTAAAGTTATCTTCAATACGCGCAAGATCACCTGCAACTAATGCGAATAAATAACAAGGCTTCGGGAAGGGGTCGTACCAACTGACTTTATGCCGACCATCGCTAAGTTCTTCTTGTGACTCCAAGTTCCCGTTGGACAACAGCACCGGATATTGCGCTTTATTTGCGATGAGGCTGACTCGAAAAGTCGACAGCACATCTGGTCGGTCGAGGTAGTAAGTTATTTTTCGAAAACCTTCTGCTTCACACTGAGTACAAAAATTATCGCTACTGCAATACAACCCTTCGAGTGCTTTGTTGGCCAGTGGATTTATACGAGTCACTATTTGAAGCTTGCAGTTGTCGGGCAAACCATCTATTTGCAAAAAAGCTTCACCGACTGTGTATGCGCTTTCTTCCAACGCTGTTCCATCAACACTCACCGATTGCAATAGCTGATCGCTTCCGTCCAGAACCAAAGGTCCGGCAGACATACGACGCATTTGCAGCGTGCTGGTCACTTTCGTGTCCTCGGGGCCGAGGTCGAAGATCAAATTTGTTTGATCAATAGTCCAGTTTGGAGGTTGGTAATCTTTCCGCGCTATAGCGACGGGGTTGGACTCTTTCATTGTGGTCATTGACTCGGTGGCCCTTTCATAAGAGGTATAGATAGCAGAAATTGACTAACAAAACGAAGACGAGACCAAATAACGCGCCCGCTGAAAATGTCATTTGACCCGTCTTAAGCCAATTCTGAGGAAAACTTCGTGTGCTATTGCTGATTTTTGTACGATTGTCAGTTTCACTTTCAGACGTTAATTCGACGGCACCACAGAGTTAGGCTGTACTATCACAAATATTTAAGTTCCACCCAGACAAGACCGCAAACACTAGTAGAGCTTCAATTCGACTTTATTCTAAGCCCATGCAATTACCTAAATTTGCCACTGTTCGAGTGACCATATTGCTAATCGTATTATTGTGCTTAGGTTTTGTGAGCCTGACGCAGTTAATGCACACGCGTAACTGGAATCAGACCCTACAAGTCACTGTATTCCCTCTTAATGCAGATGGTCACCTTTCAACCGCCGATTACATCAACACACTCAGCGATGACACTTTCTCAATTATTGATCAGTGGGCGATGCGTGAGGCTAAGCGGTATGACCTTGATCTACAACAACCATTTGAAGTTAAGCTCGGCGAGCAAATTAGCGTTCATCCGCCAGCGTGGCCTGAAAATGACAATCCTATAGCCGTGTTGTTCTGGGGTGTGCGTTTTCGTTGGTGGGCGTACCGTAACACCCCCGACGATGGCGGCGGACTTACCCGCATAAGAATGTTTGTTATGTATCACTCTGGCGAAGGCGATCAACCCCTGAGCCATTCTTTGGGCTTACAAAAAGGGTTGCTTGGATTAGTGCATGCGTATTCTCTTCATGCACAGACGCAACAGAATAATGTTGTCATCGCACACGAGATGCTACACACGGTTGGCGCAATTGATAAATACACCGGTTACGGCAGCCCAATATACCCAGTAGGCTATGCCAACCCAATACGTGAGCCATTGTTCCCGCAACGCTACGCTGAGATCATGGCAGGACGCATTCCTACATCCTATGGCTCTTCGTATATGGCTAAAAGTCTTAGAAGTGCGCAAGTGAATCAGTACACTGCGAATGAGATCAACTGGCTGGAGTAACCCTGCTTGCTTACCTATCAATGTTTTCTGCGCTCAAAGCTTAATTTTACATAAACGTAACAGCCACATAGTGATCGTGTGGTTGAGCAGGAACTCATAAACCTTCGCCAGAGCTTGACAGGCGGGCTACACTTAAAGAATGCCTGCCCTCACATTATCTATTACTGCACTTGCAACAACTGCGCGACTTCTGCTCACCTGCATAACTATTTTGGCTTTTTCGCCTTTGTTAGCTTTGGCCGAAGAGTCAATTGAGGGCGTAGAGCAAGAAATACTCTCAACGAACGAGCGGTTGAAAAAGCTCGATGAGGAAATCAACGCCAGCCGGGCACTGAAAGACAAACTGACCAAAGCCCTGAGCGAATCAAACAAAAAGGTCGGTGAGCGCAAAACGCGTATTAGTGGCTTGAATGCAGACATTAAGCTGTACAACACGCAGCTAGACAAACTGGATACGCAAATTCAGCAAGAACAAAGTAACGTTGAATTGCGCAAACAAGTGTTAGCAGAGTCCATTCGACGGGCGCAGCGCATCGCGTCAAGCACCGGGCTGAAGGTGGTGCTGCAAAACAACAACCCAGCGGAGGCAGATCGTATTGGGGTGTACACCAGCTACTTTATGCAAGCACAGCAGAGGGCTATACGAAACCAACAGTCCAACTTGCAGCAAATTGCCACCGCACGCAAGGAAGCACTTAAAAACCGAAACTGGCTTAATCACATAAAAAAGAAAGCGACAAACCAGTTTGATACGTACAAAGGTGAGAGCGACCAGAACAAACAATCGCTTGGCGATGTGCAATCGCAGATTACCGATAAAACACAAACGGTCGCAGAGCTCAAAATCGCTCAGGCCCGACTCCAGTCACTTGTGGAAGAATTGCGGGCAGCGCAAGTGGCAAAGTCAGGTTATTTCCTTGCCGGCCAAGGCGATTACCCGTTACCAGTGGCGGGCACCATCAAAGCGCGCTTTGGTGAGGTTAAATCAGTCGGCAAATTACGCTGGAACGGCTACTTTATTACTGCAGGCTTCGGAACGCCGGTACGGGCCATTGCTGATGGCGAAGTTGTCTATAGCGACTGGCTACAAGGCTTTGGCATGTTAGTCATTGTTGATCACGGCGATAGCTACATGACGCTGTACGGCGGTAACCGTGAAGTTGCGGTACAAAAGGACGATTGGGTTGAATCAGGTGCAACAATTGCAACTGTAGGTGATTCCGGTGGTCAGAAGAGTAGTGGCGTCTATTTTGAAATTCGCCATAACGCGAAACCTGTCGACCCCAAAGAGTGGGTCAGCGCCAAAAATGGCGTAAAGAGCGCCAAAAAGTAACAGAATTGAGCCGAAAAGTCGGTAAGCTGCTAAGAGATCACTGAGTTATCAACACCTGCCGCACCCGTTGCCGCATTAATCGTCAACAAGCTCAGTATTGATAATTGATAAAATGCACAGGTAAAAGCCTGTAACACCGTTGGTATTTGGAGCCAAATATAATGACTGTGAAATCAAGACCACTAACAATGGTGCTTCTAGGCACATTGCTAGGCGCATCGCTCACACTGGGTCAAGGTGTATGGGCCACACGCACTAGCGGTGAGAATGCGCTCCCTTTAGAGCAAATGCGCACCTTCACAGATGTATTCTCCAGAATTAAAAACGATTACGTTGAAGAAGTCTCAGATGAAGAACTACTTGAATATGCCATTCGCGGCATGCTCAACGGTCTAGACCCACACTCAGCGTATCTAAATACTGAAGAATTCAATGAGCTTCGTATCGGAACCACTGGTGAGTTTGGAGGCTTAGGCATTGAAGTAGGCATGGAAGATGGCTTCGTGAAAGTCGTCTCCCCTATCGACGACACACCAGCGGCGCGTGCAGGCATGATGTCTGGCGATTTAATTATTCGACTAGACGACACGCCAGTGAAGGGTTTGTCGTTGAACGATGCAGTCAAGCTGATGCGCGGTAAACCTGGCAGCATCATCGAACTGACGGTTATTCGTGAAGGCGAAGACAAGCCGCTTAATATCGATATTGAACGTGCCGTAATCAAAGTCACGAGCGTAAAGAACCGTATGCTCGATGACGACTACGGCTATGTGCGTATCTCCAACTTCCAAACTAAAACCACAGCGGATATGCTTAAGGCTATTCGCAAGATGAAGAAAGATTCTGGTGGTGAACTTGCCGGACTGGTACTCGACTTGCGCAATAACCCAGGCGGTGTTCTTTCTGGTGCGGTTGGCGTATCTGATGCGTTCTTGAACGATGGCATGATCGTCTATACCGATGGTCGCGAAGAAGACAACAAGTTACGCTACGACGCCACTCAAGGCGACGTTCTAGACGGAAATCCTCTGGTCGTATTGGTCAACGGTGGTTCGGCATCAGCATCAGAGATTGTTGCAGGTGCAATGCAAGACCATCAACGCGCAATCATTATGGGCACTAAGACTTTCGGTAAAGGTTCTGTACAAACCATCCAAGATTTACAAACAGGTGGCGCCGTTAAGCTGACCACTTCTCGATACTTCACTCCCGATGGCCGATCTATTCAAGCACTGGGAATTGAGCCTGACATCATCAACAAGCCAGGTACATGGAAAAAACCAGAAGAGGAAGAGTCTGAATATAAGCCATTAACTGAATCAAGCCTGTCTGGCCACCTAACCGGTGAAGACGAGCAAACCAAGGAAGAGAAAGAAGCTGAAGAGGCTGCCAAGAAAGCAGATAACCTTGTGTTTGATGACTTCCAATTATATGAAGCTTTGAACTTGCTAAAGGGCTTGGCCATTATTAAGAGTCAGGGAAGTTAAGCTAAACGAATAGCTTCCTGTGAGTCTGCGCTTTTCTGCAGACTTAGAATACAAAGGCGTCGCTTAATGCGACGCCTTTTTTTTGGATATTAAATAGTGGTGCTTCCAATCAATTCAAAACACTGTGCGAGCATTCACTACCACCGCTACGGCATTAACTAGACAATGCAAGCACTCTCTTTTAACAACACATTCAATATCGAATGGTTCATCGAATAATCAATGGGTAAATCAATCACATGAACCCCACTGCCATTTAAAGCAGTTTCAAGAACTTCAATAAAATGTGCATGACTTTCTGCGCGATGACCTACTGCACCAAAACTATTTGCATACTGAACAAAATCAGGGTTATTAAAATCCAATCCAAAGTTGTCGAACCCTACACCCTCTTGTTTCCACTTGATCATGCCATAGGCGTTGTCTGTCAATATGATGACCACCAAATCTAATCCCATACGACCAGCTGTTTCAAGTTCCTGTGAATTCATCATGAAACCGCCATCCCCGGTCACTGATACTACCTTACGATCTGGGTGCAATTGTTTTGCGGCTATTGCTGAAGATAAGCCTGCGCCCATTGTCGCCAATGCGTTATCTAAGAGCAGTGTGTTTGGTGCATAACATTCATAATTACGTGCAAACCAGATTTTGTAGATACCATTATCTAGCGTCACGATATCTTCAGCAGAGAGATGCTCACGTAATATGCTAATCAATGCTTGTGGTAGTACAGGGAAACGTGAATCTTTAAAATATTTCGTGACATGTAAGTTCACTTCATCACGCACACGGGCGAAAAAACTGAAGTCTTGATCAAGCATACCTAGATTTTCAGCAATCCTATTAATCGAACTGGAAATATCTCCAACCACATTGAGTTGCGGGAAATAAACATCATCTATGTTCGCGGCATCGAAATTAATATGTATCACTTGCTTGCCACCCTTTTCCATAAAGAATGGAGGTTTTTCGATTACGTCATGGCCTACATTAATAATAAGATCAGATCGTGCAATGGCACAATGTAGATAATCATTATCGGACAAAGCCGCCGTACCAATGTAGCGTTCGTGTCGCTCATCGACAACACCTTTTCCCATTTGGGTATCGAAAAAATACAAACCAGTCTGATCAATCAATTTTTTTAGCGATTCACTCGTTCGCTTTCTGTTTGCACCAGCACCAATTAGAAGAAGAGGCAATTTAGCGTTTTCTATCATCTCGACTGCTTGATCAATAGACTGTTGATTTGCGTCGGGACGCCGATGATCGATAACATCGAATACAGATGCGTCGGTCAACTCCTCTGCAATATCCTCAGGCAACTCAATATAGGCAGCCCCAGGTCTCTCGTCCATAGTTAGCCGAAATGCTTCGCGAACCATGGAGGGTACGTTGTTACCATCTACAACTTGTTCTGAATACTTAGTGACAGGTTTCATCAAATTAACAACGTCGACAATCTGAAAATGCCCCTGTTTACTTTTTCGTATTGGCTTTTGAGCACCTAGCATGATCATTGGCATGCCACCCAGCTGTGCGTATGCAGCAGCCGTGACAAAGTTTGTAGCACCTGGTCCAAGGGTCGACAAACAAACGCCAGGCTTTCCCGTCAATCGACCAAGCGTGGCAGCCATGAAGCCTGCGGCCTGTTCGTGTCGGGTTAAGATAAGCTGGATACTTGAATCCTTCAATGAGTTTAGAAAATCCATATTTTCTTCGCCTGGGATACCAAAAATGTATTCAACACCCTCGTTTTCCAGCGCTGTGACAAACAGATCAGAAGTTTTCATTCTTAAGTTTCCTTGTAGTGAAATTGCGTGTCCAGCGATCCCGATGCTTGTCGTTAGAATGCAACACTTCAGCTGCTAATACAATCAACGTTGCCTACTAAATGTTGATTACCATATGAGCGGGACTATCGAATATGAAGGTTATAGAGCCACATACTACTGAGCAACCAGACACCAGTATCGACGCTCGCATGTACAAAACACATTCTGATTTTATTGCCGTGATTAAAAGTATGGTCGGTAGGAATATACAGTCTGAGATAAGTTATGGTTCGACTATTACAGACGATTGCGATGATGGCGTGGTGAATTTACGTGGATACTTTTCTATTAATGCAGGTAAAAACAGTGCTTTATGTATAGCTATTCGTAATCCATACGCTGGTAAAGAAGTGGACGAAGCCAGCTTATAATGTTGATTAAACAGTTATTGTGCACTGCGCTTTTCCATCGCCAGGAGCTTCTTTTTGGTTTCAACTCCCCACCGATAACCGCCAATGCTACCATCACCGCGTAAAACTCGATGGCAAGGAACAAGCAACGCTACACGGTTTTTTGCACACGCTGTCGCAGCAGCCCTGACGGCAGTCGGTTGATCAACGCCGACAGCCACATCACGATAGCTGACAACGCTCCCACTACCAATGGACAATAAAAACTGCCATACACGCATTTGAAAAGCGGTGCCACGTAGATCGAGTGGAATGTCTGGCATGCCTTGCTTTGCCTGAAGATAGCCATCTATCTGCTTAAACCATGTATCAATTTGAACACTGCCCTTCGAGGGGTTTAGCGCAGCTTTCGGAAATTCGCTTTTGAGCTTTAGCTGTAGATCATTTTCATTTTTTCCAAGCATTGCGAAACACACACCATTTTCAGTTGCTGCTAATAACAATTGTCCGAACCGAGTTTCACCGCAAACATAGTTAATTTGCTCACCAATAGCCCCTGCTTTATACGTACCCGGTGTCATACCGAGTTGATCTGATGATTTCTCATACACCCGACTTGAAGACCCGTACCCGACGGCAAACACCGCATCGGTTACTGATTCACCATTTTGCAAAAATGATTTAAACCGGTTCTGTCGTATACCATCTTGAAACACTTTTGGTGATAAACCAAAAATGTCACTGAAAGATTTTTGTAGATGGGTTGGTGAAATTTCGAACCGCTCAGATAGAGTAGATAGTGTTAGCTTTTCATCTGAGTGCGCTTCAATGTATCGAGCAACCTTAATCATTGCATGGTTGCCCATATCACTCACAGGCTTACAACGCTTACAGGCTCGAAAGCCTGCAGCGACTGCCAATTCAGCATTATCAAAAAATCGAATATTCTCCTCTTTCGCCTGACGTGACGAACAGGAAGGGCGACAGTAAATGCCAGTAGTGACCACTGCATAGAATAACTTACCATCATAGGCAGCATTGCGATCGCGTACGGCCTTTAGTGCTTCAACAGTGGTTAGTGCGGTCAATGTATCCATGCGTGCAGTATATGCTGCTAGTGCGGTAAATTGCCGTCCGATTCTTGCGTGGTAATTCTAACTTATCCAACTATTTCGCTAAATCGGCCGTTTATATAGCTAACTTACAAAAGTGTATGTTTAGCGCAACGCTGCGGAATTGCTCAGACCCGATACTGTTCCAAATAGAGATAGGCCGGTAAAACTATACCAGCCTGTTCTCCGATTATTTAATAGCGCACCAGTAATGTCTTTTGACGACTCATTCCCAATAGCTGTATTTATCCCCGTCGACTGATACCATTACCCTTCGAATATAAATTTTCGGAGATTTCTGTCATGGGCTGCCAGTACGACGATCCAACACACAACGGAGCTACTTCGTTCACTGTGGCAATGCCACGGCTAACATTCGGACGCGGCACCTTGAAAGAGGTAGGCGCTCGCAGTACTCGATACAATCTCAAAAACGTTGCACTTTTCACCGACCCGTATCTTCTAGATGGCCCGTTAGTCGCGGCCGCCAAGGAATCATTAAAGGCCGCTGGAATAAGCGTTGCCGTATTTTCTGATATTCGCGTAGAACCATGCGACGATACCGTAATGCGCGGTGCCGTATTTCTTGGTTCGGCTAAGTTCGATGGCGTGATATCAGTTGGTGGAGGGTCCGTTATCGATACGGCAAAAGGTGCATTGGTTGTTCATCAACACGGTGGCCATATTGTTGATTATTTTGCACCTCCGGTTGGTCAGGCTCGGGGTGTACCAAGCCCGGTGCTGCCGCACATCGCCTGCCCTACGACTTCTGGCACAGGGTCAGAATGCACTTCCATCACTGTCATTCGGGTGAATAGTTTAAATACTAAATTTGTTGTAGCCAATCCGTATCTATTACCAACAGAAGCTATTGTTGATCCTGAATGTTGTGACAGCCTACCAAGCAACGTGGTGGCATCTACCGGGTTCGATCTGTGTTGTCATGCGTTGGAGTGCTTTACGGCACGCGCCTACAATCAGCATGCAACGATCGATGCACCAAACTCACGGCAATACCTCCAAGGTGCGAATCCATTTAGCGACATGGTAGCCCGGGAAGCACTGGATATTGTTAATCATTATTTGGTTCGAGGTGTTAATGACAAATCCGACTCGGAAGCTCGCGACAAACTTATGTGGGGTGCAACACTTGCAGGCATCGCCTTTGGCAATTGTGGCACCCACCTACCCCACGCAATGTCGTACGGCATTACTCATTTAATGAGCGACATTACAACCGAAGGCTATCCGATCGCATCGCCTTTTGTTCCGCATGGCATCAGTGTGGTTGTTAACGCGCCAGCTATTTTCAACTATACGGCCCAGGCAACTCAACAGAGACATATGGAAGCTGCTCAGTGCTTAGGCGCTGATACAAAAAGTGCAACGCAAGATGATGCTGGAGAAGTGCTCTCCAATAGATTAGTCGAACTGATGCGGGCAACCCATATGCCCAACGGTTTAACCGGTGTCGGCTTTAACGAAACACACATTAAGGCACTTGCTGAATCATCGGTAAGACAATCACGCGCCATTGCAAACGCACCACGCGAATCTAATCTTGTCGATATTGAAAACATGTACAGCAACGCGCTGTCGTACTGGTAACCCATGACAACCATTATTCATAAGCGCGTACAACTCTGCCGCGACGGTGCCTACGAAAAGTGTATCGCTAAAATGCCGTCCGGCTGGGCAGTACTAGGCGATGTTCAATTTCTGAAAGGCTATTGCTTGTTACTGCCCGATCCAGTCGTGCCGCACTTAAATGCGATGAGCATAGAGCAGCGGCAAGTTTATTTGACTGACATGACGAGACTCGGTGATGCAGTACTTGCCGTCACTGGTGCTGTGCGTATCAACTACGAAATGCTCGGCAATATCGAACCGGCTTTACACGCCCATGTGTTTCCACGCTTTAACGATGAAGTAGAAGAGTTGCGCACGGCTCCCGTGTGGTTCTACGATTGGAAGGCTGCTCCTGAATTCAATGCCGTTACACACCAACCATTGATGGACCGCATAAACGCCGAACTCAACTCGTGACCAACCACTTGCCCACTGACGGCAAATCTTACCCGCGAGCTAGTTGGTTTCCAGGCAGTGCCGGCCGACAAGGCGCATTGTCTGTCGCACTTGGGGCTGCACTTTGGGGGTTGTTCTGGATACCACTTCGCTTTCTTGATGAGCGAGGCGTTACTGGTTTGTGGGCGGTAGCACTGGTGATGTTTGCTTTGATCATCCCCGCATTCATTGCACTTGCGTGTAGCAGAAAACTGCATACGCTTAAATCTGCTGATGCGTGGATCATTGGTTGCGCACTAGGGCTCTCAACCGTTCTTTACTTCACCGGCATTATTGTTTCCGATGTTATCCGCGTGGTTTTCCTTTTCTATCTTTTACCAGTTTGGACAACATTAGCCGCACGTATCATTTATAAAGAACCTATTACGCACACCAGGTTATTGGTCATAACCATTGCATTGATTGGTTTGTGGTTGTTACTAGGCGGTGGTAACAGTATTCCCATTCCAAATAATATTGGTGATTGGTGCGGATTGCTGGCAGGGGCTTGCTGGGGGTTCAGTCTTGCAGCTATTCGTGGCAAAGATGATGTCGATGCGGGTGCTATGGTTTGCACTACGGCTGTTGGTGCAACCATCATTGCTGTAGTTATGGCGCTATTACTTTCCAACGTGGGCCTAAGTGAGTTAGTGTCCACACCCAAAGTGGAGTCGTGGCCACTGGTACTAGGCATAACATTAGTCTTTTCAACCCTATTGTTGCTCCCATCATTAATAGGCCAAGTTTGGGGTGCTCAAAGAATTGCAGCCCCTACCGCGGCCTTACTAACCATGTCGGAGATACTGGTCGCAACGGTATCTGCATACGTTCTAGTGGGAACCGAATTAAACGCAATATCGTTTTTTGGAGCGATGATTATATTGATTGCGGTTCTTATTGATATTACTGTGCAATACAAACAACCAGAATAAATTGACTCTCACACAACCGAATGCGCTTACTCTACCAGCTGTTTAAGCGTTACCTGTAGCGTACGATTCTTCGAAGATCATTTTGATCAAATTACAGGCAAAAAAATCCCCAGCTAGTTTCCCAGCCGGGGACTTTTTACTCCTTGCGGAGCATTACCTACGCGTTTGCACTTTAAAAAGTGCTAAGCGTTTTACTTCATGTTGACGCCCAGAGCTTTTACAGTCTGTACGTTCAGGTAACGATCAACTGGTAAGCCTTTAGAACGCTGAAATGCATTCACAGCATTGATCGTAGAAGGACCCATGCCACCGTCGATTGGGCCTGGGTTAAAACCAGCGCTCTTAAGCGCTTTTTGGATTTCCATGATACGGCCTGGAGTTGTGTTAGTTTCACACATGATCTCACGCCAATCCATGCTTCCATCAGTTACCAACTCTTGGCTGCTAACAGTTGTGTACTTCTCAGGAATAGCGATACGGCGCTGAGAGGCTGGTGTGATTTCTTCTGTCACAGTCACAGTGCTGTACTTAGCAGGGATTTGGATAGTCTTAGTAGTTGCTTCAGTAGCTACCACTTTCTTAGTTACTGTGCGGTACTCAGCTGGAAGCTCGCTGTTACGAGTAGAAGCTGGAGTCTTCAAGACTTGCTTAGTGATCGTCTTGTATGTAGCTGGAACTTCAACTAAACACATGATTTCACCAGTTGACTCGTCAATACGTTGGATTGGACCCGTGCCTTTCTTCCAAGTAGTGTGGGCAGCTTTGTCCATTACACGCTCAGTAACAGTCTCGTAAACTGGAGCAATTGTGCGAGATGTAGTACGTGCTGGCTGAACCATAACTTGCTCAGTCACAGTACGGTAAGTCGCTGGAACAGTGACTAGCTTAGTAGAAGCTTCCTGAATCAAAACACGCTTTTTAACTTTACCGTATTTCGCTGGAATAACTTCGATACGCTCACCAGCTTCACTCACTAGCTTACGAGTAGATACTGTCTTGTACTTAGGCGGCATCCAAACACGTGTGAAACACTGACCTGCACTTGCATTTGGTGGAAGCAACTCTGAACCACCTGCAGAAACAGGTTGCGCAGATGCACGATTAGAAAGTGCAGCTTCACGAGCCTTAAGCTCAGCTTCTTGACTAGACAGTGAAGCTTGACGAGCTTCCAATTGACGAAGCATGTCGCCATTGTCGTCACCAACTACTTTACTACCAGAGCTGCTGCAAGCCGTTACCGACAGCAGTACCGCAAGTGACGCAAATGCGCCAAGTTTATTCATTTTCATTTGAGTATTACCCTCAGTACAATTTATAAATGAGTCGACTAAAAATATCGGATTTACCACTTGGAGCCAACTCAAAAACGCGTTCAAAAAAACATGCTGAGCCAGTATCGTGGTTCCGTTATTGTTATCGCGTGTTGAGCGGAAAACTAAATGGTGACGGGTTAGTTAAAGTTCAAAAGACTTTAAAGGGAACAGTTTGAGCGGACTTATGAATGTGAATAACTGTAATACGCGCGTGAACTGGATTCGTTTTTGTGCTCGAATTACTGAAATACTTGACGTAAAACAGCTTTTGAATACCTAAAAAGTGTCTACTTTAGCCATAGAAAGACGGAATCGTTTGGAAAGTGTCATTGTGCACAAATTAGTGATTAGCTCTAACCGGTAATCAACAAAACGCCATCATGCCGTAGAACCACTGAGGGAATTCCCAATCTAAAACTGCCGCCCCGCATTGCCAAACAGTCCGCTCATCTATCACTACATCAGAAAGACAGTGGTAATTCGCGTTATGAGCGTTTACCAATAATTGGCCATGTATCACTGAGTTTGTAGCCACCTGGCCAAGGGTCCTCAGGGTCAAGCATATGCTGATGAGTGCCTGTGATATATGCACTACCCTTTACACTGGGTATAACCGCTGCTAGTTCACCAACTTTTGTTTCGCTCTCTATAGAGCAGATGAACTTGGAACCAATGATAGATTGGCCTACGAACGTCTCGCCCACACTGATTTCGCCCCGTGCATGTAGAATGGCCAGGCGCGCAGAACAACCAGTTCCAGTTGGTGATCGATCAATTTTGCCAGGCATGATGCTCACGGCATTACGGCCCGTCTTTACGCCATCTTTTATTTCAACTGGCGCTGCAAACTGACAAAACGAAATGTGATTCCAATCTTTGTAGCTGGGATGGTCAAATCCCAATTGCTCATTTGCGGCTGTCGTTAGGCTTACCCCAAGTACGGCCATGTCACGCGCTTCATCAGGAGTAATCGAAAACCCAAGTGCGTTTGCATCGACCACAACAAAACTGTCGCCGCCATACGCGGTATCTACCGTTAAAGTGCCAATACCAGCAACTTCCAGTGAAACACCCAACTTCGCAGCGAAACTGGGCACATTAGTGATTTTCACAGAATCAACACGACCATCACTGCATTGAGCAAGCACCTTTATTAAGCCCGCCGGGGCTTCAAGCAACAGGTGGGTTTCCGGTTCGAGCATTGGGAGTATTCCCGTGTCCAACAAGACCGTGGCAACACACAAAGCATTGGAACCCGACATAGGCGGTGTATCTTCTGGCTCCATGATGATCCAAGCCGCATCAGCATCTGGGTGTTTTGGCGGAACCAATAGATTAACGTGCCGGAAAACACCTCCACGAGGTTCATTCAACATGAAATTACGAAGAGTTTGGTCCTGAGCAATCCAGCGAGACTGCTCCCATAGGGTCTGCCCAGGAGGTGCGCTAACCCCGCCCACAATTACATCCCCTACCTCGCCTTCGGCATGGCAACTTACTGTGTGTATCACCCGTTGGCTTCGCATCAAAATTAACCTTTAAATATGAGTTGTGGCAATCGTTATTTTAGCGACTCGGCAAACACCCGCCATGGTAAAAACTCTACAATGTCACTGTAGACAAATCAATACACTAAGATAAAAAGCATCACAACCGAAATGACAGATTTAACAACTCAAGCTGAACAATGGCAACAGCTGAACCGTTGGTTTGCCAATTCATCTGTTGCGGTTAAGTGCAACGATGTACAAATTGCTATAGACCAGAAAACAAAACCGCAAGGTTCATTAGGTCAGCTAGAACTTGTCGCAGCTCAGATAGCCTTGCTCCAAGATTCACTTACACCCAAACTGGAAAAAAGCAAAGTCATCGTATTTGGTGCAGACCACGGTATAGCCGATGAAGGCGTTAGCGCTTTTCCCAGCGAAGTCACTGCTCAGATGATGGCAAATTTTAGTCAAGGTGGTGCCGCGGTGAGTGTACTGGCAGCGGCAAACGCCGTTGACGTTGAAGTCGTCGACGTCGGTGTTAAATGTGATCTTAAACATCTACCTGGAATAGTGCATAACAAAGTTGCCAACGGCACGTGCAATTTCTCAAAAAAGCCTGCAATGGACATTGCACAAAGAGATGTGGCAATTGAAGCTGGTCGGCAATCCGTTACCAGGGCGCGCAAGCAACACTACGATAGTATTGGTTTTGGAGAAATGGGTATTGCTAATACCAGTTCAGCTTCCGCAATCATCGCATTGCTGTTGGACTTACCTGCACAACGCGTCACTGGTCGTGGAACCGGCGTTGACGACACCGCATTAACGCACAAAAGTGAAGTCATACAGAGCGCCATAGATCTGCACCGAGCTCACTGCTTAGATCCAATGAGCATACTCCAGCATGTTGGAGGTTTCGAAATCGCTTCAATGGTTGGTGCCATGCTTGAGGCCGGTCAATATCAACTCCCTATAATAGTCGACGGTTTTATATCTTCAGCAGCTGCGTTGGTTGCTGTTTGTCACGACCCGGCGGTGAGACGCTGTATGCTCTTTTCACATCAATCAGCAGAATCAGGCCATGCTCAGATACTTGCATCGCTAGAAGCCTATCCACTTTTGAAACTCGATATGCGCCTTGGCGAAGGCTCGGCAACGGTTCTCGCAGTACCTCTACTTCGTGCCGCGTGCGCCATGCTGACAAACATGTCCACGTTCGCTCAAGCAGGCGTCTCAGATAAGTCCTCGTGAAAACACAATGGCGACTATTGGCAACCGCCATCATGTTCCTAACCCGCATTCCGGTGGGAAGTGCGGGTAGTGGAGACCCTGATGATCTTGCTGCCAGTACACAGTATTTTCCATTGGTCGGAATCATAATTGGTTTGGCGGTCGGTGTCGTCTTCTGGTTAACTCAGTTGGTCTGGTCTAACGAATTGGCTGTCATTCTTTGTATGGTGTTCGCCGTACTCATTACTGGCGGTTTTCATGAAGATGGTTTAGCCGATGCAGCCGATAGCACGGGTGCGTGGACAAAAGAAAGAAAACTAGAAGTTATGCGCGATAGCCGTAACGGTACTTACGGTGGATTAGCGTTAATATTCGCTTTAATGCTTACGGGCTTTGCATTGATTGATATTGCCAATCAATCACTGACGAATGGCAGCACCTTAGAAACAGTTGTTATGAGTCTTATTGTGGCACACGTACTTGGTCGATGGTCGAGCCTTATTCTTATCCATACAACACAATACGCACGTGAAGACGCAGCTAATAAAGTTTTTGTCGATGGGGTTAATCGTCATCGAGTTATCATTGGCACACTAGTTACTATGGCGGCACTTGTCATCAGCTGTGCGGTATCTGTGCCATCTACGCTTGCAGCCTTTTTGGTAACGTTGCTGATTATCGCTTTGTCGAGGCGCTGGTTTATGAAGAGCATTGGTGGCATCACTGGCGATTGCCTTGGTGCAGCTAATAAGATAGTGGAAGTGAGTGTTTACTTAAGCTTTGCAGCCCTGATTTCATAATGAGCACACTTTACTTAGTTAGTGCCCATCCAGAAACACTGAAAATATCGTCACCGACATTAATGGCAATATGAGTATCAGAATGGCGGCC